>Ga0326727_10013894_pt1 | contig 17730 bp, 12 predicted proteins | sample MB2enrmetagenome_FD_207643 | JGI IMG/M metagenome (GOLD analysis project Ga0326727, IMG submission 207643) | Lab enriched peat soil microbial communities from McLean, Ithaca, NY, United States - MB29MY | ecosystem: Environmental > Terrestrial > Soil > Wetlands > Peat | place: USA: New York...
TATTTCCAACCTTCTCCCAGGGGAGAAGGTGGACCGCGACGGCGTACTCATCAGCCGTCGCGGGCCGGATGAGGGGTTACTTCCGCGCCCTCGATGACCAGTTGCCGTCCACACACAACTGCGGGTTGGCCGTCGTCGGGGCATAAGTCGAAAAATCGTGGAAGTGATCCCTCACCCGTCTCGCCCCGGCTGGTAAAAGCGCCGGCGGCGAGCCACCCTCTCCCCCGGGAGAGGGAAATTGTATTGCGCGCGCACGAGCGCGGCCAAAAAAAGATTTGTCACCTTCTCCCAGGGGAGAAGGTGGACCGCGACGGGCGTACTCATCAGCCGTCGCGGGCCGGATGAGGGGTTACTTCCACTTCGCGCTTACATGCGCTCGGGAATTTCGATGCCCATCTGTTCGACCGCCAGGCTGAGCGTGCGCTCCGTAAGATAGACGAGGTACAGCAGGAAGTGCTGGCGGGCGGCGTTCCGCTCACTCAGGATGTGGTAGTGATGATAGAAGTTGTTGAAGGCTTGGGCGAGGCGGAAAGCGTATTTCGCGACGACCGAAGGCTCTTCGGTGGTGATGGCCTGCTCGACCACCGTCTCCAGTTGGCCGGCGAGCAAAGTTAGTTCCCAAAACGCCAGACCATCCTGTCCGCGGAACCATCCCTCCAACTGTTCCGGGGTGAAGGCGCCCGGCAGGTGCTGCACTTCAAACTCCGCGTGCGACTCCTGAAACTTTCGAAAGATATTCCGCGCCCGCACGACGCTATATTGCAGGTAGGGTCCGGTTTCGCCCTCGAAGGCCAGCGCCTCCTTGAAGTCGAAGGCGATAATCATGCGGCGTGAAAACTTCAGCAGGAAGTAGCGCAACGCCCCCACGGCGATTTTGCGCGCATAATCCAGCTGTTCGGCCGGGTCCTGGGTCATGCCGCGGGAGCGCACCTCCGCCGCGGCGCGAGCGATCAGCGTGTCGATCAGATCGTCAGCCTTGACGCCCTGCCCCTTGCGTCCCGAGACTTCCACGTAAGAACGCCCGCGATCCTCATCATTGAGCGCAATCCCCATTTCCTCCGCGCAGCCGGGCGTGAGTCCAACGACTTCGTAGGCGAAGTGGTGAAGGTTCGCCGCGCACGCGTGGTAACCGAGCGTGTGGAAAGCGGCCTTGACGATGTTCTGAAGGTAGGCTTGGCGCGTATCAATCACCGCGTAGGCGGCGCGGGCATGGCCGAAGGGCGGCCGAGCGGCCTGGCCGTTCACCGCCGTGCGCCACACGGTGTGGCCTTGGGGATAGCGATAGAAGGGGCAGTACCCAAAGTCTTTCCCCAGCAAATCAAACTTCCAGAGATGGTAGGCGATGTCTTTGCCAACGTAGGTCACGGTGCCGTTGGAGCGGACGATGATTTTGATGTCCTCGGCATCCGCCGGTTCGCTTTCCCCCTCGCCGGGAGCTTCCGCCAGGTCCATCACCCAGCACCGGGCGTTCTTGCCGTTTTCCTCGAAGCGAATCGCGCCCTTTTTCTTCAGCAATTCGAACGCCGATTTCCAGAAGTCGAGTTTGAGGATCTCGCTTTCCTGGACCAGCACGTCGTATTGGATGTTGATGCGCCGCATCGTTTCCAGGTGGGTGCGGACGATGGCGGTGGAGATAAGTTCCGCCATGGCGGCGGGCGAGCCGTGGCCCTCTTCGATGTCCTTCAGGGCTTGGGCGCGCCGCTTCAGGATTTCCTTGTCCGCCTCATACAACTGGAAGACGCGCGCGTAAAGGTCCCAGCAGTAGTAATCGAAGCGGCTCGAGGCATCGTGGATCAAAGCCTCCACATCTTCCCGGGTTTTTTTCTCCAAATAGAGGAATCCCACGACGACGTCGGCAACCTGCACGCCGGTGTTATCAATGTAGTTCTGCACTTCGACGTTTTCACCTTGAAAGCGCAGCAGGCGCACAAAGGTATCGCCCAGGACGGCGTTGCGCAGATGGCCGATATGTGCGGCCTTGTTGGGGTTGATGCTGGTGTGCTCCACCAGGATTTTTCCATGATCGGTTGCCCGCGCGATGGGTGCGGAACTGCGCAGATCGAACAGGCGCGCCGCGGCTTGCGCGCGCCGGAGATGGAAATTCAGATAGCCGGCGCCGGCCACGCTCGCGCGCTCCACCCCTTCCACGGCGGAGAGTTTGGGAAGGAGTTGCTCCGCGATTTTGCGCGGCGCCAGTCGCAAAGGCTTGGCCAGCTCGAAGCAAGCGGCAAGGGAGATGTCTCCCATCTCCAAATGGGGCGGAGTATCGAGCGCCGGCGGGGCAACTTCCCGATGGAACTCTTCCCGCACCGCCTCGACGAACTTGCACTGAATCTTTTGTTGGATCTCCCGTAGCAAGAACCTACTCCCGGTTGGGACGATGATCGAAGGCGGCGCGGCGGAGCCATTTGACCTCCGCCCCTCCTGTGCAAAGCGCGCCTGCGGCGATAAACGACAGATTATAGCAGAGCCCAGCCAAAACCAGCCCCCAAGAGCCTGCCCCTTCGCTACGCTCAGGGCAAGCTCTGAGCAAAGCGAAGGGGGCGAGCTATTACAGCCCCGAGAACGCGACGCGGCGAAGCCGCAACCCAGTGGTTAGGGGCTGGCTAAATGACCCCTCACCCGGCGGCGCATGGCCGCCACCCTCTCCCCTCGGAGAGGGTGGGTTAAACTCCCGCCTTCTCCCAGGGGAGAAGGTGCTGAGGTACGAAGCGGATGAGGGGTTCCTTGGATTGCGACTCGTCTTCTGGTTCCGTGCACGGAGCGGCTCGCGCACGGCCATCAAGCGCGGGTAGCGCAAAGCGGCGGAGCCGCAACCTGCGGCGTGGCATGGCCATCCTGGCCATGAACATCACGGGCAGGATGCCCGTGCCACGTCGCGTGTTCGTGTAGGGGCGAACAGCGTTCGCCCTTGGCCGAACGCCGTTCGGCCCTACAATATAGGCCTTGCACCCGCGTCCCCAAGCGGTCATTTCCAAATCTAATGCCATGGTGCTGGTAGCCACGGACAGTGCTCTCCTGTCCGTGGGCTTCTCCCTTGATACGATACTCCCGGTCAATTGGAGCTGCAATCGCGGGTGCTCGAAGGCCTTGGAGCATGGTGTCAACCTGCCGGCGTGTCCAACGTCCACCGTTTGCGCCACATGCATCTGAATCCAGTAAAGAAGGACGGGTGAAACGGCCCGAGGATTGGCGGTGGTCGAGTTATAACAATTTTGCTTTGCACAAGGTGCCGGTGGCGGCATGCCCCATGCAAATTGATTACGTAAGATTGCCCGTGGGATATCGCGCCTGAGAAAAGCCCACGGACAGAAAAGCACTGTCCGTGGCTAAAAGCTCAGGTGTTCACGACAGCCGAGAAGAGCGGGGGCCAAAAGATAGGGAATAGGGGAAAGGGGCGGGGGAGTCGGAAATCGAAGATTGCAGATTCGAGATTCAAGAACACAGCAAGCTCGCAGCCACGGTCAGCGCATTTCTGACCGTGGGCTTTTCTCATGCGCGGCGCCCTGCAAGGCGAGAATCTTTTTCGTCACGCTGGGCGGAAAGTCCACAAACAAAAAATAGTCTTTGTGATAGAGGTAATCCTCGCCGCTCTCGTCAACAATCCGCACCAGATCATCCTTGGCCGCTCTAGGATCGGGAATAATCTGATAAACCTTGCCGGGAATGAGCGACGCCTGATAATCCGTATTGTCAATGCAAAGAACGAACGGTTTGGTTGAGGTTCTCATAATTCGTCCAGATAGCGCTTGATTTTCATATCCCTTTGGCCGATCCCATGCGCCTCATACCAGTGTAACTCCACAGCGCGTAGAGCGCCATTCGGAAGGCGGACCGTAGCCGTCCCTTTCATCTTTCGCCACCGGCCGCGACCATATGCTTTTCGAAGGAAGGAGCGAATCCGGATACCTGGACCCGCCGCAATAACTTCCACATTTGCTATATGGCCAACAAGCTCGAACTTCATCTACCCTCGCGCGCCGGGCACAGCTCCGCGAGCGTCGCGCTTAGACTCTACACATCCATGGTAGCGAACTCAACCCGAATTCTCACCGCCACCGGCTATTCCTGGGATGACAGGTGTCAGAAAGGCCGGGATGCGGGATTCGGGACACGGGACAGCGATTGTCAATTGAGGATTGTCGATTGCCGATTGAGGACGGGAAAATGGGGTTAGGGGTTAGGGGCTGGGGAATCGGAGTTTGAAGGTTGCAGATTCGAGATTCAAAATTTGAGAACAGAACAAGCCCGAAGTCCGAGGTCAGAAAGACCGGGATACGGGATTCGGGAAACGGCGATTGTCGATTGATGATTGTCGATTGCCGATTGAGAACACAAAGGGGGTCGGGATTCGGGGTTAGGGGTTAGGGGGTGGGGAGTCGGAAATCGAAGATCGCAGGTGCGAGATTCAAGAGCACAGCATGCCCGCAGCGCGGGGAGTCCCTCCCGGTAATGGGAACGGCAGAGAGGCATTTCGGGATACGGAAACCCTTGCCCCGGCGTCGATTCCGGCCTACAATCGGTGTATAAGAGTTTATCTGCCTGAATGTATAGGTGTTGATATGGAAGAAGAAGCTATCCGCTGGAACATCAAGGTTTCGAAGGAAACCGATCTCGCCCTGCGCACCTTTCTGGGGGCTCGGGGCATGAAAAAGGGCGACCTCTCGAAATTCATCGAAGAGGCCGTCCGCTGGCGCGTGTTTCAGCGCACCGTGGAGGACATCAAGGCGCGCAACGCCGATTCCGACCCGGAGGAGATTCAGCGCATCGTCGACGAGGCCGTCGGTGAAGTCCGCGCCGAACGTCGCGCCCAGCCGAAGGTAAAGCCTGATGCGCGTGGTGCTCGATACCAACATCCTCGTCTCCGCCCTGATCGCTCCGGCCGGAAAGCCCGCCGCGATCTATAGCGCCTGGGTCGAGGGAAAATTCACGCTCCTTACCTGCGCGGCGCACCTCGACGAGTTGCTCGCCACGCTCGAAAAGCCGCGCATCGCCGAACTCATCAAACCCTACAAGGCCGGCCGCCTGGTCAACCAGATCAAAAGGCGGGATTCGGGTTTAGGGATTAGGGGCTCGGGGCGCTACGAATTCACGGCCAGTCCTGTGCGCCATGAAAAATCCGCGAGATTTCAACGGTGTGTTGCCATCAAGGCTGAAGAAAGCGCCGAAGTCGCTCGCCCACCTGCTCATGCGTGAGATATTCGCCGCGCTCTAGAGCATCCTCGCCCCGCTTCACGGCTTCCGCAAAGCGGTCTTCTTCGTCGAGGTAACGCGCCACAACCTCCTGCACAAACTCATCGGGCTTGCGTCCCTGTTGGGTCGCGCGCTGCGTCAGTCGGGCTTCGAGATGGGAGTTGAAATGTACTTCCATACCCTTCAGGATACGGAAAAATCGGCTTGCGGGCAAGAGTATTGGATGGCGGCGTGGTAGTACAGCCCTACCTGCTGGTCGTGGCTATCCGCTGGCGACGGTTTTGCGCTTTGCGTTTTGACTTGTACGATTGCCCCGCATTTTGCGACTGCACCTTAATTCGTTCCAGAGTGACCCCCATAACCTGCAAAACGTGGGGCCCCCTTCCCGCGCCGACTGGTGAGAGCGCCGGTTGCGGTCCTCTCCTCCAAAGGGGCGAGGGCTAGAAATTCAAATCACGACGCCAGGATGCGCCGGACGCGATCGCAGTTTTCCTTGATCTCATCTTTATACCGCGGGTACATTCCCACCACCACGCAGTCTTTCTCCTTGATACTGCTGAAGGCCTCAGCGAAGGCCGCGTCCACGGCTTGCGGCGAGCGCGTGACCCGGCCGGCGGCTAGAATTTTGAACAGAAAACAAGTCTTCGGGGTCTGCCGGGCGACCTGATAGGCGCGGGCAGGATCGGTTTCGAGATAGAGTTCTTGGGCGGGCAACGGCAATACGCCCAACAGCTTGCGGATTTCCTCCGGCGTGCGGGTGCGGTTGTAGGCGCAGAGCATGTAGAAATCGACGTCCCAGCCCCGCTCCTCGACATACTCGACCACCTCGGGCTTGTGCGTGCCGATGCCGACCAGGACTCCTCCTTGGCGGAGCTTTTTGGTGTACTCCAAGACCTGGTCCATCTTTCCGTCGCGGAACATGACGTCGGTGACTTCCCCATGATGATAGAGGGCCGTGGCGCCGGTGCGCCGCACGGTCTCCTCCACGGGATGCTTTTCGAGGTCCACCGCGATCAGGTGCATCTTGCCGCCCTTGGAGTGGAAAAGGTCCAGATCCGCTACGGGGCGCTCCCGGTGGGCGTATTGATAGGCATTGATGCCGTTCTGCTGACACGCGAAGAGCGTTTCACAGACGCGCTCCGGGGTGTTCCATTCGATCATGACCTGATCGAGAATCTTGTTGAAGTGGGAGTATCCATAAAACTGGTTGCTGCCCACGACTAATCGGCTGATTTCGTTCTTGCCAAACCGTACCGTGGGGAGCAAGGGCGCGACGGCCTCCTGCGCCCCCCTTAGGGGATTGACCGCCAGGGTTGCCGCCATTCCCGCCGTGGTTTTGAGGAAGGTTCGTCTGCTGCTCATGGGGTTTTTACCTCGCTTGCCGCTTGAAAGATGCTTTGTGAGCTAACTTCCACAGTGCTATGCACTATGCCGGGGAGGGCAGCAAAAAGGGAGCCAAACATAGACTGGCGATTGCTGATCGGAGATTTCGGTAGAAGTGTCATTTGGGAGTGGCACGGGCGTCCCGCCCGTGAACGGCCACGGCCAAGATGGCCGTGCCACACCAAAAGACACCACTATCAGGATTTCGGTCAAAAAGTCCTCTCGGGAGGGTAGAGCGCGAAGCCCGCCCGCCTAATCCCGCAACAACCGGCTTTACAGAGAGGCGGCGCGATGCGTCGAAAGTTGGTCCCGCATTCCCATGGATAACGTGCCCACTCCTTGCATTCAGAGGCGGTCGGGTGTACGTTACCCGTCGCCCGGAAAATAAAACGGAAGTCCCAATCGAGAATTAAGGGCTTTCCCAAGCACCCGTAAACGCATGCTGCATCTTGTAGATGGCGCCGTCATTCTGCTTAGCCTCCTGGTGGTGGTGGCGGCAGTGCTGCGGGCCGTCAGCAAGAAGGGTTCGGGCACGGAATACTTTCTCGCCGGCCGGGACCTCGCCTGGCCCTTCGTGGGAATGTCCTTGTTCGCGTCGAACATCTCAGCCGAGCACGTCATCGGCATGGCCGGCGACGGCTATCGCATCGGCCTGGTGGCGGGAGGGTACGAATGGATGGGAGCGTGGGACCTCATAATCCTCGCCGCCTTCTTCGCTCCACTCTACCTGCGCAGCAAAGTCTTCACCATTCCCGAGTTCCTGGAGCGCCGCTTCGGGTGGAGCCTGCGCGCCCTTCTTTCGGCGAACCTGCTGCTGATCAATGTGCTGACCAAAAATGCAATCGATCTCTGGGCGGGATCTCTGCTCTTCGCCGTATTGTTCGGCTGGAAGCAAATCTGGGTCATGATCGCCATGTCAGCATTCACGGCGCTCTACACGATGAAGGGAGGACTGCGCGCGGTCGTGTACGCCGACATGGCCCAGGGAACTTGGCTCATTGTGAGCAGCACCATTCTGACGGTGCTGGGATTGGTCAAGATCGGCGGTTGGCACGGCCTTGTCACACACATCCCGCTTGGTAAGCTGGAGATGGTCAAGCCGCTCAACAGCGAGCTTCCCATCACCGGCTTCCTCATCGCGAATCTCCTGACCGGAATGTTTTACTGGTGCATGGACCAGACCAACGTGCAGCGGGTCCTCGGCGCGCGCACCATCGCTGACGGCCAGCGCGGGGCCATCTTTGCCGGGTTTTTGAAGCTCCTCGTTCCCTTCATTCTGGTCTTCCCCGGGGTGATTGCCGGCGTCCTCTACCCCAATTTGAAGACCTATGACAGCGCCTATCCAAGGCTCGTCGAGGGATTACTGCCCGTGGGTTTGCGAGGACTGGTTCTCGCCGGGCTGATCGCGATTCTCATGTCATCGATGAGCGCCTGCTACAACTCCAGCGCCACGCTGGTGGTCAGAGATTTCGTTCTGCGCTTTCGACCGGCCCTGCGCGAAGAGCGGCAGGTCGTAATCGGCCGGTGGGTCACGGTGGTGATGGCTCTGTTAGGCGTGTTAGCGGCGCCCCTTGTCGGCCTGTCCGTCACCATCTGGTATTATCTCCAGGAGATTTCGGCTTATCTCTCCGTCCCCATGGCCGCGGCGATCTTTATAGGATTGTTGTGGAAGCGGGGCACGACGAAGGGCGCCATTGCGGCGGTTCTTGTCGGCTTCGGCGCGGGGCTTGTATGCTTCCTCGATCAGGCCCGGCATTGGTCCCTGAGGTTGCTCTCTCATCCTTACCTGCACTCTTTTCTTCATCGATCTTTGCTCGTCTGGGTTATTGCCGCCCTGGTCATGGTCGGGGTTAGCCTGGCCACACAAGCGCCTGATCCGGAGAAAGTAGGGGATTACGTATTCCACCGCTGGAGGCAGCCTTGGACCGGGTTCCGCGATTACCGCATTTGGGCCCTGATCTTGTTCCTAATCACGGTCGTCTTGTGGTGGTCGTTTCGCTGAGTTTAAGCCAGCCTGCGGTGCAGTTTTCTTTCTTGCGCTCCACCGCATGGTGGGCGATGATGTTCGGCCCACCGCGTGGATGAGCCGATGCGGAGCGTCGCCCCCGCGAGGTGGCCACGCCATCCGCGGCTCTGCGGTAGTTGCTTTCAGCCCGAGGCCCCCATGTCCAAAGACAAGTTTGCGCTGGGAATTGACTACGGAACGGAATCCGGCCGCGTCGTGGTGGTGCGCGTGCGCGACGGTAAGATTGTGGCATCGGCGGTGGTCGCTTATCCCCACGGTGTCATTGACGAACGACTGCCGGGCGGGCCGCGCCTCGAACCTGACTGGGCGCTCCAGAATCCCTTCGACTATTTGCACGTCCTGGAGAAGGGCGTGCCCAAAGCGCTGAAGGAAGCGCGCGTGAAGGCTGAAGACGTGACCGGCATCGGCACGGACTTCACTGCTTCCAGCCCCATGCCCGCCAAGGCCGACGGTACGCCGCTCTGTGGAGTGCCGAAATACCACAAGCACCCGCACGCCTATGTCAAACTATGGAAACACCACGCCGCCCAGCCGGAAGCCCATCGCATCAATGAAATCGGCCGCGAGCGCGACGAAGAATTCATCCACATTTACGGCGGAAAATATTCCTCCGAGTGGTTCTTCGCGAAACTCTTGCAGGTGCTGAACGAGGCCCCGGACATCTACGCTGCGACCGATCGCTTTATTGAGGCGGCCGATTGGATTGTGTGGCAACTGACCGGCCAGGAGAAACGCAACACTTGCACGGCCGGTTACAAGGCCATGTGGGTGAAGGGGAAAGGATTTCCCTCGCCGGGCTTCTTCCGCGCGCTCGACCCACGTATGGAAAACGTCATTGCGGAGAAAGTCGGTGAAACCTACTATCCGTTGGGCGCTCGGGCCGGCGGCCTGACCGCCTTCTGGGCGAAGCAGACCGGGCTCAAGGAAGGTACGCCGGTCTCGATCGGCAATGTCGATGCTCACGTGGCGGTGCCGGCGTGCACGGTGACCAAGCCGGGCTCGCTGGTGATGATCATGGGCACGTCGATTTGCCACATGCTGCTCGCGAAAGAACGGCAGATAGTGGAGGGCATGTGTGGCGTGGTCGAGGACGGCATCGTCGCCGGCCTGTGGGGCTACGAAGCAGGGCAATCCGCGGTCGGCGACATCTTCGCCTGGTTCTTCGAGCACGGTGTGCCGGATTACATCCACCGTGATGCGCGCAGGTGGAAAGTGCCGTTCCCGGTGGCGCTCGAAAAGCGTGCCGCGGCGCTCCTGCCCGGTGAGTCGGGGCTGGTGGCGCTCGACTGGTGGAATGGCAACCGCTCCATCCTGGTGGATGTGGACCTCGCCGGCGTTCTCTTGGGCATGACGCTCTCCACGCGCGCGGAAGAGATCTACCGGGCGCTGATCGAGGCTACCGCCTACGGTACGCGCACCATCGTCGAGGCGTTCGAAGCGAAGGGGATTGCCGTTAAAGAACTCGTCGCGTGCGGCGGCTTGCCGGAGAAAAACAGGCTGTTGATGCAGATTTACGCCGATGCCACGGGGCGGGAGATCAAGCTGGCCGACCCGCTTCAAACTTGCTCGGCGCTGGGGGCCGCGATGCACGGTGCGGTTGCCGCGGGACGCGCCGCCGGTGGCTACGATTCCATCTTTGAAGCCGTCGAGCATATGGCCAGGGTGCAAAAGCTCACTTTCAAACCGCGCCCAGAAAGCCACGCGATCTACGATCGGCTTTTTGCGGAATACCGTACGCTGCACGACTACTTCGGACGCGGTGGAAACGACGCGATGAAGCGGCTGAAGTTATTGAAGCGGGAGATGGCGAGGAAGTAAGCAGTCAGCCTCTCTTACCATGCCCACCCTCGCACAATTGCGGCGCGAAGTCTGGTCTGCCAATCTCGGGATCTGGCGTGGGGGCCTGGCCACCATGCACAGTGGCAATGCCAGCGGGATTGACCGGAAACGCGGCTGGGTGGTGATCAAACCGAGCGGCATGGACTATGACCGCATGCGGCCCGCGGACATGGTGGCGACGGACCTCGAGGGCCGCAAGCTCCGTGGCCGGTGGAATCCCTCCGTGGACCTGCCCGATCATCTTTATCTCTACAAGCATTGCCCGGAAGTGGGCGGCGTCGTTCACACGCACTCGAATTACGCTACGAGCCTGGGGTTGTTGGGTCAACCTATTCCTGCGTACCTAACTGCCATTGCCGACGAGTTCGGCGATGAAATCCCTTGCGCGCCGTACGTCGACAATCAGGCCGACCATATCGGTCAGGCGATTGTGCAGTATAGGAATAGGGCGCCGGCAATTCTGCTGGGCCATCACGGCGCCTTTGCCTGGGGGCCGACGCCACGCGCCGCGCTCAAAGCCGCGGTAATGCTTGAAGACGTCGCAAAGACCGTTCACCTGGCTCTGCTGCTCGGCAAACCCACAGCTTTGCCCCCCGAGGAAGTGGAGAAGTGGTGGCATCGCTATCACACCACGTACGGCCAGCGAGCGAAGAAGCGTTAGCGCGGTGGTTCGGAGGAAGGGTTTGCAAGGACCCCTCATCAACCTACCCATTTCGGGTTGCCTTCCTTAGGCTGCGGAGAACAGCCTTCTCGATCGCACAAGGGAGTGCGGATCTGAGACAAAAAGGACCGCGATTTACCTGCTACAGACAAATGGTCTGTGGGAAATTTGTCCTTGACTCCGCAGTTGTCAGTGTTAAGATGTGGACATAGTGTAGATGAGGGGAGGCTTCTCTGCCTTCCTTGCGGTGGGTGGTTAATTCATCTTTAAGATTCGCACTTTTTTCAGGGCCCCAGGAGCATGCAGGACGACGCAGCATCTAGCGGAAGGTGGAGGACCTTCATCCGCGACATGATGTGGGCTTTATGTCGCTCGCGAGCAGAGGCTCACCTCGCGGGAAGACCGGGGTGAGGCTTGAGAAAAGGGGGAGGACTGGGCGCTGGCGTGTCAAGCGAACCCACGGGGGGCGGATGTGCCCGTAAGGGGTTGTGTGCGGGGTGGAAAGGGTTTTCCGCCCTCAATCCTTAGCGGCCCCGAATGGCCAAAGTCGTTGCGCCACAGACACACTCTGTCTTCTGCGGGATATTGTGTTATGGCACTTGTGGTAAGGTCAAGCTACCTCGGCAAGCCGAGGGATTATGTGTCTTGCCCAGGAGAGATTAAGTAACCCCCAAGCATAGCAGGGGTACGAGCTTCATAAGTGGACTTCAACGAGGTAACTTGTGAGGCTGAGGAGGCTGGCTACGAGCTAGTCCGACCACAGGGAAGATGCCTACCTACAAGCGGCCGCTGTATCACCACCAAGATCGGCAGGAGAAAATTACCCTTATGAACAGATTGCAGTGCCGGCGACCGGCACTCGCTATCGGAGCCATTCTACTGATTTGCAGCCTACGGTCCCTAGGCCAGTCGAGCGCGCCTTCTCCCCCGCCTCTCGGTCTTCTTGAAGCATTGCAGGCGACGCTCTCGAACCAGCCCGCCTTGCATATTGAGGAACAGCAGGTCGTATCCAGCCGGGCAGTCCGTCGGCAGGCGAGCGGGCCATTTGATACGGTCATAGGAACGACCCTTTCTCAGAACCGCATCAACAATCCTCTCACCATCTTCGATCAGGAGCAGGCTGCCCTGCTGGGAATCGTCACCAACAACCAAGTCAGCAATGTCACCAGTGTGGATATAGGGGCCACCAAGGAATATCGCAATGGTGTGACGATCAGTCCGAGTTTTATAACGACCCGTACCACCGACAACATCTATGATATCGGGGGTACAAACCTGACCACACTGGCATTCCAAGTGAATGTGCCGTTGCTCCGGGGACGTGGGCGCAACGTGGTGGCGGCTGCGGAGACCGCGGCGGGAATCGAAGTCGAGGCCAGTTTGCTGGATCTCAACCAGACGATCAGCAGCCTATTGTCGAATACGGCTTCCAGTTATTGGAATGCCGTGGGCGCGGCGAAAAACCTGAAGGTGGTCCAGGGATCCGAAGAGCGCGGCAAGATTTATGTGGAAAACGTCCAGACGCTGATTACCGCGGGGCGTGTGCCGGAGGCGGAAATCCATCAAGTCAATGCCAATCTGGCGACGCGGTCGGCGGCGCGGATCGCCGCGGAGCAGAACGTCATCGCGGCGCGCCAACAACTTGCCCTGGCGATGGGTTTGAGCACGGACCAGATGGCGAGCGTGGGAATGCCCGTGGAGGACTTTCCGAAAGTTGAGGGTCAAGTCATGGCCGTCCTGAACGCGCATTCCTTCCAACAGTTCTATGATTGGGCGCTGGAACGCCGCGCAGACTACCTGGCTGCCAAGAAGCGGGAAATGGAACAAAAAACGCTCCTGACGCCGGCACGGAACGCCACTTTACCGCAACTCAACCTGAGCCTCAGTACGGGTTACTCGAGCTTGGACGAGGGCACCGGCATTAGTAACTTCTTCAGCGCTCCCGGACGAGCGCCCCGCGGGCCGGACGTGGGCGTTGGTGTCACCTACCAATTCCCTCCGAGCAATAATGCCGCCTTCGGAGCGTTGATGCTGGCGCAGTCCAACCTTCGCCAAGCGGAGTTGCGCACCCTGCAAACGTCTGAAAGCATCATGGCTTCAGTGGTGACTGCGGTCGGCGGCGTGCGCAACGCCGCGCTCCAATTGCAAAGGGCGCAGGAAGCGGTGGTCGCATCCGAGGCGGCGTTGGGTGGCGAGCGCGAAAAGTATCGATTGGGTGTGGGGCAACTCGTCGACGTGTTGACGATGGAAGACCGGCTGACAGTGGCGGAGCAAAGCCAGGTGAACGCCGAAGTCGGCTATGCGCTGGCGCTGACTCAGTTGCGCTTCGCCACCGGCTCGATCGTCGAGCCGGACAAGACCGTTCAATCGGTCGATCGTGATGTTTTCTTTACCGTTCCCGTTCCTGCGGCGCAGAAACCGCCAGTCGGGAAGGAATGAAATGGCATGGACACGAGTATCTTCCGAAAAGCTTCGCTAGAGCGCCTGTCTTCCCCGGAACAACTTGACACCATCATGCGGGTGACCGGGGCGAGGCGATGGCTGGCGCTGGCCGGGATGTTTCTCATTCTGGGCGTTGCCGTCATTTGGGGCTATACGGGGACGATCGATACGAAGGTGAATGGATCTGGCGTCATCGTGCGCGCAGGAGCCGTTCTGAACGTGGTGACCTCAGGTGCAGGGTTAGTGACGAGCATCAACGTCAATCTGGGCGACCGGGTGAAGGCCGATCAGGTGGTCGCCAAGGTTTCGGATCCCGAGATGTTGGAGAAGATCCGCTTGGCCCGCTCGGCTCTTGAGGAAGCGAAGGCGGAAAGGGAGCGCAATCTTTTATTGCGCCAGCAAGGCGCCCAACTTCAGGTGGAGGCCATGGAGCGTGACCAGGCGAATGCCCAGCGGGAGATTCAAGAGCTCGGGGAGCAGGCGAAGATCGCCACAGAGCAGATTGGCGTCGATAATCAACTTCTTTCCAAAGGACTCATTACTCGCCAGCAGACTCTTCAAGATCAGCAGAAGCTGGTTGCGATCAACGGTCAAATCGAATCCCTGCGGGCGAAAATCAAACGGAGCGAGGCCGATCAGTATACGGCCCGAACCGATCCGGAGCGATTCGACGAGGAGATGAAAGCCCGGATCGCAGAGTTAGACCGGAACCTGGCAGGCCTGGAAAACCAGATGGCCATTCAGTCCAGCGTGGCGAGTCCCTACGACGGGCAAGTCATCGAGATGAAGGCCGTGCCGGGCAGTCTGGTCAACGAGGGGAGCCCGATTCTCAGCATCCAGCCCAAGGGAAATACCCTGGAAGTGCTCGTCTATATGTCCTCCCTGCAAGCCAAGTCCGTACAGCCGGGGATGGAGGCGGAAATATCCCCTTCTACGGTTAAGCGCGAAGAGTTCGGCTTTATCCGCGGCAAAGTGGTTTACGTTGGAGAGTTTCCCGCCAGCTTCGACGCTTTGATGCGCAATTTCCAAAATGAGACGTTAGTCCGGTCCATCATGCCGGCGGGCCCGGTGACGGAAGTGAGAGTCATACTCGAGCGTGATTCCGAGACGTTTAGCGGGTACAAGTGGTCGTCGTCCAGGGGCCCGGAGATTACGCTTACCAGTGGCACGCTCTGCACGGTGCAGGTCATCACACGCCAGCAGCCGCCGGTGAGGCTGCTGTTCCCCTTCTTCAAGGGCCGACTGGGCCTCAGTTAATCCCATGGGCACAACGGCAATCGATCCCGAACCGACCGCAGCTTCCAAGCCCTTTGCCAACTGGCTGCGCCGCAGCCGCGTCAGAACTCCCACGCTATTACAGATGGAAGCGTTGGAGTGCGGGGCCGCCGCGCTGGGGATCATTCTCGCCTACTACGGGCGAATCGTTCCCCTGGAGGAATTGCGCGTGGAATGCGGCGTCTCGCGAGACGGCAGCAAAGCCAGCAACATTCTGAAAGCCGCGCGCAGTTACGGCCTGAAAGCCAAAGGCTACAAGAAGGAACCCGCGCAACTCCGGCAGTTGCCGCTGCCCATGATCGTCTTCTGGAACTTCAACCACTTTCTGGTCGTGGAGGGCTTCGGAAAGAAAAAGGTTTATCTCAACGATCCGGCCGAGGGCCGCAGGTGGGTGGACGATGAGGAGTTTGATGAGTCCTTCACTGGAGTCGTCCTGGTTTTCGAGAAGGGAGCCGCCTTCGAAAAGGGTGGGGAGAAACCCACCGTCTTCCAGATGCTGGCCACGCGCCTTCCCGGCAGCCGATTGGCGCTCCTGTATCTCATGTTTGCGACGTTGGGCCTGGCCATCCCCAACCTGGTGATTCCCGTATTTTTCAAAATCTACGTCGACAATCTTCTGGTCGCTGGCCTGACCAGTTGGCTCGGCCCGCTGCTGCTGGCGATGACCGTCACGGCGATGGTGAAGGCCCTTCTGACGCTCCTCCAGCAGGACTCCTTGATGCACGTGGAGATGAAGCTTGCGCTGACCTCTTCCGCCAAGTTCTTCTGGCATGTGCTACGCCTGCCCACGGAGTTTTTCGCCCAACGCTACGCCGGGGAAGTCGCCTCACGGCTGCAACTCAATGACCGGGTCGCAACCCTCCTGTCCGGGGATGTGGCCACGAATCTCGTAAACATTCTTCTTATCGGGATTTATGCGGCCTTGCTGTTTCAGTATGACGCCTTGCTGACGCTCATCGGCATTGTCATCGCGGGGGTTAATATCGCGGCCTTGCGAATTGTCCAGCGCCGGCGCGTGGACCAAAACCGCCAGTTGCTGCAAGAGCAGGGTTGCCTGCTGGGAGTCTCGGTGAATGGCTTGCAGACGATCGAGACCCTCAAGTCTTCGGCGTCAGAGTCCGACTTCTTTGCCCGCTGGGGAGGCTTCCAAGCCAAAGTCGTCAATGCCGAACAACGCTTCGGGACCTCCTCGGTGTTCCTTTCGGCCATTCCATCCTTCCTGACGGGTCTCAATACCGCCGCCGTGCTCGGTTTGGGCGGCATGCGAGTGATGAACGGTTTCCTGACGATGGGTATGCTTATCGCCTTCCAGAGTTTGATGAGCAGCTTCATCGATCCCGTCAACAAATTGGTGGATCTGGGCAGCAAGACTCAGGAGATTGAAGGGGATCTCGCCCGCCTCGACGATACACTGCAATACCCAACGGACCCCCAAGTAGGTCGTGCCACTCTGCCGGAACAAAGCCCCGCCGTAGAAGAGCGTCTCGCCGGACACCTGGAATTACGCGGCGTAACGTTTGGGTATAGCCGCTTGGATCCGCCCCTGATTAACAACTTCAGTTTAACCCTGAAGCCGGGGCAACGCGTGGCCCTGGTGGGAGCCTCGGGAAGTGGCAAGTCGACGGTGTCGAAGATTGTTTCCGGGCTTTATCAGCCGTGGTCGGGCGAAGTGTTGCTCGATGGCCGGCCGCGCCGCGAGATTCCTCGCGGCGTTCTGAACAATTCCATCGCCATGGTGGACCAGGAGATCTTTCTTTTCGACGGGACCCTGCGCGACAACCTGACGATGTGGGACGCCACGGTCGAACATTCGGCGCTTGTCCAGGCCGCCCAGGACGCGGGCGTTCACGACGAAATTACCAGCCTTCCGAACGGCTACGATTTCCGGGTGGAAGAGGGTGGGCGGAACTTGAGCGGCGGCCAGAGGCAACGCCTGGAGATCACCCGCGCGCTCGTCAACAACCCGCGCATTCTCATTCTCGACGAAGCCACCAGTTCGCTCGACGCCTACAGCGAAAAACACGTGGATGACTGTCTGCATCGGCGCGGGGCCACCTGCTTGATTGTGGCTCATCGTCTCAGCGCGATCCGTGATGCCGATGAGATCATCGTCCTGGACCACGGTGAAGTCGTGCAGCGCGGCACCCACGAGGAAATGATCCGGGTGGACGGTCCGTATCGGAGGCTCATTGAAACGGTGTAGGCAGCCGAGCATGTAGCGCGGGCGTCCCGCCCGCTGTTGCGGGAGCGTCCCGCTCCCGCCCCACGACAAGACGTGGCGACTGGATGAGAACGAAACGAATCCGGGGCAGATTACATAAACGCGCGGGCAGGATGCCCACGCCACAGCGGGCAGGATGCCCGCGCTACGAGTACCGGTAGGATTTGCCGAACGAAATGGATATTACGCAAATAGCCCGGCTGGAGGAGCAAGGGGTAACCCTCGCCTTACACCCCGGGGTCCCATTCTCCCTCCAGGACCCGGAGAAGATTTGGGTTGTGCTAGAGGGAAAACTCGACCTTTTTTTGGCGGAGATGCGCAATGGAGAGCCGTCTGGCGCCCGACATCATTTCCTGCGTGTGGAAGCCGGAAACTCCGTGATGGGATTCGACAAGCTGCCCGATGCCGCTTTTGGAGTGATCGCCAACCCGGCGGTGGGCTCGAAAGTGCTCTGTCTGCAACTGCAACAACTCCACCAGGCAGCGGCGGGTTCGCCGGAATCTGTCCTGCCCTTCATCGACCAATGGGTAGAGAATCTCGGCTCGGCCGTGGGGGATAAGCCTGCCCCCACGGACTTCCACAAATTAGCGCCGGGCGCAGAGATTTTAATCGAGGGTAAGTCCACGGCCATCCTCCCACTCATGGGCGTTGTATGGGTTCGTCACCTGGAAGGAAGTTCATGCCTTTTGG
>Ga0326727_10013895_pt1 | contig 17726 bp, 15 predicted proteins | sample MB2enrmetagenome_FD_207643 | JGI IMG/M metagenome (GOLD analysis project Ga0326727, IMG submission 207643) | Lab enriched peat soil microbial communities from McLean, Ithaca, NY, United States - MB29MY | ecosystem: Environmental > Terrestrial > Soil > Wetlands > Peat | place: USA: New York...
ACATCTTCCAGAGAAGCAGTACGCCATCCTGCCGGAGCACCGCCAGCAGCCGTCCGTCGGGACTCAAAGCAAATGACGCGTGGCCCTTAAAGTCCTCATTCTCCAATGGACCCTGCACCGGCACCAGGCCCACTAGCCGTCCGCTCGCCACATCCCAGACGGCGATGGAATCCTCAACTTCCATCGTCCTTACCCTTGGCGACCCCGGCGGCCGGAACTGCACCTGCCTGAATACGTTCGGCCGCGCTCCCGGCCCATCCCAGTTCACCGGCTCATGATACACGACAGGACGCAGCACCCTCACGGCCACGCGGCCGCCATCGCGGCTTAGCCGCTCCTCACCCTGCTCCATTTGCAACACGCGTCCCGCCGGCGCGCGGCTTGTCCACAAGGTTTCCCCGCTCATCTTACGCAGAGCAATGGTCTCCCTGCCGATGGCCAAAAACCGATCATCATCCACCACGGAAGGTACGAAGGAGATGTTTCCGAACTGCCCCAGCCGCTCCCTTTTTTCGCAAAACGCCTCTCGTTCCAGGCCATACGTCAGGTCGGGTTGAATTGTCTCCACCTGCGACGCGAGTTCCAGATCGTCCGTCATCTCGCCGTAATCGTTCGAGTCGTCCAACTCCTGGCAGCTTTTTATTACCGCGAGCGATTGAGTATCCACCAGCATGGAACTCTTCGAATTAAACCGGATGCGCACGGTGCGCCCCGTCGTGGAGCTTTGCAGGTACCAGGGTTCGAATTTCTTCTGCGTATTGGGCAGCGCCAACTCCGCCGTCGGCCGTCCGTCCGCGCCCACCCGCATCAGCTTGTCGTCCGCCACCAGCAGCAATGTTCCATCCGCTGCCAGCCGCAGGTCCAGGCGATCCAGGGAGCGGGTGGGGAAGTCCACGGTGCGTACCGGTTCGCCATTACCTCCGGCGCTCAGCACCAAGACGCGCAGTTTGTCTCCCTCGCCCCGGGCCGCACTCTTGGGCGCCGCTCCGCTTGCCCAGATCGGCAGCCCTACGTAGACGCGGCCCTGCCCATCCACGGCCACCTCGCCCACTCCACCCCAGGCCACCCCGCCCGGTGGTCCGGAGATGAGCCATCCCTCGCGCTCCGGGCTGGGATGTTGAATGGAAAATTCCTCCTGCGACATCCAGCCATACGGTGTTAATGATACCGTCAGTAACCTGGTCTGCGCCCACCCGCGGCTTGCACCCAGGCCGAGCATCCCCACCAGTACTGCCAACCTCCACCAGGTTCCTCGCATGTAGAGCCTCACCTGTGCCAGGAGCAGCGCGCAACTCTATGCTTCAGCGTGCTATTTTAGCGCTCGACTGGTCCTCACACCAACGGAGTTCTGCCTTTATCCCCCGGAATAATTTGCCAGCCAGCGCGCAATGTGGCAGATTCTCATTCGGGGCCTATGACCGATAAGAATTCAGGGGAACAACCACCGCAGCCCCGGCCGACGTTTGGGCAAAGGGCCGGGCAAGCGGGGTTGTTCATTCTTTTCGGGACCATTTTGATGATCCCGCGCATCCGGCGCCTGCGCCGCCGGGTGGTGGCGTGGGCGTGCGTTCGCCTCGGCGCCGCCGTGTGCGGGTGCTGGCTGGTGTGGCGGCATCAGCACGCCGGCGCCGGAATCGCATCACTGGTGGCGGGATTGCTGCTCTTTGCGTTCAGTTTGCTGGTGCACGCGAAGCCGGAGGAGAAGTCGATGGATGCCATAGCGCGGGAGCTGGGCGCCCTGATCGTGCTGAATGGCGGAACATTCCTGGAGTCGCCCGATTCCTCTCCCATCCCGCGCGCCCAGATTTTTGTCCTGCCCGAACAGATCATGGTGCTGGGTCCACGCGAGCGCCGTCTGCTGGAGATTCCCCTGGCGAAGGTGCGGAACATCGCGGCGCATCCGCTGACCAACAAAGCGGGCGAAGCCGCGGATGGCTGGAACGTGGAAATCCACTGGGGGTCGGGCGCCCCCGGCTCAACGACATTTCAATATGACGGTCCTTTTGCCCAGCACCTTGCGCAGGTTACCGAATCCACCCTGCGCAGCCATTTGAACATGGATAAACAGGATGGACAGGATAAGTTAGTGCAAATTGAAAACCAACGCTTCACGGGAACCAACGATTTCAGGCAGGAATAGAGCGGACATCAATTTCTCTTATTCCCTCTTTTATCCTGCCTATCCTCCCCATCCACGTGAGGACATGAACATGGATAATCAGGATGGACAGGATAAATTAGTAAAAATCGAAAACCAACGTTTCACGGGAACCAACGTTTTCAGGCAGGAGTAGAGCGGACATCAATTTCTCTTGTTCCCTCTTTTATCCTGCCTATCCTGCCCATCCATGTGAGGACATGAACATGGATAAACAGGATGGACAGGATAAATTAGTAAAAATCGAAAACCAACGTTTCACGGGAACCAACGTTTTCAGGCAGGAGTAGAGCGGACATCAACTTCTCTTGTTCCCTCTTTTATCCTGTCTATCCTGCCCATCCATGTGAGGAGAGGTTATGCGCCCTGTGGGTACGATTCACCAACTCGCCCGGTATCCCGTAAAGTCCATGTGCGGCGAAAGCCTTGACGCCGCACCCCTGACGTTGCAAGGTGTGGCGGAGGACCGGCGTTACGCGTACGTCCAGATGGCTTCGCGGAGCTCCTTCCCCTGGCTTACGGCCCGCGAACTGCCGGAGCTCTTGCGCTACAAGCCCACCCTGGAGGATGGCGGTCCAGAGGGGGCGGTGGTGACGGTGTCCACCCCCGCCGGGGAGAATTGGCCGGTGGACAGCGAGGAACTTCGCCGGGAAATCGAGGAACGCTCCGGCCGGGCCCTTTTCCTTCTACACGATTATCGCGGCTCGTACGATGTCGCCCCGATTTCCCTCATCAGCCGGCAAACGGTTGCCCGTATCGCCGAGGAAAGCGCGACGGAAGAAAACCCCTGGCGCTTTCGTCCCAACCTGCTGGTTGATTTGCAGGAGGGTGGACCCTTCGAGGAGTTGAATTGGGTGGGACGGATTCTGCGCATTGGCGATGCGGCACGAGTCGCCATCACCAAAGTTGACCAGCGCTGCATGATGATCTCGCTGGACCCGGAGAGAGCCATGACCAGCCCCAGCGTCCTGCGCTGCGTCGCCCAGCAGCATAATAAATGCGCCGGAGTTTATGGGGTGGTCCTGACCGCTGGGGAAACTCGCGTCGGGGATGCGGTCTGGCTGGAGAGCTAACCTCATCGGACCGCCGCCTTGCTGGTATAATCAAATGGAAGTGCCTGGCGAGTACAGAGTATGAGACTGGGAATAGATTTCGGCACAACGCGAATTATTGTGGCGGTCGTGGATCGCGGCAACTACCCGGTGGTGTCATTCGAGGCGCCGGACGGCACTACCCGCGAGTGGTTTCCTCCCCTGGTGGCTGTCAAGGACCAGAGACGGGTCTACGGATGGGAGGCGTGGGCGGCGCAGGAAGAACCAGGCTGGACGGTGGTCCGCTCGCTCAAGCGAGCGCTGGAAGCGGCCGGGCCACAAACCCTGGTGCAAATCTCCCACCAGACCGTTCCCATGCTGCAATTGCTCGGCGAGCTTTGCTCGGCCCTGCGCACCAACCTGCTCGAGCATTCTAATCTGCCCAGTCCCGAAGCGGGTCTTTTCGAAGTGATGCTTGGCGTTCCCGCCAATGCCAACAGCAACCAGCGGTTCCTGACCACGGAGGCGTTCCGGCAAGCGGGCTTCCACGTCCTGGGGCTCCTCAATGAGCCTTCCGCCGCCAGCATCGAGTTTGGCCATCGGGAGCGGAGCTCACGCGAGAAAAAAGCCCGAAGCCAAATCCTCGTTTACGACCTCGGCGGAGGAACTTTTGATGCCTCGCTGGTCGAGCTGGAGGAGATTGATCAGGGGGTCATCGCGTCGGAAGGCGTCGGCTCGCTCGGTGGGGACGATTTCGATGAGATCCTCGGGGAGCTGGCTCTCGATTCGGCGGGGAACGACGCCGAAGGGCGCGACAGCCTCTCGCAGGCAGAGACTTTTCGGCTTCACGAAGAGTGCCGCGCCCAGAAGGAAAGTCTGCACCCCAACACACGGCATATCTCGATTGACCTGGGGGTGGTGCGGGAAGGCTGGCCCCAGGTTTCCCTGCCTGTCGCTGACTTCTATGAGCGCTGCCAGCCGCTTGTTCAGGAGACCTTGAACGCCACGGAGGACCTGCTCGCGGCCCATGGATTTGGCGCCTCCGGATCGCCGGCTTCCGCGGCGGTGGGGGATCAGCATCTGGAAGCCCTCTACGTTACGGGGGGCGGGAGCGAGCTGCCCATTGTGGCTCGCATGCTCCGCGAGGTGTTCGGCCGCCGGGTGAAACGCTCCGCCTACACCCGCTCCGCCACCGCCATTGGTTTGGCGATACAGGCCGACGCCCAGTCCGGGTATGTTCTGCGTGACAAGTTCACCCGCCATTTCGGGGTGTGGCGGGAAGCCGAAGAAGGCCGCACCGTGGTCTTTGATCCGCTGTTCTCCAAGGGCACGCCGTTACCGGCGCCAGGAGAGCCGCCGCTGGTCGAGTCCCGCCAGTACATGCCGGTCCACAACATCGGCCATTTTCGCTACCTCGAATGCAGCCATCTCACCGAGGAAGGGCGCCCGGCCGGAGACATCACCGTCTGGGACGACATTCGCTTCCCCTTTGATCCGGCCCTGCGCGCCACCCCAGACCTCAGCCGCGTGCCCGTCGTGCACCTTGACCGGGGGCTGGGACGGCAGGCGGAAGAAAGCTATTCGTGTGACGCGGGAGGAACGGTGAAAGTGGCGATCGCGGATCTCGCGGATGGGTACAGCCGCTCCTACCGCCTGGGGTGCTGGGCCGCGAGTGAAAAACGTGTTGTGCCCGGCCGGAAGAAAAAAGGGTCATCCCGCAGATAACCCTCAGCGAATCGAATCCCCGGCCAATCCCCAGAAATCCTTTACGTAATACGAAGAAACGACATTCCCAAAGAGATGGCAGATGGCCTGGCAGTCGGGAATGTCGCCGTAAAGCTTGCGGCCGCGGGCGAAGACCTTTTTGAAGGAACCCTCCCGCAGCAGGTTGCCGGCGATCTTCTTGAGGGGTTCGCAGGGATAGAACACATCGCCGTTGGGATATACGCGCGGGAACATGGTGGGAAAACATTTGAAGTCCCCAAACTCCAGCACGGTACGTAGCAGTTTGGGCGTGCCGTTAATGGGCTGCTTGCGTTCGCGGCGGCGCTCCACAATCTTCTCCACCAGCGCCTGGTAGCGGGGGTTCTGCTTCAGGCGCAGGTTGGGAAGTTTTTCGCGCAGCGCTGTCTGGGTGGCGAAAACAAAGCCCTGCTCCCCGCAGAAATCCAGGATGCGTTCGATCTCCGCAATGTTCCACTCTTCAATCACCGTGCTGATGGTGATGTCGCCGGGGCGCCGCATGCGCTGTCTGGCCAGATCGAGATTTTCCAGAACTCTGCTCAATACTCCGGGCTTGGACTTGGGGTTGGCGGGGTCCGCGGTCAGCGCATCCAGGCTGACGATGAGGCCATCGAGCCATTCGAACAGCCGTTGCCGCTTGTGCAGCAGTGTGCCGTTGGTCACCAGCAGCACGGAACGAAATTTCACGTCGCGCTTGGCGGCTTCCACCAGGTCTTCCACATCGGCGCGCAGTAAGGGCTCGCCGCCGGTGAAGAGGATGGAATCCGTTTCGCGGCGGATGGTGCGCAGAAGCCGAATCGTCTGGTCCGTGGGCAACTCCTGGCTGAAGACGTCCGGCTCCTTTTGCGTGCAATAGGTGCACTCCAAATTGCATTTGTGGGTGGTATAGAAGACCGCGGCGTAAGGAGCCACCACGTCGGTGTGGAGGACTTCGCGGCGATAAAGATTCTGAAAGTAGTGTTTGAAATTCTTCAGGACGAACGGATAGTGCTGCAGGAGTCCCCGCAAGAGCCGGAGTCCGGAACTTTCAATTTGAGGATCGCCCATCCCAGCCTCACTTTAGTCAAGACGGGTGGTGATGGCAAGCCTTGGCGCGTGATTACCGCCCAATCGGGGTTTAACCGCGCAAGATGGCGGGTGAATGGGGCGATTTGGGCGGGCATAAGACCCTGAAGCGGCGTGGGCTCAGGGCCTCAAGGCCAATGAACCTTCCGCCCTGAGGCGGCGGGGTTGAACAGGCTGCGGAAAAACGAAGTGGAACGATTTATCCCCGCTGGGGATGCATATAATAGCCGGGGGCAACGCCCCCGGAACGCCCGCCCCACGTGAGGCCCGACCCTGCAAGGGTCGATTCCCCCTCTCGGCACCCATTTTGCACCGTTATGGCCCGAGTTTATGCGACCCCTGCGGGGTCGGGAACCAAACTCCCTGTTTCCGGGGGCGTTGCCCCCGGCTATTAAATTACGCCCTTCCAGGGCTCGGAAGGGCGGCGAGTTTACCTTGGCGAATATCGCTCATTAATGCAACCTGGCACCCCGGCTAATGAAAATGCCGGTGCCGCGTCGCCCTCTCCCCCAAGGGGGCGAGGGTAGAAGAGTCCTCAGTTTTGGCGCGGCGCGTTTGAACTCACCGGGATCAAGCGGCCTCCGGCGACCCGGTATTCGGCTCCCCGCCAGCGGACCCGGTTCCAGAAGAGGCTGATGAACCAGATGACGAAGGCGAAGGCGTCCCAAAGAGGCACCAGCCACCACCGGCGTTTCAGGAGGTCGTCGTGCAGCCCCCAGACGCCCATCGTAAACACCACGCCCATGCGCAGGATGAGGTAGGCCGCCACAAAACCCCAAGCCCCAAGGTGCGATGGCGCAAGAATCGCCGCCAGGATGGTCCAAGGCAAGCCCTGGGTGAAAACCAATCCCGCATAGCCCAGGGGCCGGGCTTGGCGGGCCATGATGGCCCAGCGCAGGCGCTGAATGAAGAACTCCGGCAGGCTGGAGAGGGTGCACCAGGTCTTGACAGTGCCGTCCACCAGTTCCACGCGGTGGCCGCGCGCGGCGATGCGGCAGCCCAGTTCGTAGTCATCCGCCGCTTCGTTGGTGAGCGCCTCAAACCCGCCGATTTCCGCCAGATTCCGGCGGGTCACCGCCACCGTCGCGCCCATCGCGAAGCGCATTCCTTCGAGCTGCCGGGCCATCAGTACGGAGGGCATAAAATCCGTGCTAAGGTAGATGGCCTCGAGCTCCGGCCAAAGCGAACGGACGGCGATTCCCGAAAACAAGCTGGTGACGGCGCCCACCCTCGAGTCGTGAAAAGGGGAGGCCACCGACCGCAGGTAGCCCCGTCCAACGCGAATGTCGGCGTCCGAAAGAACCAGCAGGTTGTGCCGGGCGGCGCGCGCCAATCCACAAACCTTGTTGATCTTGTCATTGGCGCCGATTTTCTCCGGGGTGACCATGAGGCGAATGGGCAGTCCAGGGAAATCGGCGATGAGCCGGCGGATCACCGGAGTGGCAGCGTCCTGCTCATCGCTAACTCCGAACAATATTTCGTATTGGGGATAATCCTGATGGCAGAAGCTGGCAAAATTTTCATAGGCTTCATGTTCCAGGCCGTGAACGGGTTTGAGGACGCTGACGGGAGGAGTGAAATCTCGAGGCCCGGGATTGACGCGCCGGAAGAAGCTGCGCGCCGCAATGATGACCACCACGTAATATAAGGAGGGCAAAATCGCCGCGCCGAGAACCGCCCACCTCAAACCTATCAAAGACAATTGCTACTCCTTCTACCCCAGACAAACCAGCGCCACGCCCACGGTGACCAGGCCGATTCCCGCCCAGCGCAGGGGTGTCAAGCTCTCACCCAGGAAATACTTGCTTCCCAGCGCGCCGGTGACATAGCTCAAGGCCATGGCGGGAACCACCAAGCTCATCGCTTCCCAGGAAAGCAGGGCGAGCAGGGAACAAAACGCCAAGGCCGACTGGGCGATACCCAGCCACATCCAGCCCTCGCGGAAGGCTCGTCCCAGAAAACGCAAAATCACCTTGGGTGAGAAACCAGGCACTTCACCCAGCCGCTTCATGGCATGGGCCACGCAAAGGTCACCGCCCGTACCGGAAAGCACCAGAATCACAAGAGTAATGGCCGTGCGCATGTTCAACCCTTCTTGGTGGTGTTGGGGGGCGTGCGGCCCACGAATGCCACGCCCAGGCAGATCAGCGTCACCCCGACCCAGCGCAAGCCCGTCACCCTTTCACCCAGCACGAAATGCCCCAGCAGCGGAACCACCGCGTACATGGCGGCCGTGGCGGGCAAGACATAGCTGAAGTCCGCCCAAGACAACACCAGCATGAGCGTTGCGAAAAACAGCAGCATGCTGATGATGCCCAGCCAGATCCAGACGCTCGAGAAAATGCCGACAAAAGCTGAGTGCAACGCCGCCCTCGACCAGCCCTGAAGGGCGCCGATGCGCTTCATGCCAAGTCCGAAAAAGAAATTCCCCGCGGAATTGAAGATGATGAGCAGCGCCACCATGATGGATGTTTTGAGCGTATGGGCGGGAGTTGATTTCATGAATACGAGGCCTGATGCTCGACGCGGAGTAGGGAAGGGAATACTTTTTGCGCGCTTCCTGCTCTTCCTTTCGAATTCGAGGATCGCCCGGCTCGAACCCGATCATCGCCGGGCGGATTGAATGGCCTATCTTACTCGAAGCCGGTGAATCAAAATAGTGTACGCCAAGGTACGGGGCGTGCGATCAGGAATGGCCCGGTGCATCTGCGCAGCCGGGGAAGCTCTCAAAATAGTAATCACCCGTCCAACCCAACTCTTTCATGCCAACTTCCGAGGAGTAATACGCCATGCTGATCCAGCCCTTCAAATGCTCAAAGTAGTCGCGCAGGCCGGGAACCGGAGGAAGCGCCCCGGGCCGGGAGGCTTCACGTTCGCCCACCCCAAGGATGAGGCTGGAAGGCTGGGCCGTGGCGGCGGCAATAAGGACCGCATCCTGCTGGCCGGCGGAAAGATCCTTGAATGACCGGGTGAACTGTCGCAACGCTTCACCTTCCAGGCCGTTCAGCGCGGCAACAAACTGCTGCTGGCTCTCCTCCGAGGCAGCGCTCAGGGCAGTGTCAAGAAAGCGGTTGACGTGCGCGCCCGTTGAGCCCGGCACAATCCTTTCCGCCAGCGCGGTCAAGTATTGATACTGGGCGTCGTCGAAAAACGCGGGCTTCCACTCTCCAGACGCCTCACCCCGCGCGGCCGCCGGCAGGGGAGCAGCCGCCAGGGCCTCCACCAGCGCCGCCGTGGCGATGCCGGCCCCCGCCCCCGCCAACAGGCGCTGCACCCATTCGCGCCGCGTCAGGCGGCGGCCGGATGCAGCAAGAAACGTCTTCTCGTAATGGTTAAGGTTGTTATCCATTAGCCCTTTCCCAACACTGCCACCGTGCTATGCCATACTTCCCCTTCGGCCGTCCGGCTGCATTCTGTGCCGATATGAAGGAGCTTCAGCCCATGGCGCAAATAGTGGTTGACCTGCTCCTCCACGCTGTCTTCCGACATTTTCAGAGCGGAGCAGTATTTGCAGCACTTCCAGAAGCTGCTGCTGACCTGAACGACCTCTTGCACATTCTGAAGCTTCATCGCTGCCCTCACATCCGCAGGCGAAGGTCACTTGCCGGGCGCGCCGGATTTCTGTGTCGCGCTTTCCGAATTATCCCGCGCGCCAGGTTCGTCCGGACGCAGCGGTTTGCGGGGAAGCATCTCGTCGGACATCGCAGCATCATAGACAAACGCCGCCAGGATGATCGCCGCCTGCTTCAAGTCGTTGGGACGGAGGTACTCATAGGAATCCATGTTCGAGTGGTGGGTCAGACCGTAATCCATGTTGTCCTGGACGAACTGAAAGCCGGGAATGCCGACGTCATCAAAGGAAATGTGGTCCGTCGAACCGGTATTACTCATGGTCAGTGTGGTCATTCCCAGGTCGTGGAACGGCTCCATCCATTTCTCGAAAATGGGCCGCACGGCGGCGTTTTCCTGAAGATGCACCCCCAGAATCCTTCCCGGGCCATTGTCAAGATTAAAGTAAGCGGAAACCAGCTTCTGCTCAGGCTTCAGGGTGAGCGGACCTCCGGGTGGGCGCAGCCACGGGGGCAGGATCTGGTCTTTCGGATTGGTGGATTCGGGGCGCGAACCGAAATGTTCCGCGACATAGCCCTTCGAGCCGAGCAATCCTTGTTCTTCTCCTGACCAGAGGGCGATGCGGATAGTGCGCCGCGGTTGGACACCCAGCTTTTTGAGCAGCCGGACGGCCTCCATCGCTGCACCCACGCCCGCGCCGTTGTCCGTGGCTCCCTCCGCAGCGTGCCAGGAATCCAGGTGTCCGCCCAGCATCACCAGTTGATCCTTCAGCTTGGGGTCAACGCCCGGAATCTCGGCGAGGGTGTTGTATCCCATGGCGTCATCGTCGTAAAACCGGGCTTCCACGTTCATTTCCACTTCCACCGGCACCTTTTGGGCGAGCAGACGCGACACGCGGCCGAAGTGCTCCACCGCCAGCGTGACGCGGGGAAAGCTGATGGTTTTGCCTTTTTCGAAGGGACCGCCGGACTGCAATTGGATGGCCCCATCATCGCCGGGTTCGCGGGTGATATCCAGCACCGCGGCCACGTGTTCATCGGTAAAGAACTTGATCGAGTCGGCGTGAAACTGGTAGCGCTTGACCGCCTCCGGGTCGCGCGCGTTGGGTGGGCCGGAAGGTTGGAATGCGGCGAGCTTGGCCAGGTCGTCGTCGCTAAGACGGGTAAAAATAGGCTTCTCACTCGGCTTAGGCAGGCGGGCTTCCCCAAACAACACGATTTTCCCCGCCAGTTTACCTCGATATTTTTCCAGGTCGGCGGCGGTGGAGGCAATCACTTGCGTCACTTCGCCGCGCAGCGGGCCGTTCGTCCCTGGCGTCCAGGCTTCAGGCAGGGCAATAAATTGCATGTAGTCGGGTGAGGTCATGCGGACCTCGCAAAGCTGGTAAGCCCAGCCACGCCCGAAAGGCCCCCAGGCCTCCAAATGTGCATTCGCGAGGCCCCACTGGGTTAACTCGTCACGCGTCCATTCGTTAGCCTTTTTCATGTTGGGGGAACCAGTCAGCCGGGGGCCAATGGCATCGGTGAGATGACTCATGATTTCCATTACTTGGCTGTAATCGTACTCCTCTTGCCGCAAGCGGGTGATGAACTCGAGGTCGGGAATTTGCGGCCCGGTAATGGCCGTTGGAGCGCTGGCAACGGCGGGCGCTTCCTTCGATTTTTCATTGGGTTTCTTTACGGCCTGGAGGTCCGCACCAAAAAAGGAAATGGTGAGCAGGGCCGCCGCCAGGGTTGTCAGGCTAAGATGCCGAAATCTCATAACAGCACTATCCCTCCGGATACAAGTTTTATACATAGAGAGTATACAAGAGTGAGGACTGGGGCAAGCGCGGGGTGGCCACGCCGGGTAGTGTCCTGGTTTGCGGCGGAAACGTGCCACGGGCATCCTGCCCGTGCTCGGGCATGGCCAAGATGGCCATGGCACGTCATTGTAGCGCCGGGCTTGAGCCCGGCACGTGCCGCCCTCAAGGGCGGCGCTACATTCAAAGCGGGGGTAGCCGCAGACTTGTTCCGCCTTTTGGAACTACTCTGCGGCTTTCATCTTTTCATAACATCCTCAAGGTGCTATTACCAATTTACGAACCGCAGGGCAGGGCAAACTGCGCCCAACTCTACCACCGTTTGATACCCCCACCATTCGTGAGGCAAGGCAGGACGGAGTCGGTCCCTCACTTGAGATTTGTTCAAATCTAAATCAACTCCAGCCGAACGCGGTGGCCAACGGCCATAGCAGCACGCTGCACCGTGTCAAGTTGCACCTTGTCGTTCTCCGGGTCCAACAGCTTGTTCAGATGAGCGCGGCTCGTTCCCATGCGCCGGGCCATCTCTGCCTCGGTTATGCCCCGCTCGCGCATGGCCTTTTCCACCTGCATTGCCAACATCCGCTTAACGGCGTGGTTGGTCGCGTCCTCGTAGAGTCCCTCTTCCTTGAGAAAGTCATCAAGGGAAGAGCCGATGTGCGGGTTCTTGTTCATAGGTCAACCTCTTTCTGTCTCGCACGGGCCAAGTCCAATTCCGGCTTCGGAGTCTTCTGAGTCTTCTTGATGAAACCATGCAGTAGGACCATACGGCCCTGGGCAGCGCAGAAGATGACGCGAGCGATACGATTGCCCGGAAGGCTGCTTCGAACCTCCCACAGTCCACCACCCAATGGGCGACAAAGCGGCAATCCAACCGGCCAACTCATCTCCACCAGGCGAAGGTCACGGCCAAGAACCTAACGTCCATTATTTTTGGCTATTCCACCCAGCCACAGCCAGAAGGCGTGCAGTATCGCCGCGGCGTCCATTTTTACTTCCCTTTGGGTGAGGCACGTAGACTATTGCCATAATTTGGACAAGCCTGGGGTTTACTTTGCGCCTCAGCGCGGCATTGTTGAAAGGTCTATTCTTCCCACGTCAATTACGCGGCTGGCCGCTCCTGCTTCAGGCTTTGGGCTTGGACCGAGGTGATGACCGTGACCTGCACGATATCTTCCGCCTTGCAGCCGCGGGAGAGATCGTTGGCGGGCTTGGCCAGCCCCTGGAGGACGGGCCCGATGGCTTCACATCCACCGAAGCGTTCGGCCAGCTTGTAGCCAATGTTGCCGGCGTTCAAGTCCGGGAAAATCAGGACGTTGGCGTGCCCCGCCACGGCGGAGCCAGGCGCTTTGCGCGAGCCGATGTCGGGAATCAATGCGGCGTCAAGTTGGAGTTCCCCGTCCACGGCGAGTTGCGGCGCCCGCTGCTTGACGAATTCCAAGGCCTGGCGGACGGCGTCGATCATGGGGTGCTCGGCGCTGCCCCGGGTCGAGAAGGAAAGCAATGCCACCCGCGGCTCGACTTCCAGCAGGGCCCGGGCATTGGTGGCGGTGGCGATGGCGATATCGGCCAACTGCGAAGGCGTCGGCTGCGGCACCACCGCGCAGTCCGCAAACAGCGTGGCGCCGTCAGTGCCCAGGTTCGGGCGGGGAGAAAGCATCAGGAAGAAGCTCGAGACCAGCGATACGCCCGGCGCCACGCCTATTGCCCAGAGTGCGGCGCGGACGGTGTCGGCGGTGGTATTCAGCGCGCCGCCCACGGAGCCATCCGCATCGTTCGCGGACACCATGAGCGCGGCATAATTGCGCGGTTGGCGGGCAGCATTCAGGGCCTGCTCCTCCGTCATGCCCTTGGCCCGGCGGCGCTCGAAAAGCAGACCGGCGTATCCCTCCAGCTTGGGGCTGGACCGGGGGTCGAGAAGCTGCGATGTTTCCAGTTTGATCCCCAAGGCTTCGAGACGGGAATTGACCTTGTTCACGTCCCCCAGCAGCGTCAGGTGGGCCAACTGGTCCTTTTCAATGAGGCGAGCGGCTTCCAAGGTGCGGTCTTCTTCGCCCTCGAAAAGCACGATGTGTTGGGGAAAACTCCGCGCGCGTCCGCACAGCTTCTCAAGAACCTTCATGAATTCCTCCAGCAGCAGTAGCGGCAAAACTCGTAAAATAATCGAGGCGATGGGCTAAACAACGACATCTTGTCATGATTTACCCTCTATAAGCTAGGCCTCGTCATCTTCCATGCACGCTCTGTGCCAGCGGAGGCACAACCTCGATCCTTTTCGATGTGAAATGCCGCGACGAAGAGGGGGCGGGCTGAGAGGATTAAACACTAACGCGCCGCTAGCGCCACGGGCGGGCGAAGCAGGTGGGCGCGATGTGTCCGGGAGAGATTCATGGTGTGCCACAATTCCACTCCCCACCACGCGAGCGCCGCCACTTCCAGGAAGCCCGTCACTCCCAACAGCGGAAAAGCCACTCTCGGAATGAAATCGGTGAGGATTTGCAGCACCACTCGCCCGGCGCACCCCATGTTGAGGAGCAAAAAGGGACCCCAGAGCGCGCTGAAGCGCTTTGAATCGACTCCCGCCAGGATGGGCACCACCCGCGATGCCACTCCCAGAATCATCAAGCTGACAAAGCCCACTGTGTAGGCATGACGGTACGAACCCATGAAGGCGTGAGAAAAGCCCTGGTGGGTCAGCACGCTGTAGACCAGGAAGAAGGGCAGCATGGCCATGGAAATCAGCAGCCAGGTGTAGGCGCCGCGGATGAACTTCAGGCTGCGGTCCGTCTCCGAAGTTTTGGCAAACACGCGTATCTGCCTGACCAGCAAAATGGCCCATATCGCCATCACCATGAACGCCAGTTCCAATCCAATGGAGAAATAGAGATTGCCGGTGGAGAAGAGCAGCAAGTAACTCGCGACATCGAGAAGCAACGAGCCGTTGATCAGCCAGAAGATCAGCGACTGGCGATCGTGGCGCGGTTTTCCCAATCCATAGACGGCCGGCACGAAGCGCTGGCTAACTCCGGCGATGATCAGTGCCCCGAAGCCCAGCAACTGGATATCCCGCAGCGGGCCGTCAATCAGGGCGATGCGCATTACCGTTTGTTCTTCACCGGCGGCCGTTACCTTGGCGAAAAAGAGAAGATCACTGACGATGGCCTGCACGAAAAACCAGAAGAACGCACCGAAAATGAACTTCTCATAAATCTGGTGCGGTTCCACGGATTGCTGCGCCGTCTTGAGAATGATGATGATGAACAGGGTGATGGCGGCGAGTTCGGTAGCTGCCGCCAGAATTCCCAGGCCCACTCCCACCGGCATCGGTTGGAGCATTTCCGCGCCCACGCGTGAGGCGATGCCGATCAGCATCAAGTACAGGGTCAGGTTGGCAAGGTCAGGGCGCCACAGCGTGACGAATTTGAAGCGCGGGAAGGATTGGTAGGCGAAACCCATCACGAACAGGCCCATCCAACCGAAAATCATGGCATGCGCATGCGCCTGAATCGCCGGTACAAGATGAATTTGCAGGAAGGTGCCGCCTTGGGCGATTTGCCAGAGATTGATCGCGCCCCACAAGGCGCCCAGGGAAATGGCGATGGCGATTCCCGCCTTAAAGAATCGCCGGTAAATGAAGTCCCCCAACGATTCCTGGTAAACGTACTCCCCTTTTTTGGGGGTCTGCAATTCGGCGTTCAGTTCCCGCACCAGCGCGTCGAGGTTAACGTTGTGGACGGCGGCAAAAAACTCGAGCGCCTCGGTGGGGCCGTGTTCTCCGCCGCAACCTTTCAGCCCATACTTGTCAAAGACGCGCCGCGCCGTAGGGCAGATTTTGACGATGTCCGCTACCTTCATATCGGGTGTGATGGTTGCCATGGATGTATCCCCTCTCTCGATTGCACGGTCACAGGATAAAGTGGCGGGGAAAGAGGGAGCGATGACTTCTGTCACAGGGCAGTCGTTGGTGGAGAAGGAGTTGGGACTTTCTAGCCTTTCTTAAAAAGCCCTTTGAGGCGCCCCACAAAGCCCGCAGGGAGTTCCTGGGGTGGCGGGAGGGGGGGGGCGGCTGTTGCGGTGGGCATTAAGTCTATATCCGTGAAAGGCTTGGGCGACTGGGGCGGTGGCGGACTGGAAAGAGGGGCCGCGACATTGGCCACGGGTGGGGCCGCGGGGACGGCAGGTTTCGCCGGCGCGCTGAACAGCGGTATGGGCGGCACCGGAGACGAAGCGAGTGGCGCCTCAGGCCTGGGTTTGAGTGGCAATGCCCCCGGGGGCGCAGCTTCCGCCACCGGCGCTCCGCAATGCTCGCAGTAATCGCCGGCAAGATCCAGTGGGCCTTTGCAAAAACGGCAGACCACCGCCCCCGGCTTGGGAAGCGGCCGCTGAAAAGCCTTCCTCAGTAATTCTTCGTCAACTTCTACGAGGTTATCACCGAGGCTGGGGCGTTGCAGGCGGGCGGGGCTTGCGCGCGGCGACATCACGGGAGTTGGTGCGATTTTCAGGTTGATGGTGGATAACGCCGTGCGCGGCGGGCGGCGCGGAGCAGCCACCGGGGCTGGCGGGAACGGTGCATCATCCTCTTCCCCCACATGCGTATCGGCGAAAGTTGTGGGCGCAACAGAAGCGCCACACTGAAGGCAGAAGCGCATCCCCTCCGGAATACCCGCCTGGCATTTTGGACAAGTGAGCATACTTTCGCCACGAACCAAATCGGGTCGTCGGTCAAGCCATCATGCGCATATTATTACACCCTGCGCCACTTCTCAAGGCATGTGTGATACAACCTTGGCGGCAGCTTGATGGTCGAAAGATGGTCTTGTCAACGCCGCCCGGGAAGGGAGAAACAGCATGAGAGCAACAGGCCCGGTGGGGTATGCGGTGGTGGGATTGGGGTCATTTGCGGAAGAAATGGTATTGCCCGGCTTCCGCAACAGCCGCAAGGCCAAATTGGTGGCTTTGGTGAGCGGCGATGAGCGCAAGGCGCGGCGCTTGGCGAGGAAGTTTGGTCCCGCTGACGTCTATGATTACGACACCTACTCGCAATGTCTCGCCAACCCGCAGGTGGAGGCGGTTTACATAGCCACCAACAACAGCACCCATGCGGAGTTCACTGTGCAGGCGGCGGCCGCGGGGAAACACGTGCTCTGCGAAAAGCCCATGGCCACCAGCGTCGCCGATTGCCAGCGGATGATTGACGCGTGCCGCTCGAACCACGTGCGGTTGATGATTGCCTACCGCAAATACTTTGAACCCGGCGCACTCGATCTGAAAATGCTGGCGGAGAGCGGCAAGCTCGGCCGGCTGAAGATTATCCATTCGGCATTTTCCATTTTTGTGCGTCCCGGTCCGAAGATCCTGGCATGGCATTTTGACCTTGACCTGGCGGGTGGTGGAGCGCTCCCCGACGTGGGCGTATATTGCGTCAACACGGTTCGCTGGGTGACGGGCAGGGAACCGGTGGAAGCCTCGGCCTACCAGTGGACCGTCGATCCGGAGATCTTTAAAGAGGTGGATGAGAACATTGCCTTCCGGCTCAATTTCCCCGACGGCTTGGTGATGCAAGGAAGCGCCAGTTGGGGTGGAGCGGACGCATCGTTCCTCCACCTGGGGGGCGAGAAGGGCTGGGCCACGCTGGCGCCCGCCTTCGAGTACTCTGTGGAGCGGCGTCTTTACGGCCGCATCGGCGGGCGCTGGTTCGAAAAGAAATACAAAGTCATGAACGAACTGGCGCTGGAGCTTGATGCCCTCGCGGATTGCATCCGCCACAACCGTGAGCCGGGGCCGAACGGTGAGCAAGGTCTGCGCGACGTGGTGGTAATGGAAGCAATCTACCAGTCGGCGCGCGAAGGGCGGCCGGTTAAGATCGGGTGATCTGATGATCGGGTCATCGGGCGATCGGGTGATCGGGTCATCTGCCCATGTGGCCATTTCAGATTTGTGACTGGCGATCGGGGATTTGCCGAGCAACTAGTGCTTAGTTGCGGAAGTTAGCGAAATTATTTGTCGGCAGTTGGAAGGGCGGGGCTTTAGCCCCGCCGCAGAACTCGGGAGGGATTTACGGGCTTCAGCCCCTGAAGCGACTTGGCTTCAGGGCCTAAAGGCCCATTCAAAGCGCCGCCCTGGGACGGCGGGGCTGAAGCCCCGCCCTTCCCATGGCCATGAAGAATACCGCTTATTAAGGCAACTAGGCACTAGCTCAGATTGGATCTTAACCTCTTCGACGGACTTGCGAATTTGCGGGATACCAATATGAACGAACATGAGGAAAAGTTCATTCGAGTTTTCATCGTACCCGATAAACGGGATCGGTACCTCAGCCTGTTTGAGACCAGGAAAGGGCGGCCGAAGTTGAACAATA
>Ga0326727_10013896_pt1 | contig 17726 bp, 15 predicted proteins | sample MB2enrmetagenome_FD_207643 | JGI IMG/M metagenome (GOLD analysis project Ga0326727, IMG submission 207643) | Lab enriched peat soil microbial communities from McLean, Ithaca, NY, United States - MB29MY | ecosystem: Environmental > Terrestrial > Soil > Wetlands > Peat | place: USA: New York...
CGGGCGTTGTAATCGAACCCGGCGCGCGGGACGAGGGTGGCCTGGATGTCCCCGCCTTTGCGGAGAATCCGCCGGTTTTCGGAGGAGGGGCGGTGCCGGCGGAGGTCCACGCGCACATTGCGGCACAGATAGAAGCGGTCCATGTCCCGCGACGACGGGAGGAACCCCTGGCAGAAAAAGTCCCCCGCGGTTTCCCCCTCCTCCGGGACCGCCCAGATGGCGTAGGGGAAAATGTAGTGGCCGTAATCGGACTTGTGCTCGGAGAAGAGCAGCTTCATGGGTCCTGATTCCCGTTGACGTGGATGCGCGGCAGCCGCGCCCGCCAGCCGGCCAGCACATCGTACGAGACTGAGTTCTTCCACTGCGCCACTTCGTGGGCCGAAATCTCATCGGCCCCCTGCCGCCCCATCAGCACCACCTCCTCCTGCAGCCGCACCTCGGGCAAGTCGGTGGTATCCACCATGAACGCATCCATGGCCACTCCGCCGACCACTGGCGCGCGCCGTCCGCCGATCAACACGCAACCCTGGTTGCGCAGACGCGGGTAACCATCCCCATACCCCACCGGGATGATCGCGATGCGCCGCGCGGACGGGGCCCGGTATTTCATCCCGTAGCCCACGACGTCGTCCTTGTCCAGGTGCTGGATGCCGGCGACCCTCGCCTTCACGGTCATGGTGGGTTCAATGCCGGCGATCCGGCGGCAGACCTTTGACGGATACACCCCGTGCTGCAGCATGCCGATGCGGACCATGTCGAAATGCGCCTGGGGCAGGTCGAGAAAGCCGCCGCTGTTGCACAGGTGGCGATACTTGACAGCGATGCCCCTGGCCGCCATGGCGGAGAGCACCTCGTTGAAGCGGGCCAGTTGCTGCAGCGCGAAGGTTTTGTCCATTTCGTCGGACATCGAAAAATGGCTCATCACTCCTTCCAGTTCGAGCGCTTTGTTCGCGCCCACGGCCTGGGCCAGCGACAGGGCTTCGGACCAGCGCACCCCGTAACGGTTCATGCCGGTGTTGATCTTGAGATGGACCGGGGCGCGCTTGCCCGCACGGGCGGCGATCCGCCCCAGCTTCTCGACCATCCGCCGGTCATTGACGCACACCGTCAAGTCATGCTCGACGCACCAGGGCAGCTCCTCTTCCTGGCGCTCGCCGAACAGCAGCATCCGGGTGCGCAGACCGTGATCGCGCAACCGCATCGCTTCTTCGAGCGTGACCAAACCGAGGAACGACGCTCCGGCCGCCAGCGCGGCCCTGGCCACGTGGAGCGCACCGTGCCCGTAGGCCTCGTCCTTCACCACCGACAGGATCTTCAGCGGCTTGGGTTTGTCCTGATTGATGACCTGGTAATTGTGGCGGAGCCGGGCGAGGTCAATCTCAATCCACGCCGGGCGATGAGGGAGGATGCCTTCCCCGCATGCGGTGGGCGGTTCTTCTTGGGCCAATTCCGATTGTGTGGCGGTGTTCATGGTGTGATGGCGCTTTGGTTTGCAGGTTCGTTGCGGTCTCAGGCATGTCCCGGCGGCCAGAGCGTCTGGCCAATGTCCATCCGATGATAGCTGCCCAGGCTGCGGATTTTGCGAATGTTTGCGGAGGCCTTTTTGATCGCGGCAGCGAGCGAGGCGCCGAAACCGATTACATCGGCGATACGATGGCCCGTGGTGACGAGGCGGCCGTCCTCGCCGCAGGCGACCTCGTTCCACCACAGGTCGCAGCCCTCGTCGAACGGGCCGGTGGTTTCGACCGGCAGTGACGGGCCAGACAATTGCACGTAGGGATAGCCGTAGCCGGCGAGAGTGATGGAGCACCCAAATCTCATTCGGCGTTTGAATCGAGGCTGGAGCTTCTGGTTTCGTCCCGTGCGAAGGAGCGTTTCGGTGGGGTTGGCCAGCATGCGCAGCAGCATGGCGCCCGAGGTGACGCCGATGCGGATGTTGTATTCAAGCACGTGCCAGCGGCCGCGGCGGCGGGCGGCGGTCACTTGGATCGGGCCGTGATACTTCACGGCGCGGAACCAGGGGCGCAAGGGCCGCAGCAATTGGCGCGCCAGACCGTACTTGTCACCCGGATCCTGTTCGACCAATCCTCCCATCGGCGCTCCGGCCACGATGCCCATGTCGCCGGTGAACGCGCGTTTGTACTCCTGGTTGGTCACGACCGGATAAATCTCGCCGCCGCTGACCAGCGCGATGTGGCCGGCCTCCGCCCGGCCCATGTATTCCTGGAGGAAGACTCCCTCCGCATAATCAATGTGCTTGAGCCAGGAGCGCGTGTCCTCGATCTTCTCGCAGAGGATGGTATGCACCGGGCTGGTCGGGGAACACAGCGGGTTTTTGATCACGTACGGCATCGGCTGCCGCCGCAGGATTTCCTCCGCTTCGAGCCGGTTGGCCGCAACGTGCGCCGTCGGAAACGGAATTTTGAACTTCTGGCAGAGCTGGCGGGCGAAATCGCGCTCGCGCTCGATCCTCATGCCTTCGCCGGTGGGGCAAAAGATCGGCGTCGGACCGGCCAGTAATTCCTCCTTCCAAGGGGCCTGCGCCCAGTCAATGGACATGGGGATGATGAGATCGAACTTGTGCGCTTTCAGAAGGCGGCAGGGATTGGGATGCTGCCCGCCATTCCAGGTCGGCCCGGCAAGCGACGGCGCAAAGTGGCCGTAATGGCGCGTGAGGTAGGTGGAAACTTCGGCGCCGTCATCCTTGAGAATCCGGGCCGTGCTGTAGGCGAACGCGCCCACGCCAAGGACCATGATCGAGGCCGGGCGGCCGGCGGAGTTGGTTCCGGTTTTCATGCCGCCACCCTGGTTCCACCGCTCCGGCCCTGTCGTGTCGCGCCATGACATATATTTTGCCGGCTGCATTATAGAAACGAGCGATGTGATTACAAGCGGCCTTTTCAGGCAGGAGGTTTGCGCGAATTAAATTGCGGCGGAGGGGACGGGCATGGATGAAGATGGACGGAGGCGGCCTTATTCGCTTTCCAAACTGTTGCGAACGATCTCCACAAGTTTTTGGGGCGGGTACGGCTTTTGCAGCAAGTTGACACCCTCGCGCAGGACAACTTCCTTGCCCATCAAGTCCGGACTGTAACCGGTGGTAAAAATGATTTTGAGATGGGGGTTGTCGGCTTTCAGTTTCTCGGCCAATTGACGGCCGGAGATGCCGTCGGGCATGACCATGTCGGTCAAGAGCAAGTCCACATGGGTTGTGTTTTCCTTCCAAAGCTCCAGGGCCGCGAGGCCGGACGACGCTTCAATGACTTCGTAGCCGCCGCGTTCGAGCACTCGGCGCACCAAGGCGCGGAGTGTCGGTTCGTCTTCGACGACAAATATGGTGCGTTTCTTGGACGCCTTTGAATCCATAGCGCTTCAGTCTCTCATTTGAGCGTCACTTGGCAAGTTGATTCAATTCGGGTGACAGGATTCAGAGTGGTGGCGCAAAGCCGGGTTTCATGTTTAATTAGACTGGATGCAGATTGGCGCGCTCCATTTAAAGTCGAATTTGTTTCTTTCGCCGCTGGCCGGTTACACCAACCTGCCGTTCCGGCTCACCTTGCGCGAAATCGGCGGGCTGGACCTGGCCACGACCGACCTGGTCAACGCCCGTTCCCTTCTGGAAAAAAACGCCAAGGCCCTCAAACTGATCGAGACCCGCCCCTCCGACCGCCCTTTGGCCGTCCAATTATTCGGCTCGGTCGCGGAGGAAATGCGCGATGCCGCCGTGTATCTCGAGTCCATCGGCATTTCAGCCATCGACATCAACATGGGCTGCCCCGTGCGCAAAGTGTGCCGCGTCGGCGGCGGCTCGGCCATGATGACCGAATTCGGCAAAACAGCCGCATTGGTGCGCGGCATGGCGGAGGCGGTGAAAATTCCCGTGACGGCAAAAATGCGCCTGGGTTGGGACGATCAAAATCTCACCGCGCCCGATTTGGCGCGGGTGCTGGAAGACGCGGGCGCGGCGGCGCTTTTTGTGCATGGGCGGACGCGCGAACAAGGGTTTGGCGGTTCGGTGAATTTGGCCGGCATCCGCGCCGTCGTGCAGGCGGTCAAACGGATTCCGGTCATTGGCAACGGCGACATTACCACGCCGCAGGCCGCGCAAATGATGTTGACTGAAACGGGCTGTGCCGGCGTGAGCATCGGGCGCGGGGCATTCTACAATCCGTGGATATTCCTGCACACCGCCCATTACCTGCGCGGGGCCGGGCTGTTGCCCGAACCGGACTTTGAGGAACGCGTCCGCGTCATGCGCCGGCACCTGGCGTTGATGGTCGAGGTATTCGGCGAGGAGCACGGCTGCCGGATGTTCCGCAAAATCGGGCCGTGGCATGCGAAGCGATTCGGGCCGTCCAGCGCCTTCAACAAACGGATTGTGAAACTGTCAAGCATCGTTGAGTTTGAGGAAATTCTGGAACAGTATCGCGCCTGGCGCCGGCAATTCCTGGATGAGACGGGCCAGCTCAAGCCCAACTACCGTCCGCCGCCGCTGGAAGCGTCCTTCATGCGCGAGCCGTCCGTGGCCGGCCGACAGGACATTCCGGTGCCCCAAGGCCCGGTGGAAGTCTGGTGAAGATTCGGCATGCAAATGGGCTGAATTATTGCCGCAAAAAATCACAAGGAGCACAAAACTTGAATTGTCCCATGGCCCGAAAAAGGCTTTCAGTTTGCAACCCCAGAAGTAATTCGGGGCAGGTGCATTAATTTTGAATTTCTCAAGAAAATCTGCCCCGAAAAAAACCGTGAAAATTTCAACATTTTATCCTTTCAATTGTCACAACCAGTTGTCAGCAAGGCACTTACAAATGTCTTATTTTGTTCTTCTCATCAAAATGACGGCTTGCTTTCTGCATTGTGGTGAGTAAAAATACTCAGTGTATTGAGTAATTTGTATGATACGCCGGACCATCTATGACGAATTGTTGAAACGGCTGAAGGAAAAGCGCCGGTTCCTGCAGGTCTTGGCAGGCCCGCGCCAAGCCGGCAAGACCACGCTGGCCCGGCAGGTCATGGAGGCGTCGCCCCTGCCGGCCCACTACGCTTCCGCCGATGAGCCGTCGTTGCGCGGGGACCGCACCTGGCTTGAACAGCAATGGGACATCGCCCGGCTCAAGGCCGGGGAAGGGAAATCCGGCGCGTTGCTGGTTCTGGACGAGATTCAAAAGATCAGCGGCTGGCCAAACGTGGTGAAGCTGCTTTGGGACGCGGACACGCATTCCGGCGTTGCGCTCAAAGTAGTGTTGCTTGGTTCAGCCCCCTTGCTCATACAGAGCGGCCTTGCGGAAAGTCTGGCCGGACGTTTTGAAGTGATTGCCGTGCCGCACTGGTCATTCACCGAAATGCGCGAAGCGTTCGGCTGGAATCTGGAGCAATATATTTTTTACGGCGCGTATCCCGGCGCTGCCGGGTTGATTGACACGCCGGAACGCTGGCGGCGTTACATTCTGGATTCACTGATTGAAACCACCATCTCGCGTGACATCCTCTCGTTGCATCGCGTGGACAAACCGGCGCTGTTGCGCCGTGTGTTTCTGCTCGGTTGCGCCTATTCCGGCCAAATTCTGTCGTATCAGAAAATGATCGGCCAGCTTACCGAGGCCGGGAACACCACCACCCTGGCTCATTATCTGGAATTGCTGCAAGGAGCGGGGATGCTGGCCGGGCTGGCCAGGTATTCCCACGGCCAGGCGCGTCAGCGCGGGTCCAGCCCCAAATTGCAGGTGCTCAATACCGCCCTGATGAGCGCCCAGAACCATCGCTCACTGGCGGAAGCCAGAAACGACGGCGACCATTGGGGACGATTGGTCGAAACCGCTGTCGGCGCGCACTTGTTCAATTCCAGCGTTGGCATGAACATCAGTGTCACCTATTGGCGTGAGCGAAACCACGAAGTGGATTTTGTTTTGCAGCAGGGAAAGGCGGTGGCAGCCATTGAAGTCAAGAGCGGGGGCCGCCGCGAATCGCTCCCCGGCATGGCAGCCTTTGCCCGGCAATTCAAGCCGAGGCGCCAATTGCTGGTGGGCGGGCAAGGCATTCCATTGGGGGAATTCCTTTCCGAACCGGCGGCCCACTGGCTGAGTTGAAACAACAAGCGAACCGCGCGGGGCTTTGAGCCGCCACACCGTCACAACCAGTTGTCAGCAAGGTGTTTGCACAACACGCCGCCGTGCTGATTCAAGACTGGTCGGACGGGTGGGACGGGTAGGACTACAGGCGACGGCACAGGGCAAAGGCTGTCCGTCCTCCGCAGTAGCTCTGCTACGGAGGGTGGAAAGGCTAAAGTTGAAACCGGCGGCTTGGATGCAGGACTGAAATTCACGCTTTACGTTTAGGCGTCTAATCGTAAAGTATGGTTGCATGCTGTGAACGCAACGTGAACGGGATGAAAGTGTCGTTCGTTTCGCCGGGCGAATTGAGATTGTATGCACAACCAATTGAAGCCAAGGCGCTTACAAACATTGCGCCACAAAACTTCAGCCTTTCGCCAGTCGCACCATCTTGTCCGCCGTAACCGCTGCGGTGAAGGAGGAAGCCCCTCCCCCCCGCGACGGCGGAAGCCTTCCCTTCCCGCCTCCACTCTGTTGCATGAAAAACGACGACGCCAAATTTGTGTCAATAGTGACGATTGACACGGGCACGTCGAGTTCTCCTATAACTTACGGGCCTCGCGATCCGCTTCGTGTCCGTGGATGGACGTTTGGTTTGCTTTTTGTCGAACAAAACAAGCTGCCTCTCATCTCGCTTAACAGGTTTCGAGGGCTGGGTTGTCCGCGCATCAAACAGTCGCATCGCAGCTAAATCCAAATCAGTCAGGCTGCTCGACAGGGCGTCAGAAAGTTGCTCAGCAGAACGCCCAGCGCACGTTTCGACCAGAAATTGGCTGATGAGAATGACACGCCGGTCATTGATTGAAAGCGCAAGGCCGCACTCCTTCAATCGGTTCGCCTTCAAATTGGCGCGCTCGACTGCCCGTTGAAACGCAATTTTGGTGTCAGATTTTTTTCGGATGTCGGCAGTTTGCTTCCGGCAGACCAAAACAATGTCGAGCTGGATTGGCTCTTTGGCTTGGGACTTGGGTGTGGCAACGGACATCTCGGATTTCACGGGATGGCAGTTCACGAGTGCGAAGCCAGCCCCGACAACGGCGTCAGCCAATGATGTCCAGCCGTCCATTCGCGAATGGTGGTAAGTGAAGACGAGCAAACCGTCCTTCCGGAGGACGCGGCGACATTCAGCAACAACAGCTCGCAGCTTCGCCGCGAACTGCTCAGCACTGGTGTCCTGAACTTCTTCGGCATGGCGCGTGGTCAGACGCTTGCCGACAAATGGCGACGGGCCGAGTTGTTGCCAGGCAAAAAAGAAGTCAGCCAGTTCCGAGTAATGCACGTTGTCGAAGAACGGCGGGTCGGTCACAATCAAGTCAACACTCGTGTCGGCCAAACCGGTCGAAGCCGAACTGCCGCACGAAAGATAAATGGCGCGAGATGCCAGCATCTGCGACGGAGGCCACTTCGTTTCGACGCGCCCAGTGAATGGGGCGCTCCCACCGAAAACGCGCTTGCCTTTGTTGATGCCGTTCGTTCGCTCAATTTCCAATTCAAAGGGCGCTGAATGATATTCAATGGCGCGCAGTAGCCGTGATTTGAAAAGTGTGGAAAACGAGCCTGAACTCTTGGACGTTCCCCATACGTTGCCTTCAATCGGGACCCGTTCGGGTTTCAAAATATGGTGCGAGAACATGTGCCGGATTGCCCCCGTGCCCTCGCCTTTGTAAGAGGCGAACATGTTGTTGAACTCCAAGACCCCGGAGAAAACGGTTCGCAAAGCGGCTCGCGTTACGTCGTCGGGCAGGTCGAGGATAGCGGCGTGCAGCCAGCCGAGTGCGAGCAGTTGGCGGTCGTTGAAGAATTGGCACCACGAGCGGTAGGCGTAATTCAGCACTTGGCGTGTGTTGTAGCCGACCTTGAGTTCCAACGTCGGTAGCGGGAGTTTGCTCCGATGCAACTCCTCCGAACATCGCTGGTAGGCCAGTTCATCTTTGCGAGTGACTGGCAAGTAGAGCTTTTCGCCCGAACTGTTGAGGACAAGCTTGGCGAACATCCGGTGCGCTGGCGGGTGACCAATCGCCTTGGCGGTTTTTGCAATAGGAAAAACGTGGCGGCACTTCTGGCAGGTTGCAGACGCGCCGCTTGCCGGACCTGCGTGTAAATGAAACCCGTGCTTGCAGAGAGGACAGCAAGTGTGCTGGTCGTTGACATCCGCAGAGAAAATCCCCGCACATTCCGGGCAGACCACGCGGACTTCTGGCTTGCGGTCGGGATAAGCGTTTCGTACAAAAATGTAGCTTGGAAACAAATCCACGTTTGCCAAGCAGGCAGGACAGGGAAGTCTCTTGACCCAAAAAAAATAGAGCGCGTCGCAAATGTGTCCCTCTGCGTCCGCAGTTTGGTAAAGCGCCCGGATGCGCTCTCCAACACCGGCCGAAAGCTGGGCGAACGCTTTCGTCAGCCCATCGCGGTCGAGTGGGCCGAGCGATACCCGCACGGATTCACACGCGACGGGATTGATGTCGCGCCCCAGGGCCGTGAAGCCAAGCTTGTGGGCTTCACCAATCGTCGTCCCGCTTCCCATAAACGGGTCTAACACCGTCACGCCAGCAAAGTCATGCCGCTTATAGAACGCTTCGACAAGGTTCTCGGAGTCCGGCAAAGCCGAGCCGAGCAAGATGCCTCGAAACACAGAACCAAGACGCTTCGCCCACCACTTGTGAATGTGGTAAATGGGCCGATAGACCTCTTTGCGCCAACTCTCCATCTGCGCCAGTTCCGAGATGAACTCAAAGGGAAACAAATCCGACTCGATGAGCCGGCGTTCGCCCGGATGTCCGTTGGATTGAAACTGATTATTCATCTTCTTCCGCAGCTTCCGCGACCTCCGCGATGACCTCATGCGGCGTTCGCATCGCCACTTCCTCAGTTCTTGAACCCTTGAGGCGATAGGCAATGAAGTTGTGCTTCGTACCCGCTGCCGGGTTGTCCACCGACTCGGGCTTCAAGGTGTTAGTCCGCAGATCAAAGGTGTAGCCTACGATCAGTTTCTTGGCCTCCCGCCGCACAAGCTTTCCGACCGCACGGAAACGGGAGCTCAAACGAAAGTCGGCGGGAAGAATCAGCGTTTGGTTGTGTGCTGTTCCAGTCGTCAGGCCAAACGGCGTGGGGGCGACATACATTTTGCGGTCGCGAATCATGATGTCGCCGTAGCTGCCGAAGCCCTTCACGCTTTTGTTCTTGTGAATGTAGTCATGGTCAGCATTGAGGAAGTCGCCGTGGCAGACCACGAGGTCGAGCACAGGATACGAGTCGCCATCCGGCTCGGCTGGATAGCGCCCAAAGACGTAAAAGATTGTTCGTCCGTTATGACTCCCGGAAGGAACTTGGCTGTTGCAGTCATAATTGGCTTCGCGTCCTGGGTAAGCCAGTCCTTTGACTTCAAAGCCTTCAGGCGAAGCGACCAAGCGAAAGTCAGGATAGGTGTTTCGACCGCCAACTTCAAAGTTCAAACCCGTTTCGCCAAGTCGTGCCTTGAACCAATTCTGGAAGTGAAACTCTTTGTCCTGCCTGCTTTCACGGCTAATCAACTTGTTCGCGTGTATCGCGTCGGCAGAGCGAATAAAAACTTCAAGGCATGGATGGCTGGCCGGCATGTTGTAGTTAACGGCTAATCATCAACTTCGAGCGATGCCGGGTTCGGCGGCGAATTTGCGGACGTCTTCGGTGACTTTTCATCGAGCAAGAATGCGCCTTTCTTGTGCTGTTGGCCATCACAAATCCGGCTCTGCCCTTTTCATTCAGTGCGGAATGGAAAAGTTGAATCCAGAGGTCATTAATTTTGTCGGCGTCTTTCGCTGTGGGCGCGATCCAAATCATGCGTCAGTCTCGTTGTTGATTGTTGGCGTGAAAAAACCAATCCATCCATTGCTCGGCAACCAGACGCAATTGTGCCAAACAGGCGGATTTGCATCAAGAACATTATCTCTCACCGGCAATAGCCGGGGCAAACTGGGAAGAGGAGATGCTGACATTGGGAAATATGACGGTGGGGCGAGACTCCGTCGAGCCGTCCGCCTTCGCCCCGCCTCGGCGGGACAAGTGACAGAATCGAATCAGGGTTCGACGGAGTCTCACCCTACCGGCCTTCGACGACGGGGGCGGGAGGATTAGGATTAAGATTAGGATTACGATTAGGAAATGCTTATGAGAATGCTTCAGTGGGCGGATGGGGCTGGTATGGCTCTTCGAGACGGGCGATTTCTTTGTCCGATAGTTTGACTGAAAGGGCGGCGACGGCGTCTTCAAGATGATGGGGCTTGGTCGCGCCAACTATCGGCGAGGTGATCACGGGCTTGTGCAGCAGCCAGGCTAACGCGATTTGCGAAGGGGGCAGCTTTCTCGCGCGCGCGACTTCGTCCACGCGGTCTATGACGGGCTTGCCTATGTCGGCGGTCTTGGTGAATAGTTTTTTGGCGAAGGCATCAGTCCTGGAGCGGTCGGTTTACGGTGCTTTCGACCAGGGGCGGGCCAGCCGGCCACGGGCCAGCGGGGACCAAGGGGTCACGGCCACGCCTTCGGATTGGCAGAGGGGAAGCATTTCACGCTCTTCTTCGCGATAGAGCAGGGTGTAATAGCTTTGCATGGAGAGGAACGCGGCCCAGCCGTGGGCGCGTTGAAGGCCGAGCGCCCTCATCAGCCCTCTTCCGCCAAATCCGGCAGCTTCTCGTCAAGCGCCGCGTGGCGTATCACCCGGATCAGATTGCCAAGCCCGGTTTCGGGGCAAGTTTTCGCTTCCACTGGCACGCCAGCATGCCCAGGCCTGCCGCGAACATCAAGTCGGTCGTCGGCTCGGGTACGAGCGAAGGTGTCGAGTAGGAGAACGAGCCCACTTGTTCGGCGCCATCGAAGCCAACGATTGTCCCAAAAATGAATTGCCCAGGCGCAATGGACTCAATGGGGGTATTCAATATCTCGGCGTTAGCTGGCATATAGGCAAATTGCTCCGAAATAAGGCCTCCCCCCGTTTCGAGCTCGGTGGTCATCTGTGCCGCAGAGGGCAGGTTATACCCCCCGGTGTAAGCGGGCGAGAGTCCACCCCAACTTGTTCCATCAGATATGAGGGTGGCCGCCAACCCATTCGGCAAGGACATGGCGACGCCTGAGTTCCCGCTTGGATCCGTAAACGTCGCGAGAAGTGTCAAATACTCATAGGGATAGAAAGGAAGAAATAAAGACACCTGACCTGCAACGAAGGACTGGCCAGGAGAAATGGCGACCGGGCGAACACCCGCGACAATCTCCCCAGGCTCCATGGTAAGAAGATAGGCGTCGGCCACTGTATAGCCTGGGTTGATTGTGAAGTTATAATCAACCATTTCCTGCGCCTGCTGCGCCTGCGCGCGCGCGGAGCATAATATCGGCATGAGAACCACTGCAAACAAGTATTTGAGTTTCATATTATAAATTTGGTTTACAAACTTTCAATTGCCGGCCAACCCTGTTTCATTTTGACGACGCCTGCCCACGCCCCAGCTTTGCTTGGAAGCGGTTTCGCCAGCCTGCATTCAAGCGCATGAATGCTTTTTGCCTTCTGAATTGCCTGACTCTCAGGCTTGACCACTTATAAAGCCGTTTCCAGTTGGAAGCAAGCAAAATCCGGGTTTTCTTCAAAGTATAAGTGTGGCTTAAATAGGTGCATGGACAAATAAGCCCTAAAAATAATTTTCGGCGCAATCAGTTCTGAATGGCTGTTAGTAAAGCCCAGCCAAAAGGATTTGAAATTCTTAACCACGGATGGACACGGACGGACACGGATTCAGAATCTGAGAGATAATTCGACGAGATTTCAATGGTGAGAATTTAAATCATCGGACATCAACGTGATCTATGAGTCATACAGCAGTTTCACGAAAACTGTAGCCGCATTGCAAGGCAGGGCGGGCACTCCGCTGCCCGCCGCGGCGCGCACGGAGTGCGCGCCCAACCCCCCTCGTTTCGGCTACACTATTTCTTAAACCGCTCAAGGGGCGAGAGGATTAGGATTATGATTAGGATTAGGATTACGATTAGGAAATGCTTATGAGAACGCTTCGGTAGGGGGATGGGGCTGATATGGCTCTTCGAGCCGGGCGATTTCTTCGGGCGTCAATTTGACTGAAAGGGCGGCGACGGCGTCTTCAAGATGATGGGGCTTGGTCGCGCCAACTATAGGCGAGGTGACCACGGGCTTGTGCAGCAGCCAGGCTAACGCGATTTGGGAGGGCGGCAACTTTCTACCGCGCGCGAGTTCGTTCACGCGGTCTATGACGGGCTTGTCGATGTCGGCTGTCTTGGTGAATAGTTTTTTGGCGAAAGCATCGGTTCTGGCGCGCTCGGTTTGCGGTTCTTCGGACCAGGGACGGGCCAGTCGGCCACGGGCCAGCGGCGACCAAGGGGTCACGGCCACGCCTTCGGATTGGCAGAGGGGAAGCATTTCCCGCTCTTCTTCGCGATAGAGCAGGTTGTAATAGTTCTGCATGGAGACGAACGTGGCCCAGCCGTGGGCGCGTTGAAGGCCGAGCGCCTTCATCATCTGCCAGGCATGCATCGAGGATGCGCCGAGATAGCGCACCTTGCCGGCTCGAACGACGTCGTTGAGGGCTTCGAGGGTTTCCTCCAGCGGCGTGTCATAATCGAAGCGATGGATGATGTAGAGGTCAATGTAGTTGGTGCCAAGGCGCTTCAGGCTCTGATCCACTTCGAACAGGATGGCCTTGCGGGAAAGGCCGCGACCGTTGGGGGTCGGCCGCATGGGGGAGTTGACTTTGGTGGCGACAACCAATTCGTCGCGGAGGGCAAAATCGCGGATGGCGCGTCCCAGCACCACCTCGCTCTCGCCGTTTGAATAGACGTTGGCGGTGTCGAAAAAGTTTACGCCCAGTTCCAGGGCGCGGGTGATGAAGGGGCGGCTGGCCTCTTCGCTCAAAGTCCAGGGCCAGGTCATCATGCCCGGAGTTTTGGCCTGGCCGTAGCTCATGCAGCCGAGGCAAAAGCGCGATACTTGCAGGCCCGTATTTCCCAGCTTTACATAATTCATAGGAATCTCTTTTTGTGCATTAACCGGCGTTCCACTGTAGGATTAAATTCCAAAAAATTCCAGCGTGTTTTATGAAGGCGATGTTCACCGGGGCTGTGATTGCAGCTTGCTTAACGGGAATTTTTGTGGAAAATTGGGAGCATGAGCGCTCAGGAGATCATTGAGCAGATTAAAGCCTTGCCATCGGAGGAGCGGGCGCAGGTGACTAAATTCGTAGTCGAATCCGATGATTCCTGGATTCCGGAAGAGTTCAAAGAAGGCATGGCTGACATCGCCGCCGGCCGCGTGGTGGATTTGGACACCGCGTTGAATGAGCCGTATCCAGGCGGCCAATGAACTATCGCTTTCGCGCCGCAAAGTCGTTTTGGCGCAGTTGGAGCAGGCTGTCAGAAGTCCAGCAGCGAGCGGCGCGGCAGGCGTTTCCGATTTTCAAAGCCAATCCATTCGATCCGCGGTTGCGGGCGCACAAGATTCACAGGCTTTCCGCTCAATATGGCCGCACCATTTACGCCGTGGACATCGCGGGCGATTTGCGAGCGACATTCTACGTTGAGGGCGAAACCGTCTGGTCCGTCTCCATTGGCACGCATGACCTTTACAAGGGATAGAGCGGGCGTGCTTTGGTTTTGTGGGTATTCCGACCGTCTGCCGCAACTTTGCCCGCGCCTATTTGCCACCGACCACGGGAGGATTAAGATTAAGATTACGATTAGGAAATGCGGCTCAATCGCGGAGAAATGTTCGCTTTTGTCCGCTGAGTATTTACACTTCCCCCTCTTGAGCCAGGATACTCATTTGACGCCGATGCTGGCGCAGTACCGCCGAATCAAAGGGGAACTGCCCCGGGATGCGTTGCTCTTTTTCCGCCTGGGCGATTTTTACGAGATGTTCTTCGAGGACGCCAATATCGGGGCGCAGTTGCTCAATGTCGCCCTGACCAAACGCGGCGATATTCCGATGTGCGGCATTCCTTTTCACGCCGCCAACGCTTATATCGCCCGGCTGCTGAAGGCGGGCCGCAAGGTGGCCATTTGCGATCAATTGGAGGAGGCCCGCCCCGGCCAGTTGGTCAAACGCGAGGTGACCCAGATTCTCAGCCCCGGCACGCATTTCGATGAACGTTTGCTGGCGCCGGATCGGAATAATTTTCTGGCCGCCCTGTGTCCGCGCGGCAAAATCTTCGGCCTGGCCCTGGTGGATCTGACCACGGGCGATTTCAAAACGACGCAACTGGAGGGCGAAGCGGCGTTGCGCGCCGAGTTGGAACGGTTGCGTCCGGCGGAAATTATTTATCCGGCGGCGGCGGAATCTTTGGCCAAAGGGGCGGGCCACGCTTCCTGCATTCTGAATCCTTATGAGGATTGGGTTTTCGCGCCGGAAACGGCCGCGTTCACGGTGCGGGAACATTTTAAAGTCGGCTCGCTGGATGGTTTCGGATTGAAGGGCGCGCCGGCGGCCATCGGCGCGGCGGGGGCGGCGCTGCATTACCTGACGCAGCATCTGCGGCGCGACGTTTCCGGGCTGACGCGCCTGTCGTTTTATCAGTGCTCCGAGTTTATGGCGCTGGACGCGGTGTCGTTGCGCCATTTGGAAATCCTGGAGCCGCAGCACCATGACGCGCCGCGCCAGGCATCGCTGTACGGCGCGATCAACCGCACCGTGACCCCGATGGGCGCGCGGCGATTGCGGGATTGGCTGAGCCAGCCGTTGGCGGCGGAGGCGCCGATTGTCCGGCGGCGGGATGCGGTGCAAGTGTGGGTGGAACAGGGGGGGTTGTTGGATGATTTCCGCCGTGAATTGGCCGGGGTGCGGGATTTGGAACGGACCATCGGACGATTGAGCGCCGGTTCGGGCAATGCCCGGGACTTGTTGTCGTTGCGCGCGGCCCTGGAGAAAATTCCGGGGCTGAAGGACATTCTGGCCCGGGCCGCTGCGCCGGAGGCGGTCCCGGACAGTTTGCCGGAATGGCCCGTGTTGCAGGAGAAAGGGGCGGAGGCCGGAGCGCGCGGGCCGGGCTTGCTGGATCAATTGGCCGGCCAACTGGCGGAGGCGCCGGATCTGGTGGAGTTGATCGGGCGCGCCATCGTGGATGAACCGCCGCTGGCGCTGAAGGAGGGCGGACTGATACGCGAGGGGTTCGATGCGCATCTGGATGAATTGCGCGCGGCGATGCGCGACGGCAAGGAGTGGATCGCCCAATTGCAACAGGACGAAATCGAGCGCACGGGAATCACCTCGCTTAAAGTGCGGTTCAACTCCGTTTTCGGCTATTACATCGAGGTGACAAAACCGAACCTGGACAAGGTGCCGGCGCAGTACATCCGCAAACAAACCATCGCCAGCGGCGAGCGGTTCATCACCCCTGAATTGAAGGAAATGGAAGGCAAAATCCTGGGGGCGGAGGAGCGGAGCGGGAAACTGGAATACGACTTGTTCCAGCGGGTGCGGGAAGAGGTGCTGGGGCAATTGGCGGCCTTGCAGCAGACGGCGGGGGCGCTGGCGGAATTGGACGTGCTGGCGGCCTTTGCCGAAACGGCGCGGCTGTATAATTATTGCCGGCCAGAAATCGGGCGGGACGGGGTGTTGGAAATCCGGGCAGGGCGCCATCCGGTGTTGGAGCAAACGTTGAGCGAGGAACGGTTCGTGCCCAACGACGCGCGGCTGGATCATGCGGGGCAGCAGTTGCTGCTGATCACCGGCCCGAACATGGCGGGCAAGAGCACCTTCATCCGGCAGGTGGCGCTGATCACGCTGCTGGCCCACACCGGATCGTTTGTGCCGGCGGCGGCGGCGCGGATCGCTCTGGTGGACCGCATCTTCACGCGCATCGGGGCGAGCGACGATCTGGCGCGGGGGCAATCGACCTTCATGGTGGAGATGAGCGAGACGGCCAACATCCTGAACAACGCGACGGCGCGGAGCCTGATTATACTTGACGAGATCGGGCGCGGCACCAGCACCTTTGACGGCCTGAGCCTGGCCTGGGCGGTTGTGGAGCATTTGCACAATGCCGTCGGGGCCAAAACGCTTTTTGCGACCCATTATCACGAGTTGACCGAACTGGCCGGGCGCTTGCCGCGCGTCAAGAATTTCAACGTGGCGGTGCGGGAATGGAACGAGCAGATCGTTTTTCTGCGCAAGATAGTGGAAGGGGCCACGGACAAAAGCTACGGCATCCAGGTGGCCCGGCTGGCCGGGGTGCCGCGGGAGGTGGTCAGCCGCGCCAAGGAAATCTTGTCCAACCTGGAGGAATCGGAACTGACGCCGGAAGGCAAAGTGCGCCAGCACAACCGCCGTCCTGAGTTGGAGAAGCTGAAGAAGCTCGGCCCGCCGCCGCAGATGGATTTGTTTGGGTGAACCGCAAACTACGCCGCCACGAGGTCTTCGATGCGAGTTATGTGAAGTATGGCGCACTCAACGAATCGTTCCGCCAGCCCGTTTGGGTCCGCATCCAATCCGATTTCGATGGCGTTGCGTTTGACGAAAGCAGCGTCATGGTTTGTGATGTCAAAGGTTTTCCCGTCAGACAGGCAAAGTCGGAAAGGCTTGAATGGCTGGCTGTTGATCCGGTCTTTAAGCTGTTGGGCGTTCAATATAAATTCCAAGCACAATCATGGCCCCAAACAGAGCAGAAGTCAACGTTTGGGAAAAGTGGGTAGTGTCTTAATTTGGATTTCCCCGTTGACGGTAGGTATTTCAATAGGAACTTCGCCCAAATGAATATTCATTCCATACGCTTTGGCCCAACATCTATAAAAATACTTCCAACTCGATTTGAATTAAAACCCCAACAATTTGTTTCAATGACGCCATTTTTAACCAATGGCTCTACGACCTGTTCCCACCCAATCGGGGGTGGATACGGAACGATGAGTAATGCTCCAAAAAAACGAGGTGTGCTTCCGGTGACGCTTATATTTCCAGTTGAATTGGCGTTTACCATACCATTCGTTAAGACAGAAAGAATCTCGGATGCAAATATGGTTTCCTCCACATCTGTGACATATTCGGCTTGGACGAAAACCAAGCAATTTGTGGGAGGGGGGTGTGCCTTGAGGTCGGCGATAATCATTGTTCTTTTTTCCGGGCTTATTCTTCTTGGCTGTATTTTGGCATACAGCTTCAAGTTGTCCGCTTTAAGCCTTTCAAGCTCTTTTCCCAAGAGCATTGATGATCGCCAGCCAAGAATGGCTTCTGCCATGAAGAAAAAAGCCGCAATACAAGCGAAAACTTCAATATATTTTTCCAACTTTTCCTTGCGCGATTCCTCCATCTCCTTGTGGACGTTAATAACCGCTGCCACCGCCACTCCTAATTCAATGACCGCGCCGATGACCGCGACCCACACCAAGGCTGTATCAACCTGATCCGAAGAATTAAACCATGAAAATAATCCCATTTGTCTTTGCTTTTATACAATTACTCCTACTAGCCCGACTTTCTCTACTGGGGGGGAATGACTGCGTAAGTGGTTCAAAACACGCGGTCGGGCCAAAAAGGTCTGCACCAAACTTATTCGGGCAGCAGTTGGCCTTTCTGCGTGATGCGCGGCGGCGATTGCGGCGGCAGTTCCCAGCCCAGTTGCTCCAGCAGCATCT
>Ga0326727_10013897_pt1 | contig 17726 bp, 13 predicted proteins | sample MB2enrmetagenome_FD_207643 | JGI IMG/M metagenome (GOLD analysis project Ga0326727, IMG submission 207643) | Lab enriched peat soil microbial communities from McLean, Ithaca, NY, United States - MB29MY | ecosystem: Environmental > Terrestrial > Soil > Wetlands > Peat | place: USA: New York...
GCCGCCCGGACGTTCTTCCCGGTCTCGGCGTCCCCTGCGCTTTCCGCCCGGAGTTCCTCGATTTCGATCGCGGCATCCACGTCGGCAACCTGAACGAGCACGAACGCATCACCCGCATCCTCAAGCTCGCCCTCGAAGCCCGCTACGGCCAGCCTTTCGTCACCGAGCGCTGGGGCCGCGGAGTCTACTGGCACTGGATCGGCTACCTCCCGCGCGCCAATCGCGCCGCCAAGCCCGTCTCCTCCCATGTCAGCTTCGGGTGTTCCAAGTTCTTCCTGTCGGTTGACACCGAAGAGCGCGCCGCGAAGTTCGGTCTGCAGATCGAACGCGGCTTCGCGAAGGCGTCGTCCGAGCATCGTCAGTTTCTGCTCCGCGAGGATTGGGACTGGTACCGCCTTCTCGCCGCCCTCAAGCCTCGCGGCGCCATGGCGCGCGAGGTCGAGCGCCTGTTGCTCCGCGAAGGATTCGAACTCCATGCCGGCTGCTGGGGCGGGGAAGCCAGCGGCTACTCGAAGGAGAACTACCCCGGCCCTCTGAAGCTGCGCCGCGTTCTCGAAGCTGCGCCGAAGAATGACTGGGCAGGCTTCCAGCTCTTCTACCGCATGAGCGAAAGCGACGTGAAATCCGCCACCGGACTCGACCTCGTCGAATCGATGCTGGCCGCGTATCGGGAACTCGTCCCCGCCATGAACCTCTGCATGCAGATCGAACTTGCCGATTGCGCAACGCCCGCGTCCGGTTACACTGGTTAACGCTCAACAATTCTGCCGAGCCGCGACCAGAGGGAGCGGTCTTTCCTGGTCGCAGGTCTTGTCCGAATGGAGGCGTCTACCATGCTCAGATCTCTCGCTGTGGTGATTGGCAGCTACATCCTCTCGGTGATTCTCGTGCTGGCAACCGACCCGTTGCTTTCGCGAATCTTCCCCGGCGACTTCGTCCGCGGCCGCGTCCCCTCCGACAACGCCCTGCTGGCCAGCACCGCTCTGTTCGTCGTCGTGTCCATCCTGTGCGCCTGGGTCTGCGCGCGCTTCGCGGCTGGGCGCCCCGCGCTCCACGTGCTCTGGTTCTTCATCATCGGTGAAGTGATGGGCATCGTCGCGGCCATTCCCAACTGGAGCAAGGGCTGGCCGCATTGGTACTGGCTCTCGTGGCTTCTCTCCTGGCCGGTGAGCTGCTGCATCGGATGGGTGCTGGGCCGCCGCCGCTCCCAGCAGGCCTCCGCCGCAGCCGCATAGGGGGCGTGAGCCCTGAGACCGGTGCGTTCCTGTCCGCCATAATAGAGCGGAGGAGGCATTGAACGATGAAGCGTGTTCTTACCGCAGCCGCAATTCTCGCGGCCCTGGCTCTAAGCGCAATTGCCCAGGACGACTGGTATCGCGCGCGCGACGAGCGCTACCGCGGAGAGGAGTGGCGCCCGCACATCTTCACGCACGTGAAGATGGACCTCGACCACGTCTGGAGCGCCCAATACGCCGCCGGCCGCGAACGCGCCCGCCTGGACAAGACGAAGGACGAGTTAGTCCAGATCCAGAACGATTACGATCACGGCCGCTGGGACAACGGCATCATCAACGACGTGATCGATTCCATCCGTAAATCGGCCAACGACGAGCGCCTTTCCGAACGCGACCGCGGCGTGCTGGCAGACGATGTGAACCGCATCCACGACTTCCAGTATCGGCACAACCACGGGCGCTAGCTGCAATACTGTTCACTTTGGACTCCGTCCGCCAGCGGGACACGCGGAGCCGCGTCGTTGGCCGGTACCGAAGGAACGCGGCTGGCGCCGCGCGGCCACGTACAGCCATGACTCCAGGATTCCCTCAGTGTTCGGGCGTCTCGACTGCTCTTGCACCACTGTCACTGCCCCACAGAATCGTAAAGTCCCCCGCTTCATTCACCGCTGATCTCGATGAACAGGGGCCCGATCTGGGAGTCAGCACCCGCTCATACAGGCCCGCCTGGTCAACTGCCTGGCCTATTCTGCGCAGCGCATCGAGCCGCTGCTCACCGCGCCGGCGCTCATCGAAGAACTGTCGAACGGCTTGCTCGATCAGCTCATCGCGACTCCCATAGCGGCCGCTGGCGAGTTCCTGCTCCACCTGCTTTCTCAAATCCGCCGGCAGCGTTACGTCCATGACTATCTCCTCTTTTCATTTTACGCGTTCCGGTGCCGTGTTACCGCCTCACCCCCCGCATCAGAAACATGAACGGAATCAGCCCCACAAAAATCAACGCCAGCACCCAGAACGCGTCCATAAACGCCAGCGCCGCCGCCTGCTGCTGCACCAGCCCGTACATCATCGCCTGCGCCCGCTGGGTCGCGTCCGCCATCGACCACCCGTATTGATGCAGCATCTGCGCCGTCCCCTGCAGCGTCTGCCGGAACCCCAGATCCATCGGCGTCACATGCCCCACCAGCACGCTCTGATGATATTGCGCCCGCCGCGCCAGCATGGTCACCGAGAACGCAATTCCGCAGCTCCCGCCGATATTCCGCGCCAGGTTCATAATCCCCGTCGCATAATTCAATTTATCGCGCGAAATATAGTAAAAGGCCATCGCATTAATCGGAACGAAAAGAAATGCCATCCCCACGCTCTGCACACAGCGCGCCCCCAGGATGTGCCGGAAATCCACGCCCAGCGTGAACCCGCTCATCTGCCACAGCCCCACCGCGGACATCGCCAGCCCGAACGCCACCAGCCACCGCGGCTGCACGCGCGACACCAGCATCCCCACTGCCGGCATGCACGCCATCACCACCAGGCCGCCCGGCGAAAGCGCCAGCCCGCTGTCCGTCGCCGAATAGCCCAGCAGCTCCTGCATGAACAGCGGCAGCAGCACCGTGCTCCCGTACAGCACGAAGCCCAGCGCATACATGGAAAACGTCGAAATCGCGAAATCGCGGTCCTTCAGCAGACGAAAATCCACCACCGGATGCTCGTGCCGCAGCTCCCAGAACACCACCCCCATCAGGCACACCCCGGCGATTACCGCCGCCGAGACGATCATGTGCGACCCGAACCAGTCGTTGCGCTGCCCCTCGTCCAGCATGATTTCCAGCGCGCCCAGCCCCAGCGTCAGCAGCCCGAGGCCCATGAAATCGATGTGCCCCTCTTTCAGGCTGCGCCGCTTCAGCCACGGCGGATCGTGCACCAGCATCTGCGTCAGCAAAAGCGACACCACGCCCACCGGAACGTTGATGTAGAAAATCCACCGCCACGACCAGTTGTCCGTAATCCACCCGCCCAGCGTCGGCCCGATCACCGGCGCGAACACCACACCGATCCCGAACACCGCCATCGCCATGCCCTGTTTTTCGCGCGGAAACGTCTCCCGCAGAATCGCCTGCGACACCGGCTGCAGCGCTCCGCCCCCCACCCCCTGCATCACCCGGAACAGAATCAGCATGAACAGGCTCGGCGCCAGCCCGCACAGCGCCGAGCTCAGCGTGAACAGAAACACGCACGTCATGTAAAATCGCTTGCGGCCGAAAATCATCGAAAACCAGCCGCTCATCGGCAAAATGATCGCATTTGCGACTAAATACGCGGTCAGCACCCACGTGGCTTCGTCGCTGGTCGCGCCCAGATTGCCGGCCATGTGCGGCAGCGCGACGTTGGCCACGCTGGTGTCCAGCACCTCCATGAACGTGGCCAGCATCACCGTGCCCGCGATGATCCACGGCTGTAACGGATGATCTTTGAGCGATTCTGCCGTAGGCAGCCCGCTGACAGAAAGAGTTGCCATGGCCGCCTACCGCGTCAGAATGGTCGCGTCCACGTTCATGCCCGGCCGCAGAATCGCGTCCGCGGGCAGGGGATCGAGCACGATCTTCACCGGAATGCGCTGGACTACCTTCACGAAATTCCCGGTCGCGTTCTCCGGCGGCAGCAGGCTCATCCGCGCGCCCGTCGATGCGGCGATCGAATCGACATGACCGGCGAATTTCCGCCCGCTCATATCCACGCTCACCTCCGCCGTCTGGCCCGGATGCACGTTGCGAAGCTGCGTCTCCTTGAAATTCGCTGTCACCCAGATATTGTTCAGCGGCACGATGGTCATCAGGCTCTGGCCCGGCTGCAGAATCTGCCCCGGCTCAACCGATTTCCGCGTCACCCTCCCATCCACCGGCGCAGTGATCGTGGTGTAGCTGAGCTGCAGTTCCGCCGTCTGCAGATCCGCGCGCGCCTGCATCACCGCCGCGCCTGCCGATGCCGCCCGCGCCGATTGCACCTTCGTCTGTTGCTGATTCGCGTGCGCCTGGTCCACCGTCGCCTTCGCCTGCGCGATCCTCGCCTGCGCTGCGTCGAGCGCAGCTTTCTTCGTCTGCGCGTCCTCGTTCGCCGCGCTCAGTTTCTCTTTCGCCGCTGAAAGCTGGCTCTCCGCCACGCGCGCCGCCGCCACGTACGAATCGAACTGCAGCTTCGAAATCTCCGCGCGATCCGCCAGCGGACGCATGCGCTCCAGATCCGCCTTCGCGCGATCCCATGTCGCCTGCCCGGCTTCCACATTGGCCTTCGCGAACGCGATGTCTGCGCCCAGCGCCCGTTGATACTCGCTCTTCGCCCGCGTCACGTCCGCCTCGGCCGATTGCAGTTGCGCATCCGCCTGCGATACCGACGTCGTGGTCACGTCCCGCGTCAGCGGCACCGTGATGTCCGCGCCGCTGGACTGGCTCTCCGCATACTTCACCGCCGCCCGCGCCACGTCCACCTTCGCCTGGTAATCCCGCGCGTCGATGCGCACCAGCACGTCGCCCTTGCGCACTTCCTGGTTGTCGTCCACCAGCACCTCGGCGACGTTCCCGTAGATCTTCGACGCCACCGGAGCGATGTGCCCGTCCACCTGCGCGTCGTCGGTGGACACCCGGCCCGCCGTCGCCAGCCAGTACCAGACGCCGGCCACGATCAGCGCCGCGAGCACCCCGAAGAAGATCCACTTCGCGCGCGGATTCCCCTGCGGCGCGGCGACCGGCGGTTTCACGCCCTTCTCAACTTCCGCGAAGTCCATCGTCTCAGTCGCCATGTTCAACCAATGCCTCCATCAGCGGTCCCGCCGTTTTGAAATGAGCGCCGCGCACACGGGCCTCTGCCAGCGCCTGTCTCCCTCGCTCATCCGCGAAGGTCGTGTCGCTCAGGTCCACCGTGATCGTGGTCTTGCCGCATTCGTGCAGCACGCGAAGAAACTCATCCACCCACGGACCGGCCAGCCTGCCTTCCAGGCGGATAGTCATACCTTCGCCCGTGCGGATGGTAGTGATTTTGAGCACGCCCGAGGAAGTGCACGGCCGGGTCCGAACCAGGCGCTTTGCAGCCAGACAGTTATGGTTATATGCCGATGAGAAAGTGCCGATATGTCGGCAGTGGTGCCGCTATCTCGGCACTTTTGCGATGCCCAGCCGCTTCATCTTCGATTGCAGCGTGCTTCGCTTAAGCCCCAGCCGCGCCGCCGCGCCGTCCTTGCCGGCGATCTTCCAGCCGGCCTCCTCCAGAACCCGAACGATATGTTGGCGTTCCGTGGTCTCCAGCGTCGTCGACGATTTTCCCAGCGGTTTCACGCGCAGTTCCGTGAGAGGAATCTCCAGTGCCGAGCCCGCCGAAAGGATCACGGCACGCTCAATCAGGTTCTCGAGCTCCCGCACGTTGCCCGGCCAGGGATACTCGGCCAGCGCGGCAAGTGTCGCTGATGGAATCGTTTCTATGTGTTTATTCATGCGCCGCGCGAACTTCTGCGCGAAGTATCGCACCAGCATTGGAATATCCGAAACGCGTTCTCGCAGCGCCGGCACGGGGAGCGGGAAAACGTTGAGCCTGTAGTACAAATCCGCCCGGAACTGTTGTTCGCTCACCATCCGCCACAAATCGCGATTCGTCGCCGCGATCACCCGCACATTCACTTTAATGGTGCGCGTCGAGCCCAGCCGTTCGAACTCCTGTTCCTGCAATGCTCTCAATAGCTTAGGTTGCAGATCCAGGGGGATGTCGCCGACCTCGTCCAGAAACAAAGTTCCGCCGTCGGCCAGTTCGAAACGGCCGATTCGCTGCGCGATGGCCCCGGTAAATGCCCCTTTTTCATGGCCAAACAGCTCGCTTTCCAGCAACCCGGTCGGAATCGCCGCGCAGTTCAGCCGCGCGAAAGTGCGGTTTTTTCGCGCGCTGAGCTCGTGCACCGACCGCGCGATAAGTTCTTTGCCCGTACCGGTTTCCCCAAGAATCAGCACGGTAGCGTCGGTCGGCGCGACGGTTTCCACCTGGCGCAGAGCTTTGCGAAACGCCGGGCTGTCGCCGATCACGTCGCCGAAATTCCGCTCGCTGCGAATCTCGTCCTCGAGATACAGCTTCTCTTCGGCGAGTTTATCCTTTAATCGTTCTATCTCTCTGAAGGCCTGAGCGTTCTCGATCGCGATCGCGGCCTGAGTGGCCACCTGAACCAGGTAGTCCACGTCTTCCTGCGAAAAGGCGTCGTCGCGGACGCTGGCCAGATTCACCGTGCCGAGCACCCGATTGCGCGTCATCAGGGGAACGCAAACACCCGAGCGCAGCCCCTCAGCCTCAAGAAAACGCGTCACTTCCGACGAATACGTGCCCGCGGCAAAGCGAATGGGCTGATGGCTGACGAACGCCGCGCCCGACGGCGAGCCTGCCAACGGAACGCGCATGTCCTGCTCAAGTTTGCTGTCGCTCACGAACGATTCCAGGGCGTGAATCACCAAATAGTCCGCGCCCGGTTCGTGCAGCGCGAGGCTCGAGTATTCGTGCGGAACGACGTTGCGCAGGCACGCGGTGATATTGGAGAAAAGCTCGCCGAGCGCAAGCTGCGAAACCATCGCGTTGGTGATATCGAGCAGCGCGCGCAGACGATCGCGTTCGCGCGCGAGTTGCTGCTGATATTCCCGAGCGGCCTGGGCGTTGAGCGAATTGTCCACGGCGACCGCAACCTGCGCGGAAACGCGGCCCATGAACTCGAGCTCGCCGGCGCTGATCTGGTGCGCGCGCACATAACCGAAGCTCAGCGCGCCGAGCCGGCGATGCGCGGTGGTGAGCGGGACAAACAAGCTGGTGGCGACGCCGTTCGAGCGCAGGATCTCCATGACGGCGGGCCAGCGGGTCTCACCGGAGACATTCTCGATGATCAGGGGCTGTTGATTCATGAGCACCCAGCCGGCGGGCGATTGCTCCACGGGCAGGTCGACGCGAGGCAGGTCCGCGCGCGCTTCGGCGGCCAGCACGTGGAGATGCATTCGGTTGGTTTCGGCGTCGTGCAGAACCAGGGACATGAAATCGAAGGGGAGGACCGGGCGAAGCTGGGTGGCCAGACTGCGAAACAGCGGCTCCAGATCGCGATGCTGCAGGATGGTGCCGGAGACGTCGAGGAGCGACTGCCAGGCTTCCGCGTTCATGCTGGAACCAGCATATCGTCCGGGCGATGGGGCAGATGGTTGTGGCGCGGGCGGGCGGGGCCGTGGGGCGGATGGTTGCGGCGGCGTGCGCGGCGCGGAGGGCTGGGGGATGGTTGTGGCGGCGCGCGGGACGGGGCGCGGGGCGGATGACGCGCGCGGGAGAGGCGGGGCCGTGGGGCGGATGGTTGTGGCGGCTTGCGCGGCGCGGAGCGCTGGGGGATGGTTGTGGCGGCGCGCGGGACGGGGCGCGGGGCGGATGACGCGCGCGGCGGGACTCGCGGGATTGCTACTCGTGCATACCCGCCGCGGTGGCGTGGCGGCGGACCATCTCGGCGAGGTCGGCTGCGCGAAACGGCTTGGAGAGGAAATCGTCCATGCCGGCGGCGAGGCAGCGCTCGCGATCGCCGGTCATGGCATGGGCGGTGAGCGCGACGATCGGTGTGCGCGCTCCCGACTGGCGTTCCGCGCGGCGGATTTCCCGAGTGGCGGCGAAGCCGTCCATTTCCGGCATCTGCAGATCCATCAGGATCAAATCGAAAGGCTGACGGTTCCACTCCTCCAGAGCCTCCTGTCCGTTCGATGCCAACACGATTCGGTGTCCGTCTCTTTCGAGGATGCGAAGCACGAGGAGGCGATTGACGGGATTGTCTTCGGCAACGAGAATGCGCATGGAGGGGTGGGGCTGCCGGGATGCCGGCGGGAGGTCGCGCGGGTGGGGCGCTTGCGCGGGGGCCACGGGCGCGGGCTTCACGCAGATTGTGAAATGGAAGGAACTCCCATTTCCGAGCGCGCTCTCGACCCAGAGGCGGCCCTGCATGGCCGCGACCAGCCGGGTGGAGATAGTCAGCCCGAGGCCCGTGCCGCCGTACTCCCTTGTGGTGGACCCATCGGCCTGCGAAAACGGAGCGAAGATGACCGCCTGCTTCTCGGGGGCGATGCCGATTCCCGTGTCGCGGACGACGAAATGCAGCCGGAGCCATGCGGCGTTGCGCCGGTCGAGGCGGACGACGACCGCTATTTGTCCCCGAGAGGTGAACTTAATGGCGTTGCCGATCAGGTTGACGAGGATTTGGCGGAGGCGGAATACGTCGGCCATCACGAAGCCGGGAACTTCGGGTCCGATATCGAGCGTGAAATCGAGATCCTTCTCGTGAGCGCGCACGGACATGGCTTTCATGATGTCTTCGAGATATTCGCGCAGCGGGACGCGCACCGGGTCCAGCCGCAGCTTTCCGGCCTCGATTTTCGAGAAGTCCAGAATGTCGTCGATGACATTCAGCAGCGAGTCGGCGGACCCTTTCACGGTCAGGAGAAGATCGCGCTGGTCCGGCGAAAGAGGAGTATCGAGCGCCAGCTCGGTCATGCCCATGATGCCGTTCATGGGCGTCCTGATTTCGTGACTCACGTTCGCGAGGAATTCGCTTTTGGCGAGATTCGCGGCCTCCGCTTTGTTCCTTGCTTCGAGCAGCTCGGCATTGGCCCGCAACAGCTCCTGCACAGACGCGGCGTGGGTGCGCTCAACCAGATACTTCTCGCGATACCCGGTGACAACGCCAAACGCCAGCGCGTAAAACGTGTAGCTGAGGGCGTAGGCGGCGAGGGTCAGAACCCACTCCGCGTCGAAGACCTCGATGATACGGGGGGAGAGGCAGGACAGGAGTATGAGCGGCGCGAGGCGCAGCGGCCAGACAAGGAATCGCCGGGCTGCCGGCGCGTTGACGATTTTGTTGAAGACCAATAACGGGAAGAACCAGACCAGATAAACAAACACGTGCGCGTGCTGCTTTCCGCCGTAGAGGGCCAGTGCGGCGCCGGTGCACAGATAGAACGTGTAGTAGAGGGTGGAGACAGCGGCCACGAGCTGCGCTCCGACGTGGCCGAGGAACAGCAGGGTGGCGAGGGCCGCGGAAGCAAACAGCGCGCAGGAGACGATGAGCACGGTTTCCGGCGGAGAAGTGGTGCCCCTGGCGATGGCCAGCAGACCGAGGAGCGTCCCGGACAAGGCCACGGAAGTGGTTATGAGGAGGACACGGCGAGCGAGTATGCTGGCCGTGCCGCCCGGTGGGTTCATCTCGGACATGACGTGGTCGCGGCCGGAGGTGCGGGCCTCGCGGCGGTCAGGGCGGGGGGCGATGTGCGTCTGGCGCGCAGGTGGTTCATAGGAGCGGGGAGTCTCAGCCCCCCGTGAGGCTCATCGGATGAAACGTCCGCGGTTTGAGCCGACTTCAGGTTTTCCGGGGGCAGGGGACAGGAATGTCGACGCTCCGCCGGAGGAGCAGCCGAAGGCGTGAGGCAGGCGCGCCGCGCGACACGCCGGCGGGGAACTTGTACAGGATGCTGAAAAAGGCCCAGGCACCTCCCATTCGGACCACAGACTCAAGTCTGTGATTCACGGACAGAAGTTTGTGCTGCCTGTTATCGGTGACCTGGCAGCACATGGTGGGGCAGGCTTGAGGCAGGCGCGCCGCGCGACACGCCGGGGAACTCGCAAGGCAGGTTAGTGGCAGCGCAGTTGGGTTCGGAGGTGTGAGAGACGCTCCGGCCGACGCCGGATGAGGATCACGGCACGGTACCGTTAGGTTCGCGACCGGCGGGCGCAGGCGACGGAGCGGTCTGCGATCAGAACAGCTCGGCGATGTCCTTCGCGGTGCTGCGCGCTTCGAGGTGAATCAGTCCGGCGTTGGAGGGAGACGGACCAATTACCGCCAGCACGGCTTTGGGACCGGCGGAGTAGACAAACAGCATGCCCTCCTCGCCCTTGATCGCCACCTCGCAGAGCGTTCCGGTGGCCATGCTCTCGCTGATGCGCCGGCCGAGGCTTGACGCGGCGGCAGCCATGGCGGCAAGGCGGTTGGGATCCAGACCGTTGGACAACGCGTGAGCCACGGGCAGGCCCTCCACCGAAGCGAGGAGGACGCCCTTCAGCTCGGGGATGGAGTTGCGCAGGTTGTCGAGATGATTTTTCAAAGCGTCGTGCTTTGCCATTGTGTTACAAGACTCCTGTTCGCTGCCCCGCGCCGGAGCAGTTCCCGAACACTCCTATCATCGGGCGGGTAAGGGCATAACTTTAGGAGCGAAGGCCCGCCGAAGTGCTTTTGCCGGCCAGGCGAAAAACCCGAGTGGCGGGGCGGCGGTGGCGGAGCGGCCGACGTGCTTCGGCTCATTCTCAATCACTTGCCGCTGGGGGAGTTGGCGGGCCGAGGCGCTCGGGGAGCGGTAAGGCTGAATTCTGTCCGGGGGCATGGCCGGTGGTTCCGGCCCCAGGAGGTTTCTCTGAGGAAAACCTCGCCGGGACATCTTCTCCGATGGAGGCAATCCGCCGATGGAAGGGTGTATGCGGTGCCTGTATTGCGGCAAGCAACTGGCGCTCTTCAAGAAACTGACCGGGGGCGGCGAGTTCTGCTCGGATGCCCACAAGCAGAAGTATCACGAAGAGTACAATCGACTTGCGCTGAACCGGCTGATGGAGGCGCAGTCCCGCCAGGAAGAGCAAACAGTGCGACGCCCGCTGGGCGAGCCCGCGGCGAGCGCGCCTGAGAACTCCGCATTCGTGGAGCCCACCGCCCGAGGCGGCTATTTCCGCCAGAGGGTGAGTGCTCGGAACGCACCCCTGTCGGCGCCATCCGCGGATGCCTGCGCACCCGTGGCGCGCGCCATCGATTTTCCGGCGCTGGCGACGGAAGCGCAGGGGGAGCGCGAACTGCCCTTCGGCGGGCTGGTGGTTCTTCGCGGCGCGGCTCATGGCGCCAGCCCGATCGCGCTGCCCCCACCCTCCCGGTTCCCGGCGATCGACGCCGGCACTGTGGTCCTGCCCGCATGCTCGCCGGCAGGAATTCGCAGCGAGCCGGAGTTGCCGGAAGCCGCGGTGATTATCGATCGGCAGCCGCGAGTGGGAAGCAACGGCACGTCTGTCGCGGCGTTGGCCGGGTGTATGCTCCTCGCGACGGATGGCGTCGCTTCGGCGGTCGCTCTGCCGGAGTGCCTGCTGACTCCGGTTGGCGCGGCTTCGCCGGAGGCCGGCGGGGCGACGCAGGCCGAGCCCTACGACGTTGTGCTTGCCGCATGGGAACTGCGGTGCGAACCAGCGGCGGTGTTCGAGTATTTCTGCGGTATTCCGGCGAGTCTGGAGCCGGAGTGGGTCGGGGGGTTGGAGTTCGCCGCGGAAGGAGCGGGTATTGCGCCGCTGGCGCGGCCGGAGGTGGCGACCGCTGAGCTGGAGATAACGCCGGCCTGCGCCGTTAAGGAGGAGCCGGAACGGGAGCCAGTCGCGGTGAGTGCCGCCGAAGGCGCGGAACCGGAAACGGCAGCGGCCACCGTGAGCGAGGCGGAAACGGCGGAAGTCATCGAAGTGAAGGCCGCGGAGGTCCTGCCGGGCATTGCGCCGGCGACCCACGAACCGGTGATCAACGAGGACGTTCTGCGGGCTCTGTTCGGCGGCAACGACGATGCGGAACCGGCGCCGCCGCCACCCGTGGCGCGGCTTGCCCCATTAGAGGAAGCCCCGCCGGCTGGCGCGGTGGAAGCTGCGCCGGCCGGGGCGGCGGAAGCTGCGCTCTCCGGCAGGGCCGAGGCACCGCGGGCTCCATCGCCAGTCCCGGTGGCGGACGCGCAGGCCGTATCGATACCACCGGCTGCCCCGAAACCGGCGGCATCCCGCGTCGAAGCGAGCGTGTCGCGGGAGCCGCTGCCTTTTCTCGAAGTATCGATTCGCCCGGCGGCTCCGGGAAAACCGCGCCTGATGCAGACCTTCCAGGCGATCTCACTGGTGACGGCAACGCCACAGCTCCCGGCGTGGAACATGCTGCCGCTGCGGCCGCGGATGGGTTTCGGACGCGAACCCGGTCCCGGCGCCGCGCTGCTGGAGAGGAGCAAGACGCAAAATGGCGCGTCCACGGCGACGGAAGAGCCGCCGGACGAGGCTTCCATGGATCTGCCGGTACCGAGCTTTGCTTCGGCCGGAAAAACGAAGTCCGGGCTTTCGCGGTGGTTCAAACTTGGCGTGATGGTGGGCGCGCTGGGGCTGGCGGGCGGTTACGGGGCCGGCGAACGGGCAGCGACCATCGTGAATGCGCAGCACATGAGCTGGAGTTTGCAGAATGCCGGAAATGAATGATCGCTGGTTGTGGGTGGTGGACGATCAGCTTGTCGATGCGCTGATGCGCAACGACGCGCTGGACGCGGGCGTGGAGAAGCGCACCGCCGATTCCGCGGCGCTGAAGAGAGCGCTCGCGCTGGCCAGCGAAAACCAGGCAGACGCGGCGCTGGAGGAAGTGCGCAAAGCCATCGAGGGCGGCGAAAAGACGCCGGATCTGTGGTGGGCGCGAGGGCAGCTCGAATTCGAGGTGGGGCGCTGGGAGTCGGCGAAGAACAGCTACGGCGAGCTGCTGAAGCTGGCGCCAGGGCATCGCGCCGCGGCCTACAACATGGCGCTCTGTTGTTATCGCCTGCAGCGTTTCGAGGAAGCGGTGAGCCGTTTCACGGAAGCGCTGCAGGTGACGCCAGGGCGCATCGATTGCGCGCTGGGACTGGGCGTCTCGCTGCTGCACCTGGGACGGAGCGAGGAGGCGCTGGCGGCGTTCGAATCGGTTCTGGGAATGGACGCCACGCAGGTGAAGGCGGTGTTCGGGAAGGCCGTCGCGCTGCAGAAGCTGAACCGGCTCGACGAGGCGCACGAACTGTACCGGGACGTGCTGGCGGCCAGCCCGAAGAACCCCGAGCTGCTGGCGAATCTGATCGCTTTGGCGGCGGCGAAGAGCGACGACGACAAGCTGCGCGACTACTGCGAAAGGCTGCTGCGCATTCGCGAGCAGGCGCGTCCGGCGCTGGAGGGTCTGGCCACGCTGGCGCTGGCGCGGGGCGACTACAAGACCGCGGTGAAGCACCTGTCGCAGCTGGTGAAAGTGGCGCCGGCGAGCTGGGAGCCCTGGTACAATCTGGGCTTCGCCTATCAGAAGCTGAACCGCAGCGACGAAGCGGTGCACGCGTACAGCGAAGCGATCCGCTCGAAACCGGACGCACCGCAGGCGCACGCGAACCTTGGGCTGATCCTGCAGGAGCGGGCGGAGTTGGGCACCGCGCGGGACGAGTACAACCGCGCGCTGGAGATCGATCCGGCGCTGGCCGCCGCGTTGTGGAACCTGGCGGCGGTGCACGAGCGCGAGGGCGACATTGTTTCCGCCGAGCAGCGGCTGACCCGGCTGGTGGCGCTGAAGCCGGAGTGGGAAGACGCGAGTTTCCGGCTGGGCTGTTTGCGTCTGCACACCACCAATGCGAAGGGCGCGGCGGAGGCATTCGAGGTTTGCGTGCGCCGGCGCGAGAAGTGGCCGGATGCATGGCTGAATCTGGGGATCGCGCGGTGGCGCAGCGGCGATCGCGCGGCGGCACGGTCCGCTTTCGAGAAGGCGCTGGAACACAATCCGCAGTCGGCCGCGGCGCTCAGCGCATTTGGTTCGGCCATGGTGGAGGAGGGCGACTGCACGCGGGCGATGGAGGCGGTGAACAAACTCACCGAGCTGAACGAACGCGCGCCGGAACTCTGCTACAACGTCGGCCTGCTGCTGCAGCGGGAAGGACGGCACGAGGACGCGGCGAAGCTGCTGCGGAGGGCTGTCGAGGCGAGACCCGGATTCGGGGAGGCGCTGCTGAACCTGGGCAATTCGCTGAGCTCGCTGGGGCGCGAGGCGGAAGCGCGGGACTGCTGGCGCGCAGCGGTGGACGCGCAGCCGGAGCTGGCGACGAGGTTTGTGCAGTAGAAGGGCCGATAGCCCGCCGCCTGAGAGGCCGCACAACAAAGAAGCGCCGCTCCCTCGCGGTCGCGGCTCGGCCGGCTGAAAGCCGGCTGCGGCCCGGAAGGGCCGCCCCACACGAACCCGAAGTTGACTTTCATACTGGTCTGGACTATACCTAGTTTAGAAAGGTATTCTCTACTTGGGCGCCGACAACTCCAACCCCGATCTCCTGCCGGGAACCTTATACATGATGATCCTCGGGACGCTCGACCAGGGCGCGCGGCACGGCTACGCCATCGCGAAGCACATTCACGACTGGTCCAAAGGCGGTCTGGAGATCGAGGACGGCTCGCTCTACCCGGCGTTGAATCGGATGTTGCTGAAAGGGTGGGTGAAGGCCGAATGGGGAGTCACGGAGAACAACCGGAAGGCTCGTTTTTACCGTCTGACCGCCGCGGGGAAGAAGCGGCTGGAAGCCGAATCGAGCGCGTTTAACAAAATGGTCCGGTCAATTCAGATGGTCATGCGGACGTCGTAATCATGTTCTGGCGAAACCTTCTGCGACGCGATCGCCTCGATCGGGAATGGCGCGAGGAAATGGACGCGCATATTGAGATGCTGACCGATTCCTTTGTGGCGGCGGGCCTGACGCCGCGGGAGGCGCGCTCGGCCGCATTGAGACAAGCTGGCAATCTGGTGGCGCGGCGGGAGGAGATTTATCGCATGAATGGGATCCAGTGGCTCGATTCGATTTCGGGCGACGTGCGCTACGCACTGCGGGGGTTGCGCAACCAGCCGTCGTTCACCGCGATTGCCGTTTTGACGCTGGCACTGGGGATCGGCGCCAACACGGCGGTGTTCAGCGTCGTCAACAGCGTCCTCCTGAAGCCGCTCTCATTTCCTCATGCCGAGGAAATTGTGGACCTGGCGCAGGTCGCCCCCGGCGCCGGTGGCCTCATCGGCAGCCGCGGGCTGGGACTTTCGCCCTCGATGTATTTCACTTACGCGGAACAGAACCGCTCGTTTCAGTCCATGGGCGTCTGGATCTTGCGCCCGGTCACGGTCACCGGGCTGGCTGAGCCCGAACAGGTGCTTGCGAACATCATCAGCGATGGATTGCTTCAGGCGCTCGCCGTGCAGCCGGAGATCGGACGGCCGTTTACGGCAGCCGATCAGGTTCCTGGCGCGAACGGAACGGTGCTGCTGACCCACGGCTACTGGCTTCGGCGATTTGGCGGAGATCGATCGGCGATCGGCCGGAAGATTCTGGTGGACTCCGTTCCTCGCGAGATTGTCGGTGTCATGCCGGCGGGTTTTCGCATTGCCGACACGGCTGCCGATCTCATCCTTCCTCTGCAACTGGACCGCAAGCGGGCAACGTTGGCGGGGTTTTACCTGACATCGATCGCCCGGCTGAAGCCCGGCCTTTCGATCAAGCAGGCCAACGCGGACATTGCGCGGCTGCTTCCCATCTGGGTGCGCTCCTGGGCTTCTACTCCAGGCGGCGCTCCGGGCGACGGCGGTTTTGCGGAGCGGCTCTTCCTGAATTCCTGGCGGATCGGCCCCAACATCCGCCCCTTGCGGGAGAGCGTAGTGGGCAATGTCCGAAGCGTGTTGTGGGTGGTGATGGGTACGCTGGCGATGGTGATGTTGATCGCGTGCGCCAACGTCGCGAATCTTCTGCTGGTGCGCGTGGATGCGCGGCAATCGGAACTTGCGGTGCGAGCGGCGCTGGGAGCGGGCTGGGCCCGGATTGTCCGCCAGCTTTTGATTGAGAGCCTCCTGCTGGGCGCCGGCGGCGGCGCGCTGGGCCTGGCGATTGCATACGGAGGATTGCGGCTGCTGGTGCGCAATGGACCTTCGAACCTTCCGCGCCTGAGCGAGATTGGGCTGGACTCCCACGCCCTGGCTTTCACCGCGATTGTGTCGGTTGTTTCCGGTCTGTTGTTCGGTCTCATTCCGGCGTTGCGCTACGCGGGGCCGGGCGTTTCCCTCTCCGTCCGGGACAACTCACGCACGATGAGCCATAGCCGGGATCGCCATCGCGCGAGAAACACGCTGGTGGTGCTACAGGTGTCTCTTGCGCTGGTGCTCCTGATCTGTTCGGGTCTGATGATTCGAACCTTTCAGGCCATGCGCAGTGTTCGCCCGGGCTTCGAGCAGCCCGATAGCGTGCAGACGTTTCGGGTGGTTGTGCCGCAGACGCTGGTGCCTAACGAGGAAGAAGCAACACGAATGGAGCAGGCCATCGCGGAGAAGCTAGCGGCGATCCCGGGAGTGGCCTCCGTTGGGTTTGCGAGCGCGCTGCCGATGGATGGCGCACCTCCCAACTGGGACGGAATCCTGAAGGAAGGCCAGAGCTACGCGCAGGGAACTCGTCCGCCCATGCGCCTCTACCTGAACGTGTCGCCCGGTTTGTTCGGCTCGCTGGGCACGAAGCTGAAAGCCGGGCGCGACCTCACCTGGACCGACGTCTACGGCGGCCGCAGGTTCGTGCTGGTTTCTGAAAACCTGGCTCGCGAGCTGTGGGGGTCGGCTCAGGCCGCGGTCGGCAAGCGCGTTCGCGCCAACGATATCGACGTCTGGCGCGAGGTTGTGGGCGTGGTAGAGGACGTGCGGCACCTTGGCCCACAGGAAACGGCGCCGGCGGTGGTTTACTGGCCGGTCTTCGGGCAACTGCAGTATGCACCGGTCACGGTGGCGACCAGGTTTGTGGCGTTTACGGTACGGACGGATCGTGCGGGAACAGGGACGCTCCTGAATGAGATTCGCCAGGCCGTGGGGTCGGTAAATGCGGCGGTGGCAGTGGCGAATCCGGAAACGATGCGCGAGACGGTGGACCGTTCCATGGCGCGCACGTCGTTCACGCTGGTGATGCTGGCCATTGCGGGCGCGATGGCGCTGCTGCTGGGGCTGATCGGAATCTACGGCGTGATCGCGTACGCCGTCTCGCAGCGAACGCGCGAGGTCGGCATCCGCATCGCTCTCGGCGCCCGGCCCGCGGACGTGCAGCGGATGTTTGTCCGCTACGGGCTGGGACTTTGCGCCATGGGCATCGCGATCGGCGTGGGCGCGGCGGCGGTGCTGACGCGGGTGATGAGCTCGCTGTTGTTCGGCGTGGCTCCGCTGGATCCGATTACCTTTGCGGCCGTGCCCGTCACGCTGTTGCTGGCCACGCTGGCCGCGACATATCTGCCGGCGAGGAGGGTGTCGGCGGTGGACCCGGTGCAGTGCATGCGGGCGGAATAGCAGGGCGGCGGGGCCCGGAGGACGGTCACACCACATCCGCTTCCTGTGGTCGCGGCTCGGTTTGTTACTTCAATAAGCCGGCGAATTTGTCGGGGTCGGTGGTGGGGAGATCGCAGACGAAATTGTGGCAGACGTAGGCGGTGGCGGGCTCGGCGGGGTCTTTGGGCGAGCGGGTCAGGACCACGGCGTTGGGAAGGAAGCGCTCGTGGAGCGGACGTAGAAATGGCTGCACGGCATCGCGCGAGCCCTCGAGGATGATCTCCAGCGGCGGCGACTGACGGAACATCAGGGCAACCAATAGTTGCGGCACGGCCACCGGCTGAGAAGAGATGCGCGAGGCCAGG
>Ga0326727_10013899_pt1 | contig 17725 bp, 19 predicted proteins | sample MB2enrmetagenome_FD_207643 | JGI IMG/M metagenome (GOLD analysis project Ga0326727, IMG submission 207643) | Lab enriched peat soil microbial communities from McLean, Ithaca, NY, United States - MB29MY | ecosystem: Environmental > Terrestrial > Soil > Wetlands > Peat | place: USA: New York...
GCTGCCGCTCGGCTCCGGCGCGCTGGCTGGCAGCGGCTTCCCCTTCGACCGCGAGGCCATGGCCCGCGATCTGGGTTTCGAGGCCATCACCCGCAACAGCATGGACGTTTCGGCCGATCGCGATTTCGTGCTCGATTTCCTCTATGCCGCTTCGGTCGCCATGCTGCACTTGAGCCGCCTGGCCGAAGACTGGATTCTCTATTCGAGCGAGGAGTTCGGCTGGCTGGAGCTTTCCGACGCCGTCACCAGCGGTTCGAGCCTCATGCCGCAGAAGAAGAATCCCGATTCGCTCGAGCTCATTCGCGGCAAGTGCGGCCGCGTGATGGGCTGCCTCACCGGGCTCATGGTCACGATGAAGGGGCTTCCCATGACCTACAACCGCGACATGCAGGAGGATAAGGTCCCGCTCTTCGAGGCCGCCGACGAACTGGCCGGTTCGCTCGAGATGGCGCGCGTGGTGATCGAATCCGCGCGCCTGATCCCCGCGCGGCCGGCCGCCGCCGCCGAAGAGAGCTGGGTAGTGGCCACCGACCTGGCCGAGGCCCTGGCGCGCGCCGGCACGCCGTTTCACACTGCCCATCAGATCGTGGGCCGCTTCGTTCTGGAGAGCGTGCGCGCCGGCAGGAAGCCTTCGGATTGGACGCCGGAAGAGATCGCGCGCTTCGCTCCGGAGTTCACCGTGGAGCTAGCCGCGCTCGTCGATCCGAAACAGGGGATGCGTTCGCGTGAAATTGCGGGAGGAACCGGGCCGGCCGCCGTGGCCGCCGCGCTGGCCGAGGCCGAGGAGCGGCTGAACCGGATGATAACGCTATGACCAAGACTTACCGTCAGGGCCAAATTCTCAAGCTGATCCGCGCCAAGCGGATCTCCACCCAGGAGGACCTGGCGCAGGAACTGCGCAACCAGGGAATCGCCGCCACGCAGGTGACGCTCTCGCGCGACATCCGCGATCTCCGCCTGGTCAAGACGCGCGATGGCTACCAGGAAATGGCGCCCGAGGAGACCGGCCCGCAGTTCTCGCTGCTGGCCTCCGAGTTCCTGCTGGACGTGCTGCGCGCCCAGAACCTGGTGGTGCTGAAGACGTCGCCCGGCCATGCCAATACGGTGGCCGTGGCGCTGGATCGCGAATCCTGGCCGGAGATCCTCGGCACCATCGCGGGCGACGATACGATTCTGCTGATCGCGCCCGATAACGCCGCCGCCGAAGGCGTGCAGGAGAAGCTCGTGCAGCTACTCGAACGCGGCTGAGCCGCCGGAGTGCGCCAGGCGATTCATGCGGACGGCCCACCCCAGGTATCGCCGGAAATCGCGGCGAAGCCGCCAGGCCAGGCTGCAGAACTCACGGAAACCGATCCTGCCGGCTGGAATCCCCCAGTAGGTTTCCATGCGCCATTTCAGGTAGGGGCTTTGCCACGGCCGCAGCCGGTATCCGCGCGTGAGCCGCCACAGTAAGGAGATCATCGCATCGACGATGCCGCGCTCTTGGGCGCGGAAACCCCCTGATCGGGCGTCGCATAGTAGCCGCTGCGCGTGCGGGCCGTGAGATGCCCGGGCGCGTTCACCGCGACCTTGATCTGCCGGAAGGTCCCGTCCATGGCCGCATCCGAGGGGGTGTACTCGATGGTGTACTGGCTGCGGATGTCCCGAGCCACCTGATGCGCAATGCGGTCCACCTCGGACACCTCCCTGGGAAAGAAAGTCTCGCCGCCGGTGGCCTCCCCCAGCGCTTCCAGCGCCCGCTGGGCGCGCTTGGCTTCCCGCCGCTCCTCGTCGCTCAGCAGGCCCACGGAATAGATCAGCACCTCGCTCTGCTGGGCGGCCCGCACCAAGCTCTCCAGGCTGATCACGCTGGAGTTGTCGTTGCCGTCCGTAACCACCACCAGCACCTTCTTGTCCTTGTGAGCCTTCTCCTTCAGGTGGTCGATGGACATCCGTATGGCGTCCCGCATGGCCGTGCCGCCGCGCGAATCGATGCGCGTCAGCGCCTCCTGCATTTCCTTGACGTCGCTGGTGAAGTCCCGGCCGTTCGGCAGGTCCAGGAACGCCTCGTCATTGAAGTTCACGACGAAGACCTCGTCGTCAGGGTTGGAGTCCTTTATCAGCGCCAGCGAGGCCGCCTCCACTTTGGCGCGCTTGTCGCGCATGCTGCCGCTGTTATCGACGATCAGCCCCATCGAGACGGGGATGTCTTCCCGCCGGAAGACCTTGATCTGTTGCTGCACGCCGTTTTCGAAGACATTGAAATCTTCTCTGGGCAGGTTCGTCACCAGGTGGCCGTTGCGATCCACCACGGTGGTATGCAACACCACCAGGCGCGTATCGGCGCGGAACACCGCGCCGCTCTCCTCGGCCGGCTTGCCCAACTTACTCTGCTGGGCCAATAAAACCGCACCCACGGAAAATGCAAGGAAAAAAGATGTTGTCAAGAAAGATCGTCTATTGGGACGGTGCATAGTAGCCCATTCGCCAGAAGGCCCGAAGGGGAGGCAGCCCGCGGGGTTGCACGAGCTTCACCTGTACGTGGCGGTACTTTCCATCGCGATCCTGATTCTGCGGCGAATAGCCCAGCATGTATTGGTTGCGCAGCTCGATTCCGATCTTCGCGGCGATATCCGGCAACTCGTTCAGATTATCCACCTGGTACTCCCGCCCTCCGGTCTGTTCGGCCATCTCCGACAGCAATGCCGGACCCGCCAGTTCCTCGGTGGTCCGGGCACGCGAGGACGCCGGCTCGAAGATGCCGATCGCATATATTTGGACGTCGGCTTCCTTCACCAGGTTCTTAATTTCGCCTTCCGTGTAACGGCTGTTGTTGTCGCCGCCATCCGAGATCACCAGCAGCGCCTTACGCGGATTGTGGGCTTTCTTCATTTCATGCAGGCCCAGGTAGATGGCATCCAGCAACGCCGTGCGGCCCTTGGACTGCGTGAAGGTCAGGCGGTTCTGAATCTCCTGCAGGTCGGTAGTGAAGGCCTGCACGACTTGGGCGCCATCGCTGAACTGAACGAGAAAAAACTCATCCTCCGGGTTGGCCGTTTTGAAGAACTGCGCCACCGCCAGGCGCGACTTTTCGAGCTTGCTGCCCATGCTGCCGCTACAGTCGAAGACCACCCCCACCGAAAGGGGCGCGTCCTCGCTCGAAAACTGTGAAATCTCCTGTTCCTTCTTCTCTTCGAAAAGTTTGAAATTCTCTTTATCCAGACCGGTGACAAAGCGGTTCAGCGGGTCGGTGACGGTCACGGGAATTAGGACGAGCGTGCTATCCACACGAATATTGGCTTTGGGAAGAACATCGGCTTTCGATTCCGGCTTCGGACGCGTCTGGATCGAGACCTGGGGGTCTGCCGGATCGCTCGCTCCCCAAAGTGCGCACGATAGCAGAACTACCCCCATCACAAGCAGGTTGCGGTGGGAGGGCAGCATAGAGGCTGGCCAGCCTTTCTCATTCCAGTCTAGCATAGGTATTTTGTGCTATTATCGCGTGTGCCGCGTAAAATCCTGGGAGTAATACCTGCACGATTTTCTTCCTCCCGCTTCCCCGGCAAAGTGCTCGCCCGCATCGGCTCCAAGACCATGCTCCAGCTGGTCTACGAGCGGGCTTGCCAAGCTCGGTACATCGGCAGCACGTTGATTGCCACCGACGATGAACGCATCCGGGATGCCGCCCGCAGTTTCGGCGCACCCGTCACCATGACCCGCTCCGATCACCCCTCCGGCACGGATCGGGTCGCCGAAGCGGCTTCCGCCGGGGATGCCGAGATTGTGGTGAACATTCAGGGCGATGAGCCCCTGATCGATCCCGCGGCCATCGACGCCGCCATTCTACCGCTGGTTCACGATTCCAGTATCCAGATGGGAACGCTTAGGAAGGAAATCGAGGACCCCAGCGAAATCGGAGACCCCAATGTGGTCAAGGTGGTGACCGATCGCGCGGGCGACGCCCTTTATTTCTCCCGCTGCCCCATCCCCTATTCTCGCGACGGGGGGCCCGTGCGGCACTACAAGCACGTGGGGCTCTACGTCTATCGCCGCGATTTCCTGCTGGGCTATCCCGCCTTGCCGGCCGGCCCGCTCGAACAGGCCGAGCGGCTGGAACAATTGCGCGCCCTGGAAAACGGCTACTCCATCCGGGTAGTGGAGACCGAGTATGAGTCCTTGGGGGTGGATACGCCCCAGGATCTCGAAAAAGTGACCCGCCTGTACGAAGCCTCCATCGGGCACGAGGTGAAACCGTATGGCTAAATTTATATTCATCACCGGCGGCGTGGTCTCGTCGCTGGGTAAAGGTATCGCCGCCGCCTCGATCGGCTGTCTGCTGGAAAGCCGCGGACTGAAGGTCACCTGCCAGAAGTGCGACCCCTACCTGAACGTGGATCCGGGCACCATGAGTCCCTTCCAACACGGCGAGGTCTTCGTCACCGACGACGGGGCTGAGACCGATCTCGACCTGGGCCACTACGAGCGTTTCACGCACGCCAAGCTCACCCAGAGCAACAACCTGACCTCCGGCCGCATCTACGAGCAGATCATCTCCCGTGAGCGCCGCGGCGACTATCTCGGCAAGACCGTGCAGGTGATCCCCCACGTTACCAACGAGATCAAGTCCGCCATCAAGCGCGTGGCCCAGGACGTGGACGTGGTCATCGTCGAAATCGGCGGCACCGTGGGCGATATCGAATCGCTGCCGTTTCTGGAAGCCATCCGCCAGATGCGCCACGAGCTGGGACGCAGCAACACGCTGTTCGTGCACGTGACCCTGGTGCCCTGGATCGCCGCGGCCCAGGAACTCAAGACCAAACCCACCCAGCACAGCGTCAAGGAGTTGCGCGCCATCGGTATCCAGCCGGATATCCTGGTGTGCCGCTCCGAACGGTTCATCTCCCAGGAAATGAAGGAGAAAATCGCGCTGTTCTGCGACGTGGACGTGGAGGCCGTGGTTACCGCGCGGGACGTGAAATCGGTCTATGCGGTGCCGATCACCTTCTCCGCCGAAGGCGTGGACGAAATCGTCCTGCGCCTGCTTCATCTGGAGGCCGGACCGCGCGATCTCAGCCGTTGGAGCGCCATGCTGGAGCGCCTGGAAAACCCGCGCGATGAAGTGACCATCGGGCTGGTCGGCAAGTACGTCGAGTACGAAGATTCTTACAAGAGCCTCAAGGAAGCCTTGCAGCACGGCGGCATGGCCCACAATCTCAAGGTCAACATTCACTGGATCGAAGCCGAGGGCGTGGTGGGGGACGAACGGGAGCGCCAGTTGTCCGGCTACGACGGAATCCTGGTGCCCGGCGGCTTCGGCAAGCGCGGCGTGGAGGGCATGATCAACTCCATCCGCTACGCTCGCGAGCGTCAAGTCCCCTATTTTGGAATCTGCCTGGGTATGCAGCTCCTGGTGGTGGAGTTCGCCCGCAACGTGTGCGGGCTGGCGGATGCGGATTCCACCGAGTTCAACCCCGGCACGCCCCATCGCGTGATTTTCAAGCTGCGCGAGTTGAAGGGCATCGAGGAGCTGGGCGGCACCATGCGGCTGGGCGGCTGGCCCTGCCGACTGCTCGAGGATAGCTTCGCCTTCAGGGCGTATGGCGTCCGGGAGATCCACGAGCGCCACCGCCATCGTTACGAGTTCAATCGTGAATACGAAGAGCTGCTGCGGGCGGCGGGACTTCGCATTACCGGAGAGACACCCGACGGCACCTACGTCGAGATCTGCGAGATCTCGGGGCACCCGTGGTATCTCGGATGCCAGTTCCACCCCGAGTTCAAGTCCAAGCCCATGGAGCCGCATCCCCTGTTTAAAGCGTTTATCGGGGCTTCGTACGCCTACCGTCAGCGGCGCCTGGCAACCGCCGGCCAGGAACGCCCCGCGGAGGCTCTCAGCAGTGCCGATTGAGTTCAGCGATTTCGGAGGCGGACGGCCGCTGGTGCTGATCGCCGGCCCTTGCGTCATCGAAACCGAGGAGCACGTATACCGCATGGCTCGCGGCATCCGCCAGGCGGTCGGTGAGTTCGTCTTCAAGGCGTCCTTCGATAAGGCCAATCGCACCAGCATCGGCGCATACCGCGGGCCGGGCCTGCGAGAGGGTTTGCGCATCCTGGCTGGAGTGAAGGCCGAGGGCATCCCGGTCCTGACCGACATCCACGAGACCTGCCAGGCCGAGCCGGCCGCCGAAGTGGCCGACATCCTCCAGATCCCCGCTTTCCTGTGCCGCCAGACCGACCTGCTGGTGGCCGCCGGCCGCACCGGGCGGATCATCAATATCAAGAAAGGCCAGTTCGTGGCGCCCCATGATATCCACCGCGCCGCCGATAAGGTGGCCTCCACCGGCAACTCGCAGGTGATTCTCACCGAGCGCGGCGCCGCGTTCGGGTACAACAACCTGGTGGTGGATATGCGCGGCCTGAAGACCATGCGGGACGCCGGCTGGCCGGTGGTTTTCGACGCCACCCATAGCGTCCAGATCCCCGGCGGCGCCGGAGACGCTTCCGGAGGCCGGCCCGAATTCATCGAAACGCTGGCCCGCGCGGCCGTGGCGGCAGGGGTAGACGGGGTCTTCGTGGAATGCCACGACCAGCCCGAAAAGGCTTTTTCCGACGGACCCAACGCGCTCCGACTCGATCTTCTGGGCGCCTTCTGGCAGCGCCTCACAGCCATCCACGAGCTGGTCAACTCGCAGCCGTTTCTGCACGCTACGGGCGGCTGATGCGTCATAAGATAAAAGGGAATATGTTGAATCTCACCAGGCGCCGCGGATTTTCGCTGATTGAGCTGCTGATCGTCATCGCGATCATCCTGATTATCATCACCATCGCCGTGCCCAAATTGAGCCGGGCGCGGATGTATTCGCAGGAGACCGCCGCGCTCGGCGCCATCCGGACCATCCACACGGCCCAGGTGCAGTACTACTCGCAATACGGCCGCTACGCCACTTCGCTCACCGAGCTCGGACCGCCCGCCAGCGGCTCCGCCAACCCCTCGGCAGCGGACCTGATCGGCAACGACCTGGCCGGCGGTGACAAGAGCGGCTACAAGTTCACCCTCACCGGGAATCCCGGCGGTTACCAGATCAACGCCAGCCCCGAGGCCTTCAACAGCAGCGGCAGCCGGACGTTCTTTTCCGACCAGAGCATGGTCATCCACCAGAACTACGGCCCCGAGCCCGCCACAGCCAACAGCCCCGAGCTGAAATAGCGCCGCGCAGCTAAGCTTCAGAAGGCTTCCGCCGAGCGTATTCCCTCCGATTCCAGAGCCACCGCTATCTTCTTCAGAGCGATCTTATGGATCTGCGAGATGCGGCTTTCATTGACCCCCATCAGGTCGCCGATCTCTCTCATAGTCAACTCGTTGGAGTAGTAGAGCCAGACCACGCGCTGGTAGCGTTCCGGGAGCGTGCCGATGGCCCGCGCCAGGGTCGTCTGCATCTCAATGTGCTGGCACATGCGGTCCGGCTGGAGGGCCGGACCCGCGGCGTATTCCGGGGCGCGATCGCTTTCCGTCTCGAGATTGGGAGGCGAGACCATGCCCACCGTGCGCAGTTCCACCTGCATCCTGCGCCACCGGTCCAGGCTCACCCCCATTTCCCGCGCCAGCTCGATCTCGCTGGGCAACCGGCCGAGCTTTTTCGAAAGATCGCTCTTCATCGCGTCCACCTGCTTCTGCCGCTTGCGCAGGTCCCGCGAGGCCCAATCGAGCTGCCGCAGGCTGTCCAGGATGGCCCCCTTGATGCGGTGCTTGGCATAGGACTGAAAAGCCACGTTCTTGGCTGCATCGAATTTTTCCACCGCGTCGAACAACCCCAGCACGCCGGCGTGCACCATGTCGTCCAGATCCACGTGCACCGGCAGATTCTCATGGACGCGAACGGCGATGACCTTCACCAACGGAAGATGTTCGAGTATGATCTTGTCGCGGAGCTGCCGGGAAATCCTGGGCCTTCGACGTGTGGACACACTTGTGATCCGCATCATGGTCCGTCCTTTTCCGTGTCTGCCTGGCTCGGGTGCGCCGGACTGAATTCGCCGACAGCCCTGAAAGTGCAACCGCGGGGCCACCAATGCGGGGCGATAAATGCCCTATTTTCAATAAGAATAAACACTGCGCCCCGTTTCAGATCGGGGCGTGTTTCAGAATGGAACGCAGGGACGTTTCACGTTGGAGCAGAATGCTACCAGCCGGCGCGATAGGCGATGTACGTCTTCACGGCCAGCCCGCCCAGGAAAATCCACACCGCGCTGCGCAGGATGCCATCCAGCGTGAACGCAGCCAGCAGTGCTAGCACGACATAGGCGCCCATGGCCGACGTGAAGCGTTTGTTCATGAAATTTCATTCTGGCATGGACGGGTGAGGAAGCGGATAAACTCCAACTCACCGCGGAGGCGCGGGGCCGCCTGCGCCGGCTGCTGCCGCAAAGCTTTTCCCGCCACTCGCGCGCAGAGGGAGCGGAGGCTCCCCCTCGCGTTAGCGCGCTCGCTCCAGACGGCCGCCTTCGCGGTGGTCCGCCCGCAATAGCAGGAACGCGCATGCCAGGCCGGCGGTTCCCAGGGCGGCGAACATGATCTGGCTGGCGGTGTAGCCGTGAGTCCGGTCGCGCAGCGCACCGTTCAGATAAGGGAACGTGAGGAGACCGATGTTCTGGCACGCGGTCATCAGGCCGAAGGCGGTTCCCACACGCGATTCCTCGACGATCAGGGGCACCGAAGGCCACAGACAGGCCGGCACCAGCACGAAAGCCGCGCCCAGGGCGATCATCGGGAGAACCGGCGGGACGTGCGTGAGTCCCATAACCAGGTGCGCCGGAACCATCAGCAGGGAGCCGATCACCATCAGGGTGGCGCGCCGGCCAATGCGGTCGGCCAGGCTGCCGGCGAAAGGCGCCAGGAACATCGAGGCAGTGATGATGATCGAGGTGGTGCCCTGCGCTGTCGAGAACATATGGGTGAGGTTGTAGAAAACACCTCCCAGAAAGCCCAGGCCTTCGCCGGAAGCCATCGGCAGACCCCATTTATCGTGGAAGAAATCGGTGGAAAGCGCGGTGAACGGGAAGATGGCGGAGTAAAAGGCCACGCAGATGCCCACGGCGTACCAGTAGGCTGGAGTGAACTTGCGGATATCCGCCCAGCGGATCTGGTCGCCCGCGCCGGGCTTGGGGAGTTGGAGGAGCGGCTCGGCGTGGCGGTCCATCAGCGTGTAGATCCAGTTCGCCAGCAGGCTGACGACACACAGGGCCGCGGCGATCCACAGCGCGCCGCGAAAGCCATAGCGGGTGGCCAGCAGTTCCTCCGTGTTGAAGGAGAAGAGCGTGCCCAGCCGGCTGACCGTGAGCGAAAGACCAAAAGCCAGGGCCAGCTCCTTGCCGGTGAACCAGCGGGCGATGATGGCGCTTTGCGCCACGATCATCGATTCCGATCCCATGCCGAACAGGATGCGGCCGGCGTACATCACGGGCAAGCTGGGCGCCCAAGCCACGATGGCGGCGCCCGCTACGACGAAGCTCGAGAAGATCATGCTGGCCCGCCGCACGCCGGCCCGGTCGATCAGGAACCCGCCGCCCAGCACCGCGAAGATCGCGGCGAAGCTGTACACCGAGTACATGCTGCCGATGCCGGCGCGGTCGGTATGGAAGGCCTGGATGAGGGTGGTTTCGATGGCGCCCACGCTGTCGTAGGCGAAATAGCTACCGAAGGCCATCAGGCTGGCAAAGGCCAGGATCAGAAAACGATAGGGTCTGCCGGAGACCAGGGAAAGGCCCGAGTTGGTTGCGGTCACAGGTTTTTCGATGATAGCGCGTTTTCGGCGGAGGTTTCCGGCGGAGGGTCGCGGCGCGGTATTCTCAGGGGTGATGAACGAGATAGTGGAGACTGCCGCGCTGCACCTGATCAAGGCGCGCCGGGCCGCGACGCCGGGCCCAGGCTTGCCGGAATCGTGTCTGCCAATGGATATGGAGACGGCGATCGGGGTGCAAGAGCGAATCACCGAACTGCTCGGGGAAACGGTGGGCGGATGGAAGGCCTCGGTGGGGGGTGCGGACCGCATCGTGATGGGCCCGATTTACACGAGCGCCATCTTTCGAACTTCACCATGCCCGTACGCGGCGCCCGCCTCGGTGGCCCGCGTAGAACCGGAAATCGCTCTGGTGTTAGACCGGGATCTGCCGCCGCGCGCGATCCCCTATAACGAGGCCGAGGTGCGGCATGCCGTGGGGGAGGCCCGCCTGGTGCTGGAACTTCTGGCCACGCGGTACGCTGATCCGGCGAACCGGAGTTTTTCGGAGATGCTGGCGGATTCGCTGCAGAATCTGGGCCTCTTCGTGGGGCCGGCGATTACCGGAGTGGCCCTGGAGGACTTGCCGGCGGGTTTTCCGGTCACCGTCGAGCACGCCGGGGATGTGCTGTTCGCGCGCGGAGGGCTGCATCCGGACGGGCACCCGCTGGCGCCGCTCTATTGGCTGGCCAATTTCCTCGCGGCGCGCGGCCGGGGCCTCAAGGCGGGAGAGATCGTCACCACCGGATCGTACGCCAAAGTGCTCGAGGTTCCGCTCGGGAGGCCGCTGCGCTTCGTTTACGGAAGCCTGGGCAGGATCGAGGTGAGCTTCGCGCGGGCCTAGCTACGGCTTCGCCTGCGCCACCTGGAAATGGCTGAGGCTGTCGGCGTACCGCGAAACCCCGCGGTACAGCGCTTCGGCCAGCTTCTCCCGGTAATCCGGCTTCTTCAACAGGGCTTCCTCCCGGGGATTGCTCAGAAACCCGATCTCCGCCAGCACCGAAGGCATGTTGGCACCGATCAGCACCACGAAGGGGGCCGTGCGCACGCCACGGTTCCTGGCTCCCGGCACGCTGCGCGATGAGAAGGCGTACATCGCGGCTTGCATCCGCCCGGCGAATTCGCGGGATTCTTCGGCCTTATCGTACTTGGCGATCTTCTGGATGAGGTCCTGCAGCTCGAAGATGGATTTCTGCGAGCTGGCGTTCTCGCGCGCGGCCACGTCCAGGGCATCCTTGCTGGATCCCTTGATATTCAAGTAGTAGGTCTCGACGCCCGCGATGTTGTGCAGCGACGAGGAGTTGGCGTGGATCGAAAGAAACAGGTCGGCCTTCTTCTCGTTGGCCAGGGCCGTGCGGCCTTCCAGGGGGACGAAAGTATCGTCGGAGCGCGTGTAGATGACCTCGGCGCCCAGGCGGCTCTCGACCAGCTTGCCCAGGCGCAAGGCCACATCCAGCACCAGGTCCTTTTCAAGCAGGCCGTGCGGACCCTCGGTGCCCTGGTCGTGGCCGCCGTGACCGGCATCGATCACCACGCGCGAAAGCTTCAGCCCCAGCGTGCGGACCAGGGAACTCTCACCCGCGCTGGTGTGGCGCGCGGCCTTGCCGACCTCTTCCGGTCCGGCGATGGCCGGTGCGGGCTGTCGCGGCGCGGAACTTTCTACGGGCGCCGAGGCGGCGGGAGCGGGAAGAGGCGCGGGAGGATCGACCTTGGCTACCTGCACTTTCGAGAGTTCGGCTGCCACGTTCTCCGGAACCTCGGCCTTCACCGGCGGATTGGGCGCGGCCTTCGCCGGAAGGGGCGATTCGACCTTGGGCGGATCTTGCCGGATGACGGGCACCGTGGGCGGTTGAGCGGGCGCGCTGGTGACCGAGGGCGTTGGCTCCGTGGGTGCGGGTGCGGGAGCCGGAGTGGCCGCGCGCAATTCCACGATCAGCCGGTGGGGATTGGTCAGCATCGAGGAAGTGGATTCCACTTCGCCGTTCAAGTCCAGAACCACCCGCGTAATACCCGGTTGCGGCTCGGCTACGCGAATGCGCCTCACGAACTTGTCGTCCAGGGTGCGCGAGTAGATGCGCCTGGATTCGATCATGGGGCGCGCCTGCAGGATGTCGTAGTAGACGCGCTCGGGGTTGTGAAGGCGATCGGAGCGGATCTCGAAATCGCCGGTCACCTCGATGGCCACGCGCGTCACCTCACCCGCGGCCCAGCAGCGGACCGCGGTGACCGTGCGCGTCGCTCCCGGGTTGCCCTGGGCCGCCAGAATCGAGACCGAAGCCGCCAGCGCCGCTAACAGTTTCATACCGCCTCTATCGGGAGACGTACCGCACCCTGCCATCCGGTTCCATGACTTCCTGTATGTGATTGGGACCGGTGGGAATAGCTTCCTTTGCCGGTTCGGCCGGAGCCGGCGCGCCGCCCGGCGCGGCTGCCGGCGGCGCCTCGGAAAGGCGCCGGGCCGCTCGTTCGAGATAATTCCGGGTTTCGGGGTAGGGCGGCACACCGCCATAGCGCGCCACGGCGCCCTCGCCCGCATTGTAGGCCGCCAGGGTCAGCGGATAATCGCCGCTGTAAAGATCCAGCAGGTATCGCAGGTATTTCACGCCGCCCTGAATGTTCTCCAGCGGGTCGAAAACGTTGGAGACACCAAAACGGCGCGCGGTGGCTGGAATCAACTGCATCAGCCCGAGGGCCCCCTTCGGTGAAACGGCCGCGGGATCGTAATTGCTCTCGGCCTGGATGACGGAGTGAACCAGCCGCGCGGGCACGGCGTGCTCGGCGGCGATGCGCTCGACGGCCGCATCGATTCCCGGCGCGGCGGCACGCGGGGCCGCCGGATTCCCCTGCACGCGACGCCCGCCGACGGTTTTTGGAGTCACGACCACGCTTCTCACCAGCTTGCCGGTGCGCGGGTCCGAACGGACCACCGAGGTGATGCGGATCGCGCCCACGCCCGCGGGCTCCGGGGGAGCGGCGCTTAAAGCCGCCGCCATTCCCAGCGCCCCTCCCAGTATAAAACAAAATTGCAACAAAATGTTTCTCTCGCGCCAGAAACCGGAGGCCCCCGCGCGCGGAAAGGCGTCCCGGGATCCCTCGAACGTGGTCCGAAACCTCAATGCTATCATTTCTGTGTGAGCCGGGCCGGTTACGTGCTGGTGGGGGGGCGCAGTTCCCGCATGGGCCGGGACAAGGCCTGGCTGCCCTTCCGCGGGGTCGCGCTGGGGGCCTGGGTGGCGGGGACCGTAGCGCGGGCCGCCGGGCAAACGGCGCTGGTCGGTAACCCCAAGCTGTACAGTGCGTTGGGCTTTCCCGTGATCGCCGATCTCTACCCCGGCGAGGGACCCCTGGGCGGCATCGTGACTGCGCTGGCCGATAGTCCGGCGGAATGGAACCTGGTCACGGCTTGTGACATGCCGGAAATCACCGCCGGATTTCTGGGCGCTCTGTTCGAAACCGCACGAACCGCGGGGGCCGATGCCGTGGTACCCGCCGATCCCGCGGGCCGCCTCCAGCCGCTCTGCGCCGTCTACCACCGCCGCTCGCTGTGGACCGTGGAAGCCGCCTTCGCGCGCGGCGTCCGCCAGGTGGCCGAGGGCCTCGAAGGCCTGCGCACCGTTCTGCTCCCGGCGACGGAAGTCTCGCTTTTTCAAAACGTTAATACTCCTCCCGATTGGCTGGCCTATGCCCCAGGCTGATCCCTTCCCGCATTACATCGAGTTCCGGCACGTCTATAAGACGTTCGACCACCCGGTTTTGGTCGATTGCAGCTTCGCCGTGGACCCGGGGGAAACCGTGGCCATCATCGGCCGCAGCGGGGTGGGCAAATCGGTGACCCTTTCGCACGTCATGGGATTCCTCAAACCTGACGACGGCCGGGTGATCGTGGCGCACGAGGACATCACCGATTTCTCCGAAGCCGAGCTCCGCCGCATCCGCCGCAAGGTGACCATGGTCTTCCAATCCGGCGCCCTCTTCGATTCGCTGACCGTGGCGCAGAACGTGCTTTTCTCGCTGGAGTTGCGCGAGGATTACGACGAGAAGAACAAGGAAGAAGTGGTCGAGGGGCTGCTGCAGATGGTCGATATCGCCGAGGCCAGCGACCTGTACCCCTCCGACCTTTCGACCGGCTACAAGCGCGCGGTAGCCATCGCCCGCGCCCTGGCCGCGCAGCCGCAGTGCATCCTCTACGACGAGCCCACCACCATGGTGGACCCCATCATGTCCGACCACCTGGGCGACCTCATGCTACGCCTCAAGCGCCAATTGAGGCTCACTTCGATCGTGGTGACGCACGACCTGGACCTGATGTACAAAGTCGCCGACCGCGTGGTGTTTCTGTTCGAAGGCACGGTAATCTTCTTCGGCCCGGTGGCGGACCTGGAGAAATCCGAGCATCCGCATATCCGCGAATTTCTGGAGCTGGACCGCGTGGAGAAGGTGTAGCGAAGCGTGCGAGCCAAGAAGAGCGAGTCGCGCCGGGCGGTTCCGGATCTCGCCGAAGATCCTCAGGATTTGAGCGCCGGCGAGATTGTGGACGGGGAACCGCTCGAGGACGCTTACGTTGCGGGCGGGGATTTCGCGGGCAAGACGATTCAGCGGCTGGTGGTCCGGCGGTCGGCGGTCGAGGGGGTTTCGTTCGCGGGGGCGCATCTGCGGTCGGTCAAGTTGCGGGACGCGCGGCTGGTGCGATGCGATCTCTCGAACGCGGTGGTGCGCGGTCTCGAGGCGAGCCGGGTGGAATTTGTGGATTGCCGGTTGATCGGGATGAAGGCGCTCGAGTGCCGGATGGAGGACGTGCTGCTGGAGCGATGCGACGCGCGGTATGCGCAGTTCTACGGCGGCGCGGCGCGATCCTCGGACTTCGTCGAAAGCGCGTTGCGGGAGGCCGATTTTCGCACGGCGAACCTGGAGAACACGCGCTGGACCCGCGCGGACTTATCGCGCGCCGATCTCACCGGCGCGAAACTGACGGGCGCGGACCTGCGCGGCGCGGCTATCGATGGGATAATCGTGGGCGCGGCGGATCTCGCGGGCGCCATCGTGAGTCCGGGCCAGGCGATGGACCTGGCGCGATTGCTTGGATTGGAGATCCGCTGAGACCGGAGCCTTCAATTCACTCGATGGGCAAACACCTGCACATTGATATCGGAGGGCTTGTCCCAACCGTTGCCCTCGCCATTGAAAGTGCCTTCGGACCGCCCGGCCGCATCGAAGAGCAGCATGACGCCGTCCGCGCCCTCCTGACGATTGCCGCTCAACCCGGCATTGGATGCATGGTTGTACCAGGTGAAAGCCTCGCCCTCCGCGCCCGGCTTCGGTCTTCCCATACCCCACACGCCGAACCGGTATTTCACGCCGCCATCGACGGCCAGGTTGAGATTGGTGAAATCGATTTGCCAGACGCGCAGGCGCGTCCCGAAGTCGTCGTAAAGGAGCGTGCCAGCGGCGCTCGCGTCCGATACCCGGACGTCCGGATTGCCGGTTTCATCGCTTCCCGGCGATAGCTGCGCCGCCGCCACCGGCGTTACATCGCCGGCGCCGAAGTGGAGGCGCACATCCTGAAAGAAGTCGCCGAGGTGCGGGAGATTGGCCTCCGGACCGCCCGGCACGGCCCACGTCCGGATCGCATCGATCGCCCATCGCTCTCCGGGCAAGCCAACGGTGAAATCGTCCCCTAGAAAACCATGATCGTGCCAGCTCCACCGGACATTACTGCGCACCGGGCCGGAATCGTTGTTCAGGTTCACTTGCGGCAGACCGCGATCCACCACCAGCACGGAATCCGCCGCCCAGGCCGGCCAGACCATCGCCGCCGCGGAAAGAGCGAATAATGAAATGCTTCGCGCGAACACCATCGTCAGCCTCCGGAAATCAGCACCCAAAATTATTTTATACCGGCGATCTGCATTCGAAAGGTCATGCCAGCGAACGCCATCCCCGGCCATCGCGGCGCAGCATTTCGTCGGCTTCCGCCGGCCCCTCCGAACCCGCCGGGTAAAAGTGCAGGGGACACGAGCCCTGCGCCCAGGCATCCACCACCGGCTGCACGATTCCCCACCCGGCCTCGATCACGTCGCCCCGCTTGAACAGGCTGGCGTCGCCGATCATCGCGTCGTAGAGCAGCGTCTCGTAGCCCGTGCGCGGCGCGCTCCCGAAGTACTGGCTGTAGGAAAACTGCATGGCCACCTGGGCCGCCGCGATTCCCGGCCCCGGCACCTTGGCCGCGAACTCCTGCACGATGCTCTCCTCCGGCTGAATATTGATTACCAGGTTGTTGGAGTCCGGCAGGGTAGCCGACGAGTTACGAAACAGCGAAAGCGGTGCCTTGCGAAACACGATGGTGGCGGCCGTGCGGCGCGCCTTGAGCCGCTTGCCGGTGCGAAGATAGAACGGCACCCCCGCCCAGCGCCAGTTATCTACCGCCAGCTTCACCGCCACGTACGTGTCGGTGGTCGAATCCGGCGCGACGAACGGTTCGGCGCGGTATGCCGGCACCGGGCGCCCGTCTATTTCCCCGGCTTCATACTGCGCCTTCACCACGTGGCTGTCGCATTCCTGAATGTGCAGGGGCTGCACCGCCTCCAGAAACTTGGCCTGCTCGTTATGCAGGGCCGAGGCCAGGAAGGAATTGGGCGGCTCCATGGCCACGAAACTTAGAATCTGCAACAGGTGGTTCGGAAACATGTCGCGCAGCGCGCCGGTATGGTCGTAGTACCGTCCGCGCATTTCCACGCCCAGGGTTTCGGCCACCGTGATGCGCACGTGGTCTACGTATCGCCGGTTCCAGATCGGCTCGAAAATGCCGTTGGCGAAGCGGAACACCAGGATGTTCTGCACGGTTTCTTTGCCCAGGTAATGGTCGATACGATAGATCTGCTGCTCGTCGGCGAGGGATGTGAGTTGCCGGTTGAGTTCGCGCGCCGAATCCAGGTCGTGCCCGAAGGGCTTCTCGATCACCAGCCTGCGCCATTGCCCCGGCGCTTCGTGCAGCAGGCCGGCGCGCTCCAACTGCTGGGCGATCTGGAGGAAGAAATCCGGCGCGGTGGCCATGTAAAAGAGGTAATTGCCGCCTGTACCCGACTCCCGGTCGAGCGACTTCAGCAGGACATCCAGCCGCCCGAACGCCGCGGCGTCTTCGAAATCCGAATGAATGTAGTGCACCCGCTCGAGCAGCCACCTGATCGAACCGCCATCCGTTCCGTCTCCGCTCGCGTCTCGCAAGGCCGAACCCAGATGTTCGCGCACGGCATCCTCGCTCAGATCGTCGATGGCGAAGCCCACCACCTGAAATTCTCCCGGTAACAGGCCCGCTACCGCCAGGTGATACAGGGAGGGAAACAGCAGCCGCCGCGTCAGGTCGCCGGTGATGCCGAAAATCACCAGCACGCAAGGACCGGCCGGCTTTGGCTTGGCGAGCCACTCGGCGGACGGCGCGGGTGTAGCTGGAATCGTCGTGGTACCCATGGGGGCGGATGCTGCACGCAGCCCGCCATCGCGCGCGGCCCGTAACGTGCTTTCCGCACCCAGGGAGGTTGGCGATGCAACTGGGAATGATTGGGCTAGGACGTATGGGAGCCAACATGGTACGGCGGCTCACGCGCCAGGGCCACGAGTGTGTGGTATATGACGCGAACGCCGCGGCCGTGGAGGCCCTGGCGCGCGATGGCGCCATCGGAACGACGTCGCTCGACCGGTTTGTCGCGCGGCTTTCGAAACCGCGCGCCGTTTGGCTCATGCTGCCGGCCGCCATTGTGGATCGGGAGATTACCGAGCTGGCGCCCCTGCTGGAAGGCGGCGATACGGTCGTGGATGGAGGCAATTCGTACTACCGCGACGATATCCGCCGTGCCGCGGAATTGCAGAGCCGCGGGATTTATTTCGTCGATGTGGGAACCAGTGGCGGCGTTTTCGGCCGCGAGCGGGGCTACTGTCTCATGATCGGCGGGGAAGAGACGGCCGTCCGGCGCCTC
>Ga0326727_10013900_pt1 | contig 17724 bp, 11 predicted proteins | sample MB2enrmetagenome_FD_207643 | JGI IMG/M metagenome (GOLD analysis project Ga0326727, IMG submission 207643) | Lab enriched peat soil microbial communities from McLean, Ithaca, NY, United States - MB29MY | ecosystem: Environmental > Terrestrial > Soil > Wetlands > Peat | place: USA: New York...
AAGCAGGCGGCAAAGGAAGTCGCCAGAGAACTCGGTCGTTCCTGATTTGCACTGCGCATCCGACTAATGAGTCGCCGCCGAACGGAACGTCCGGGTTGCAAGAATTGGTGCGTCCCCGCTCAAGTTAAGCGCTATTCCTCTTGAACGACAGCAGGCCCACGATAACGCCCGATACCACGCCGAGGCCTACAATCCGTATCGCTTCAACGCTGCCTGGAGAATAGCCCCAATCAACCTCTCATACGGCCACCCCGCCATCCGGCCCAAGATCACCAAATCGCTCGTCTCCGGATTCAATCCCGGCAGGGGGTTTACTTCCAGGAAATACGGCGTCTCGCCACGCAGCCTGAAATCAATGCGCGACACGTCCTGGCAACCCAGCGCCTGATACGCCTGCAATGCCGTCCGTTCCACGGCGGCTAGCTGAGCCGCGTTTATCCTCGCCGGGCATTCGTACTTCACCTGTCGTTGCCAGTCGCGTTTCACTTCCAGGCTATAGACGAATCGTTCCGTCGCTTGTTGCGGCAAGACTCGCATCACGCCAACGATCTGTGGCGGATCGTTGCCGACGATGCCGACGGTCAACTCCTCACCGCTGATGAACTCCTCGATCAGTACCGGCTGGTCGTAGTCGGTGTGCAGGCGGCGAACGGCGTCGGCGGCTTCTGCGGGCGTATCGACCACGCACTTGCCGCGGATGCCTTTGCTGGATCCTTCCCAGGCGGGTTTCACGATCCACGGGGCCGTGCCGGCTTCTGCACGGCTCAGCAGTAGGGCGACGTCGTCCTCGACGTTGCAAAGGACGCCGCCCGGTACGGGCACGCCGTGGGAGCGGACGAGACGGCGGGCACAGTCTTTGTCGAGCGTGACCGCCAGCGTCAGCGGGTCGGAGCCGGAGTAGGGGATGTTGAGCATCTCCAGCACGGCTGGCACGCGCGCTTCGCGCGATCGGCCGATGCCGTGGCCTTCGGCGAAGTTGAAGACGAAATCCGGAGGATCGACGAGCAGGCGTTCCAGCATCGGCCTGCCGTCACCGAGCACTTCGACCTTGTGGCCGAGATTGCGGAGGACGGCGGCGATGGCCTCGACGGTGATCGGGCTGTCGAACTCTTCCTGATAGTCGTCGGGAAGGTTGCCGCCGGACGGTGAGTCGGTTTTGACGTCGCAGGTGATGCCGATTCGCATCGAGGAAACCCCGTTGCAGGGGTGAGAAATGCGGCTGCAACATTCCCCTCGCCCCGGTTGGGCCGGGGCGAGGGGAAGTGAGCGTCACGAACGACAGCCGTTGGAAACCACGTCGAGGCTGAGCAGTTCCTCGGCGTGAGGCTTTCCGTTTCCGCAGCCGTGCCCGTGGCCATTGGCCAGAGGGGTATCGTCGTCTTCGCAGGCGAGCGCCTCGTTGGCGATCACGTGCAGCGCCCGGCGGGCCATCCGTTCGCTGTTTTCCGGAATCAACGCGCTCTTGGTCCCTTGCAACAACGAGCTGACGCCACGCGTGGGAGTCCGCGCGACGGTCGCGGGCTTGTCTTCGGCCTGGTAGCGGACGAGCATGCCCTCGAAGTTGCGAAGCACAACCGCGTCGTCAGAAGCCGACACGAGGTAATTCGGCATTAGCGGGATCTTGCCCCCGCCATGGGGGCTGTCCACCACGTAGGTCGGTATGCCGAGCCCGGACATGTGGCCGCGAAGACCTTCCATAATCTCCAACCCCTTCCAGACCGAAGTGCGGAAGTGGCCGGCCCCGATCACGGGGTCGCAGTGGAAAATGTAATACGGCCGAACCTTGATTCGCAGCAGGGCCCGCATCAAGCTCCGCATCGTCTCGAGGGAGTCGTTGACGCCCTTCATGAGAACGCTGTGGTTATTGACCGGCATGCCCGCCTTGAGCAAAGCCAGGCAGACGCGAGCCGCTTCGGGCGTGATCTCGCGCGGGTGATTGAAATGCGTTTGAATCCAGACCTTGCCCGCCGACGCCAAAAGCTTGATCAGCGACTTGTCGTATAGCTTCTGGGGCAGCGTAACCGGAACGCGCGTGCCGATCCGGATCACGTCCACGTGCGGAATGGAGGCCAGGCCGTCCAGGAAGAAACGCAGCTTCGGTTGCGGCAAAGTAAGCGGGTCACCGCCGGAGACGATGACGTCGCGAATTTCCGGGTGAGCGCGGACGTACTCGATCATGCGCTCGTCGTTGCGGCTGATGGCGTCCCAGCCGCCACGAACCATGGTGGCGCGTTTGCGTGTGCAAAAGCGGCAGTACATGGTGCAGACGTGCGTAGTGACAAGAAGCGCCCGGTCGGGATAACGATGGGTCAGACCGGGGACGGGCGAATCCTTGTCTTCCTCGAGGGGATCTTCCAGCTCGTATCCCGACGGATTGTCCTGCTCCAATGGAGAAGGCACCGACTGCAGCCGGATGGGGTCGGCCGGATCGTCGGGATTGATCAGGGAGAAGTAGTAGGGAGGGATGGCGGTCTTGTATTCGGTTTCGAGGGAACCGATAGCCGCCAGCTCGTCCGGCGAGAAGTGTAGCAGCCCCCTTAGCTGCCGGACCGAGCGGATGGCGTTTTGCGACTGCCAACGCCAATCGTCCCACTGACGAGCGGGGACGTCGCGCCAGAGCGGATGGCGCCGGGGCTTACCGGGAGGTTCGTCTTCCTCGACTCCGCAGCGGGCCTCGGTGACGGGCCGCGGGTCAATCCCGGTGCGCTCTTCAGATTCGCTCATCTTCCGAGAAACCTCCGTAGCTCGGGTTGCCCCCGGTCACAGCGGTGGCCTCGGCCCATCCTTGAGGACGCCCGCGACCGCCCGGGGGTCGGATCAAATCACGCGGATGCTACCGCGACGCTGACGAAATACAAGGTCTACCAAACCAAATCCAGCTTCACGGCTCGCCACACGGAGCTACCGACCCCCGAGTTCCCCGACACTTCGTCGTCGTCGACAAGTGTCGCAAGACTCCTCAGGGCGGCGCCGTTCACCGACGGCGGCCGCAGTTCTGCGCAAGTGTAGAACCACGCGCCGTCTTGGCCAAGACGAGATTCCACGAAATCTGCGAGTCTTGGCGAAATTATTGTCACTATCGGCTTCTTGAGGGCCGGAATTGAGCCTGCGAGGGGACCAAACCAACTTTGAGCTAAAGAATTTTGACTCCAACGGCGTGTCGACAACACATCGCGAGCTCGCGATGTTCAAAGATGGATTGACGACTTGATGAGTATGAAAATGACGAGGGCACGCGGGTTCGAAAGTCCGCGATCATTGGAGGTAGTTCGAGGCGGGTCGTGTGCAGCGCGTGGCGGGGGTTTTTGCAAGGGTCGCCACGCCCTTCGCTTCGCTCAGGGACGTGCCACCCGACGCACGAGCAAGAGGGAGTGGAGTGTTTGCAAGGGTCGCCACGCCCTTCGCTTCGCTCAGGGACGTGCCACCGGACGCACGAGCAAGAGGGAGTGGAGGTTTTGCAAGGGTCGCCACGCCCTTCGCTTCGCTCAGGGACGTGCCACCCGACGGTGCCACCCGACGATGATTGGAGGTTATTAAGAACGACGACGGGACCGGGTGTGACAGCTTGGTCCCGGTCCCGTCATCGGAATTGTCTGCAATTATTCTAACGACCGAGGTGGCCCCGGCGTAGCGTACCCTCAATCGAAAGTTTGTCGACCTTGCGCCGCGCTTCCAGGTCGTAGGGCAACTGCTTGAGGACGCCGTTCCATACTTGGTGAGCCCGTTCGGTCTCGTCAGCCTTCTCTAGAGCCCTGCCGAGGAGGCGGAGGTAATCCGTGTTCTCCGGATCTTGCTTGCAGAGCTGCTCGAGCATCCAGATGCCGAGCGCCGTCATCCCCATAGAACGGGCCGCATCCGCCATCGCCACCTGAGTGGACTCATCCTCGGGCAGGAGGGCCAACACTTCCTCGCCGTATTCCAGTACGTTGCGGTGATCGCTAGAGGCTTGAGCGACTTTCAGCTTCGCCTTGACGGCAATGGCACTTACCGGCGCCAGCCAGCGGCCCCAACGCTTCTCCTGGAGCAGAGCTCGCCCCACCTGGCGCAGGGTTTTTCGGTACCTGGTGTTCGCCGGGTCGAGACGGCAGCAGCTCACCAATAGCTCGTGTGCGTATGTCAATTCCTGATTGTCTGTCGCCATCACCACCTTGGCTCGCTCGAACTGGCCGGCTGCGGCAACCTTGGGGTCGACGGCTTCGGAGACTTGCGGCTCGGCCGGATGGCGTTTTGCCGCGGGGTTGCGCCAGGGTATGTCGGTGTCCGCCGATACCGACCGCGGCCCGGAACGTCGTCGCCGCGTACTCGGCGCCACCGGCGCCTCGGAGTCTTGCATGTGCAACAGCGCCTGTAAGAGCTCTTCCGGCGACTGGTATCGATCGGCCGGGTCTTTCTCAAGCATCTTGCTCAGGACTTCCCACATCGCAATGGGCACGCGCCGATTGAACATGCGGACGTCGGGGACCTGACTCTGCAAATGCTTGTAGATTCTTTCGCCGAGACCGCCGTCCCCGAAAGGCGGTTGCCCTGAAAGCATGTGGTAGAGGGTGCAGCCGAGCGAGTAGATGTCGCTCCGACTGTCGGCGAGGGCGCTATCGCGGGCCTGTTCGGGAGACATGTAGTCGACCGTGCCGACGGTCGTGCCGTCCTTGGTGACGCGGAAGTCGTGGGCGGCCTCGCGTGCCAACCCGAGGTCGGTCAGCTTGACGCGAAGCTTGTTGTCCGACCCGAACGACAGAAGCAAGTTCGATGGTTTGATGTCGCGGTGCGTGATGCCATGCCGACAGGCGTGATCGAGCGCTCGCGCGGCCTGCACCGTGATCACCCACGCCTCTTGCGGGTCGAGATGTCCCTTGTCGCAGATATAGTCGTGCAAGTCGGTACCTTCGACGAACTCCATTGCCAGGAAATACACTTCCTTTTCCTGGCCCCATTCGTAGATGGAGACGATGTTCTTGTGCGAGAGCCGGGCTGCGTGCTTGGCTTCGCGGCGAAAACGCTCGATGAGGGTCGGGTTTTCCGCGAGGTGACCGGGTAGCACTTTTAAAGCGACAACGCGACCGCTGTCGCAATCGACCGCCTTATACACCTCGGCCATGCCGCCGGAAGCGATGTGCGCCAATACCTCATATTTGCCGACGCGGCCGCCGGCTGGCAGCAAATGACTGGACATGGCTGAGGCCCCGTTCCGTAGATCTGCGTATCCGATCGACGCCCCTTCTCGGGCGCAAGAAGCATCATTGCCCCGGTGCCTGTGGCGATCATTGCAAACTCTAGGCCAAGTTCTTGAGAATGTACAACCATTAATGCGTCAACGGATTGCGTACTCTTGTGCTGTGGCGAGATCGGCCGTTATACTGAAGCGAAATCGAACACGCGTCCCGGATTAAGACACCTCATGGCGTCTGACAGCGACCGCTTGCTCGTTCAGCAGATACGCCAAGGCGATTCCCGGGCCTGGGAGACGCTGATCGCGCGCTACGAAGGCCGCTTGCTGGCGTTCGTACAGCGGCGCTTGCGTGATCGAGCTGCCAGCGAGGATGTCGTCCAGGAAACTTTTGTCGGATTTTTGAACAGCCTGCCCAATTTTGACGATCGTCGTGAATTGCAGACCTATCTCTTCACGATCGCCTCGCACAAGCTGACGGATCATCTGAGACGCACGGGTCGGCATCCCTTGCGTTCGCTGACGGACGGCAGCGGCGAACTCATCGACCAGCAACTCGATCACAACCCGAGCGCGTCGAGCCGCGTTCGCAACGATGAACGGCTGGAATTGGAACGCGCCGCGATCACGCGCTGTCTCGGTCAGATTCTGACTAGCTGGCAGGAGAAGGGTGATTACGCTCGCCTGAAGGTCCTGGAACTAATTTGGGTAAAAGGATGGCCCAATCGCGAGGTGGCGGCGTTCCTGAACATCAGTGAGCAGCAGGTGGCCAATTACCGCTTTGCCGCCGTGAAAAAGCTGACCGAGCACATCCGCGACGCCGGGCTGTCGACCGATGTCTTTCCGGAATTGAAGGGCGGCGACGGCGACTGATCGTTTCACGGTGGCTAGCTCGATATGTCAGAACCCCTCGGCATTGCCTTGGTCGGCTGCGGTACGGTCGGCGGCGGCGTGGCCCGACTGCTCCTCGAGCACCCGGAGCGTCTGGCGGCCAGGGCTGGCCGTCCACTCGTGCTGCGGCGCGTGGTCGTTCGGGATCTCGGCAAGGAACGCGTAAGCTGCCTACCGCGCTCACTCCTGACCACATCTCTCGACGAAGTCTTGACCGATCCGACAATCCACGTCGTCGCTGAGCTGGTCGGCGGGGTAGACTGGGCGCGGCGGGCCGTTCTGGCGATCCTGCGAGCCGGCAAAGACGTCGTGACGGCGAACAAGGCCCTACTGGCGACGCACGGAAGTGAAGTATTCGAAGTCGCCCGGCGACACGGTCGCGCAGTGGCCTTCGAAGCGAGTGTGGCCGGCGGCATCCCGATCATCGCTGCCCTGACGCAGGGGCTGGCTGCGAATCAGATCCTGATGCTGCAGGGCATCCTCAACGGCACGTGCAATTTCATCCTGACCAACATGACCGAAGGCGGCCTCAGCTACGCCGATGCCCTGCGCGAGGCGCAAGAGCGCGGCTATGCGGAAGCCGACCCGACGCTCGACGTGAACGGCACCGATGCGGCGCACAAGCTGGCGATTTTGTCGCAGATCGCCTATGGCGTGGCACTGCCGCCGGAAAAGATCTCGCGCCGCGGCATCGATGCGGTCGAAGCCGCCGATATCCGCTTCGCGCGCGAGCTCGGTTACGTCATCAAACTGCTGGCTGAGGCATTTCAAGGCAGCGACGGCTTGGCGCTGCACGTCTCGCCGGTGTTGTTGCGGCAGACAACGCCTCTGGCGCAGGTCCGTGGCGCTTACAACGCAATCCACGTCGTCGGCGACGCCGTCGGCGACACGTTCTACTACGGTCTGGGTGCCGGCCGGATGCCCACCGCAAGCGCAGTGACCGCCGATCTGATCGACCTGGCGGTCGGCCGGGCCCAGCGGACGTTCCAGACCTTGCGACTGTGGACGGCGGATGGCGGACGCGTGAAGCTCATGTCGCCGGAGGCGGTGCGAACGCGCTTCTACCTGCGCTTGCTCGTGGAAGATCGCCCCGGCGTCCTCTCGGAAGTGGCCCGCGTGTTGGCCGATCATCAGATCAGCATCGCCTCGGTCATTCAACACGAGGCTCCGGACGAGGTCGAAGGGATGCGCGTGCAACTCGTCATCATGACGCATACCGCGCCAACCGGCGCCTTTCGGTCGGCAACGGAGGATCTGGATCGACTGTCTTGCCTGGCGGGGCCGTGCGTTTATTATCCGGTTGGTGATTGACCGATCTGAGCTGAAGTTGTGAGCATCTGTGTGGCTGGCCGTTCCTTTTTTAGATTTAGCTTTCAGCGATCAGCTCTCAGCCGTCAGCCAGACATCGAAGGATAGGTACATTCTCCCTTCAAGATCTCTTCACGCCATTTACCCCTTTTGTGTAATAGAGTGGCTTCCGCGCGACTTGCGCGGCATGGAGAGGAGTGCGTAACATGCGATCGTCTACATTCCTGATGCTGAGTATCGCCGGTTCACTATTCGCCAGTGACGCGCCGAACGACGTGAGCTCGGCCGAGTCCAAGGGCGCTGTGAAATCGCGCCTGGAAGAAGTGCTCCAAGCGTGGAGCAAGGCGAGCGCAGCGATCCAGCAAGAGCACGTTATCGTCCACAGGACCGAGATCGATCGCGTGCGCGATGAAAAAGTGGTCGCCGACATGGAGATCTGGTTCCGAAAGCCGGACTTGCTTCGAATCGACGATAAGGAAGTTAAGAACGATCGAAAACAGTTCTTTTACACCAAGGGGAAGGAGGTGCATTGGTACGCGAATGGAGAAGATCGCGTCATTGCTCTCTCACCGGAGTTTGGTTATCCGGAAAATCCGAGTCGCTATCCGGACACCTTTTGGGCCGAGGAAGGCGGTCAGATTCTCGAACAGTTATCCTGGATCGGCTGCGGCCTTCCAGTCAAGGATCTGAAGAAGGACTGGGATGTCCGTTTGACAAAGGAAGATGACCACTGGATTTATTTGGAGCTAAAGCCTCGCACTCAACGCTACCGCAACAACGTCACGTATCTTCAGGTCGTTCTCGGCCGCAAGGACATGCGCGTGCGCAGGATCTTTTTTCAGCTGAAGATCAACAACGTGACGTTCGACTACGAAAAACCGGACACCGCCACGCCCGTAACTCCGGAATCGATCGTTCGCGGCTTACCCGTCGGCTGGAAGCCCGCCAAGATCGACTCCTTTCTGACGCCTCCTTGAGTCGAGGAACGCTCACATGCCTGCGCTTCGGAGCGTTGATAAACTGAATTCATGAAATACGCCATCATCATTCCGGACGGTTGCGCTGACGAACCACAGGACTCGCTTGGCGGCAAAACGCCGCTTCAAGCTGCAAACAAGCCGAACATGGACCGTATCGCTCGCATGGGAGTGGTCGGACGTGCCGACAATGTGCCCGGGTCGTTGACGCCCGCCAGCGACGTGGCGACGCTGAGTCTCTTCGGTTACGACCCGCTGACGGTTTATACCGGTCGCGCGCCGCTCGAGACAGCCGCGATGGGGATTTCGCTCGGGCCGAACGACTGGGCAATTCGCTGCAACTTCGTGACCATCGAACAGGGCGTGATGCGCGACTTCACGGCTGGTCACATCAGCAGCGAAGAGGGCTGCCAGCTCATCCAGGCTTTGCAAGAAAAGCTCGGCGGGCCGCTGCAGACCGATGAGTACGGGCCGGAAATCGGCGAGTTGGAGTTTCATGCGGGCGTCAGCTATCGCAACATTCTCGTGTTTCGCGCGAGCGACGGTGCGCCGTTTTCGATCGAGACGAAGACTCAACCGCCGCACGATATTCCCGACCAGCCGGTCGTTTCTCACCTGCCAAAGGGACCTGGTGGAACAATATTGCTCGCGCTGATGGAGCGTAGCTATCCGGTGCTCGATAATCATCCGGTCAACAAGGCCCGGGCCGCGGCAGGAAAACAGCAAGCGACGCGCATCTGGCTTTGGGGCCAGGGCAGAGCTCCGTCGTTACGGCCGTTTAGCGAAGTTTACGGCAAGAGCGGCGCCATCGTGAGCGCCGTCGATCTCGTTCGCGGCGTCGGTACGCTGCTGGGCTGGACGCGCATCGACGTGCCGGGCGCCACCGGCTATCTCGATACGGACTACGCCGCCAAGGGCGCCTACGGCGCTCGCGCGTTGCAGGACCACGACTTGGTCTGCGTTCACATCGAGGCGCCGGACGAGGCTTCGCATGAGGGCAAAGCCGAGGCCAAGGTGAAAGCCCTGGAAGAAATAGACCGCCACATCGTCGGTCCGTTGCTCGAGGCGCTGCCCACCTACGGAGACTGGCGAATCCTCGTCGAACCCGATCATCGCACGACGCTGCGAACGCGTGCACACGCCTACGGCATGGTGCCGTTCGCGATGGCGGGCACGGGAATCAAGTCGAAAGGCCAACCGTCGTATGACGAGGACGTCGCCGCACGAAGCGATCTGTCTTTCGAACGCGGCTTCGAATTGATGCGAGTGTTTCTCGGCGAGTGAATAGAGCAGGGATAGCTCTGGTTCGGTTCAACCTCATTGAGCGACGCCATGAGCACCCGGATGCAACTTCTCTGCGTGGTCCTGGTCGGCCTGACTCTGGCCGCGCTCACCTCTCAGTGGCGCCGGCCGACGGTCCAACGTGAACAGGCTCAGCACCAGCGCTACGCCTACTGTCCCGAGTGCGGCCTCGAGCTGACGCTGCCGATAGATGGGTCACAAAAGCCGATGACCTGTCCACACTGCGGTCCGGCCAAGCAGATGGAGATCAACTCGTTCTCGCGCACCAATGGCGAAGGCCCTGCTATTCCCTTGAATCGACCATTGCTCGTCGCACTGTTTGCAGTGCCGATCGGATTGGCAATCACTTTCTATGCGGTTAGCGCTCGCCGGCAAAAGCGAAGCCTCGACGCCGACTCGGAGCTGTTCCGTTTCAAGTGCCCCGGTTGCGGCCACATCATGGAGTCGATGACCTATCGCCAGGGGTCGACAGCGGTGTGCCCGGCTTGTGCGGAATTGTTTGTGGTGACGAAAGCGGACGGCGACGCGAGCTCCTCGGCACGGACGGACAAGGCGAAAGACTTGGAAGATGGAATTCGGTCCGCCCTGCGAAAGAAGAAACGGGGCGATCGGAAGCGCAAGAAATTGTGAGAGTTCCCAGTCTGTCAGTCCGCGCAAATCACTTTTGGATGAATGGCTGCCCGGTTTCATAAAGGGCAAGCCGCTCGCGATATTGCTCGCGTTCCCCTTCCGGTGCCAGTTCCATCGCCTTGCGCTGCGTGTCGACGGCTTCGGCAAATTTTCCGCCAGCAGCGTAAGCCGCGGCCAAGGTATCCAAATGACTGCAATCCTGCTCACCCGCTCCTGCACAGGCCTTGAGCGCGCACTCCAGCGCTCGCGCCGGGTCGCGAAGTTCCGGCCGGGCTGCCGTCGCCCACAACCAGGCCAGGTTGTTGCAAGTCCGTTCGTCGTCCGGCGCCAGTTCCAGCGCTCGAAGGTTGTCTGCGATTGCTTTTTCGGTGTCGCCAAGCAGAGCGTTCACCTTGCCGCGATTGTGCAGGACGGCCAGGTCTTCCGGCGCCAGCCGCAACGCCTCCGTGTAGTCCGCCAGCGCAGCGGTGTAGTCTCCGCGCTCGCAATAGAGATTGGCGCGATTGTAGTACGGCATCGAGAAGTTCGGATCGGCGGCGATCGCCGCGGCAAAGTCGGCCAGCGCGGACTCCGGATCGCCGCGCCGCAAATGCACGTTGCCGCGGTTGTTGAAAGCGCCGGCCAGGTCCGGACGTAACCGCAATGCCTCCGCATAATCCGACAAGGCAGCGTCGAAATCACCGAGATCGGACAGTGCATTGGCCCGGTTGTACCAGGCAAAGGCAAACGCAGGCTCGCGTTGGATCGCTTCGCTGAAGTCAGTCACTGCTTCGCGGAGGTCGCCGCGACCGGCGCGGGCCAGTCCTCGGTTGTGATACGGCCGCGAAAACGCCGGATCGCGTTCGATCGCTGCTGTGTAGTCGGCGATGGCAGCGTCGTAGTCGCCTAGTTCAGCGTGCAGGTTGCCGCGCACGTTCCAGATTCGAGCGTCGCCCGGTTGTAGGCGCAGCGCTTCGCTGAAGTCGGCGAGGGCCTTGTCGTGCTCACCGCGCCGGGTGTAAGTGCTGCCGCGATTGAATAGAGCCAGCGCATCCGTGGCGTCCAAGGCGATCGCCGCGCTATAGTCCGCCAGTGCTCCGTCCGCGTCGCCCAGGGCGGCGAGTGCGTTACCGCGATTGGTGAGAGCGGCCGCATCGCGCGGCTCGCGGGCCAGTGATTGCGTGAAATCCGCTGCCGCTTCGTTGAGCGCCCCGAGCGCTGCCCTGGCGTTGCCACGCTGAAACCAGGCGGGCGTTAGCGCCGGGTCGAGGTCGATTGCTTTCGTGAAATCGTCGGTCGCTTCGGCGAATCGTTCCATGCGGGACAGAACCTTGCCTCGGGCCAGATAGGCCGGCGCGAGCGACGGCTCAAGACGCACGGCTTCGCTCAAATCGGCCAGTGCGGCGTCCAGCTCTCCGCGGCTGGCCCGTGCATTCCCCCGAAGCAGCCAGGCGACGGCAAAATTGGCGTCGAGCGTCAGCGCCTCCGTGTAGTCGGCAATCGCTGCCTCGATGTCGCCTTTGTGCGCATGTGCAAGTCCGCGCGTGTGGTGTATCGTCGCGCTTGGCTCTCGGCGCAAGGCTTCGTCGCAATCGGCGATGGCGCTGTCGGGCTGACCCGCCGCCAGTCGAGCGGCCGCCCGATCCGCAATCGCCGTTACATTTCCCGGGTCGAGGTGCAGAACTCGACTGAAGTCCGCTATCGCTCGCGAATGATCGCCGCGGACAGTATACGATCGGCCGCGGTTGCCGAATGCGAGCGCATTGGTCGGGTCGCGACGCACCGCCTCGCTGAAATCTGCGATTGCCCGAACGTGATCTCCCTTGGCGGACAGTGCATTGCCGCGGTTGTGCCAGAGCACGCCGTCGCCGGGATTGAGACGAATCGCCTCGGAGAAATCGGCAATCGCCGCGTCGTAATCGTGCAACCGGGCCCGCGCCAGAGCGCGATTGGCGATTGCCTCAAGATTGTGCGGCTCTTTCTTGAGCGACTCGGTATAGTCCTCGATTGCCGACACGGGATCGCCGCCCCGGACGCGAACCAAGGCACGACGCCGGAGCAAGCCTGCATCGCCGGGTTGCATATCGAGCGCCTTGCTGAAATCGGCAATCGCTCCGGCAAAATCCCCCTGGCGAGCGAGCGCGCTGCCACGATTGACGAGCGCGGACAAATCGTTCGCATCCGCCTCGACCGCCGCAGTCAGTTCTGCGACGGTCACTGCATGCAGATCGCGATCGATCTGCCCGATCAAGCCTTCCGGTGCCAGACTCGCCAGCCGGTCGAGCACAATTCCAAAATGTGCCGGGCGCTTGCTCATTACCCAGGCCGTGCAATCGGCGAGCAGCGACTGCCATGCCTCTGACAGGGCGATTCGGTCGCCGCCGTCGGGATCGGGACGGCCGGTGAGGGCAAAGGCACACATGCGACCGAACGCATAGATGTCGGAGTGCGGACCGATCCAAACCTGGCCCTTGGGTTTGGCGACAACCTCCGGCGCTGCGAAAGCAATCGTGCGCGCGACGCTGCGGCCGAGCGCCGTTTGCACGCGAGCAGCCGCGTGGCTGGCCGTCGCATGAATGAGCGTGCGCTTGAGTCCCAGGCCCGTATCGAGCAATTTCACCCGCCAGATTTCGCCCTCGGGCAATTTGTCCTTGCGAATGAGCAAGCTGCCCGGACGCAGGCTGCGGTGCAGCACGCCGCGTCCGTGCGCTGCTTGCAGTGCTCGGGCGACTTGCCAGGCAATTGACAGCCACTCTTCCGGCCGCATCGGGCCCTCGCGCGCGACGTGCTCGGCGAGCGTCACGCCTTCGAAATACGACGTAACGTGGTACGGCCGCTGGCCAGCCGATTGACCCATTGCCCGGATGTGAGCAATCGCCGGATGGTCGAGATCTTGCAGGACGCTCAACTCGTGGAGCACGCTGCCGGGGTCACGGTCGAGACTGTCGAGTCGTAAGGATCGAACAACGACAGCTGCTCCGCCGGGAAGCTCGAGACACTGAAAAGTAACGCCAAAGCCACCGCCGCCGAGAATGCGCTGCGGTTCGTACTGCTCGAACGGGAACGGCTCAAAACCCGCCGGATCGAGCGCCGCGGCCCGCCGCAGTGCAGCCAGCGCTTCGACGAAGTCGCGGCGATCGAGCGCGGTGCAATAAGCGTTGTGGTGAGCTTCGGCCTGACTCGCCGGGTCACCCACCAGGCGGGCAACTTCCTGAAAATCGTTTTGTCCGGCTTCGAAATCGCCGACGACCACTTCCAACTGCGCCAAGCTATTGAGTAGCGCCGGCAAGCGGCGTTGCTGATCCCGCGGCAATTCGCGAAAGCGCTTGACGAGATCCTGCACGGTTTCGCGCTCGCTGTCGCGCCGCAGTGCCAGTCCGTCGCTCGGCTTGACAGCGCTCGGATGCAGGTCGTGGCGGCGCTTTAGGTCCCCGACCGCTTCGTAAAGCTCCTGGTAGGCCTGGCCGTTTTCGTGCTGTTCCGCCAAAAGATCTAGCACTTCGCAAACCTCTTCATGCAGCCTCGTCGAATCGCGATCACGACAGACAGCACCGCAACCGGATGCCGTTGCCGATTTGTCCCACGAGTTTAATGTATGGGGCCGTCTGAAGTATATCGGCGCCCTTTGACACGAGGTAGATGAGGGGATGGAGCCAGCCAATCACGCTGACGTAGGCAAGCAACGACGATCGCGGTAGAGTGCTCCCGGAATGCGGGTGTTCTTGAACACCCGCGCGAGGAGGTGGTACCCATAATGTCTTCCGCAAAATTGGCCGTCGGTTTAACGCTCGTGGCTGTTCTGAGTTCGGGTGTAGTCGCCGCGCCCGATACCGGGAGAACCGAAGCCGCTTCATCCCAACCCTTCCCGCCGCCTGAAGCGCGGCGCGCCCCTGGCGCAAAAGACTCACCCGAAGTGATCTCCCTTCTGCAACAGCGGCGGGACGCCGTGAAAGTGGAAGTCGATCTCGCTCGGCCGCACATCGGCGAGCCGAATTTTCGATCGGACGTCTGGTCTGCTCTGGTGGAGCGCCTGCTTGTCGCCGAGACCGATGCCGCCGACACGCCGGCCGCCCGCATTGCGGCATGCCGGAACTTTCGCGACAACCTGAAGCTCCTGGAGGATCAATGGCAGCGAGTGCCCGAACCCGTGCGCGGCCAGGGTTATTTCGAATACGGCCAAAAACTGTGGATTCATAGCCGTCGTTTGCAAGCCGAGGCAGCCTTGCTGCGTGAAGAGTTATCGGATCGCAAGCCTCCGGTAAGCGTCGACGACTCGCCGGCGTTACGAGCCGCGATCCTCGCCTGGCGCGACGCGGTCCGCGAATGGGCCAAGATGTGGCTGACTTCCCGCATCCCGCTGATTCCGGGTCTCGCGCGTGAAATCGCGACCACTTCTCTCAATGCCGAGCTGGCAGCGGCCAGGGATCAGACCGAGGTGACCGCAGCATACCGCTTGTACCGTGATCAATTGCGGGCCGTTGAGAAAGACACCAAATTCGAGGTGGAAAGGCGCCGTTACAATCCGCTGGATCATCTCAAGATCGTGGAAATGCGTTGCGATGCCGACATTCAGCTCGCCGGCCTGGCCTCGGGAAAGGATAAGCCCCTGGACAAAGACGCCCCCCAAGTACGGGCGGCGTTGGATGACTGGAAACAAGCCGTGGGGTTCGAAGGCGATTTGCTCCGAAGACGCTTCGACGCCGGTAAAGTGCCTGCTGTCGAGTCTCTGATGGTGGACGAGAGTCTTTTGCAGATGGAACTCGCCGTCGCGACCAAGCCCGACGAGCGTTTGACAGCCTATAAGCGGCTCCTTACCAAGCTGAAAGAAGCCGAAACGAGCCTCAAGGCTCGCGCCGATAACAATCCAGCAATTAAGTTCGATTTGCTAAGGGTCACGTACAACCGCGCCGCGACCGAATTGACGATGCTGCAACTCGCGACGGCGGCCGGAACAAAGACGCTTGCCGAGGCGAAAATCCTGTTGAATGAAAAGCGTGACGCGCTGAAAACCGAACTGGATCTGCGCATGGCCGACTGGAAAGCGGGCCGCAGCGATTTTCAGTCCTTGCAAGAGAGTGCCGGCAATTTACTACTCGCTGAGTTGGACTTGGCTGGGACTCCGAGCGATAAACTCGCCGCCTACAAGGCCCACGCCGACCGAATGCGCACTGCGGAGAGCCAATGCAAGGCCCTCTTGGACGCCAAGAAGGGCGAACCGATCTGGATTGTTTGGGCCAGTGAAGCTCGAACGGAAGCAGAAATCTGGCTCCTACGCGCCAAACAAAACCTAGCCGGGATGCCTACCCCTTAATCGAGACAGTCGCATTCCGATTCGCACTGATCGGGTATTTGTCTGTTGATTAAGCCGACGTCTGATAGCTAAAAGCTAGCTAAAAGCTGTCAGCTTGATGGTAAACCAAAAAAACAGCTCATTGCGCTTTCACATTGGGAAGAAGGCGGTTTCCGTGGCCATCTGTCGGGTGCGTTTTCGCAGAATATAATTCCACTTATCAGTCCGGTTGATCGTTGCCGTATAACTTGCACGCCGCGTCAAGCGAGCCGGACACTCTCCCGGAGGCCAGGCGATGGCAGTTGACGTAAAATCCGTGACGAATCGGCGACGAGTTCGCTTCAACAACATGCAGGACATGCTGAACGACATGGATCAATTGGCATCGGGGCCTGTTCGCACGCTTGGCAACCGCTCCTTCGTCGAGATTCTTCGGCACCTGGCCCGCGTCATGAATGGCTCGATCGATTACGATGCTTCGAAGATACGGTTTCCCTTGCACATCCGTATCTTGGCGCGGCTGTTCAGAAAACGCATTTTTGCCACGAGACTCCCGGCTGGCCGCACGCTAAGACCTGAGGAAGATGCTGTGGTGTGGCCGGCTGGCGGCGATGTAATGAGCGCCATCGAAGAAGTTCGCAAAGCTGTCCGCCGTTTGGAAACCGAATCGAAGCGGGGCGCGCATCCGGCGTTCGGCAAACTAAGCGTCGAAGAATGGAACCAATTTCACCTTCGGCACGCCGAACTGCATCTCAGCTTTGTAACTCCGGCCTGACTCCGAGTGGCGATCGACAATCCATTGTCATTGCAAGGGCGTGCCCTTCAAGATAACAGGGCGGGATTCCGCGCGATCCCTCAGTTCAGCTGTTCTGCGATGCAATAAAGGTACTTCTCACCTCGGAGGAATAGCTCCTTGCCGACAATGGCCGGCGAGGCGGCAATCTCGTCGTCGAGCCGGTTGGTCGCCAAGACTTCGAGCTTGTCTGTTTCCTTCAGCACCACTGTCGTGCCGTCGCGCGACACGATGTAGACGCGCCCCGCAGCGGAGACGGGCGAGGCGTAGATGTTTTTCAACCCGGCTATGCGAGCACTATCGATCACGGGCTTGCCGGTTTTCACGTCGAGCGTGGTCAGGATGCCGTCGTTGGCTTTGGTGAACCAAAGTCGGCCGCCAACGAGCAGCGGCGAAGGCACATACGGCGTCCCTTTGCCGTGGCGCCAAAGGACCTTAGTCGTATCGGTAATATCTCCCGAAGCGTCGAGGTCGATCGCGCACGCCATCGACCCTTGATAGCCGCTCATTACGTAGACGATTTTGCCGTCGGTGACGGCCGACGGAATGGCATTGACCGTCATGCCGCCGCAGGCCCACAGTTCCTTGCCGGTCTCCAGGTCATAGCTGCGGGCTCGCTTTGTGCCGTTAACGATTACTTGGACGCGGCCCTGATGTTCGACGACGAGCGGCGTATTCCAGGATGTGTGCTCGTCGCGATCGGCGGTCCAGCGCGTGTGCCCGTCCTTGGCATCCAGGCAAATCAGCGCGGAATTGGCTTCTTGATCCCAGTTGAGCAGCAAGTTGTTGCCGTAAATGACCGGTGTGACGGCTTCGCCCCAACCCAGGCGCGTGTTCAAGCGGCCGAGATCGCGCTGCCAGATCAATTTGCCCGAAAGATCATAGCAATAGTTGCCGAAAGAGCCGAACGAGACGTAGAGACGCTGTCCGTCGGTGGCCGCAGAGCCCCCGGAATATGAATGCGTGTCATGATGTCCCTCATGCGGCACGCGTTCCGCGGCGACTTGCTGCCAACGCACCTTGCCCGTCTGCCGATCGATGCTTTCGACGCCGAACTTGTAAAAGTGCTCCGGCGCCTTGGTCTTCTTTTGAAAGCGAGGATCGGCCGGCGGCAAGTCGGCCGGCGTGACCGCCCGATCGGTCGGCTCAGCCGTCAAGACAAAAACCTGGTCACCCCACACGATCGGCGTCGAGCTGCCTCGCCCGCTCAGAGGCGCCTTCCATTTGATGTTCTTATGTTCATCCCAGTGAATGGGTGGATCGCCGTGAGGCGCCGTGCCGTTGACCAGCGGGCCCCGCCAATGCGGCCAGTTGTCGAGCCAACCGGGCGCCGGTTCGCCGGCTCGGCTCGGGAGTGCGATCAAGGCAACGGCTAAGATCAGCGAAGCGC
>Ga0326727_10013901_pt1 | contig 17718 bp, 31 predicted proteins | sample MB2enrmetagenome_FD_207643 | JGI IMG/M metagenome (GOLD analysis project Ga0326727, IMG submission 207643) | Lab enriched peat soil microbial communities from McLean, Ithaca, NY, United States - MB29MY | ecosystem: Environmental > Terrestrial > Soil > Wetlands > Peat | place: USA: New York...
GATTGAGCGCGGCGAGGTTGTCGACGTGTTATCCGCGCTGATCGAAGACGGCCTCGCAAATGCTTACGTCCTGTCCTGCTGGGAGCCTGCCAAGGAACTTCAGGGCATGCCAGACATCAACGTGCCCGAGGAGTATTTTAAGACCTACTTTTACATCACGAAGAAGGGCATGGACCTTCACCAATCGGACGACGCATGGTGGCCCTTCGACGATCATGGAGAACTGCGCCTGGATTGGAAGCTGGATGCTCCGCAAGACTGAAGCGGCGGGCTTGCAGCTTCGCCTATCCGAAGTTCTGCTACTCACTTACTTTTTCTACGCCGTCGTACTGACGCTGGCGTTCGGGCTTCCCATCGCATCCATCGTCAAAGCCGTCGCGCTGCTGTTGGGTGCGCTCGTTTTCTTCGCGATCCTGGCGCGCCGTGCGCCGAAGAGCGCCTGGCGTGACTGGTCGCCCCCTCTCATCCTGCTGGCCGCGTATCGCGAACTGGAGCTTTTCGCGCGTCACACTCCCGGTCACTTGCTCGAGAACAGTTGGCAGGCGATTGACCGTGTGGTTTTGAATAGGTGGCATCTGCGAGCCGCCATCGAGAGCGCCGGCTGGCTACTGCCTTTGTATCTCGAACTGACTTACCTGCTGGTATACGGGATCGGTTTTTTCCTGATGCTGGCGGTGTACCGGGCGCACCGGCGCGACATCGCCGACCGCGTTCTCTTCGTCTACCTGCTGGGCACGCTGCTGGCCTATGCGATCATCCCGTTCTTTCCCTGCGTACCGCCGCGCTCGCTGTTCGCCGATTCAGATCCGCATGTCATAACACCGCTGCGGCAGCTCAATCTTTTGATTGTCAACCATGCCGGAGTACACACCGGGGTCTTTCCGAGCGCGCATGTCTCGTCGGCCTTTTCGGCCGCCTGGGCTCTGCTGTTTCTGATTCCTGAGCGGCGGCGGGAAGGGTGGGGAATGCTGATCTACGCGGTCAGCGTGGCGGTGGCCACGGTGTATGGACGGTATCATTACGCGGTCGACGCCGTGGCGGGCTTCGCGATCAGCCTTGCCGGCGCTGCAATAGCAATTGGGATCGCCGTACTCCGAAACCACTCCCCAAAAGCACAAACGGCGTAGAGGCCGGTGCCACTACGCCGTCGATGCTGCGGGTTGCGGTGTTTATTTCTCTTCGGTGCCTTCCTCTTCCTTGCCCTGCTGGATGGCCTTGAGGCGCTCTTCGCGGCGCTTCGCGCGGTCCGCTGCGCGCTTCACCAGTTCGGAACCAACCAGCTCGAGCATGGCTTCTTCCGCGCCGTCGCCTTTGCGGAATCCGATGCGGACCACCCGCGTGTAGCCGCCGCTGCGCTGGCCGAACCGGGTGCCCAGCTTGTCAAACAACTTCTGGACAGACTCGGGCGTTTGCAGGAACTGCGCGGCCTGCCGCCGTGCATGCAGACTGTCCTCACGCGCCAGCGTAATCATGCGATCCACCAGCGGCTTCGCCGCCTTCGCCTTGGTGACGGTGGTGATCACGCGTTCGCGCTCAATCACGCTGGTGACAAGGTTGCGCAACAGCGCATCGCGGTGGCTCTTGTCGCGCCCCAGCTTATATCCCGCGTTCTTATGTCGCATGCGCTACTCCGTTACCTCGTCGAAATCCTCGTTCTCGTCGATACCCGGCGGGAGCGGCACCGAAGAGCCACCGGCGGGCGCAACCAGACGTCCCTGCGCGTCGAACTTCATGCCAAAGCCGAGCCCCAGATTGCCGAGAATTTCCTTAATCTCGTTGAGCGATTTCCGCCCGAAATTCTTGGTGCGCAGCATTTCCGCTTCGGTCTTCTGCACTAAGTCGCCGATGGTCTGAATATTGGCGTTCTTGAGGCAATTGTAGGAACGAACGCTGAGCTCCAGCTCTTCCACGGAGCGGTTCAGCACTTCGTTCATCTGGTTCATGGCGCGCTCGGCCGGCTCCTCGGCGGTTTCCGGCAGCTCTTCAAAGTTGATGAAGATGGCCATGTGGTCCTTCAGCAGCTTGGCCGCCTGACCGACGGAATCCTGCGGTGAGATCGCGCCGTTGGTCCAGACTTCCAGAGTGAGCTTGTCGTAATCGGTGGTCTGGCCCAGACGCGCGGCTTCCACCGAGAAGTTCACCTTGCGCACGGGCGAGTGAACCGAATCGATGGGAATATAGCCGAGCGGCAGGTCTTCGTCGTAGTTTCGATCGGCCGCCACGTACCCGCGCCCGCTCTTCAGGCGCATTTCGATGTGCAGCCGGCCGCCTTCGCCGATCATGGCGATGTGCATGTTGCGGTCGAGCACCTCGACGTCCTGATCGGTTTCGATCTGGCCGCTCAACACTTCGCCGTTCTGGTCGATAGTAAGGCGCGCGGTGCGCGTTCCCTCGCCACTCATCTTGAACGGTACCTGCTTGAGGTTGAGGATGATGTCGGTGGCGTCCTCGGCCACACCCGGAATGGGGCTGAACTCGTGCGCCACCAGGCCATTGCTGCCTTCGATGCGCACGGCGGTGATGGCCGCGCCTTCGATGGAGCTCAGCAGAACGCGCCGCAAACCGGTCCCGATGGTGGAACCGAATCCGCGCTCGAACGGCTGCGCCGTGAACATACCGTAACGCTCGGTGAGCGATTCGGTGTTTGCTACCAGTCTTTTTGGCTTCTGAAAACCCTTAAACATACTTGATTCCCGGACTCCACCGGCTGCCCTTGTGAAAATGGTTCAAATACGGCTCATTACTTGGAGTACAACTCCACGATGAGCTGTTCATTAAGCTGGATCTGCACCAGCTCTTCACGGCGCGGCATGCTGAGCACGCGCCCTTTCAGATTCTCGCGATCCATTTCGATCCAGTTCGGCGACGGTGCGTGCGCAGTGGCGTCGCGCGCGCTCAGAATGGTGGGATTCTCGCGGCTCTTCTCGCGCACTTCCACCAGATCCCCGATCTTCACCACGAACGACGGAATGTTCACCTTGCGCCCGTTCACCTGGATGTGGCCGTGACGGACAACCTGACGCGACTGGGCGCGGCTGGTGCCGAGGCCCATGCGATATATGACGTTGTCGAGCCGGCGCTCCAACAGGTTCAGCATGTTGTCGCCGGTGACGCCCTTGGTTCGGGCGGCCTTCTCGAACAGATTGCGGAACTGGCCTTCCAGAATGCCGTAGTAGCGGCGAGCCTTCTGTTTCTCGCGAAGCTGGAGGCCGTATCCGACAATTTTGGGCCGGCGGTCTTTGCCGTGCTGCCCCGGAGCGAAATTGCGCTTTTCTATGGCGCACTTCTCCGTGTGGCAGCGTTCGCCCTTGAGGAAAAGCTTCATGCCCTCTCTGCGGCAAAGCCGGCAGACCGGGCCGTTATAACGAGCCATTCAATTACCTTCTCCTGACGATAAGGTGCAGTTTACGGCGCATCGCGCCTTCTTCCTGCTTCACTATATGTTTGGGTGTGGGGCAGGATTGCATCCTGCGGCGGGTTTTCGCCCGCCCACCCGGAACTCAATTCAAACTCTGCGACGCTTCGGCGGCCGGCACCCGTTGTGCGGGATGGGAGTCACGTCCCGAATACCGCGCACATCGATGCCCGCCGTTGCCAGGGCGCGCACTGCGGATTCGCGCCCGGCGCCCGGCCCGGCCACCCGGACCTCCACCACGCGCATACCTACTTCCTTGGCCTTGTTGGCGGCCGTCAGCGACGCCTGCTGTGCGGCAAACGGCGTCCCCTTACGCGACCCGCGAAAGCCCAGTGAACCGGAGCTCGACCACGCCACCACATTCCCGGTCTGATCCGTGAACGTGATGATGGTGTTGTTGAACGATGCCTGCACGTGCACGACACCCACGGGGATGCTCTTCTTCTCGCGCTTCTTGAACGTCTTCTTCTTGCCAGCGGTCTTCTGTGGAGCTTTCGCCATTTCGCCCGATTCCCCTTACGTCTTCGAAGTCGCCTTCTTCTTGTTCGCCACCGTGCCGCGGCGCGGTCCCTTGCGGGTGCGCGCGTTGGTGTGGGTCCGCTGTCCGCGCACCGGCAGGCCACGGCGGTGCCGCAAGCCGCGATAGGAACCCATTTCGATCAGCCGCTTCACGTTCATCGAGAGTTCCTTGCGCAGGTCGCCTTCGATAGCGCCTTCGTTCTCGATCAGCGTACGCAGCCGGTTGACCTCGTCCTCGTTCAGGTCCGCCACTTTCTTCTCGGGATCTACAGAAGCCCGGTGCAGCAGCGACAACGCGCGAGTGCGCCCGATGCCATAAATATAGGTCAGGCCGATCGCGGCCCGCTTCTTGTTCGGTAAATCAACGCCGGCAATACGCGCCATATATTCTGTTCCTTATCCCTGCCGCTGCTTGTGTTTCGGGTTGACGCAAGTCACGCGAATCACACCATAACGGTGGATGATCTTGCATTTGTCGCACATCTTCTTGACGGAAGCTCGAACTTTCATCTGGCCGCCTTCACTTCAACAATTTCGTAATTCGCCCGCGAGTCCGGTCATGCGGCGAAATCGCCACTTCCACCCGGTCCCCCGGCCGCACCCTCACAAAATTCAGCTTCGAGGCATCGGCCGCGTGCGCCAGCACCAGATCCTGGTTGGCCAGCTTCACGCGAACCACCGCGCTCGGCAACAATTCCACAACTTCGGCTTCAACGGTTACGGACGCGTCAGAACCCATGGCCCGTTCGCCGTCACCGCCACGCAGTGCTCAAAGTGCGCCGAATACGACCCATCCTTCGTCACCGCCGTAAACTTGTCCGGTTTCACCCGGCTTTCCGGCCTCCCCGAATTGACCATCGGCTCGATGGCCAGCACCATGCCCTCTTTCAGGCGCGGATTCGGGTTCCGCCGGTCCACGAAATTCGGAATCTGCGGCTCTTCGTGGAGGCTGGTTCCGATTCCATGGCCCACAAACTCGCGCACGATGGAGAAGCCGTTCTCCTCGACATGCCTCTGCACGGTCCCCGAAACGTCCAGCAACCGCGTCCCTTCCCGCACCAGCCCGATGGCCTGTTCCAGCGATTCCTCGGTCACCTTCAGCAGGCGCTTGGTTTCATCGCTGACCTCGCCCACCGGCACCGTGATCGCCGAATCGCCGTAATAACCGTTCAACTGCACGCCGGTATCGATGGAAACGATATCGCCCCGCTTCAGCTTTCGCTTCGCCGACGGCATCCCATGCACAATTTCGTCGTTCACCGAGGTACACAGGACGAACGGAAATCTCGCTCCCGCCGCCTGGACAAAATAGCCTTTGAATGCGGGCTTCGCCCCGGCATCGCGGACCATTTTTTCCGCCGCCGCTTCCAGATCCTGCGTGGTCACTCCCTCGTGGACCATGGCTTCCAGGTCCTTCAAAATCTGGTAAACCAGCAGGCCGCTGCGGCGCATCTTCTCGATTTCCGACGGGCTTTTGCGGACGATCATACGCGCCCGTTCAACACCCGGAACCATTTGTAACAAACTGAGAATCACACACGATCTTTCTTACGGCCGGATCGGCGGGCGGGAGCACGTAAGGCTCCTTTCATTGTAAACCATTGCCGAATCGACCTCAAATCTCTTCGGGACACGCGGCGACAGCCGCGCTCCTGAGCCTCTGCCAAAACGCGGCTCGCGCCGCAAGTTCATACCTACGCGCTTGAGCTCCGCCGCCCGCGAATCCTTCCGGACCGCGGGGTAAATCCCTCATAGTGGCGCATGATCAACTGCGCCTCCACCTGGTTGATGGTGTCCATGGCCACGCCCACCACGAAATAAAAGTTCACGCCAAGCCCGTCCAGCAGCCAGCGCGGAAAATACTGATCGATCCAGTTGCCCATCAGCGGCAGCCTCTGCAGCTTAATGCCCTGAATCATGATCTGCGGAATCAGCGACAGCACCGCCAGATACAAACCGCCCACCACGGTGATGCGCGTGAGAATCTTGTTCATGTACTCGGCCGTGTTGCGTCCCGGACGAATGCCCGGAATGAACCCGCCGTACTTGCGCATGTTATCCGCCGCTTCGTTCGGGTTGAAAATGATGGACACGTAGAAGAAGCAGAAGAAAATGATCAGGATCACGAAGAGCAGATAATACAGCGGCGAAGCCCCGCCCATGGAACCCAGCATATCGCTCAGAAACTTGTTCGACTGGATGAATGGGATGTGCAGAAACGTCTGCGGGAACGCCAGCAGCGACGACGCGAAAATCACCGGAATCACTCCGCCCGCATTCACTTTCAGCGGCAGATGCGTCGATTGCCCGCCCATCATCTTGCGGCCGACAACGCGCTTGGCGTATTGCACCGGGATGCGGCGCTCGCCGCGCTCCACCAGCACGATAAACGCCACCACCGCCACCATCACCGCCAGAATGATGATCAATTGCAGCGGCGGCCATTGGCGAGTGACAAACACGTTGGTGTAGATTTCCTGCATCGCGCGGGGCAAACCGACCACGATGCCGGTGAAGATGATCAGCGACATCCCGTTGCCGATGCCGCGTTCGGTGATCTGCTCGCCCAGCCACATGATGAACGCCGTGCCGCAGGTCAGGCTCAGAATGGTCATCAGAATAAATCCGATGCCCGGATGAATGACGAAATCGCCCGATTTTTGCAGCGCAATGGCGATTGTGGAGGATTGGATCAATCCCAGAATCACCGTCAGGTATCGCGTCCACTGGGTGATCTTGCGCCGGCCCAGCTCGCCTTCCTTCTGCAGCTTTTCGAGCGTGGGAATCACCACCGCCAGCAATTGCAGAATGATGGACGCGGTGATGTAGGGCATAATGCCCAGCGCGAAAATGGTCAGCCGGCGGAACATGCCGCCGCTGAACAGGTCGACGAACCCGAACAACGTGCCCTGATTGCGCGCGAAAAAGTCCGACAGCTTGTTCGCATCGATGCCCGGCGTGGGGATGTGTCCGCCCAGCCGGTACACCGCCAGCATGGCCAGCGTGAAACCGACGCGCTTGCGCAGGTCGGGAATCCGGAAAACGTTGGTAAAGGCTTCAAGAAACTTCATTGCCGATTGCCTATTCCGCGGCGATTAGGGTGACGGCGCCGCCCGCCTTGCCGATCTTTTCCTCGGCCGATTTCGAAAACAAGTGCGCGGTGACCTTGATCGGCCGCGTCAACTCTCCCCCGCCCAGAATCTTCAAACCGTCTTCCAGCTTGTGGATAACGCCCAGCTCCAGCAGGCGGCCGGGATCGAACGTGTCGCCATCGAGCTGCTGGAGGCGCCCCACGTTAACGATTGCGTATTCCTTACGAAAAATGTTCGTGAAGCCGCGCTTGGGAAGACGGCGGTGCAGCGGCATCTGGCCGCCCTCGAATCCGCGCATCATGCTGTATCCGGTAACCGATCTGGCTCCCTTGGCCCCGCGTCCCGAATACTTGCCGCGTCCCGAGCCCATGCCCTGGCCCACGCGCTGCTTCTTGTGTTTTTGTCCTGCCGGCGGTTTCAACCCACTGAGATTCATTTCGCTTCCTCCACCAGGCGGAGCAGATGAGGAACCTTCAACACCATCCCGCGAAAGCCCGGCGTGTCCGGGCGCTCCACCACCTGATTGATCTTGCGCAGCCCCAGCGAACGCACAATCACTTTATGCTTCTCGGGCGTGCAGATGGGGCTGCCGTACAGCTCGATTCTGATTTTTCCTTCGGCCATGCGATTCATTTCCTCCACCGGCAGCTCTTAGCCGCGCAACCGCCCCTGGTCGATGCCGCGCAATTCGGCCACTTCGGCCTTGTCGCGCAATTGCTCCAGCGCCGCGATGGTCGCCTTCACGACGTTGTGCGGGTTGTGCGAACCGATCGATTTCGTCAGCACGTTGGGAATTCCCACCGCCTGAATCACCGCGCGCACCGGACCGCCCGCGATCACTCCCGTTCCTTCCGGCGCCGGCTTGAGCAGCACCATGCCGCTGCCGAATTGGCCGAGAACCGGGTGCAGAATAGTCGTCGAAAGCACGTGCACCTTGCGCAGATTCTTCTTTGCCGCTTCGATACCCTTCTTGATCGCCGCCGGCACTTCCTTGGCCTTGCCGGTACCGAAGCCGACGATCTTCGCTCCGGGGTCGCCCACGACGACGAGCGCCGAAAAACTCAGGTTCTTGCCGCCCTTCACCACCTTCGTGACGCGGTTAATGGACACCACCTGTTCCTTGAGGTTCAGGGAATTGGCGTCAATGCGCTTTGCCGTAGTCGCTGCCATTTTTTGTTAGAACTCCAGTCCGCCTGCGCGTGCCGCTTCGGCCAGCGCCTTCACGCGGCCATGATAAAGATAGCCGCCGCGGTCGAACACCACTCGCTTAATGCCCTCGGCCTTCGCGCGTTCCGCGATCAGCTTGCCGATTTCCTTCGCGCCCGCGAGATTGCCGCCGCTCTTGCTCGCCGCGTTCTTTTCGTTCGACGATGCCGCCACCAGTGTGCGTCCCTGGTGATCGTCAATCACCTGCACGTAGATATGCTTCACGCTGCGAAACACCGCCAGCCGTGGCCGCTCCGCCGTCCCGCTGAGACGCTGCCGGATGCGCTTGTGAATGCGCACGCGAACGTCATTTCGATTGGTCTGCGCCATTACTTGCCTCCCGCTCCGGTCTTGCCCACCTTCTTGCGCAGGGCCTCGCCGGTATAACGGACGCCCTTGTTCTTGTATGGATCCGGCGGACGCAGCGCGCGCATGTTGGCGGCAACCTGGCCAAGCGACTGCCGGTCGTAACCGGTGAGCACCAGGTGAGTCTGCTTGTCCACCTTCGCTTCCACGCCTTTCGGCAAAAACACCTCGATGGGATGCGAATAGCCGAGGGTGAAGGTTACGATATTGCCCTTCACATCGGCGCGGTACCCGACGCCCACGACATCCAGCTCGCGAGTGAACCCGGCGGATACTCCCTGCACCGCATTGGCGGCGAGCGCCCGCGTCAGGCCATGCAGCGCGGCGTATTGATCGCCATCGCGCGTGAGATCCAGCGTGCCATCGTTCTGCTTTATGTGAACGCCCGCCGGAACCGGAACCGTCAGTTTGCCCTTCGGCCCCTCCACCAGCAGTTCGCTGCCGATGGTGATCTTCACGCCCTTAGGCAACGGGATCGGCTTTTTTCCAACTCTCGACATAATTCAAACTCCTCGCCGGCCGCTTACCAGACCCGGCAGAGAACCTCCCCGCCGATGTTCTCTCTCTTTGCCGACCCTCCGGTCATCACGCCCCTCGGGGTGGTGAGAATGTTGATCCCCAACCCGCCCAGCACGCGCGGCACTTCCTTGCTGCCCACATACACGCGGCAGCCGGGGCGCGATACCCGCTCGATATGCGAGATCACCGGAACGTTGCCCGGCGTGTACTTCAGATAAATGCGAATCGAGCGCTGCGTGCCGTCCTCGGCGAGCTTGAAGTTGGCGATGTAGCCCTCGTCTTTGAGGATGCGCGCAATCTCCTGCTTCAGCTTGGAGGCGGGAACGTCCACCTTGGGATGGCGCGCGGACACCGCGTTGCGGATGCGCGTCAGCATATCGGCTATGGGATCGGATGTCGGCATGTCCCTCTTCTTACCTCGTTACCAGCTCGCCTTGGTCACGCCCGGAACTTCGCCGGCCAGCGCAAGCTGCCGGAAACAGATCCGGCACAGTTGAAATTTCCGCAGGAAGCCTCGCGGACGGCCGCAACGCAGACAGCGGTTGCGGTGGCGGATGGCCAGCTTCGGAGTGTTGTTCGCTCTGGCCTTGGCCAGCTTGAGATCCTTGGCGATTTTTGCGGTGGTTGCCATTCAGTTCCTCTGTCTCTTACTGCTGGCGGAACGGCATGCCCATTTGCCGCAACAGCGCCAGACCTTCCTGATCGTTCTTTGCCGTGGTGGTGATGGAGATGTTCATGCCTTTCACCTTGTCCACTTTGTTGTAGTCGATCTCGGGAAAAATCAACTGATCGCGAATGCCCAGCGTGTAATTGCCGCGTCCGTCGAAGGACTTCTGGGACACTCCCCGGAAATCGCGCACGCGCGGCAGCGCCACGTTCAGCAGACGATCCAGAAACTCATACATGCGGTCGCCGCGCAGCGTTACCATGCAGCCGATGGAGTTGCCTTCCCTCAGCTTGAACTGGGCGATCGATTTCCGCGCCTTCGTAACCACCGGCTTCTGACCGGCAATCTGCGTCAGCTCGTTCACCGCGACGTCCATCAGCTTCCCGTTCTGGGTGGCTTCACCGAGCCCGATATTGATCGACACCTTTTCCAGGCGGGGCACGGCCATCACGTTCTTGTACCCGAACTCCTTGGTCAGAGCCGGTATCGCTTTCGTCTTGTAGAGCGTTCGCAGCCGAGCTTCGCCCCTCTTCCCTTTGGGAGCCTGAGGCGCCGCGGCTTCCTTAGCCGGCTTAGCCTGCTTTGCCTGCTCTGCTTCCGGATCTTTTCCCTTGGTCTTCTTCACGAGTTACGCTCCGTCCTGCGCTTACTTCTTGTCCAGCGGCTCCCCGGTTCTGCGTGCGATGCGAACCCTCCGCGCCGACGGACCGCTGCCCTCCACACGCACTCCCAGCCGCGTGGTTTTGTTGTCGGAAGCCAGCACCATCACGTTCGAAACGTGTATGCTTCCTTCGCGTTCGGCGATTCCGCCTTTAATCTGCTTAGCCGGGTTCGGTCTAGTATGATGCTTCGCCAGCATCACGCCCTCGACGATAATCCGTCCCGTGCGCCGGTCCACCGAAATCACGCGGCCGGTCTTGCCCGCGTCGCGTCCGGTGATCACCTTCACCGAATCGTCCTTGCGAATCCGGATCTTCGCCGGCGGATCTGCTTTTTTCTTCTTGGCCATTTCAGATCACCTCCGGCGCCAGCGACACGATCTTCATGAAGCGCTTCTCGCGCAGCTCGCGCGCCACCGGACCGAACACGCGCGTTCCCACCGGCTCACCCAGCTCCGTCACCAGCACCGCCGCGTTCGAATCGAACCGGATATAGGTGCCGTCCTTGCGGCGCGTTTCCTTGCGCATGCGCACAATCACGCAGCGGACTACTTTGCCCTTCTTGATGGCGGAATCGGGGGCCGCTTCTTTCACCGCCGCAGTGATGATATCGCCCAGACCCGCGTGCAGGCCTTTGTCGCCGCCGCGCGGAAGAATGCACGAAAGTTTGCGGGCGCCGCTGTTATCGGCGACCTCGAGAATCGTCCGCATCCCAATCATGACGGTTTCCTCTTCGTCGCAGCCGGCAGAACCACCGCTGGTGTATCGAGTCCGATGGCGGAAGGCTCAATGCCCACCTGCACCGCGCGCCGGATCACATCGCCCAGCGTCCACCGCTTCAGGCGGCTCATCGGCCGGCATTCTTCGATGCGCACCGTGTCGCCGGGCTTAGCGGTCTGCTGCTCGTCGTGCGCATAGAACTTCTTCCGTTTGGTCACCACTCGCTTGTACAGCGGATGCGGAACGCGGCGGGTCACTTCCACCACGATGGTCTTCTGCATTTTGTTGGAGACCACCAGCCCCACCTTCTCGTTGCGGCGGCCGCGCACGCCGGTTTGCTGCTCGTCGGCCATGGCTTACTTCCCCCTCTTTTTCTTCGGCAGCGGCGCCGGGGCCAGCTCCGGATGCAGCTCCCGCTCGCGCACTACGGTGAGCACGCGCGCACGCTCTTTCCTTAACAAGCGGTATTTCTTAATGCCGTCGGTCTGGCCCATGGCCAGTTGGAACTTCAACCGGAACATCTGCTCGCGCGCTTCGTTGTCGCGCTTGATCAGCTCCGCGTTGTCGAGGTCCCGGACGTCTTTAACGTTCTTCGCCATATCGATCTCCTGCTTACAGGTGGGCGTCCTCGCGCACAACCAGCTTCGTCGGCAGCGGCAGCTTTTGCGCGGCCAGACGCATGGCCTCCGTGGCGATCTCCCTCGACACGCCTTCCATCTCGAACATGATCTTCCCAGGACGAACCACGCACACCCACTGCTCCGGCGCGCCCTTGCCTTTACCCATACGAGTTTCGGCGGGCTTCTTGGTGATGGGCTTGTCCGGGAACAGGCGGATCCACACCTTGCCGCCGCGCTTGATGAAACGCGTCATGGCGATGCGGGCCGCTTCAATCTGCCGGTCGGTGATCCAGCCGCAACTCATCACTTTCAGCCCGTAGTCGCCGAAGGCCAGCGTGGAACCGCGCCACGCCTTGCCGGTCATGCGGCCGCGCTGTTGTTTTCTGTACTTAACCTTCTTCGGCATCAACATGGCTTAGATCTCCAACTATTACTCGTTGCTCTTCTCTGGCTCGGAACCGGTTTCCACCACGGGAGTTTCAACCGCTGGAGTTTCAATTGCGTGCGTTGCGGCCTGCGGTGTTTCCAGCGGAGCGCTCTCCAGCATTTCCTGTTTCCACGCGGGCTGCGTGGGAGGCTGAATCGGCGGAAGAATCGGCGTCGTGCTACGCACCGGAGGCGCCTGCATTACGGGCCCCTGCGCGGCTTCCACTGCCGGCGCAGATATCGGCGGCGGAGCCTGCGTTACCGGTCCACGGCGGTCACTGCGTTCGGGACGATCCCCACGCCGCTCGCGGCGGCGCGGTTCCGGCTCACTGCTGCGGAGCCCGGTGCGCTTGGCGCCTTCCAGAATCTCGCCCTTGTACACCCACGTCTTGATGCCAATCACGCCGTACGTCGTATAAGCCTGCGCGAATCCGTAATCGATGTCTGCCCGCAGCGTGTGCAACGGAAGCTGCCCCTGCAGATACCATTCGCTGCGCGCGATTTCCGCGCCGTTCAATCGGCCCGATACGCGAACCTTGATTCCCTTGCAACCGAACCGCAGCGCGGAGTCCACAGCTTTCCGCATGGCTCTTCGGAACGCCACGCGCTTTTCCAACTGCAGCGCAATCGATTCCGACACAAGCTGCGCATCCAGCTCCGGCTTGTGCACTTCCTGAATGTCGATGAACACTTCGCGCTTGGTGCTGCGCGTCAGCTCCTGCTTCAGCTTTTCGATCTCCGCGCCCTTGCGTCCGATGATGATGCCGGGCCGCGACGTGCGAATGGTGACTCGCAGCTTGTTGCCAGGCCGATCCACCTCCACCGAGCTCACGCCGGCGGCCTTCAACCGCTCCAGCAGCGACTCGCGCAACTTGAGGTCTTCATGCAGCAGCTTGGCGTAGTCCGCCTTGGCGAACCAGCGCGAGCGCCACGTCTTGGTAACGCCGATGCGAAACCCGTACGGATGAACCTTCTGCCCCATGCCTATTCCTCACCCTCGCCAGCGTTTCCACTAACCACCCGGTCGCCGACCTTCACCACAATGTGCGCCAAACGCCGTTGAATTCGATAGGCGCGGCCCATGGGCGCCGGACGGACGCGCTTCATGCGCGGACCTTCGTTGACGTAAGCTTCCACCACGAAGAGCTGGTCGACGTCCACGTCGTTGTGACGGTTCTCGGCGTTGGCGATGGCCGAGCGCAATACCTTCTCGATGGTGGGCGCCATGCGCTTGTTGGTGGCGCGCAGAATGTTGATGGCGTCCCCGGCGCGGCGTCCGCGAATCAGGTCGATCACCAGGCGCGCCTTCTGCGCCGACGTCCGTATGTATCTGGCTTCCGCTTTCGCTTGCATATCGTTTCTCTCGCGTTCCTCAACAGCCTCCGCCGACCCGCCCGATTCGCATCCTCATGTCTTCTCCATCGGCCAACAAAAGCCCCGGAAGGGGCTAGGCCGGCTTGGCGGACTTCTCCGTCGATTTCGCCGCGTGGCCCTTGAACGTGCGCGTGGGCGAGAACTCGCCCAGCTTATGTCCCACCATGTTCTCGGTGATGTACACCGGGATGAATTTCTTGCCGTTGTGCACGGCCACCGTGTGACCCACGAACTCGGGACGAATCGTCGACCGCCGCGACCACGTCCGTATCACCTTCTTCTCGTTGCTGGTGTTCAGCGCGGCGATCTTGATCACCAGATGATCGTCGGAGAACGGCCCTTTTTTCAGAGATCTGCTCATGCGCTCGTCCTATTTCTTCACGTTCCGGCGCGACACGATGAACTTGTCGGTCCGCTTGTTATTCCGCGTCTTGAAACCGCGCGTCGGCTGGCCCCACGGGGTCACCGGATGCCGGCCGCCCGAAGTTTTTCCCTCGCCGCCGCCGTGCGGATGATCCACCGGGTTCATCACCACGCCGCGATTGTGCGGCTTCTTGCCCAGCCAGCGCGATTTGCCCGCTTTGCCGTGCGATTCGTTTTCGTGATCGACGTTGCCCACCTGACCCACCGTGGCCATGCACTCCACCGCTACACGCCGAATCTCGCCCGAGGGCAGCTTCAACAGCGCGATGCCGCCTTCTCTGGAAACCAGTTGTGCCTGCGCACCCGCCGACCGCGCCATCTGTCCACCCTTACCGGGACGCAGCTCGATATTGTGCACCACCGTGCCCGCGGGAATGTTCTTCAGCGGAAGCGCGTTCCCAACCAGAATGTCCGCTTCCGGTCCGCTCACCACCGTGCGCCCCACCGTCAGCCCCACCGGAGCGATAATGTAGCGCTTCTCGCCGTCGGCATAATTCAACAGCGCGATGCGCGCCGAGCGGTTGGGGTCGTATTCGATGGCCGCAACCTTCGCCGGCACTCCGGTCTTCTCGCGCTTGAAATCGATCTCGCGATACGACTTCTTGTGCCCGCCGCCGCGCCACCAGATGGTGATCTCACCGAGGTTGTTCCGTCCGCCGGTGCGCTGCTTGCCCGCGGTGAGCGATTTCTCCGGCGTGTGCTTCGTAATGTCCTCGCGGGTCACCACGGTGGTGAATCGCCGCGACGGAGTTACCGGTTGATATTTCTTGATCGGCATCGGCTAGATCTCCGCGTACTCGGGCATTTTCGTGCCAGCCTTGAGCCGCACATAAGCCTTCTTCCAGTCCGAACGGTAGCCCGTGAAACGTCCGCGGCGGCGCAGCTTGCCCGCAACCATCGACGTCCTCACCTCTTCCACTTTCACCTTGAACAGCAACTCCACAGCGGCCCGGATCTCGGTCTTGCTTGCGGCCGGGGCCACTTCGAAGCAGAGGGTCCGTTCGCCGTCTTTCTTCTCTACCGCCTTCTCGGTGACGATGGGCTTCTTGAGGATCTGATAAACGTCCATCTCAGGCCTCCGCCTTTTTGCTGCTCGCCAGCGATTCGCTCAGTTTGCGGGCGGCAGCCTCGGACAGCAGCACCTGCTGATGCGCCAGCAAATCGTATACAGTGACGGCGCGCGCCGGAACCAGCTTGACGCCTTCCAGATTCCGCGCACCCAACTCGAGGTTGCGATTCTCGCCGTCCACCAGCAGAACCTTGCGAGTGACTTCCAGCTTGTTCAGCGTCGCGCGAACGCTCTTCGATTTGTGGTCGGCCAGGTTGAACGCCTGCACCACCCGCAGTTCGCCGTCGCGCAGCTTGCCGGAAAGGGCCGAGCGTAACGCGCCGAGCTGCATTTTGCGCGGCAGCTTGTAGCTGTAATCGCGCGGTTGCGGACCGTGCGTGGTCCCGCCGTGACGCCACAGCGGAGACCGAATCGACCCCATGCGGGCGCGTCCGGTGCCTTTCTGCTTCCACAGCTTTTTGCCCGATCCGGCCACTTCATGCCGGGTCTTCGTCGAAGCGGTGCCGCGGCGCTGGCCAGCCTGATAATTCCGCACTGCTTCGTAGATCAGCGCTTCGTTCACTTCGGCGCCGAACACGTCGTCAGCGAGCTCAATTTCGCCGACCTTCTCGTTATTTAAGTCGATAATGTCTACGTTCGGCATCGCCCGTTACCTCTTCGCCCTGCGAACCAGCACGTAGCCGCCGTTGGGGCCGGGCACCGCGCCCTTCACCATCAGGACGTTATCCTCGGCATCCACCTGCACCACTTCCAGGTTGCGGATGGTCACCTGCTGCGTGCCCATATGGCCGGCCATGCGCGTTCCCGGAAAAACGCGGCTGGGGAAACTCGACGCGCCGATGGAACCCGGAGCGCGATGAAACATGGAACCGTGCGATTTCGGTCCGCCGCGGAAATTATGCCGCTTCATCAGCGACCCAAAGCCGCGGCCCTTGCTGATGCCGATCACGTCCACAATGTCGGAGGGCTTGAACTCGTCGGCCAGCACGCGGTCGCCAAGCTTCAGGTCTCCGTCGCCGCCATTCAGCCGGAACTCGCGCAGAAACCGCACGCCCTCGGCATTGGCCTTTTTCAAGTGGCCCGCCTGCGGCTTCGTGGTGTGCTTCGTTTTGGCGAACTCCACCAGGCCAAGCTGCACGGCGTCGTACCCGTCGGTGGCCGGCGTCTTCCGCTGCACCACCACGCAGGGGCCCGTCTTGAGCAGGGTCACGGGGACAACCTGCCCGTCGGCTCGGAACACCTGCGTCATACCGATCTTTTTGCCAAGAATCCCTGGGCTCATCTTTTGACCTCAACCCGCTCCCTCACGGTTGCGGCTCAGAACCGAGCCGCGCGCGTCAGCCAGCGGTCCTACTTGCCTTTTCCAAACGCCTTGATCTCCACGTCCACGCCGGCCGGAAGATCCAGCTTCATCAGCGCATCCACGGTGTCCTGCGTCGGCTCCAAAATGTCCAGCAGCCGCTTGTGCGTCCGGATTTCGAACTGCTCCCGGCTCTTCTTATCCACGTGCGGCGACCGCAACACCGTATAGCGGTTCTTCACCGTCGGCAGCGGAATGGGACCCGCGATCTGCGCGCCGGTCCTCTTCGCCGTGTGTACAATCTCCGTCGTCGATTGGTCCAGAATCCGGTGATCGTAAGCCTTCAGGCGGATGCGGATGCGTTCTCGTAAGCTCATCTTTTTGCACTCCGGAGGCCGGCCCTCTTAAGAAGGACCCGGTCCCCGATTCCTTCGCCTATTCCACAATCTCCGTAACCGTGCCGGCGCCCACCGTGCGGCCGCCTTCGCGGATGGCAAACCGCAGCCCTTTGTCCATGGCGATCGGCGTGATCAGCTCCACGTCCAGCGTCACGTTGTCCCCCGGCATTACCATTTCCATGCCCTCCGGCAACTGCGCCACACCCGTCACGTCCGTCGTGCGGAAGTAGAACTGCGGCCGGTACCCCTTAAAGAACGGCGTGTGCCGCCCTCCCTCTTCTTTGCTCAGCACGTACACCGACCCCTTGAACTTCTTGTGCGGCGTGATCGACCCCGGCTTCGCAATCACCTGCCCGCGCTCCACGTCGTCTTTCTCAATCCCGCGCAGCAGCAAACCCACGTTGTCCCCGGCCTGCCCCTGGTCCAGCAGCTTCTTGAACATCTCCACGCCGGTCACCACCGTCTTGCGCGTATCGCGGAAGCCCACAATCTCCATTTCCTCGCCGACTTTCACGATCCCCCGCTCCACGCGCCCCGTCACCACGGTCCCGCGGCCCTGAATCGAAAAGATGTCTTCAATCGGCATCAGAAACGGCTTGTCGATGGCGCGCTCCGGCATCGGGACATACTTGTCCACCTGCTCCATCAGCTCGTCCACCGTCTTTTCCCAGTTCGCTTCCCCGTTCAATGCTCCCAGTGCGCTCACCCGCACTACCGGCAGATCGTCGCCCGGGAACTGATACTTGCTCAGCAGCTCGCGGACTTCCAGCTCCACCAGTTCCAGCAGCTCCGGATCGTCCACCATGTCGACTTTGTTCAAGGCCACCACGATGCACGGCACTCCCACCTGCCGCGCCAGCAGCACGTGTTCCCGCGTCTGCGGCATCGGCCCGTCGGTCGCGGCCACCACCAGAATGGCCCCGTCCATCTGCGCCGCCCCGGTGA
>Ga0326727_10013902_pt1 | contig 17717 bp, 20 predicted proteins | sample MB2enrmetagenome_FD_207643 | JGI IMG/M metagenome (GOLD analysis project Ga0326727, IMG submission 207643) | Lab enriched peat soil microbial communities from McLean, Ithaca, NY, United States - MB29MY | ecosystem: Environmental > Terrestrial > Soil > Wetlands > Peat | place: USA: New York...
TCTCAGCCGCTCCCATTGATGGTCCCGCAGCGCGTCAACATCCCGTTCCATCAAGCTGATCCCCAAAAATCAGCCTTGAATCAAATTTTTAGCCGCGCCGGAATCCCCCCAGGCAATAATTCGTCACTACGCCCTAGGCATTCGTGATCGAAATCTGCGCGTCTATGATGTAGGCGAACCACGCGAGACCTGACGTGGTTATGCCATGAGCGTCCGCTCAGCTGGGGTTTGCTTTCCGTGCCGCTCACCAATACTCCATCATAAGTTCCGACACCCACTCGGGCTGACGGACTTCCCCCCGAGGTAGAAACTCACGCATCACGGGCTTGATGTCGATCACTGGGGTGCCATCAATCGCATCAAGCCCCTCGACGCTCAGCCGCATGCCTTGAATCGCAAGGACTTTGCACACCGTTACCCCCAATCGATTGGGCCGATTTTTGCCCCGCTGGGCGAAAATCCCTATCAGTGGCCAGTCTTGCCGCCCACGTGGATGGCGAGCGCCGGTCTCGATCTTCTCTGCCGACACCCTGTTAAACAGGAAGACCACCTCGGCATGGCTGAATTCATCGAGTCCAGCGAGCGCATCAGGCGCGAAAAGCGTTGGATCAAGCTCGATCGTGGCGCGGCTATTGCCCCAATTATCGTCAACGGGATCAGCTCTCCCTCCACGAACGTGACCAATCGGGTCGATCGTGTATTTCACCAATTTGTCCCCCGGCATTTCGATCATACCTATCGGTGCAGCGTATCGCGGACGGCAGCAAACCTCAGGATGGGGCAGGTGTATAGACGTCGAGCGAAATTTCGACCATGATTCTTACCGCATGAATGAAGTCATTCTGACGCTTCGCCCGTTTCAGGAAGACGAGTTCCGATATTTATGCGCATGGTTTCCGAACGAGCAGGCTTTGGTCCAATGGGGCGGACCAGATGCCCGCTTCCCTCTCGATTGCGCTCAGCTTTGGGATATGTTGAGGGAGGGCGAAGGCGATCATCCTCGGCGTTGGTTGTTTTCTGGCCTTCGGGGATCAGACCTTATCGGACATGCTCAGGTCGCTTTGGATTGGCGGCATGGTGTGGCGAGACTCAGTCGAATCGCGATTTCTCCAGAGTTCAGAGGGAAACGCCTTTCTGGACCATTTCTCCAGAAGGTTCTCGACCACATCTTCGCTCATCCAGAGTTCGAAAGAATCGAGCTCAACGTCTATACGTTCAACACGACAGCCATTAGCGCATACCGCAAGTTGGGATTCGTCGAAGAGGGTGTTCGGCGGCGATCCGTAAAGGTCGGTAACGCTCGATGGGATACCGCAATTTACGGGCTTCTACGCGATCAAATCTGAATTGAACGGCACTGACGCTGTCCAGCAAGACGCTCAGGCTATCCCATGTCGCAAATGGGCCGATTTGCAGCCGGTCGGCGCGGCACTTACGGTGCCTCTATGCCTTCAGTTGCCAAGCTCCGTGTTGCTCGCCCAACCGACAACCTCGATGCATTGATTCCCTTCTATCGGGATGGCCTTGGCCTCGACCTCCTCTTCCGTTTCGAGAACCATGCCGGCTTTGATGGCATCATGTTTGGCCGCGAGGGCGCTCCTTATCACTTTGAATTCACCCGAGCCCACGCCATGCCTCCGGTCGGGCTCCGACGCAGGACAATTTGTTGATCTTCTACTTGCCCGATCCGGAGGAGTGGGAGGTGGCGATAGCCCCCATGGTGTCGGCGAGGTTCACACCCGTGCCGGCGTTCAACCCCTACTGGGATCTGTGTGGTCGTACGTTTGAAGACCCCGACGGATATAGGGTCGTCATCCAGCAGGCCCATTGGAATGTCTAATGAGCTATCGATACCGCCGTGAGTCGCCTGAACGGCAATGTCGGGTCGAATCCCGAAATTCAAGCTGAGACAGGCTCTCGCCAGATTTTTACCCGCGCCTTGCCATGGGCGCGCTCGGCCAGAGGCTCCGGCACGTCGAGCGCGTCATCGGGGCCCAGCTCGGCGACGATGACCGCCCCTGGCGCAATCCATCCGTGTGCCTGCAAGGCGGCAAGCGCCCTGGGCACCAGATTCTTGCCATAGGGCGGGTCAAGAAACACCAGATCATGCGGCGTACCTTGCGGCGGGGTCAGTACGTCCCCGGCTACAACCCGCGCCTCTGTCCGGCAGGCGGCGATATTCGCCCTTAGCGCGGCCAAAGCCGCCGGAGCCTGCTCGAAGAACACCGCGCTCAACGCCCCGCGGGAGAGCGTCTCCAGCCCATAAGCGCCGGTGCCGGCGAACACATCCAGCACCTTCGCGCCGCGCAGTTCGCACCATGGGGCGTGGGCCAGAATGTCGAACACCGCCTGCCGCGCCCGGGCATTGGTCGGGCGTGTTTCCAGCCCCAGGGGAGCCACGAGTTTGCGGCCTTTCCAGGCTCCGGCGATGATGCGCGGGCCGGTCATCGCCCGTGCCCCCTCCCGTCATTGCGAGCGCAGCGAAGCAATCCATCTTGCCACAGCTTGGGCCGGAAGATGGATTGCCACGCCGGCTGTGCCGGCTCGCAATGACGGTGTTGGCAGCTCATTTGGCGAGGCCGGGCACCTGCTCGCGCAGCACCTTGCCGTTGACTTCCTCGATGCCGCCGCGCGGCAATGTGCCAAGCTGGAACGGTCCGTAGGCGACCCGGATAAGGCGCGTGACCGGCAGTTCCAGCGCCTGCATCACGCGGCGGATTTCGCGGTTCTTGCCCTCGTGCAGGCTCATCGAGAGCCAGGTGTTGGAGCGCTGAACGCTGTCGATATGCGCCTCGATCGGCCCGTATTTCACGCCTTCCACCACCATGCCATCGGCCAGGCGCTTGATCTTGTCGGGCGAGACGCCGCCATGCACGCGCACACGGTAACGGCGCAGCCAGCCGGTGGCGGGCAGTTCCAGCCTGCGGGCCAGCTCGCCATCGTTGGTGAGCAGCAGCAGCCCCTCGGAGGTGAGGTCCAGCCGGCCAATGGAGATCACGCGCGGCATGCCGGGCGGCATGGCGCCGAACACGGTGGGCCGGCCTTCAGGGTCTTTATGCGTGGTCACGAGGCCATCGGGCTTGTGGTAGCGCCAGAGCCGCGTGCGGTCCGGCTCGGCCACCGGCTTGCCGTCCACCAGCACCATGTCGCCCGGCTTGATGAACACGGCCGGGTGGGTGACGGGCGCGTTGTTCAGGCGCACGCGCCCAGCCTCGATCATCGCCTCCGCATCGCGGCGGCTGGCCACCCCGGCGCGGGAGAGGAATTTGGCGATGCGCTCGCCGCGTTCGGTCGTCTCAGTCATGGCAGGCCGCGATGAAGGCTTGGTAGATGGCCTTGTCCCCGGCATCGACGAAGTATTCCGGATGCCATTGCACGCCGATGCAGAATTTCTGCGTGGGGTCCTCGATCCCCTCGATCACGCCATCCGCCGCCAGCGCATTCACCACGCTGCGCCCCGGGGCCCGCACCGCCTGATGGTGCGAGGTGTTGGCCTTCATCACCGGGCCGACGATGTCGTACAGCCTGGTTCCCGCCAGGATCTTCACCTCGTGCGCGGGCTCGTAATGGCTGGTCTTCTGCTCGTGCTCCAGCGCGTCCGGGATGGCATCGGGGATGTGCTGGTGCAGGGTGCCGCCCAGCGCCACGGCCAGAAGCTGCTGCCCGCCGCAAATGCCCAGCACCGGCATGTTCCGGCGCAGCGCCCCTTGCAGGAAGGCCAGCTCCGCGGTGGTGCGGTCCGCCTTCAGCTCCACTGTCTCGTGCCGCTCCGCCTCGCCGTACAAAGCGGGGTCCACGTCGAACGCCCCGCCGGTCACGATCAGCCCGTCCAGCCGGTCCAGATATTCTTCCGCAAGTGCTGCATCATGCGGCAGCGCGACGGCGAGGCCGCCATGGGCGTTCACCGCCTCGGTATAATTCTGCCGCAGCGCGTACCAGGGGTAGTTGGACCAGCCGCCGGCGGGCTCGGCATCCAGGGTCAGACCAATCAGGGGGCGTTTTTTCATAAGCAGCACCTAGACCCGCGCCGCCCGTGAAGGCAAATGTTTGCCGATGCAAAGCCCGATGGACATAGCCCTGGAGGAAGCCCGGCGCGCGGCGGAAGCGGGCGAGGTGCCGGTGGGCGCGGTGTTGACCGATGCCGCCGGGGTGGTGCTGGCCGTGGCCGGCAACCGGACCGAGGCCGGGAGCGACCCCGCCGCCCATGCCGAGATGCTGGTGCTCACCGCCGCCAGGGCCGCGCGGGGACAAAAATACCTGGCCGATTGCACCCTCACCGTAACGCTTGAACCCTGCGCCATGTGTGCAGGCGCCATAGCGGCCTTCCGGGTGAAGAAGGTGGTGTTCGGGGCCTATGACCCGAAATCCGGCGGGGTGGAGCACGGGCCGCGCGTGTTTGCCCACGCCACCACGCACCATAAGCCGGAGATTATCGGCGGGGTGCGCGATACCGAGTGCTCGGCGCTGCTGAAGGAATTCTTCGCCGGGTTCCGCGATGCCTGATCTTTCGCACGAGATGCGCATCGGCGGCTTGGTGGCCGGGGTGGATGAGGTGGGGCGCGGCCCGCTTGCCGGGCCGGTGGTGGCCGCGGCGGTGATTCTGCCCGCGCGGCTGCCAGCGGAGATTGCCGGTCTCATCGACGATTCCAAGAAACTTTCCGCAGCAAAGCGGGCGAAGGCGCTTGCGGCGTTGCACGAGAGTGGCGCGGTGATGGCGCTTGGCGCGGCCTCGGTGCGCGAGATTTATGCGCTCAACATCCTGCACGCCTCGATGCTGGCGATGCGCCGCGCCATCGTGCGGCTGCCGGTGGCGCCCACGCATGTGCTGGTGGATGGCAACCGAGCCCCGGACTGCGGCCTGCCTTGCACAACGCTGGTGGGGGGCGACGCGGTTTCACTTTCGATCGCCGCGGCGTCGATCTTCGCCAAGCAGACGCGCGATTTGCTGATGCAGCGCCTGGCCGCGCGCTACCCGGTTTACGCTTGGGAGAAAAACTCCGGATACGCGGCGGCGGTGCACCGCGAGGCGATTGTTACGCACGGGCCGACGAAGCACCACCGCATGGGGTTTGGGGCGTTGTTGCGGGGTTAGGGAAGACTGACGTTGGCGGCATCGGGGCCTTGCGGGCGACGATGACCAGCACGACGCAGTTCTGGCGATTTTGTTCTGGCTCCTGCCGGATCTGGATGGTAACCAATCCTGGCTAATGCCGCATTAATTGCAGAGAATGAACAATGCTTGAGCAAATAGGAATAACGGCGCTTGCTGAGGTGGACGAGGCGCTCGCCCGGCGCGCGACATTGGCGTTGGAGGGCGGGGCGGTCCTGCTGTTTCCGGCCCTTCCTTTCGCGTTGCTTCCAGGGGAAGCGGCGCTGATCAGCGCCGGGCAGGCCGCAGGAACCGCCAAGAATGTCAGCTACGATCCGGCCAAGGGCGCGCTGAAGGGCACCGGGCTTGAAGGGGCGGAGCGCGACTGCCTCGCTGGCATGGTGCGCCGTTACGGCGAGTTCACCGAGGCGCTGGTGCGCGCGGTGCTGCCCGCCTATGCCAGCGGGCTGACGCGGGCGCGGACGAGCTTCCGCCCGGTCGAGGTCGCGGGCCGGGGGCGCTCCTGGCGGCAGGACGATACGCGCCGGCATGTCGATGCCTTTCCCACCTCCCCGGTGCAGGGGCGCCGGATTCTGCGGGTGTTCGCTAATGTCGACCAGCACGGCACGCCGCGCCAATGGCGCGTGGGGCCGGAGTTCGAGGCTTATGCGCGGGAGTTCTGGCCGCTGAAGCAGCCTTTGCCCGGTGCTGCCACCCTGCGGCATATGCTGGGGCTGACCAAGGCGAGACGCTCGCATTACGACGAGGCGATGCTGGCCCTGCACGATGCCGCCAAGCGGGACATGGGCTGGCAGAATTCCTCCCCGGCGGAGGAGATTTCCTTCGTGCCCGGCCAGGTGTGGATGGTGTACACCGACCAGGTGGCGCATGCGGCGCTCTCGGGCCGCAACTTGCTGGAGCAGACATTCCTCATCGAGCCCGAATGCATGCTGCTGCCGGAGCGCGCGCCGCTGGCCGTGCTCTCGCGCATGGCGGGGCGGGACATGCGCCGCCCGCTCTGGTGAGATTACAGGGCGATTGTATGTACGTGCAGGTCATGCGCGCCCTGCTCCCGCAGGACCCGCATGGCCTTTTCCTCGGCGGCGGCACCGCGCAGGCTCACCCATAGCACGAGCCCGCCGCGCGCCAGTTGCTCCTGAACCCGCGCCACATGGTGATGGTGAATAAAACCGCCCAGCACGGCGCCGATCAGCCCGCCGGCACCCGCCGCGACGACCGCCGGTATGGGCCCGCCAACCCCAGCCAGGGCCAGCCAGCCCAGCGAGGCAAGGGCTGGCGCGGGGAAGGCTTCCGCCTCCAGGCGGGACATGCGCGAGAAGAACGCCTCCCGCGGCACGCGCGGATCATCCTCGACCTCGCGCACCTGCTGGTAGCGGTGCCCCAGGGCACTGGCCACCGTCTCCTCCGTGGCCAGGACGGAGAACGCAGCGCGGTCGAACCCTTCCGTTTCCAGCGCAAACACCGCGTTATCCAGCGCGCCCGGGTCGTCAAACGCGGCTACAATTTCCCGGATGGAATTTGGCATGGTCGTTCTCCTGTTCTCCGTAAACTTCCACCTGTTCAAGATGCAAACAATTTCTGGTCAGCAGCCGTATCCGCACGAAGCGCCCGTGGATCGGTTCCTCTGGCTTGAACATTCCCGCCAAACGGTGTGTTCGACTCGTAGCGGAATACTTCCCTGCACCGATCCTCGCTGTCGCCGATATCGATCGCGATCCTGTTGGCTCGCCGGGCCAATTCTTCGTGTTCCACGCGGTTGAAAACCCGGATTTCCGAGATTGAGAAGGTTCGGCCCAGGTCAACCCGCCACCAGGGCTGGTCTTCGAGAGCGGTATGAAATGAGTACATGCCGTCAATGGCACCATCGACAGCGTCCGCCGCATCCGCTTCGGGTGTCTTGCCGATGGACCAGGCGGAGATTGAGCTTTGGGTCGCGTTTTTGTGCAGCGCGACGTTTTTTTCAGCAGCGGGCGGGACGGTATCTCGAAGAGAGAATAGCCGTGAACTTTGCCGATATTTTCGTAATGCGCCAGGGCGCTGTCAGCCCGGCCCGAGCTGATGCTCCAGGCGGCGTCGGGATATCTCTTTAAATAGCGCTTGTTTTTGGCTGCACTGATTGTCTGGTAATTCGTTCTGGCCTTACGGCACAGTTCGTCCACAAATTGTTCGGAAATAGCTTGGGAAATCGGATTCAAAGTTTTTGTGAAGCGCAGATATTCTGCATCGGGCTCGGCGTTCAGAATTGGGAAGAGATGGTAGCGGTAACGCGGGTCTCCCAGCGGTGTCAGGTCAATCCCGCCATTCCCGCTAGTGCCTTTCGGCAGGCAGAACGGGTGCAAAAACCCGAGCAGGGGATAGTGGATTTCAGCGGCGTTTGAGAGCCACGCCGCGAGCCACGAAAACGTGCTCACCGTTATGCAGATCCGCTTCGCATGCAACAGCCGGTTGAAGTCGGTTATTGCGCCGCCGCTCGGAATCATCCGGGCACCGGGGAAGGCTTTTTGGATCTCACGTACATATTCGCAATCCTGGATCTGACCGACAAATACCGGATTGCACTTGGTGCGGCTTATCAAGTTCTTGTAAAAATTCACCGGCACCAGTGGGTACCAGGAAACGCCCCCGCCCAGGATTTCTCCTGCCCTGATGTTGATCACCAGATCATTCTCGTCAAAAGGAGATATATCCAACGGCCGCTTCTTGAAAACGAGATCGCGGTAGAACTCAGCCTTTTCGTAAAGTTGGTAGCGTTGAAAAAAACCCCGGAAAACAACGGCGGTCGCGCCGGACTGCTTGATGCGGGCCGCGACTTCTGACTTCGTTGTGAAGTCACTGTCTTTAACCACATAGGTTCTGGCTTCATCGGCGATAAGCTGGTCATGCAAGTTCCCATCGAATTCCAGGCCAATTTCAGGCAGCTGGCAGTTATAGCTTACAGGCTCAGGAAAAAGCCGCCCCATGGCAAGTGCCGCCATGTATTCGAGCATGCGGTTGCCAAAATTGCCCAGGGGCTCAATCGAAAAATACATCGCCACTCCATTCGGTTTCCTGGGCAGGCGGGGGCAGGCTGATGTCCCCGCGCGGCGAAGGCGCGGAAGGCATCCACCCTACGCTTGCCGCGAAATTCCCCATCTCAGATCATCGATCACTAGGTCCGTCATCATCCATGGGGAAAAAATTCATGTTCGCCTCCATCGTTGCACTATTCGCATCTGGGACTCTTGGAAAATGCGTCAAGATCGCCAGTGTTTGTTCGGGTGTCTTGGTGAAATCAGGGCCCGATAATGCAGCCAGGGCCGCGGTCTGGTCGCCTCTGTCTAATGCGTGAGACGCTGCCACCAGATGGTCGATTATTGACTGCGACGGCGCATCCTCGGGCACGCCCAGTACGGCGCGTACCTCCGTGCGCGCATCCAGCATCTCCTGCTTCGTGATTGCGTCCATGGTGATCCAGCGGCCCCCGGTTGAAAACTGCCCCGCCATTGCGTCAAGCGATGCGATTGCCAGCGCCATCTGAGCGGGCTTCCCTTGCATTATCCCGGGATAAGCGAATGCGATCATGGCGTCGTTGACAGCGGCCAGATCCAGATCTTGTCCCACGACGGAATTGCCGAACGCATCCTCGGGTAAATACCCCGTCGATGGAGCGGGCGCTACATGAACACAACCGGCTAAGGTTAGAAAACTTAAAGACAGCAACAGGATTCGGTTCATGGTCTTCACCTCTGTGCTGGATATAGGTGGCTAACCCGCCTTAACCCAGCCCGTGTCCTCCTGCTTCCAGTAGGCCAGCGTGTGGCCTTCCGTTTTCGCCGTGCGCCAGCGGGTTCTCGCCGCCGCCACGGCCTCTTCGTCGTTGCCGTCGAACAGGTCGAAAACACGTTTGAACCCTGCGGGGTCCCCGCCCGCGCCGTTGATGCGGAACAGGAACGCGGCGTCGGCCGGGTTCTCCTCCCCAACCGTCAAATAAATCGGCTGCCATTCCGGGTGCGGGGTTTTTGCGGTGCCATGCGGCAGCCAGTCCGGGTTGGCGCAGGTCCACAGCGCCGCATCCAGGGTTTTCAGCGTGGCTTCATCCGGGCACACCACCAGCGCGCGTTCGCTTAGCCCCAGGGTGCGTCCCAGCAGCGCCGGCAGGGCGGCGGAAACATCCGAGCGGGTGAGGTGGTAGAACCCGATCTCCGCCATCAGCCTGCCAACGCCCGAGCCACCTGCGCCGCTACGGCGCGGAAGGCGGCGGCTACCTCGCTCTGCGGCTGTGCGGCCACCACGGGCGTTCCGGCGTCGCCGGCCTCGCGGATGGCGAGTTGCAGCGGGATCTCGCCCAGGAACGGCACGCCGATGCGTTGAGCCTCGGCCCGGGCACCGCCATGGCCGAATATATCTGTCCGGTGCCCGCAATTGGGGCAGCAGAAATAGGACATGTTCTCCACGATCCCCAGCACTGGCACGCCCACTTGGGAGAACATCTGCACGCCGCGCCGCGCGTCCAGCAGCGCTATGTCCTGCGGGGTGGAGACGATCACCGCGCCATGCGGCTTGGCTTTTTGCGCGAGGGTGATTTGCGCGTCCCCGGTGCCGGGCGGCATGTCCACCACCAGCACGTCGAGATCGCCCCAGTCAGCCTGGCCGAGCATCTGGTTGAGCGCGCCCATCACCATCGGTCCGCGCCAGATCAGCGCCTTCTCCTCGGGCACCAGGAAGCCGATGGACATCGCCTTCAACCCCCAGGCTTCGAGCGGGATCATTTTGCCGCCGCGTACCTCGGGGCCGGTGGTGAGGCCGAGCATTTTCGGCAAAGATGGGCCGTATATGTCCGCATCGAGCAGCCCCACGGCGAGTCCGCTCTGCGCCAATGCCACGGCGAGGTTCACCGCCACGGTGGATTTGCCGACGCCGCCCTTGCCCGAGGCCACGGCGACGACATGTTTTACCCCAGGCAGCAGGTTTTCCGCCTGCGGCGGGGCAGGGGGGGCGGCCTGGGCATGGGCGGTGAGCACCACGGCGGCGGATTTCACCCCAGGCACGGCGCGCAGCGCGGCCTCGATCTCGTGGCGCAGCGGCTCCATCGAAGCCGCCTCCTGCCGGGATACGGCGATGCTCACCTGTACCAGCCCATCCTGCACATGCACGCCATCCAGCCGGTTGGCCACGTTGAACGGCGCCAGCGCCGCGCGAATATCATCTTCGGTCATGCCCCAACACATATCCCGCCGCCCCCCTCTTGCGAAGATCGCCCCTCGCTCGCAAACTTAAAGCATGGCCTTTTCAGTTCGCCCGCTCTGCGCGCTCCTCCTTCTGGCCGGTGGTGCCGCCCGCGCCGCCGAGATGCCGCCCTCGCTGGACGATCTGGCGGCCAAGGTGCTGCCGGCGGTGGTGAGCATCGCCGCCATGGCCCCTGCAGGGGACAATAATAGCAGCCAGGGTGACAATGGCGACAACGGGGGCGGCGATAGCGGGGGGGATAACGGGGACAACGGCGATAACAGCGGTGGAGACAACGGTGACAATGGCGGGGCCGACAACAGCGCCCTGCACGCCACGGCCACGGCGGCCACGCCGGACAATACCGCCGGCACCGTGGTGCCGCCGCCAAAGACCGTTGAATCCCTCGGCTCCGGCTTTGTGTTCGACCCGGCGGGTTACATTCTTACCAACGAGCATGTGGTAAACAACGCGGACACGGTCATTGTCACCTTCCCCGACGGCACTGTGTACACCGCCACGATCGCCGGGCGGGACAAGTCGGCTGACCTCGCGGTGCTGAAGATCAATGCAGGGCACAAGCTGCCCTATGTGCAGTTTGGAGACTCCGGCAAGCTGCGGGTGGGGAACTGGGTGCTGGCCGTGGGCAACCCGTTCGGCCTGCCCGGCTCCAGCTCGGCGGGGATCGTGAGTGCCCTGCACCGCGACATCGGTGACACCGACTTCGACGATTTCATCCAGACCGACGCGGCCATCAACAAGGGCAATTCCGGCGGCCCGCTGTTCAACATGGCCGGCGAGGTGATCGGCGTGAATTCCGCCATCTACGCGCCCAGCGGCACGTCGGACGGCGTTGGCTTCGCCATTCCCTCGGCCATGGCCGAGCCGGTGGCCGAGGAGCTGGCGCATAACGGCTCCATGACGCGCGGCTGGCTGGGCCTGGCCACCCAGGAAGTGACGCCCCCGATCCAGGCAGCGCTAAGCCTGCCCGGCACCGATGGCGCGCTGATCGGCTCCGTCTCGTCCGGCGGCCCGTCGGACGGCACGCTGCACGATGGCGATGTGGTGACCGCCCTGGCCGGGGTGAATGTGGCCAATCCGCGTGCGTTGCAGATCCGCACGGCGGAGATCCCAGCCGGGCAGAAGGTGAGCGTGGAATACTGGCGCGACGGTTCGGAGGCGCAGGCCAAGATCACGATCACCGTCCCGCCCCCGGCGCTGGATGAGACCGTTACTCCGCCCACCCCCGCCCCCATCGCGCTGCAAGGGCTTGGCCTCAGCGTGGCCGCCAAGCCGGCGGCGAATGGGGTGAGCGTGGTGGCCGCCACCGGCCCGGCCGGCAGGGCGGGCATCGTACCGGGCGATGTCATCGAGCAGCTGGATGGCCAAGCCGTGGCCTCGGCGGCGGAACTGCGGGAGCGGCTTAAGGCGCTGGCCGGACAGCCGCCCGTGTTCCTTATCAGCGGCAATGCGGCGGACGGCACCAACCCCGGCCCGCGCTGGGTGCCGGTGCAACCCGCCAGCTGACTACTGCGGCAGCCAGACGAAGCTGCTGATCGCCCGGGCCAGGGCGATGTCCTTCTCCGTAACGCCTCCGGCGCTATGGGTGGAGAGGGTGATGTGCACCCGGTTGTAGCTGTTGGACCAGTCAGGATGGTGGTCCGCCTTCTCCGCCAGCAGGGCGACATGCGTCATGAACGAGAAGGCTTCGGCGAAGGTTTTGAAGACGAAAGTCTGGTGAATGGATTTCTGATCCGCCGCCAGCACCCATTTGCCGGGCAGGGGGGTGAGGGCGGATTTGTCGAGCAGCGTTGGCATGGCGTTTCTCCTTTATGAGGAGATAGGCCGCCACGCCTGGCTTTCAAACCTGCCCCAGGCACCACGCCAAAATCGCCTTCTGCGCATGCAGGCGGTTTTCCGCTTCGTCGAACACCACGGAGGCTGGGCCGTCGATCACCTCCGCCGCCACCTCCTCGCCGCGATGCGCCGGCAGGCAGTGCTGGAAAATGGCGCCCGGCGTGGCCTGGACCATCAGTTCCTGGGTGACCTGATAGGGGGCGAAAGCGGCTTCGCGCGCGGCGGCTTCGTCCGGCGAATCGGACATTGAGAGCCAGGTATCGGTGATGACGCAGGCCGCGCCCTCCACCGCCGCTTCCGGGTCGATGGTCACCTCCACATCGGCGCCTTCGGCCTTGGCCCATTCCAGCACCTCGGCGCGTGGCCAGTACCCGGCAGGGCAGGCGAGGTGAAGTGTGAAGTTGAACCGCGCCGCGGCCTCGATGAGCGAGGCGGCGACATTATTGCCATCGCCCACCCAGGCGATCTTCTGCCCCGCGACCGGGCCGCGATGTTCCTCGAAGGTGAGGATGTCGGCCATGATCTGGCAGGGGTGGGAGAGGTCGGTCAGGCCGTTGATCACCGGCACGGTGGCGTGGCGTGCCAGCTCGTGCAGCTTCGCGGCGCTGTCGGTGCGGAGCATGATGCCGTGAACAAAGCGCGAGAGCACGTTGGCCGTGTCGGCGATGGTCTCGCCCCGGCCGATCTGCATGTCCCGGGAGGAGAGCACGATGGCGTCGCCACCCAACTCGCGGGCCGCCACCTCGAAGGAGACGCGCGTGCGGGTGGAGGGCTTCTCGAAGATCATCGCCAGCGTTTTGCCAGTGAGCGGCTTCTTGGCCGTCTGGCGGGTGCGTTTGAACTGTGCGGCGGACTCGAGCAGCGCCCGCAGCTCGGCGCTGGAGAAGTCCCGCAGGTTCAGGAAATGCCGGGGGGAGCCGGCCCGTAAATCGATCGCAGCGCTCATTTTGCCGCAGCCTCCGTTTTTGCCGCCATTTGCTCCGCCACCTCGCCGAGCAGTTCCAAAGCCTCGTCGCATTCCGCCTGGCCGATGATGAGCGGCGGCGCCAGGCGCAGCACGTTATCCCCGGCGGCGACGGTGAGCAGGCCATGAGCCAGCGCGGCGTTCTGCACATCGCCATTGGGCGGGGTGCATTTCAGCCCGAGCAGCAGCCCCATGCCGCGCACCCCGGTGAACACATCGCCATGGGCGGCCACCAGCGCCTCCAGCCCGGCGCGGAGATAGGCGGCGGTCTCCTGAATCTGGTCCAGGAAGCCGTCGGCCAGGATGACATCCAGCACGGCGTTACCAGCGGCGCAGGCCAGCGGCCCGCCGCCGAAGGTGGTGCCATGGCTGCCCGGCACCAGCGCCTTGGCCACCTTCTCCTTGGCCAGCACCGCCGCCATGGGGAAGCCGCCGCCAATGCCCTTGGCCAGGGAGACCACATCCGGCGTTACCAAGGCCCATTCATGCGCGAACAACTTGCCGCTGCGGCCCATGCCGGACTGCACCTCGTCGAAGCCGAGCAGGATGCCGGTTTCGTCACACAGGGCCCGCAGGTCGCGCAGGAATTGCAGATCCGCCGGGCGGACGCCGCCCTCGCCCTGCACGGGTTCCACCAGCACGCCCGCCGTTTCCGGCCCGATGGCGCCGCGCACGGCCTCGATGTCGTTGAAGGCGACATGATCGAAGCCCTCCACCGGCTTGCCGAACCCGGCCAGATATTTCGGGTTGCCCGTGGCTGAGATCATCGCCAGCGTGCGGCCATGGAACGCGCCCTCGAAGCAGATCACCCGGGTGCGCTCGGGGTGACTCGCATCGGCGTGCGTTTTGCGCATGGCCTTCACCAGCCCCTCATTCGCCTCGGCGCCGGAATTGCAGAAGAACACGGAGTCCGCGAAGCTCGTCTCGACAAACCGCGCCGCCAGACGCTCCGCCTGCTTCACGCGGTAGAGGTTGGAGACGTGGATCACCTTGGCCGCTTGCTCGGCGATGGCCTTCACCAGATGCGGATGCCCGTGCCCGAGCGAGGATGTCGCGATGCCCGCGCCGAAATCCAGGTATCGGCGCCCGGCCTCGTCGAACAGATAGGCCCCCTGGCCGTGTTCGAAGGAGACATTGGCCCGATTATAATTCGGCATTAGCGCGGAAATCATGGATGTGCTTTCAAGGCGTCGGAAAGCCCGGAATAAAGCGCATATGGTCGAAAAAAGTCAATTCCAGCATCGTTTTAAACTATGCCTGCTGGTGGCGTTCTGCACCCTGCCGTCCCTGTTCGAGGGCTACGCCGTCCTTTGGGGCGAGCGGCACGGACTGGTTGGCAAGGCCTTGCGCGACGGCCTAGATTTCTGGGCCGGCGGGTTCCTACTGCTGCACCACCAGTTGCCGGTGCTGTTCGACCACACGGCCTACCAGGCCTTCCTGCAGGGGCTTTATGGCAAGCTGCCCTACCATCTGTGGAGCTACCCGCCGACCTACGGGCTCGTTGCGGCCGCTTTCGCTTGGCTCTCGCCCTGGCATGCGGCGCTGGCCTTCGACGCCGTGACCATGGCGCTGCTGGCCGCAGTGCTGCGGTTCGCGGGCAAGAGCTGGTGGTTCGTGGCTTCCGTGCTGTTGGCCCCGGCGGCGCTGGAGAGCGCCATGGAGCACCAGAACGCGGCGCTGATGACGGCGCTGCTTGGCGGCGGGCTGTTGCTGCTGGGGAACCGTCCGCGTCTCTCCGGCGTGCTCATTGGGCTGGCGACGATCAAGCCGCAGCTCGGGCTGGTGCTGCCGCTCTATCTGCTGCGCCGCTCCCCCATCGCCTTTGCCTACGCGGCGCTGGCCGCGGTGCTGCTGGCGGCCGCTTCGCTCTGGGCCTTCGGGCAGGCGGCCTGGGCGGGGTTCATCAACTTCACCAGCCCGGCGATGAGCAGTGTGTTGTTCACCGGCCAGCCGCCGGAATTCGCGGGCGGGCTGATGAGCGTGTTCGCCGTGGCCAAGCCATTCGTTGGCGCGCATGGGGCGCTGCTGGCGCAGGGAGCCGCGAGCGTGGCGGCGGCGCTGGCCGGGCTGAAGACACGCTCGGTCCCGGCGCTGCTCATCCTCTCGGCGCTCGCATGCCCGTATCTGCACGACTACGACCTGCTGGGCGCGGCTTTGGCCACCGCGCTACTGGTGGAGGAGCGGCTGCAATCCGGCTTCGCCCCCGGCGAGCCCGTGCTGTATTTCCTGGCCTGGTTCGGCCCCGGGCTGCTGCCGTGGATGCCGCAATACGCGCATCTGGTGCCGGTGGCGTTGCTCCTGCTCTTGGCAAGCGCGTGGCGCCGTGGTGCTGTGGCGCCATGCGACTCCTTACCGGCTCAGCCCGGCTCGCCGGCGTTATCGGCTGGCCGGTCGCCCACTCCCGTTCCCCCCGAATCCACGGTACCTGGCTGAACCGTTATGGTATCGACGGCGCTTATGTGCCGCTGCCCGTAGCGCCGGAGCATTTCGCCAATGTCGTCCGGGCCCTGGCCCAGGCCGGGTTCGCCGGCGCGAATGTGACGATCCCGCACAAGGAGGCGGCGTTCGCCGTGTGCGACAAGGTGGACGAGACCGCCCGCCGCGCCGGGGCGGTGAACACGCTGGTGTTCACGCGGCAGGGCATCGAGGGCCGCAATACTGATGGTTATGGCTTCGTCGCTAATTTGCGAGCGCATGGGGTGAACCCGGCCGCCGGCCCGGCGCTGGTTCTGGGGGCTGGAGGTGCTGCGCGGGCCATTGCCGCCGCGCTCCAGGCCGAAGGGGCGCCGGTGACGATTTGCAACCGCACACAGGATCGCGCCGAGGCCCTGGCCGCCGCCCTGCCGCCAGCGCGCGTGCTGCCCTGGGACCAGCGTGCCGACCCGCTGGCCGATTACTCGCTGCTGGTGAATACAACCTCGCTCGGCATGGTGCATAACCCGCCGCTCGATATGAATCTGGAACGCGCCGCGCCCGGCTTGGCGGTGGCCGATATCGTCTATGCCCCGCTGGAGACCGCGTTGCTGGCGGAGGCCACTGCGCGCGGGCTGAAGGCGGTGGAGGGGCTGGGCATGCTGCTGCACCAGGCCGTGCCAGGCTTCGCCGCCTGGTTCGGCGTGACGCCCCAGGTGGACGAGGAACTGTACCGGATCGTCGCGGCATGATCGTGCTTGGCCTCACGGGCGGCATCGGCATGGGCAAATCCACCGTCGCCGCCATGTTCGCCGCGCGCCGTATCCCCGCCTTCAACGCCGATGACGCGGTGCATGCCCTACAGGCCCCGAATGGTGCCGCGATTCCGGCCATCGCCGGGGCTTTCCCGGGCACAGTGAGCGATGGCGTGCTGGATCGCGCCAAGCTTCGCGCCCAGGTGCTGGCCGATGACGCCGCGATGAAGCGGCTAGAGGCCATCATGCACCCGCTGGTGCGCGGTATGGAGGCGAGCTTCATGGCCGAGGCGACACAGGCCGGGCGGCGGGCCGTGCTGCTGGATATTCCGCTGCTGTTCGAGACCGGCGGCGAGGCCCGGGTGGACAAGATCATCACCGTCTCCTGCCCGCGCGAGGCGCAGATTGCCCGCGTGCTGGCGCGCGGCGTGCCGCAGGCGCAGATCGAGGCGATCATCGCCCGGCAGATGCCGGATGCGGAGAAGCGACGCCGGGCGCATTACGTGGTTGATACCGGCGGGCCGCTGGAGGAAACGCGGGCGCAGGTCGCACGCATCATCGAGGAGCTGGGGCTATGAGCCGGTCTGTCCTGTTCGATACGGAAACCACGGGGTTCGAGCCACTCACCGGCGACCGCGTGATCGAGATCGCCGCCATCGAGCTGATCAACGATCTGCCGACCGAGAAGCAGTTTTACGCCCTGCTGGACCCGGAGCGGGACATCCCCTCGGACAGCACCAAGGTGCACGGCATCACCAACGCGCATGTCGAGGGCAAGCCGAAATTTTCTGAAGTCGCCGGCCAGATGCTAGAATTCTTCGGCGACTCCCCGCTCGTCGCGCATAACGCGCCGTTCGACTTCGCCTTCATCAGCGCGGAGTTGGAGCGCGTTGGCCGCAAGCCGCTCGACAAGAGCCGCATGATCGACACGCTGGTGCTGGCCAAGCAGCGCTTCCCCGGCATGCCCAACAGCCTGGACGCGCTGTGCCGGCGTTTCGAGATCGACCTCTCCGCCCGTACCACGCACAACGCGCTGCTGGACTGCAAGCTGCTGGCGGAAGTGTATGTGGAACTCACCGGCGGACGCCAGCGAGGCCTGGTGCTGGAGACGGAGCAGGGCCTCGCCTTTGCCCAATACGACGTGCCGGTTTCCCGCACGTCGCGCCTGATTGCGGTGAGCGAGGAGCAGCTCGCCGCGCATGCGGAATTCATCGGCAAGCTGAAGGAGCCGGTCTGGCTCAAGGAGTAGCCGGTACCGGGTGAGGCGCGCCTTCCTGGTAGTGTCTCATACGCCCGGTGTCGGAATCTGACTCTCTGGCGATTCCCTTGGAGCGGTTCATGTGATTCGCTGTCTGTGCACTCGATTCGCGGAGGTTAGCATGGGGACGGCGATCCAGATTACACGGTCGGATTT
>Ga0326727_10013904_pt1 | contig 17717 bp, 11 predicted proteins | sample MB2enrmetagenome_FD_207643 | JGI IMG/M metagenome (GOLD analysis project Ga0326727, IMG submission 207643) | Lab enriched peat soil microbial communities from McLean, Ithaca, NY, United States - MB29MY | ecosystem: Environmental > Terrestrial > Soil > Wetlands > Peat | place: USA: New York...
CGCCAACATTGCCAACCTGATGCTGGCGCGGAGCACCGCTCGCCGCGCCGAGGTCGCGGTGCGCATGGCTCTGGGCGCGGGGCGCCGCCGCGTCATCCGCCAGATTCTTACCGAGAGCGTTCTGTTGAGCTGCTTGGGCGGGCTGGCCGGATTGGCCGTGGCGTATGGCGGGGCGCATACCATTCTGACTCTGGTATCTCCAGACGCAAAGAATATGGCCATCGATGCTAGTCCCTCGCCTATGGTGCTGGGCTTCGCCTTCCTGGTCTCCCTGCTCACCGGAATTCTCTTCGGCGCCGGGCCTGCCTGGCTCTCCTCCCATGCCCAGCCGGCCGATGTGCTGCGCGGCGGCAGCCGCTCCACGCGCGACCGTTCCTCGCTGCCGCAAAAGTCTCTGGTGGTCTTTCAAGCGGCGCTGTCCCTGGTGCTGCTTGCCGGCGCCATCCTGATGACCAAATCGCTTGCCAATCTGGAGCGTCAGGACTTCGGCATCGCCACCACCAATCGTTACGTGGTGCACCTCGATCCCGCCGGCGCCGGTTACACCATCGACCGACTCCCCGGGCTCTACCGCCAGATCGAAGATCGCTTCTCCGCGCTGCCTAGCGTGGCGCACGTCGGCATGGCCCTCTACAGCCCGCTTGAAGGCAACAACTGGAGCGAGTGCGTCATCCAGCAGGGGCATCCCGCGCCGCGCCAGGGCGACCGATGCGGCTCGACGTGGGACCGTGTCAGCAACCAGTTTCTCGATTCCGTCGGCGTGCCCATGGTGCGCGGCCGTGGATTTACCGAGCAGGATACGGCCACTTCCCCGCAGGTCGTTATCGTGAATCAGGCCTTCGTCAAGAAGTTCTATCCCCACCAGGACCCCATCGGCCAGCACTTCGGCATTGACTTTCCGCAATACTCGGGCAGTTGGGAGATCGTTGGCGTGTTTCGTGATTTCAAGATCAACAATCCGCGCGAACCGGTGCGTCCGGTCTATCTGCGCCCGCTCAGCCAGCAATTCACCTACAAAGAGCCGGAGATGAATGCCGGCGAAACGCGATCGATGTTCATGCAAGCCATGATCCTGGAGTTCAACACGCCGCAGAATGACGTGGAGGGAATGATTCGCCGCACGCTTACGGGGATCGATCCCAATCTGACGGTGAGGGATCTGCGATCGCTGGATGCGCAGGTGGCAGGTAATTTCAATCCCCAGCGGCTGGTGGCGGAGCTCAGCAGCCTGTTCGGGATTCTCTCGCTGATTCTGGCCTCGGTGGGTCTTTATGGTGTGATGTCATACTTTGTGGCACGGCGCACCAGCGAGATCGGGATACGGATGGCGCTGGGGGCAACGCGGTCGAGCGTAGTGGGGATGGTGATGCGCGGCGTGCTGTGGCAGATCCTCATCGGTCTGGTCCTGGGCATTCCCGCATCACTCTATGCCGGATATCTGATGAAGAGCCTGCTCTACGGGGTGGGCAACTATGACTGGACGGCGCTGGCCGGCGCGCCCTTCATGCTGGTGCTCTGCGCGGCGGCGGCAGGATTCATTCCCGCCCGCCGCGCTGCTTCCATCGAACCCATGCAGGCGTTGCGCGCCGAATAACTTGCCTTTCGAATTTCTCTTAAGGGAGAAACGAATATGAACACGCTGTTCCAGGATCTTCGCTACGCGCTGCGGCAGTTGCGCAAGTCGCCGGGGTTCACGCTCACGGCGGTAATTACGCTGGCGCTCGGCGTCGGCGTGAACGCTGCGATGTTCACGCTGACCTATGCCGTTTTGCTGAAAAGCCTTCCCGTTCCGGAGCCCGGGCGATTGATCCGCTATACGTTCAAGAAGGGCGACATGGACATCGGGCTTTCCGGTCCGCTTTATGACGCTCTGCGCAAACGCCAGTCAGCATCGACCGATCTGCTTGCCTGGAGCAGAGCCAACGTCCTGTTGACAGAGAATGGAACGGCGCAGGATATTCATGCGGCCCTGGTGAGCGGCGATGGCTTCTCCGTGCTGGGATTGAAGCCGTATCTGGGAAGAGTCTTTGGAGAAGCCGACGATGTGAGCGACGGCGGAGCCAACGGTTACCAGGCGCTGCTGAACTACGACTTCTGGAAGACACATTTTCATGGCGATCCAGCTATCGTCGGGAGAAGCCTTACGCTGAACGGCCGCGCGGTCACCGTGATTGGAGTCTTGCCGCGCGGCTTCGAGGGGCTGGAAGCCGGCGAGAGGGCTAATATCGTGCTTCCGCTGGCATTCGTCGAAGTGATCTTTCCCCAGAAGCAGCCATACCGGAATGCTCAAGGCAACTTTTGGCTCACTGTTATGGGCAGGTTTCGGGCCGAAGAGTCGCTAAAAAATGCGCACGCGAATTTGCAGGCGATTCTGCCGCAGGTTTATGCGGAAGCCGATCCCAACAGGATGTTTCTTCAAGGATTTTTCAAATCTTTTATCTTGAACGTTGAAAGCGGCAGCGGCGGACGTTCTCAATTGAAGACGGTTTATGGCCAACCATTGCTGTTGCTGGAGATGCTGAGTTCGCTCCTGCTTCTGCTCTGCTGCACCAATATAGGTTTGTTGATGCTGGCGCGAATCAGCGGACGGCAGCATGAGTTTGCGTTGCGCACCGCCATGGGAGCCAGCGGCGCTCGCATCGTCAGTCAAATTTTGGTGGAAGTGTTCTTGTTCGTACCCCCGGGAGTGATCGGCGGGGTTGCAATCGGCGCGGGGTTAGCCCACTTACTGGCCGCCATGCTCGGCCATATCGGAGGCCCCGCAACCCTCGATGTTACGCCCAGCCTGAGAATCGTTCTCTTCAGTTGCGGCATCGCATTTTCTACTGCATTGGCGGCGGGGTTGTGGCCCGCGTTGCACATGCGACGCGTAGCCCCTGCCGTGGACCTCAGGCAAGGCAGTCACTCCATCAGCGCCAGGATGTCAGGCGGATGGATCATTCCGGTCCAAGTGGCGATCAGCATTACGTTGCTGGTTTCCGCGCTACTCCTGGGAAGCACGTTCGCTCATTTGTATCTGGAGCCATCGGGATTTCAAGGAAAAAATCTTGTTTTAGCCGACGTGGATTTCCATGCCGCGAAATTAGGCAAGTCACAGTCCACTCAAGCAGTGCAGGCCACGCTTATGGCACTTGAAGGCGCGCCGGGAATCGAGAACGCTGCGTTGATGTCGGAACCTCCGTTGCGCGGCATTTATTCGAGCACGCGCAAGTTTTCCTTTGACAGGCACGGCGTGGAGCACTCGGATGCCGAGGTGTGGCCGGAGGCCGTCTCCGCCAGTTACTTTGAGACGATGGGCACAAAGATACTGGAAGGCAGGGCGCTAACCGCCGCGGATGAAACTGGCGAGAGGGTCTGTGTACTCAGCCGGTCCGCCGCGGAGTTCTTCTTTCCCGGCGAGGATGCGCTGGGCCGCGTGGTCTACTCGGGCGGCGAGGATACAAGCAAGGATGCTGAGTCTATCGACCCGAAGAATGCGCGACGGGTAGTCGGCATCGCCGAGGATGCGCACTTCTTTTCGTTGCGCAAGCAGCCTGACCACATACTTTACCTGCCGCTCAGTTCCGATGACGTGAGTTTTGGCTGGTTCAGTCTGGCGGCGCGGTCGACCAATGTGACCGTGGCCGCGGAGAGCATTCGTGCGGCGTTGCACAAGGCCGCGTCCACAGCGCCGGCGCCGGTTATTTATACCTACAATGACCTGCTGAACGACCATCTGCAAAAAGAGCGGTTGTTGATCAGCCTCTCGACCAGCTTTGCGGGCATCGCCCTTGTTCTGGTCGCAGTGGGACTCTTCAGTATTCTGATGCGTACTGTGACTCAACGGACGCGCGAGATTGGCATTCGCATCGCGCTGGGTGAGCAGCGCGCATCAGTTGTAAGGATGGTCCTCCTTTCGGTTCTGAAGCGCGTGTCTCTTGGAGTTGCGGCGGGGTTGATGCTTGCTTATGCAAGCTCCCGCCTGATGCAATCGCTTCTATATCAAACAAGCATCACAAGCGCCTGGGTTTATTTGGCGGCTGGTGCAATGCTGCTCGCGGTTGCGGTTTTTTCCGCCGCTATTCCTGCGCGCCGCGCCGCATCGGTCGACCCCATTCTAGCTCTAAGATCGGAGTAAATCATCATCATGATCGAACTGAAAAACGTAGAACGCAGTTACAAGACCGGACCCACTGAAACCTGGGTTTTGCGCCGCATCGGACTTACGATCCGCGAAGGCGAGTTCGTCACCGTGATGGGGCCGTCAGGCGCGGGAAAGTCCTCGCTGCTGAACGTACTGGCCCTGCTTGACGACGGCTGGAAAGGCGAGTACTGGTTCGGCGAAACTGCCGCGCACAAGCTGAATCGCAAGCAGCGCGCCGACCTTGCCCGCCAGCGCATCGGCATGGTCTTCCAGAGCTATCACCTGCTGGACGATCTTACCGTGGCGGAAAACATCGACCTGCCGCTCTCTTATAAGAATCTGCCCGCCAAGGAGCGCCAGGGGATGGTGGCCGACATTCTCGACCGTTTCCAGATCGTAGCCAAAAAGGACCTGTATCCCAGCCAGCTCTCCGGCGGACAGCAGCAACTGGTGGGCATTGCGCGCGCCGTGGTTCATGCACCCGCTTTGCTGCTGGCCGACGAGCCCACCGGCAACCTGCACTCCACCCAGGCGCGCGAGATCATGGAGCTCTTTTGCGAACTCAACCGTGCCGGCACGACCATAGTGCAGGTGACGCATTCGGAGGTCAACGCGCGCTACGGTAGGCGCATTATCGAATTACGCGACGGCTGGATGACGCGCGACGTGATTCTTGAACCAAAGGCGACGGAGGTCGGCAAACCGTGAAACAAACCAAGACAAGTCTGGCCAGATACACACAGACCGCAGCCGCGATTCTCCTGTTGCAGGTGAATCTTGCACTGGCCGTGGAACCGGCGACTGCCCCGGCTCCCGCGCCGTCGCAAGCGACTCAAGGCGGCATTCCCATTAAGCAGCTACTGCGGCCTTCGCGCAATCCCATCGACTCCTATCGCGGCAAGGCCGCGCCACCCCCGGAGCTCGCGAATTCCGTGCGCATCAACTCACTGGTGCGGAACGGCAAGCTCTACCTCTCGCTGCACGATGCCATCGATCTGGCTCTCGAAAACAATCTCGATCTGGTGATTGCGCGTTATAACCTGCCCATTGCCCAGATGGATGTTCTGCGCACTCAAGCCGGCGGACAGGTGCGCGGCGTGAATACCGGCGTAGTGCAGGGAACACCCGGCGGCGGCCAGGGCGCATCCGGCGCGGGCGGAGGCGCTGGAGGCACCACGGGCGGCGCGGGCGGCGCGGGCGCCGGCGCATCCGGCATCGTGTCGTCCACGCTAGGGACCGGCACCAACGTCTCCAACTTCGATCCCATCCTCTCCGCGCAGGGGTATGTGGATCACTCCGCGCAGCAGCTCTCCAACTTTCAGCTTGAAGGCGTGAACGTATATAAGGTCAACACCATCACCGGCACCGTGGGCTACAGCCAGGCCTTTGCCACCGGCGGCAACGTGCAGGTGAACTGGGTAAATACCCGGCAGACGTCGAACGGTATTTACGATTTTTTCAGCCCGCAGTTGAACTCCAACTTGCAAACAGTCGTATCGCAGCCGCTTCTGGCCGGCTTCGGGTTTGGACCTAACCTGCGCTTCCTTCGCATCGCCCGGACCAATCAGAAAATCTCCGACATCGCCTTCAAGGCGCAGGTAATCGCCACGGTAACGCAGATTTGCGATCTCTACTGGGATCTGGTGAACGCTTATGATAACGAGCAGGTGGAAGAGCGCTCCGTGGCCTTCGCGGCGGAGACCTTGAACACCAGCCGCAAGCAGCTTGAGTTGCAGGCCATTCCGGAGATGGATGTGCTGAAGGCGGAGGGCGAACTAGCCAACCGCGAACAGGATCTGACCGTGGCCCGCACCAATCTGGAGTTGCAGGAACTCTATATGAAGAACGCCGTCACGCGAAGCTTTGACGATCCCGTCCTCGAAGAGATGGCGGTAGTGCCTACCGACCGGATCGGAAACACCACGGCAGACGTTTCAGAGCCCCTTCAGCAGATGATCGAACAAGCCCTCAAGAACCGGACCGAACTGGCCGAATCGGCGCTAGACCTGCAAAATCGCGAGCTGAGCCGCAAGACCGCCCGCAATGCTTTGTTGCCCTCGCTCAGCATTTATGGGGTCTACGCCGGAACCGGGCTGGCCGGCGAGAAGAGTTCCAATTACTATCCAGGAGGGTCGGGGATTACATCTACGTTGCCCACCGGATATGGCGGCGCCCTGCATAGCGCGTTGGATAACAGCGCGCCCGAGTACCGGGTCGGTCTCCAAATGAGCATTCCACTGCGCAACCGCATCGCCAAGGCCGACCAATACCGCACCGAACTGGAGTACCGGCAGTCGCAGGTTTACGCTGAAGAATTAAAGAAGCGCATACACATCGAAGTCCGCAATGCGCGTTATGCTCTTGAGCAAGGGGCCAGCCGCGTTGACGCCGCGCGCCATGCCCGCGATCTGGCCCAGAGAACATTGGATATCATGCAGAAGGAACAGAAACTCGGCGCGGGATCGAACCAGCAGACACTTTCTGCCGAGCACGACCTGGCTCTGGTGGAGTCGGCGCTGGTAACAGCTGAGACCGCGTACGAGAAGGCGCGCATTGAAGTCAAGCGCGCCACCGGCTCGATACTCGAGGAGTACGGCATCTCGATAGCCGATGCTAAGGCCGGCACAGTGGAGGCAGATCATATCCAGTAAAGATCCAATCCGGGTTCTGGTCGCGGACGATCAGCCGCACATACTTGAAGCGGTCGAATTGCTGCTCGCCCCGCAAGGAATTGGCGTGGACTGTGTGCGCTCCCCCCAGTTGCTGCTGGAATCGCTGGGCCAAAGCGACTACGACGTGCTGCTGATTGACCTGAACTACACGCGCGACACGACTTCTGGCCAGGAAGGCCTGGATTTGCTGACGCGCATCCAGGAGTTCGATGCCCGGCTGCCGGTGATTGTGATGACCGCCTGGGGCAATATCGACCTGGCGGTTGAGTCCATCAAGCGCGGCGCCCGCGACTTCATCCAGAAACCGTGGGAAAACGAGCGGTTAATCTCGCTGGTTCGCGTCCATGCAGAACTGCACCAGGCGCTACGCCGCGCCAGCCAACTGGAGCTCGAGAACAGCCTGCTTCGCGCCGAAGGCATGCCGGAGTTTGTGGCCGCCGCGCCCGCCATGCGGCCAGTGCTGGAGTTGATCACGCAGGTCGGGCCTTCCGGCGCTAATGTGCTCATCACTGGCGAGCACGGAACGGGCAAGGAAATCGTTGCCAAGCTGCTACACGCCGCCTCGCCCCGTTGCCGCATGGCGCTGGTAGTCGTGAATGCCGGCGGGCTGCCCGAAGGAACCTTCGAGAGCGAGATCTTCGGACACGTGAAGGGCGCATTCACCGACGCGCGCACCGATCGCGTGGGCCGCTTCGAGTTGGCCAACCATGGGACACTTTTCCTGGATGAAATCGCCAACGTGCCCCTGCGCCAGCAAGCCAAGCTGCTGCGCGTGCTGGAGACCGGCGAGTTGGAGCGCGTCGGCTCGTCGCAAACCAGGCGCGTGGATGTGCGCATTATTTCCGCCACCAATGCCGATCTGCGCGCGGAAGTGAAAGCCGGCAACTTCCGCGAAGACTTGTTGTTCCGCATCAATACGGTCGAGATTCACCTGCCCGCTTTACGCGACCGGCGCGAGGATATTCCGCTGCTGGCCATGCACTTTCTCGGCCGCAACCGCGCCCGCTATCGCAAGCAGGTCAAGGGTTTTTCTCCGGCTGCCATGCAACAAATGATGCAGTATCCATGGCCGGGCAACGTGCGCGAACTGGAGCACACGGTGGAGCGCGCGGTGCTCTTGTGCCGGGGCGAGGAGGTTGAACCGGCCAACCTGGCCGTCACCGCAGTTAAGCCATCTTCGCAGTCGTTTGAGAACATGAGCATCGACGAGGTCGAGGCTATGCTTATCCGCAAGGTTACACGCCGCTATGACGGCAACATCGCCAAGGCCGCCGAGGCCCTGGGCCTGAGCCGGGCGGCGCTCTATCGCCGCATCGATAAATATGGGCTATGAGAAGGTCAAACGACGGCATCGGCGCTCGGCCCTGCGCCGGGTGCGGCTCTATTGTCTTCTGCTCTCGCTGCCGGCGCTGATCTTCGTCGCCATTTTTGGCTACCAGAACAAGACGAGCATAGCGCCGGCGCTTCTCGTCGCCGGTTGCCTGCTTCTGTATCTGGCAATGGTCGCTGCTGCGCTGATTGAGAGTATGATCCGCCCCTTGCAGACGCTTTCCAACGTGGTTTCGTCGCTTCGCGAGGGCGATTACTCCTTTCGCGCGCGTGGCGCTGGCGCGCCCGGAGATGAATATCGGGACGCGCTCGCCGAGCTGGCTTGGGAGGTCAACGCACTCGCCGATCTACTGCAAAAGCAGCGCGTGCGTTCGCTCGAAGCTACTGCGTTGCTGGCTCGCATTCTTGAGGTCATGCATGCGCCCCTGTTTGCTTTTGACCGAAACGACTTGCTTCAACTGGTCAACAACGCCGGTCTAAAGCTGCTGGGTTTGCCTCATGCCCGCTGTTTCGGCCACTCCGCCCGAGAACTAGGTCTGGAGGGGTTGCTTGCCGCGCCGGACCAGAGCATCCACTCTTTTGGCGTAAAAACTACCCGCTGGCTATTACGTAAGGCGGCTTTCCGCCAGGACGGCGTGCCGCACATGCTGCTGTTACTGGCGGATGTGAGCCTTCCGCTTCAAGAAGAGGAACAGATCGCATGGAAGCGGCTGATCCGGGTGCTGGGTCACGAGCTCTCGAACTCGCTGACACCCATCAAGTCCATCGCCGGCAGCCTGCTGGCGCGGGTGGACGCAATCAACGGCGACGACGCTACGGTGAGCGACTTTCGCCGAGGTCTGGGCGTGGTAGAAAGCCGCGCCGACGTCCTGCACCGTTTTGTGCAGTCTTACCGGCAACTGGCTCAGTTACCACCGCCGCGGCTCAGGCCGGTCTCGATTGGGCCGCTACTGGAACAGGTCGTTCTACTGGAGCAACGGCTGGCGGTTCAACTTGATCAAGGTCCGCCCGCCATTCTTGACGCCGATCCCGACCAGTTGGAACAGATGTTCATCAATCTGCTGGCCAACGCCGTGGACGCCTCGCTGGCCAATGGCGCACAGCAGGTGCGCGCTAGTTGGAAGCTCGCTGACTCCAATGTTCTGGTGACCATCGAAGACCGCGGCATGGGCATAGCCAACAGGGAAAATCTGTTTGTTCCCTTCTATACGACCAAGCCGTCGGGTAGCGGCGTGGGCCTGGTGCTGGCCCAGCAGATTGCCCGATCCCACGGCGGCGAGGTACAACTGGTCAACCGCGACGACGGCGAAGGCGCGCGCGCTGTTGTGCGCCTGCCGGTGGCGCAGTCTTAAGGCATTATGCAGTGCATGGAGTTTTCCGTTTTACAGGAATCGGGCCTCGGTTGTTGCCTACAGACCGTTGCTTGAACTGACCATGTAATAGTGCGTCACTTGGCTGGGCATGAGCCGCAATTCCATTCCGATCTCTTACTTGGGGCTGCGTTAGAGGATCTGTTCCGAGAAGCGTGCCAGCGTTCATCAATCGCGATCATGCGCGATTAAGTTGCCCGCCGAATGCTGAGCAGGGGAGAAGGACAAAGTCGGTTAGACTTCTTTGGACAATCCTGATCCAGAGGGATGAACTGAGGATGGAAATTGACTAAGGCAAACGGGGACTGTAGATAAAACTTAGCGGTCAAAGCATCCTGGAACAATTCAGAACTGCAGCATTCAATGAGGTAGCCGCAACCTGTCCAATCGAAAGCACTTATTTTCATGCAGTTCAACAGGTTACAGCAAATGCCGAAAACAGGTTCGGGACCAGAGGGTCGGAGGTTCAAATCCTCTCTCCCCGGCCAAACTTTTCAATAACTTACACTGAAATCTGGCCAGGCTAAACAGCCTGGGGATCCCAAGAGGGTTCCCATTCAACGCCAAATCCGCAGGAGGAGCGGCCCTTCAGTGGTACAGCATTTCATAAGATTCGCGATATGATCGTTCATGGCCGTCTGGCGACGGAGATATGGATCGTCGAAGGGGATTTGTGCGCGCACTTGAATATGAGCCGGATGGTATTCGGAATCGCCTGAGATGAGCAGCCTGCCACAAACCGGCGCACAGAATCCTACCCGTCTGCCGTCCAGGACAGCCCAGGCAGGCCTCGTCTTCAACATCATGCGTTTCTCGCTTCATGATGGTCCGGGGATTCGAACCACGGTATTTCTCAAGGGTTGTCCTTTGCGCTGTCGCTGGTGTCACAACCCCGAGAGTCAATCTCGCGAGCCGGAGATCCTCTATTTTGACGAACGCTGCATTCACTGCGGCGATTGCGTTCTTGCGTGCCCGCACGGCGCGCTTGACCTGGACCAGGACCGGCAGCCCATCCACCATCCTGAGCTATGCCTGCGTTGTGGAAAATGTGTTGAAGCCTGCCCCAGCGCCGCGCGCCAACTTGCGGGCCGCTGGATGACGGTGGCGGAAGTGCTGACAGAAGTGCTGAAGGACGAAGTGTTCTACGATGAGTCCGGAGGCGGTATTACAATCTCCGGCGGCGAGCCTTTGCAGCAGGCGGATTTTGTGGAAGCACTGCTGGCCGCCTGCAAGGCGCGGCGGATGCACACCGTTCTCGACACCAGCGGATTTGCCGATCCCGGCGTCCTGCGCCGAGTCAGCGAACACGTCGATCTGTTCTTTTACGATCTGAAACTGATGAACAGCGAAAGGCACCTGCGCTCTACAGGCGTGAAGAATGACTTGATCCTGCAAAACCTGAAGATGCTGGCGGAAGGCGGTAGCGCGGTCACGGTCCGGGTTCCCATCCTGCCTGGCGTAAATGACGATATCGAAAATCTTGACGCTTTATCCGTGTATCTATCTCCCCTCGGAGTTAGAGATATCGATCTTCTCCCCTATCACGAACTGGGCAACGGCAAATACCGCAGGTTGAATCTCTCCTACGGCATGGAAGGCGCTGAGCCGCCCACCACGGCAGAACTGGAAACGATCGCCGCGCGGCTGAGGCGCGACGGATTTCATGTGCGGATTGGAGACTGACATGAACGAGCGCGTACGCCGGCTAAGACAAGAGACCATGGGAATCAGGCCGTGGCTCTCCATCGAGCGGGCGGCGCTTCTCACCGAGTTTTACCGGCAAGATAAGACGGCTTCGGTTCCCATTCGGCGCGCTCGCGCCTTTCAGCACCTGATGGAGAACAAGGAGATCTATATCGGAAAAGAGGAGTTGATTGTTGGCGAGCGCGGCCCCGCGCCCAAGGCGACTTCCACCTTCCCGGAACTTTGCTGTCATAACCTCGACGACTTTGAAATTCTGAATTCGCGCGAGAAAATCTCCTATTCCGTGGACGAAAATGCCCGCAAGGTGCAGAAGAACGAAGTGATCCCGTACTGGGAAGGCCGCTCGATGCGCGATCTGATCTTTGCGGAGATGACCCCGGAGTGGAAGAGCGCGTACGAGGCCGGCATCTTCACCGAATTCATGGAACAACGCGCCCCCGGGCACACTGTGCTGGGTGATGTCATCTATCGCAAAGGCCTGTTGGAGTTAAAGGACGAGATAAAACTCGAGCTATCACACCTGGATTACTTATGTGATCCCCAGGCCTCGGCGAAGAGCGATGAACTGCGCGCCATGGCTATTGCGGCCGATGCGGTGATCCGGTATGCGGAGCGCCATGCCGAGAAGGCCGAGGAGTTAGCCAGTACGGAAACCGATCCAGCCCGTTGCGCGGAGTTACTTACGATTGCCGCGGTGTGCCGACAAGTGCCGGCGCACGCTCCGCGCAATTTCTGGGAGGCATTGCAGTCCTATTGGTTTACTCATCTTGGCGTGGTGACGGAACTGAATACCTGGGATTCCTTCTGCCCTGGGCGCTTTGATCAGCATCTGGATCCCTTCTACCAAAAGGAGCTGGAAGCAGGCACGCTAAGCCGGGAGAAGGCCAAGGAACTACTGGAATGCCTGTGGGTCAAGTTCAATAATCAGCCGGCTCCTCCCAAGGTCGGCGTGACCGCCGAGGAAAGCGGCACTTATACGGATTTCGCAAACATCAACAATGGCGGATTGAAGCCCGATGGTTCTGACGGTGTGAACGCCGTCACCTATCTCATCCTGGATGTCATCGATGAGATGCACTTGTTGCAACCCTCCTCGAATCTGCAACTGAGCAAGAAAAACCCGGATGCATTTTTGAGGCGGGGCATGGAAATCGTGCGCCAGGGCTGGGGGCAGCCCTCGATCTTCAACGCCGACATGGTTGTTGAAGAACTGATGCGGCAAGGAAAGTCGTCGGAAGAGGCGCGGCGCGGCGGAATATCAGGATGCGTGGAGACCGGAGCCTTCGGGAAGGAAGCATATATCCTTACCGGATACTTCAATTTTCCCAAGGTGCTGGAGATTACGCTGAACAACGGCGTGGACCCGCGCACCGGTAAGAAGATCGGCAAGGAGACCGGAAATGCGCGCATGTTTGCTTCCTACGAGCAGTTATTCGCGGCCTTCCGCGAGCAACTGCATTTCTTTGTCGATATCAAGGTGCGGGGCAACAATGTCATTGAGCGGCTCTATGCGGAGTATATGCCTGCGCCGTTCCTGTCCCTGCTGGTCGATGACTGTATCGCCAAGGGCAAGGACTACAACAACGGCGGTCCGAAATACAACACCACATACATCATGGGAGTGGCGCCGGCAAGTTGCGCTGACAGCCTGGCCGCGATCAAGCACCATGTTTTCGACCGCAAAACGACCCCCATGGATGATTTGCTGGATGCCTTAGCCCGCAACTTCGAGGGCCGCGAAAAACTGCGCTTAACTCTGTGGAACAAGACGCCTAAGTTCGGCAATGACGATGACTGCGCGGACGAGATATATGTGGCTCTGTTTAATGCTTTTTTCGATGAGGTGGATGGGCGGAAAAACACCAAGGGTGGATGTTACCGGATCAATTATCTTTCGACCACTTGCCACGTCTATTTCGGTTCGATGACCGGAGCCTCAGCGGACGGACGCCGTGCCTGGGAACCGCTTTCCGACGGCATTTCGCCTGTCCAGGGCGCAGACCAGAAAGGGCCTACCGCGGTCTTGAAATCCGCGGCCAAGATCGATCATGCCCGCACTGGCGGAACTCTGCTCAACCAGAAGTTCACGCCCCGGTTATTGGAAAGCGAGGAAGGGCTCGACAAGCTGGCGCATATGGTCCGCTCCTACTTCCGCCTGAAAGGACATCACATTCAGTTCAATGTAGTCACCACGGCCACGCTGCGCGCCGCGCAAGCAGAGCCGGAGAAGTACCGCGACCTGATCGTGCGCGTGGCAGGCTATAGCGATTATTTCTGTGACTTAACGAGCGCTTTGCAGAACGAAATCATCCTGCGCACCGAGCACGAGGACGTGGCACATTCCATGTTGACGCCGGCCACACAGAAGATCAGTCTTTGAGGATGATTATGACCATTCCTCTTTGCCGATAGACTTCCGGTCAGTTCCCATCCGAAACATACTCACGGCCTGAACTTTTATCGTATAGATCAGTAAACCCGCCTTCGCCACCACGGGCTGGGCCATGCTAGAGTGGGATTCCACGGAGGGGTGTGCGCGATGACGGCTGGAAATCAACTTCCCGGCAATGGCGAGACGATCGACTTGCAGCAACAGGTGGCGCGGTTACAGGCGCTGCTGGAGGCTTCGCGGCAGGTACACTCGACGATTCGCGAGGAAGAGGTGCTGGAGCAGGTACTGCGCATTGTGGTGCGCGAGCTGGAGATGGCCGGAGCGGCTTTTCCGGGCACGGGGCTGGCATATGGCGATGCGCCTTCGGCGAGCAACACGGGCGGGGACGGAACTTCACTGTGGAGTTATCCGCTGGATGATCGCAACGGCCGCCGCATGGCCGAGCTGGTGGTTGCGACTCCTGACGGGCGGGAGCCGACGCTCTACGAGGCCGACTTCATCGAAGGGCTGGCGTTGCAGGCCGCGGTGGCCGTGGAAAACGCCCGCAACCACAAGCGCAATGTGGAGTTTGCGCGCGTGCAACAGGATCTGGACGCGGCCCGCGCCATCCAGCGATCGCTGTTGCCGCAGAATCTGCCTTCAATCCCCGGCTACTCGCTGGCCTTTCGCTCTGCTACCTGTTACGAGGTGGGCGGCGACTATCTCGACATCGTTGCCCAGCCGGACGGTAGCCTGCTGATGGTGGTGGCCGACGTGGCCGGCAAAGGGATGGCATCGGCGATTGTGTCGGTGAGTTTCCGCTCTGCTTTCCGGGCGATGGCGGCAGGTGGGCTGCCGCTGGATGAACTGGCGGCGCGCATGAACCAGCACCACTGGGCAGAGGGCGAAGAGGCTCGCAGGCGGTACGTAACTGCTATCTTCCTCCGGTTGCACCCGGAGGCGGGCGAGATCGAGGTGGTAAACGCGGGACACAATCCCGGATTTCTTGTCCAGTCTGTCCAGACGGGAGCAGCGCCGCGCCAGTTTGAGGCAGCGGGCACGCCTCTGGGGCTTCTGCCGAGGATGGGCTACACGAGTGAGCGATGCGAGTTTACACCGGGGACACGGCTTTTGTTTTACACCGACGGGTTGACGGAAGTCTTCAAAGGGGATGAGGAGTTTGGTCCAGATAGGCTTCTGGCGGCATTTTCCATGTGCCAGGCGAGCAAGGCCGATGGTATTCTCGATTCATTGTGGGCAGCCACGGAGGAATTTGCCGATGACGGCCCGCAAACAGACGATATGACTGCACTGGCGCTATGCCGCGAGACAAGCCTGACGGAGATGCCGGAATGAGCGAGTCCAAATCCACGACCGCGCCCAAGCCCACCACCGTGGAAGTCCGCGTGCCCTCGCGGTTGGGCTTTGAAAAGGTGGTCATGAGCACGGCTGCCTCGGTAGCCAAGCTGATGGGCTTCCGCGAGGAGCGCATCGAAGACCTAAAGACGGCCGTGGCCGAGGCGTGCATCAACGCCATCGAGCACGGCAACCGGCTGAACGAAAAGCTGAGTGTGGGCGTGGTGCTGTCGGCCGGCGCGGATGCGCTGGAAGTGAAGGTCATGGATGACGGCAAGGGCATGAACCGGCAACCGGGCAAACTGGACAAGTTGAACAAGCCGGACATCGACCGCAAGATGCGCGGCGAAGAAGTCCCGCGCGGGTTGGGCATGTTTCTGATTCAGGCGCTGGTGGACGAAGCGGAGTGGGTAGCCGGCGACGAGGCCAACAGCAGTTATGTCCGGCTGGTGATCCGGCTGGATAAAGACGCGGAATAACCGAAGAAGATAGGGAGACGATTGATCGTGCAGAACGAGACCAAGGCGCGCGTTGAGCAGCTTACCTCTCCGGCCGGGCATCCGGTCGCCGTCCTGCGCTTCGAGGGGGATATCGCCAGCACCTCGAAGGACGCGGTGATCGGCACATACCTGTTACTGCCCAAGGAAACCAAGCTGGTGCTGCTGGACTTTACCAAGGTGGATTACATCAACTCCAGCGGCATTGCGCTGGTGATTCAATTGCTGATCGAGGCCTCGAACAGCGGCCAGAAGGTGAGCGCCTTCGGGCTCTCGGCGCACTTTACCAAAGTGTTTACCATGGTGGGCATCCCCAAGTACGCCGGGCTGTTCGCCGACCAGGCCGCCGCCCTCGCCGCTCTATAAGCTGCGTGGGAACTTCCCGGCACGCCAATCCGTACCTCACCAAAGCATGGAGTGCGAACGATGAAAGCAATCGTCTATGAAAGCTACGGCCCACCGGATGTGCTGCAATACCGGGAGATTGAAAAGCCCATACCCGCGGATGACCAGGTACTCATCCAGGTCCGCGCATCCTCGGTGAATCCCTACGACTGGCACTTCATCCGGGGCACACCCTCCTTCATTCGCCTGATGACGGGAATTCGCGCGCCGAAATCCCGACGGATAGGCGCGGATGTAGCCGGAATCGTGGAAGCGGTTGGCTGCAACGTCGCAAGTTTGAAACCTGGCGATGCAATCTTCGGCACGGCTGCAGGTTCGTTTGCCGAATATGTGTGTGCTTCCGAGTCGAGTCTGGCGCTGAAGCCGGAGAGCCTTTCTTGGGAAGATGCCGCGTCTGCGCCCCTGGCCGGCATCACCGCGTTGCAGGGCCTGCGCGATAAAGGCGGACTTGGCGCAGGCCAGCGCGTCCTCATCAACGGAGCGGCCGGAGGCGTAGGGACATTCGCGGTGCAGATTGCCAAGTCGCTTGGAGCGCGCGTCACCGGCGTGTGCAGCACCAGAAACGTCGAACTCCTCCGCTCCATCGGCGCGGACGATGTCGTCGACTACTCCCGGGAAGACTTTCTCAGCGGCGGCCAGCTCTATGATCTATTTTTCGATCTCGTGGGCAACAACTCCTTGCGGGCATGCCTTCGTGTGTTGCACCCCAAAGGCATTTATATCGGGTGCGGCGGCGGAGGCCCGGATCGGGGATCCATCGAGCTGCTTGGCTCCGTCCTCCATCAGGCTGCCCTCGCCCCCTTCGTAACTCAGAAAATGCCCGGTTTTATCGCCAAGATGAACACCGCCGATCTGAAGTTCCTGGCAGATCTCCTGCAAGCCGGGAAGATCGTTCCGGTGCTCGACAGAAGCTACGCCCTTCAAGAAACGGCCAGCGCTATCCGGTATCTGGAGCAGGGCCACGCGCGCGGCAAGGTCGTCATCACGGTTCCATAACGGCAGTCCATTGTGCTCTTTTCCCAATTAAGTAGGATTGCCATCATGTATCTAGAAGCGATCAAGATGCAGCCTAGAGAGTCGGGGATTGCTCTTATGGAAGAGCAGGCTCCAGTGCGGCGGCCCGGGTTACGGAGATCACGCTGATATCGTCCTGCTGCCCAAACTTCTGCGCAATGCCTGCCAACTCCGCGGCGCTGAGTGCCTTCCGCAGCAGTCCGTGTGTCCGCTCGAAGCCGAAGAGGCGCCCCTCGGCGTCCGCGGCCTCCACAATTCCGTCCGAGATCAGCACCAGCCGGTCGCCTTCCGTAAGTTTAAAGCACAGCACAGGGAAGATCGCCTCCCGCATCATCCCCAGCGGCAGGGCGCCCTCCATCGCGACCGGCTCCCCGTTCAGATAAGGCGGCAGATGGCCGGCGTTGGCCAGCGTAACCTTGCCATCCCGGGCAATGTTGAGCGCGAGGCAGGTAGCCTGGGCATCGCCGCGTCCTAGCAGCCGGCGATTGAGCACACCTAATAGATATTCAGGATCGGTACTGGTTTCCGCCGTGCTGCGGATGGCCCCCACCAGCAGCGCCACCATCATGCCCGCCTTGAGGCCCTTGCCTGTCACATCGCCAGCCACAATCAGCAGGCTGCCGTCGGCGGGTCGGGGAATGATCTGGAAGAAGTCCCCGCCTACCTCCCTCGCCGGCCGGTATTCGCTCTCGATCACCAGCCCCGGCAGCGTGGTCCGTGCCTCGGGCAGAATCATCAGCTGCATCTCCCGCGCCTGCTTCACGTCCAGTTCCATCAGACGTTGCATGCGAACCGAAAGCAGCAACCGGCGCAACAGCAGTAGAGACACGGTCGCCACCAGGAGCAGGCTCGCGCTGTGGGGAAGGTTGATGCCCA
>Ga0326727_10013905_pt1 | contig 17715 bp, 15 predicted proteins | sample MB2enrmetagenome_FD_207643 | JGI IMG/M metagenome (GOLD analysis project Ga0326727, IMG submission 207643) | Lab enriched peat soil microbial communities from McLean, Ithaca, NY, United States - MB29MY | ecosystem: Environmental > Terrestrial > Soil > Wetlands > Peat | place: USA: New York...
CCGCGCAGGACACGGTCGTCCTCGCGGACTTCACCAACACCAGTGGCGATCCGGCCTTCGACGGCACGTTGCGTCAGGGCCTTTCGGCGCAGTTGGAGCAATCGCCGTATCTTAACTTACTTTCCGACACCCGCATCGCTCAGACGCTCGCCTTGATGGCCCAGCCTGCGGACGCGCGCCTTACTCCTAAGCTGGCGCGCGAGGTCTGTCAGCGGACCGCCAGTGCGGCCAGCATAGAGGGCTCGATTGCCAGCCTGGGCAGCCAGTACGTGTTGGGACTCAAGGCAGTGAAGTGCCAGGACGGCGACGTGCTGACCGAGGAGCAGGTGACGGCCAACGGTAAGGAACAGGTGCTCAAGGCGCTGGGCCAGGCGGCGACCAGGATGCGCGAGAAACTGGGCGAGTCGCTAGCCTCGGTGGAGAGGTATGATGCGCCGCCGGAGAACGTCACCACGTCGTCCCTCGACGCGATGCGAGCCTATAGCCTTGGCTACCAGGCGGAAATCGTAAGGATCGATGACGCCGCCGCCATCCCCCCTCTCCAACGGGCCGTCAGGCTTGACCCGCAGTTCGCCATGGCTTGGGCGCGGCTGGCAATGGCCTACGGCGCTGTGGGCGATCGCGCTAGTGCCGCCGAAAGCATGCGCAAGGCAATCGAGTTGCGGGAGCGGGTGAGCGAGCGGGAAAGGTTCTATATCGACTCGCATGCGGCGGTAGACTCGGAGGCCGCTCGAAAGATCTATGAGTTGTGGGCACAAACTTACCCACGCGACGGCGTTCCGGTTGCGAACCTTTCCTCCATTTATATCCTTGAGGGCGATGCCGACAAAGCCCTTCTGGCGGCTCGTGAAGCCGTGGAACTCGAGCCTGGGAGCGGGGTTAACTATGCGAACCTCGTCGGGGTGTACGTGTACCTCGACCGTCTGGATGAGGCCAAAGCCGTAGCGCAGCAGGCCGAGGCCCACGGTCTCGACTTGCGACCGATTCACTCCTATCTCTACTCCGTCGCGTTCCTCGAGCATGATGGAGCGGGGATGGAGCGAGAGGCTGCCAAGCTGATGGGCACACCGGGATATGAAGATGAAATCCTATACACCGAGTCGGACACGGCGGCGTATGCCGGGCAGTTTGTCAAAGCGCGCGAACTGACGCGGCGCGCCATTGAGTCCGCGCAACGCGCCGATGATAAAAAAACGGCGGCACTCTACGGGACCCAGGCCGGCCTGCGCGAGATTCTGGTCGGCAACCAGAGTTTGGGGAGGCAGCAGGTGGTAGCTGTGCTCTCCGTCTCCAAAGGCTATGATGCAAAGGGAATCTCGGCGATAGCGCTGGGGTTGGGTGGCGATTCCGCGCGCGCCCTTCGCTTGGCTGATGATCTCGCGAAGCGATTCCCAAGATTCAAGACAGTGCAGTCACTTTACCTGCCGATGTTTCACGCCGCCGCCATCCTCGGCGGCGCTAGCGCCTCCAAAGAGGCTGGCAAGGCAGTGGAAGCGCTGGCGGCAGCAGCGCCCTACGAGATGGGAGAAGGGAGCTATGCTCTCTTTCCCGCTTACCTGCGTGGCGAGGCGTACTTGGCGGCGGAGCAGGGTACGGCCGCCGCAGCCGAATTCCAGAAGATCCTCGACCACCCGGGTGTCGTAGGGAACTCGCTTATCGGTGCGTTGGCACACTTGGGCCTGGGCCGCGCCTACGCTGCGGAGGCGGGCTTACGCCGCCACGGCGAAAATTCCGACGTGCATTCGCCACTAGAGCCCGACGCCCTCGCCAAAGCCCGCGCCGCCTATAAGGACTTCTTCACGCTATGGAAAGACGCCGACCCGGACATCCCCACCCTCCACCAAGCCAAAGCCGAGTACGCGAAATTGCCATGACGGACCGGCTGAGAGCCACGTGAGTGCTCGGCTGTTACTGGCTTGCAACCATCCTTGGAGTTTTGGCGGGAAGCACAGCCGCTGACGGGTGCCAAAGATACCCCAGATGAATCATGATCCTGCCCACCGCGACAACCGGCGTCAAAATCTCCTTGTCACGACGGATCTGGCCACCATCCCAAGCGTGCTGTGGGGAGAAACTGGTCCTGCCTTGCTGGCTTTGCAGGAATAGCCTCAGAGCATCGGCAGCGCAAAAAACGAATCCGCAGCTGGACACAGACTCTAAAGCCCGGGTTCAAGGCGGCAGCTTCGCAAGCTCCGCTGCCGCTCCAAGGCCGCCGGTTGCCACCGCAGACGGAGGCATCGCACCCCCAAGACTAAATGCCCCACAATTAGTGCTTGACAGACGCTCCCCAGTGAGCTACAATGCTAGCGTATGTTTTTCGTGGGGAGGACTCCGCAAGAGCCCAACCCGACCAAGGGAAGCTATGAGAAATTCGACATGGCGGGACTTCGGCTTATGTAGCCCCTTGAGAATTCAGGTAGGGGCACGCCGTGGCGTGCCCGTACGGGGATTCTCTCACGGCTTCAGGGGCTTGGCCTGCCTTGGCGAGCAAAGGCGCCCGCGCGCAGGAAAATGCGACTTACTGGCAGGCGCAATCTTCCAGCTGCCAACTGTCAAAACCCAATGGCAATTCGAAAAGAATTCTCTTTTTGAACGAACGAAGCTGGAATGTTGTTGAAAACAAAGGACGGCTGTGGAAAACTGGGCAACAAAGCTGGAATGTTTATGAAAAAACAGGTACTTAGCCCGTTATTGCTGTAATGTCACAGAAAACAAAAGGCGTTACGGTTAGTCGCCGCAAGAAGGGATTCAAAATCGTACACGGCGGAAAGTGCTCGGGGGGCTCGGACGGAAGGCGGCAGCACGGTCGCTGGATAAGAGCCGCGGAATCAAAAACGGAGGTCGCGCTCGCTTTCAACAGCGAGTGGCAGTTCGAAAGAACTCTTTTTTTGAACGAACGAAGCTGGAATGTTATTGAAAACAAAGGACCGTTGTGGAAAACTTTTGGGCGAAGCTGGAATGTTATTGAAAACACAGGTACTTAGCCCACTAAAGCTGGAATGTAGCAGAAAACAAAAGGGTTAGTGTTCATCACAACACTAGGGAAAAGACGGCTTGAGACATTATGTCCTGGCCAACGTTTTGGAGTGCGGCAGCGGAGCCTGCGAGATCGTCTGCGCTGTGAACTTGCTCCCCTTGCTGATATAGTACGGCGCCGCAGGAGGCAGTATCTCATGAACAAGTTCAGCGTGTTTTCCCGATCACTCCCGTGGTACCTGGCGTCCGTTGCCGCCCTGTGCGTCTTGGCGTTGGCCGGCATCACCATGGTCCCCCTGCGGGCACAGGACTTCCCTGCCTTCGGCCAAGCGCCGCGTGCGACGCTGGCATTGGCGGGACTCAAAGCCCCTGTTGGTGTCTATCGCGACACTCTTGGCATCCCGCACATCTATGCGGGTTCGGCCGAAGATGCCTACTTCGCGCTCGGTTATCTGCACGCCACCGATCGCCTGTTCGAGATGGAAGTGTTCCGGCGCCGCGCTTCCGGCACGCTGGCGGAAGTCTTCGGCAAGGCGTCCCTGGACGATGACAGCTTCGTCCGCCAGATCGGCATCCGGCGCACCGCCGAAGCCGCGTGGAAAAGTCATCGCCTCGACGGCCGCATCCGGAGCGAGATGCAGGCCTACTGCGGCGGCGTCAACGCCCGCCTTGGCGAGCTGCAAAAGTTAAGCGGCCCAAAGCTGCCCGCGATCTTCCAGCAACTCGGCTTCACCCCCGCGCCCTGGAGTCCCGTGGACGCGCTGGCGTTCCCAAAGTACATGGGCTGGGACCAGTCCGGCACCGATACCGACGTGTGGATGGGCATGCTGGTGGAGAAGCTGGGTCTCGAGACCGTGGACGAACTCTTTCCCCTCGACCGCCCGTATGAAGTTCCCACCATCCCGGGATGGGGAGCGGTGAACAAGCCCCTGGGGCACGGGGATGCCCTGGCGCGCAGTGGGGGCGGTCCACGACCGCCGTCCGGAGTTTGGTGGCCGTCAGCACCGTGTCTCAGGCGCTCACCCTGCGCCGCTACCAACGTGCCTCCGGAATTCCCACCCGATTTTGACCGGGCTGCCCTCGATCTGCATCGACACTTTGTTGGCGGCCGCTTCGGCAGCGAGTTCGCGCTGGGCAGCAACAACTGGGTGATCGACGGAACCAAGTCGGCCACCGGCAAGCCGATCCTCGCCAATGACCCACACCTGGGCTTTTCGCTTCCCTCCATCTGGTACACCGCGCATTTGGTGGCGCCCGGCCTCAACATTACCGGAGTCACGTTCGCGGGCTTCCCCTACACCGTGATTGGTCACAACGATCGCATCGCGTGGGGCCTGACCGACATGCAGGCCGATGCCGTCGATTACTTCATCGAAAAGACGGACCCGCAGCATCCCCACCAGTATTTCTACAAGGGCGCGTGGCGCCCCTTGAGGCGCGTTCGCGAAGACGTGCCGGTGCGCGGCGGAAAGCCGGTACCCCTGGAAATCGAGTCGACGATCCACGGCCCGCTGGTTACTACGCACGGCGCCAAGCTCGCGCTCGCGTGGACCGGCCTTGGGCCCACATTTGAGGTCGTAGCCTTCCAGCGGCTCAACACCGCGCGCGGTCTCGCCGATTACGAGGCGGCGCTCAAGGACCTCACCGCGCCCGCGCTCAACGTGATCTATGCCGACGTGGACGGCAATATTGCCATCGCCCCGCACGGTGCGCTGCCCATCCGCAAGCGCGGCCTGGGACGCTGGCCCGTGGACGGCTCGTCCGGCGACTTCGATTGGGCCGGAAACATTCCCGACGATCAGCTTCCCTTTGCGCTCAACCCTACCCAGCATTTCCTAGCCTCCGCCAACGGCCGGCCCGCTCCCGTGGGATACCCCTACTACCTTGGCTGGATGTGGGACCCAAGCTACCGCACGCGCCGCATCCATGAATTGCTTTGCACGCATGAACACATCACGGTTGAGGACATGGAGGCCTTCCAGATGGACGCGCACGATTCGGCCGCCGAGGCGTTTGTGCCGGTCCTTGTCGCCGCTTATGACCGCCAGCCCTTCGGCGGCGATCAGGTGCGCCGCGCCATCGACGAGCTGCGCCGCTGGAACTTCGAAGCCACGCCGGAGAGCGTCGCCGAGCGAATCTGGGTGGTTTGGTTCGAGCGCTTCCGCCAGGACGTCTGGCAGGGCGATTTCGACGCCGCCGGCGTGGAACGGTGGAACGGCGGCTGGGGTTTCGCCGGTTCGAACGAGCGCCAGCCCGAGCTCGAAGTGCTGGAGTTCCTCACTCGCGCCAACCCGGAGTCGAAATGGTTCGATGATGTGCGCACGAAGCAAAGGGAAACACGCGACGACATCATGGCGCGCAGCTTCGTCGCGGCCGTCGCCCAGCTTGTGAAGGACCGGGGAGCCGACATGAGCCGGTGGCAGTGGGGCGCGACCAACGTCCTGCGCCTGCACTCGCTCACGCAGAATTCCGCTCTCGACCGCGGTGGCATCCCCGTGCGCGGCGACGAGTTCACGCTCGGGCCCGGCGCCAACGGCGGCGAGGTCACAGGCGGCGCCTCCTGGCGAATGGTGGTGGATTTCAGCGATCTCGGGCATAGCTTCGGCATGTACCCCGGCGGCCAGAGCGAAGATCCTACAAGCCCCCATTACGACGACCAGATGAAACCCTGGGCCGAGGGCCGCTACCTGCCGCTCTATTTTTATCCTTCACCACAGGCCTTCCAACCCGGACAGATCGAGTCCGTGCTGGTGCTGGAGCCGAAGTAGCGCCGCGGGGCATACATTGGTCGTTTATGTATGCGCCCCAACGCCTATTGATCTGCGCAGAGTGAATTTGGAGAAGTGCACCTTGACCCTCGACACTCGACTCCCTGACTGCACCCGACAGGGTTGATCCGTCGTTCGGCCCTGCAAATGGGACTTCGGACTCTAATACCTAATTCCAACATACCACAACGTGGTATTAACCATTTCACGTAGGGAGTGCAGAGTGCGCAAGTAGGAATCGGCTTCGATGGGACTGTCAGGGGCCGGTGAGGCGTAAGCGGTAATACCCAGGGACCGGAACATCAGTTTGATTCGATAAAGGTGGAAGCCATCGCTTACAGCGACGCAAGTATGCTCTTGGCGCTGCCGGAGGAGGAGCGTTACGGCTTTGACGCTCTCATAGGTGGTCAGGCTCCGAGTGTCCACGAGGATCTTGGCTTCGGCCACACCCCGCTGGATCAGGTAGTCACGCCCCACGCCGGCCTCGGTATATTGCGGGTCACCTCCACTGCCACCGGTGGTGATGACCAACGACGCGAGGCCGCGCTCCTCAAGGTTAAAGGCGTGATCCAGGCGGGCTTTGAGAACAGGGGAAGGCTCGCCGTTATACTCCGCCGCACCAAAGACGACGAGGGCATCTGCAGGCGTTGCTTCATCGCGCGCGGCTTGTTCGCGGATGGCAAGATAAAGCGACCTCTCCGCATAGGCGAAAGCAAACAAGGCCAGCAGCAGTACGCTAAGAACTCCTTGGCGAAAGCGCAGGTAAATCAGCCCAGAAACTCCTTCAATTCGGACTCCGGCACTCCGCCGGGTCGGAGGATACGCACCCGCTCACCCGTCAAGTCTACCACCGTGGAGGCAAGCTGTCCTTCGGTGGGGCCTCCGTCCAGGATGAGAGGCAGTAGATCGCCGATCTGCCTGTCCACTTCCTGGGCCGTGGAGCAAGCGGACAATTCCGAAAGGTTTGCGCTGGTTCCCGTCAAAGGCCGCGCGGAAGCGTCGATCAGCGCCGTGGCCAGGAGGGCCTGCGGCCACCGAAGGCCAACCTTGCCGGTGTTTGCAGTGACTTTCAGCGGGATCTGGCGAGAGGCGGGAACTACCAGGGTCAGGGGACCCGGCCAAAACCTCTTCGCCAGCGTGAAGAAAAGCTGCGGGGGGTTGTGGGTAAGATCCGCAGCTTGGTCGATGGAAGCGACCAAAAGGGGAAGGGGCCGGTCAGCCATACGGCGTTTGATTCGGTACACCTCACTCACCGCCGCCAAGTTGAAAGGATCAGCGCCCAGACCGTAAAAGGTGTCCGTGGGAAAGGCAACCACCTTGCCGGAAATAATCATGCGGACGGCGTATTCCAGCAGGAATCCCAGCCTTGCTTGGTCTACTTTGATTAATTCAGCCATGTGCTTTGCCGTGCGAGTGCCTTCTGGCAGGAGGCTGGGAATTTGCCATCCTGCAACATATCGTGGGGACAGGGTCCTCGCCCGCGTGGAGTTGGCGGGCACCCACGAGGGCCGCCCCTGCTTTCCAGGAGCTGCGCCAAGTTGTGCGCCCCTCTAGCCGGGCCCTCTGCGGCTTATGCCGGAACCTGTCAGAGCCTCGCGGCTGACCGTAACATAAGCTCTTCAAAGGGTCAAGGTCTGCTCGCACTTTAATTCTGATCCTCTTCCCTCCCCTATTCGCGGCGAGAACTAATCACCCTGTCCCGGTCAGAACATGAAAGCGGCATCTGACTGTCTTCGCGCAGCGAGTTGCCCAAGCCGAGGCGAGCTTGCGGTGTGGCAGCGGTGAGTCCAGCGAAATTGCGCTTGACTTACCTCCATCCTATAGGTCAGAATGACCCAACCACCGCAATTATAGTGGTTTCAATATTCCAAACCGAAACGGGGGTGTAGATCGGTTGGCTGAAGTAAGACTTCAGGACGGAGAGTCCTTGGAAAACGCGCTTCGCCGCTTTAAGCGTAAGGTTCAACAGGAAGACATCATAAAGGAAATCAAGAGACATTCTTTCTACTTGAAACCTGGTGAGAAAAAGCGAGTCAAGGCAGCCTTGGCTCGTAAAAGGGCACGCAAAAAGGCTAGACACGAACAGGATTAGGGAACTAGAAGCAGCGGGAGAGTGGGAACGACACAAGCCTCGCGGTGTGTGACCACTTCACAGCCTGTGACGGGTGGGGCCCTGTTCGAGCAGGGGAGTGCGGCTATGGAGTACGGGGATAGGGTCCTGAAGTGTATGGACTGCGGAGCGGAGTTCGTTTTCACTGCCGGGGAGCAGATTTTCTTCGCCGACAAGGGATTCAAGAACGAGCCAAAGCGTTGCAAGCCTTGTAAGGTGAAGCGGAGTCAAGCCCTGAGCGGGCAGAGCTACCACCGGGTCGAAACCATGACCACGTGCACTCAGTGTGGGAAAGAGACGACCGTTCCCTTTAAGCCAACTCAGGGGCGACCGGTCTACTGTCGGGAGTGTTTTCAGCAGCGACGCACCTCTGGCGACCCGGCTTAATTCCACCTCAAACACTTCCAGCTTGGCGAACTTCGGGTGAGGTGTGTGCAATTTGGAAGTTTGCTGTAGTAGCGGCGAGTTTACCTCGCCAAACGACGGCGTAAAGCCGCCTCTACATCAAACTGACCCACTACCGAAGCTCGAACAAGTTGCCAGGAATGCCATTCAAATCAGCTACAATTATGTTTCGACCATGCCCACATTCCAACTTCTCAATTTCGGTTGCCGCGCGAGCCAAGCGGACGGTGCTGCGATCAAGAGGCAGTTGCTCGAATCGGGCCTCCAGGAGGTCGGGGACATTGCCGCAAGCCAAGTGGCGATTCTGAACACTTGCACCGTCACAGCCAGGGCGGATGCCGAAGTCCGGCAACTGGTCCGCCGCATCCACCGTGCTAACCCGCTGTGCCGGATTCTGGTCACCGGCTGTTACGCGCAGCGTTCGCCAGCGGAAATCGCTCAACTGGGCGGTGTCGCCTGGGTGGTCGGGAATTCCCACAAGCACGTCATCGCGGACCTGCTGAGGTCGAGCCTGCAAGCACCGGAACCACTGACTGTCCTGGTGGGAGAGATTAGCGATGAATTCCATTTTGTTCCCGTATTCCCGGACGACCGCACTCGTCCCACGCTCAAGATCCAGGACGGCTGCAACGCGCGCTGCTCCTTCTGCGTGATTCCATCCGTCCGCGGCCGCAGCCGCAGCCTGGCGCCCGAGAAGGTCGTCGAGCAGGTCCGCGAATTGGAGCAGAGTGGGTATAAGGAAATCGTTCTCTCCGGGATCAACCTGGGAAGTTATGGGCGCGACGTTGACCGTGGCATTACTTTTCTCAGTCTCCTCGAGAGGTTGCTGGAGGAGACCGCCATCGCGCGCCTGCGCATAAGCTCCATTGAGCCGATGGACGTCAGCCCCGCGCTCATCCGGCTGGTGGCCGAAGAGCCGCGCATGGCGCAGCACTTCCACATCCCATTACAGAGCGGGTGCAGCCGCATTCTCCGCCTCATGAACAGGAGATACTGGCCCGCACAATATGCCGAGCGTATCCTTGCCATCCGCGAGCAAATCCCCAACGCCGGCATCGGCGCGGACGTGATGGCCGGCTTCCCGGGCGAGACGGACCAGGACCACGCCGCGAGCGCAAGCTTCATCGAATCACTGCCCTTCACCTATCTGCACATTTTCCCGTATTCGGCTCGACCCCATACGCCCGCCGCTGCCGCACCCCGCCAAGTAAACGGACGGGTAGCCCGCGAGCGCGCCCAGGAAATCCGCGCTTTGCTCACCCGCAAGCGCCAGACTTTCCTTCAGGCACAAGTCGGCCGTAGCCTCTCGGCCGTCACACTCGATGAATCCGAAACCGGTGCGCGCGTGGCACTCAGCAGCAATTACCTGAAGATTGCCCTTCCCGGCTCGAACTTACCACCCAACACGCTGCTCGATATCCAAGTGGGACGAGTTCATGAGGGCCTGCTCTTCGGCTTTCCTGCCTAACGCTGAATCCCCGCTGGACAGACGGACCAGAATTGCTCAGAATATTCCCTAATAAGGCACCCCCCTGGTTTGGATGGCAGGGGAGGTGGGATGGTGAAACTTGAGCACTTCGCAAATCCCGGCGCAGGATAGCATTCGCATCAGCGAGTACGTCCAAGGAAGATTCATCCCGCTCTCCCACCTGGCCCACGGCTGGGAGATACACTCCATGACCACGCTGACTCCGGCGGAGGAGCGGACCATGGTGCGAGAGCCGGCTCAGGCAGTTCCGGCGGGCATTGCCGAGCGGATCGGCCCGCTTCGAGTCCTCATGGTTCCTTACATCGCTTGCGTGGAGTCCGGGGATGTAGTCTGCCCGGCTAAACCCAAGGGTGAGACTCACACTGCCGCATGGGTTGAAACAAGTGAAAGGACCAATCTCCTCCTCGCCTGCCGGGAAGTTGATGCCCACGACACCGGGTTCGAGTTCCTGGCGAGTGTCGCCGAGCTGCTGCGGCCACGTCTTAACGTTTCAGAACTCGCCGCCTACGATGAGCTTCTGGATGAAGAGCTTCGCCACGGAGTGCGCGGCGAGATTGATGAAGAATCCCTGACTGCCAAGCAGGCACTGCTCGCCATTCGCCCCTGGCGCCGGAGTCGCCTTCAGTATGAGCCCTACCGGGACATCTCCCTGATGAGCACGGTAGCTGAATACATGCACGGCTTGTGGCACGACGTCCAGATCCGCGTGGGACCCGAACACCTGCCCCTCCAACAGTTGCGCCGCCGTATGACCCTGATGTCCAACCTGTTTCCGCCCAACCCTGGCTATGCAGTGTTCGCAAAGGACTTGGAAGAGGAACCGAAAACAGAAGAAGGAGCGGCCCCTACTGGAAGCTAGAAGTCAGAAACCAGAAACTGGAAATCAGAGGGGAACAGTCAAGACCGGGCATGGACCCTTTTGGATGACGCGGTGGGTTGTGGAACCAAAGATGGCCAGGTCCAGAGCATTGCGACCGCGCACTCCCAGTATGATGAGGTCCGTATCCGCTTCACGGGCGGAGCGGATGATCTCCTCGTAGGGCTTGCCGACTCGCAGACGGGGCTTAAGGAGACTGCAAGTCCGGGCGGTGGGTGGCAGCAGACGCTCGAGTTGCTGCACTACCTCGGACGTTACTGCGGTGAGGTCCTTGTGCAGCGGGAAATCCTCCATGACGTGCAGCAACGTCAGCTCGGCTTTGTATTCCTCAGCCAGGGAGAGGGCATAGAGTAAGGCCCGCTCGGAATAAGTCGAAAAATCCACCCCGAAAAGGATCTTCCGCAAATGCACCGGCTCGACACTGTCCCCTGGGGCCACAAATTCGTGCGCGGGTTTGCGCACGACCAGGACGGGACAGCACGCCTTTCGCAGGACCTTTTCCGTGACCGAGCCGAGGAGGATGTGGTCCAGGCCGTGCCGGCCGTGTGTACCCATCACGATCAGGTCCACGGCTTGCGCTTGGGCGAAGGCAAGGATGGTATCCGTCACATCACCTTCGTCCACAAAGCTCTCAATCTCAATTCCCTCACTAGTGTGTTTCCGCAGAAAATCCTTAAGTTGCTCCCGGGAAAAGGCCGAAAGGCCCTGCGAAACCTTGTCGGTCGCTTCCGGATTAATATAGGAAGGATAGGCCGAGAATGCCAGGTGGAGAACGTGCTCGACCAGCAGTTTGCTCTTATAGCGCGGTGCCAGTGACAGCGCGTATTCGAACGCCCTTGCGGAGAACTCTGAAAAATCCAGCGGGCAAAGGATGCGTTCCAGCTTCAAGGGAGCTCCTTAGTCGATTGCCAGGGAGACTTCACTTCCTGTCCCGAACTTCAAGCGGAGAGGTTTTGTGGCTAACCCCGGCCAGGATAAGATTCATGGTCGATTCCGTGCTCCGATTGAGACTCCTGGTTAGGACAGTTGGGGTGAACTCTAACTCGCTCGAACACTGCCCAGCGTTGTTAGGAAGGCACGCGACATGCCAGGAATTCAACGTTGTGGCGCGCCAAAGATTTGCATGGATGTGACTCATCTCTTCCTTTAAGATCAGGTCAATACGAGCAGTTAAGTGCTAACCGACAAGTGGTCATGGCCTGAAACAGGTAAGGATGCGATTGAGTCATTTGCCGCAAACCTTCTGAAATTTCGCGCAACTTATTTGAATGCAATTATGTAGGCAGGTCAAAGAAACTCCTAACTTTTGCTATACTCGCCCTGTGCAAGAAATTAACAGGTGCGCTTGCTTGGCATTTAGAATGCTCCAACAATTGGGTCGTGGTCGAAAACGAGGCAGAAAGTTAGTCTCGCTGAAACTTCGGCGCTTTCAGGAGGGTCTGATTCATGAGAATCATTCGGTCACTGCTGCTGTTGACTCTTGTAGCCTTCATCGCTGTTTCAATGGGAATGAGTAAGGCGGAATATAGCAAGAAAGAAGGGAAGCCTTGCACCTTCTGCCACCCGGCCGGAAAGTTCAAGGAGCTTACTGACGCGGGAAAGTACTACAAGGAGCATAACCACTCGCTCGAGGGCTATAAGGCTGCCGAGAAAAAGTAGTCGCAGGAGTTAGTCGAACTGGCATCGGGGCCATTTCGGCAGACCCTTTCTCTCGTGCCTCAGAAAGTCGCAAAAACATGCGTGCAAACCAAGAAATTCCCACTGGAGGGCCGGAACCGGCACGCATTCGCGGGCTCTCGGGGCCGCTGGCGCACATCCTGCGCCCGATATTCTATCTCAGCCATAATCTGGTCAGTCGCCTTGGCGTGGTGCTGACGACCAGTGCCGGCGTGACGCTGGTCCTGGCTTACTTTTTCCAGCTTTTCGGCATGGTCTACAACCCTTACGCCGGCATCTTAGTTTTCCTCCTTCTGCCGGCGGTGTTTGTTGCCGGACTCCTCTTGATCCCACTCGGCATCTACCGCGATTTCCGCAGGTACCGGCGACGCGGCACGCTACCCGTCACTTACCCTACCATCGACTTTCGCGACCCGCGCCTGAAGCAGACGGCGTTGTTCGTAGCGATTATGACCGCCCTCAATGTGCCTCTCTTCGCCGTCGCCACTTACCGTGCCACGGTCCATATGGATTCGGTCGAGTTCTGCGGGCAGACCTGTCATCAGGTGATGCAGCCCGAATTCACGGCTTACCAACGTTCCCCGCACGCGAGCGTACTTTGTATTGAGTGCCACATTGGACCGGGGGCGCCGTGGTTTGTGCGCTCGAAAATCTCCGGCAGTTACCAGTTGCTGGCCGTGACCTTCAAGCTCTACCCTCGCCCGATCCCCACGCCGGTTCACAACCTGCGCCCCGCACGCGAGACCTGCGAGCGTTGCCATTGGCCGGACAAGTTCTCGGGTGACAAGTTGGAGGTCAAAACCAGCTTCGCTGACGATGAAAAGAACACTGCCAGCAAGACGGTTTTGTTGGTGCACATCGGCGGCCGCCGTCCGGACAGCCAAGTGGTGGGGATTCACGGAATACACCTGAGCTTGGTGACTTACGTGACAGCCGATGATAAGCGCCAGATCATCCCCACCGTCATTTATAAGAACCCCGATGGCTCTTTCACGCAGTATGTGGCCACGGAGCCACCTCAGAACGGCTCAGCCCGTCACGAACAACGCACCATGGACTGCATGGACTGTCACAATCGCCCCACACACACCTTCGACATGCCGGAATCAGCGGTTAACCGCGAGATGGCCGCAGGGCGCATCAGTCCTTCTTTGCCTTTCGTCCACAAGTTCTCGGTTGAGCTTTTGAAGCAGAACTATCCCAGCAGGTCGGCGGCCCAGACCCAATTGCCGGAAGCTTTCCGCGCATACTACAAGGCGAATTATCTTTCGCTTTACAATTCGCAGCGGATGCAGATTGAACAAGCAGCGGCCACGGTGCTCGACATTTTCAATGGCAACATATTCCCCGAGATGAATATTACCTGGGGGACGTATCCGAACAACTTGGGTCATACAGACTTCCCCGGGTGCTTCCGCTGCCACGATGGCAATCACAAATCAAAGGAAGGACGTGAAATCACGCAAGATTGCAATGCGTGCCATTCCCTCCTGGCCATGGACGAGGCGGATCCCAAGGTCCTGCACGAGCTCTACCCAAGCCAGTAAACACACTTGCCAGCGAAGGCAGAATTCGGGCATTATTACATCCGGCCCGCTGACCGAATGGAGGGCAGGTAGGAAAGAAGCGAGGACAATCCCAGAAGGAGAACATTCATGAAGCTGCTTAAGGCTCTAATCGCGACATCAATCCTTTGTGGTTCTTTACTCACGCTGGCGACGGCGAAGCCGGAATACGCCAAGAAAGAAGGCAAGCCCTGCACGTTCTGCCACGTAAGGATGGGATCCAAAGAATTGAACGACGCCGGCAAATACTATAAAGCGCATAGCCATTCTCTGGAAGGGTACAAGGCGCCGGAGAAGAAATAGCATTCAGTCACTATTCACTAGGATGGCAGCAGAACTGCGCGGGATCGTGCGGGGGGAGGTTTTTTCGTATAATCGCAACGACCGCCGCGTCCGACCCATGGCCCTGTCAAGGTTTGTGCGCAGGGCCGACAGTATGAGAGGAGAACGCCTGGTTGGAAACCACTGACCTTACTCCGCGTGGAAGCGTTCAGCCCGGCCGACGCTGGGTTAATCTCCTTCTAGGCAGCGGCGTCGTAGCTTCGATCGTTTCCTTCATCTATCCCGCGATGCGCTACATCATCCCCCCGCCCGTGGCAGAATCGGCCAGCCGTTTTGTGGTGGCGGCGAAGGTGGGCGAACTCAAGAACAACAGCGGAAAGATCTTCAAATTCGGTTCCACGCCCGCACTGCTGGTCCGTCTCGTGGATGGCAGCTACCGGGCTTTTTCGGCCGTGTGCACGCACTTGAGCTGCACGGTGCAGTTTCGTTCCGACCTGCGAGAAATCTGGTGCGCGTGTCACAACGGACTCTACGATCTCGAGGGGCGCAATCTCAGCGGCCCGCCGCCGCGTCCGCTCGAGGTCTACGAAGTTCACATTCAGGGCGAGGACGTGGTGGTGACCCGCACCGCCTGACTATGGCCACTCTCTACCGTAAAACTCTGAACTGGCTCGACGAAAGGTTCGGAACCGGAAGTGTGGAGGAGTTCTTACGCCACAAGACAGTTCCTGTGAATCGCCACATGCTTTGGTACTACTTGGGTGGCATGACCCTGTTTCTATTCATCATCCAGGTTCTGACCGGCATCCTGCTGCTGCTTTATTATCGGCCCACTCCCAATGACGCCTTCGAAAGCGTGCAATACATCATGACTCAGGTGCGCTTCGGCTGGCTCATCCGCTCCGTGCACAGTTGGTCGGCGAACCTGATGATCTTCACCGCTTTCATGCACATGTTCAGCGTTTATTTCCTGAAGGCTTATCGAAAGCCGCGAGAACTCACTTGGATCAGCGGCATGCTGCTGCTTTTCATCCTGCTGGGTTTTGGCTTCAGCGGTTATCTCCTGCCCTGGAACACCCTGGCCTTTTTTGCCACCAAAGTGGGAACCGAGATGGCAGGTTCGGTTCCCGGCGTCGGGAAATGGCTTCTGGTTTTCCTGCGCGGCGGCCAGGAAGTTACCGGCGCAACTTTGACGCGATTCTTCGGATTCCATGTTGCCGTATTGCCGGGACTCGCCACCTTACTGCTCGCTATTCATTTATTGCTCGTGCAGCGGTTGGGGATGAGCGTTCCACCGAGCGTCGAGCGCGCCATCGCTGAGGGACGCACATCACCGCGTTCCATGCCTTTCTTCCCCAATTTCCTGCTTCGCGACATGATCGGCTGGTACGCGGCGCTGGGAGTACTGGGAGGGCTCGCCGCGATCTTTCCGTGGGAACTGGGCGCCAAGGCCGATGCCTTCGCTGCCGCTCCGGCGGGAATCCGGCCGGAGTGGTATTTTCTTTTCATGTTTCAAACCCTGAAGTATCTCCCCGCCAAAATCCTTTTCCTGGAAGGCGAATTCGCGGGCATACTGGGCTTCGGTGCGGCGGCAGCGGTTTGGGTCTTGGTACCTTTCTTGGACCGCCGGGCAGGCTTCGGCCGCGTGACGCGCTTTTTCACCGGCCTGGGGATTTTTGTGCTCGGCTACATCGTTGTGCTGTCGGCGTTAGCCTTGCGGTAGAGCGCTATGAAGAATTCCATGATATTCCTCGCCTTGATGTTCTTCTCGCTCCGAGCCGCCTCTGCCGCTCCACCCAAAGACACCTGCCTCGCCTGCCACTCCGCGCTCGAGGGGGATTCCGCCAAACCCGCCATGGAGTTCGAAGGTGATGTGCATCATCAGGCCGGCCTAAGCTGTGCAGATTGCCATGGGGGTGATCCCAACGACGAATCGATGAACGCCATGAGCCGCGCCAAAGGCTTTCGCGGCGCTCCGAAAAAAAATCAGACCCCGGATTTCTGCGCCCGCTGCCACTCCGATGCCGCCTACATGCATCGCTTCAATCCTAAAATGCGGGTGGACCAGTTGAGTCAGTATCTGACCAGCGTACACGGGAAGCGCCTGAAGCAGGGCGACAGCAAGGTGGCTGCCTGCGTGGATTGCCATGGCGTGCACAACATTCTTCCCGCCTCGGATACGCGTTCGCCGGTCCATCCCACCAACGTGGCTGCAACCTGCGCCCACTGCCACTCCGACCCCGTCTACATGAAAGCCTACAGAATTCCCACCGACCAGGCAGCACGCTACCGGAGGAGCGTCCATGCCGAGATGCTCGCGCAGGGCGACATGTCTTCTCCGACCTGTAGCACCTGCCACGGAAACCATGGGGCCACGCCTCCCGGGATAACTTCCGTGGCCAGCGTCTGCGGAACTTGCCACGTCTTCTTTGCGCAGCTTTATGAGAAGAGCCCGCACCAAGCAGCGTTTGCCAAGCTGGGATTGCCGGGCTGCGTGCAGTGCCATTCCAACCACGAAATCGTCCGGCCTACTGACGCCTGGGTGGGATCGGCGCCCCAATCCGTGTGCATCACCTGCCACGCAGCGGGCGATAAAGGCTACACCACCGCGCAAGCCATGTCGGCAGATCTCACCCATCTTGGCTCCTCGCTCACGCGGGCGCAGGAAGTGCTCAATGTCGCGGAACGCGCCGGCATGGAAGTTTCGGACGCCAAGGTGCAACTGACGGACGCCAATGAGGCATTGGTGAAAGCGCGAGTCAACATTCACACTTTCGACGAGGCGCCGGTCCGAAAGCTTACGGATGAGGGAGTGGAAATCGCAGGAAAGTCCTACCAGGCAGGAGTGGCGGCGCTTCGCGAACGCGATTTCCGCCGCAAGGGTTTGGGAATCGCCCTGCTCGCCATCGTACTCGCTATCAGCGGTCTCTATCTGAAAATTCGCCAGATGGAATCCGGCAAATTGTAGGGCCGGGGCTTGTCCTAGAGCTGCCCACATTCCGCGCTTCAATCCGTCAGCCGATGTACCAAGAATCGCTACGGCTTCGAACACATCTGCCATCATGAGCGCCGCAGCCTTGGGGTGGTCTGGCTCCTGACCTGCTTGGCCCTCACCATCGAACGGCTCTACCGCATTCGTTATCTCCACCGTGGTCCCCGCCCCATCCTTGAAGCCCGCGCCCTTTCGCAACTCCCCTGGCTGAGCTTGTCGCGCCCCGTCCCTGACGACACCAGTTAACTGTTTCTCCCCTCCCGCTTGGCCCCGTGACAATTCAGTTCTGAGTCCACACCTCCGTGCCATCGGCGAAGTCCTCTTGAAAATACACCCCGCCCCACATCGACCAACCGAAACTCCCCCAATCCGTGCTGTTTCTGCCCCCTGCGCCCCGATACCCCTCAACATTCCGAAGTTGCTGGGGCCTTCACCCAACTGCCTGTCCAGCGATTTCGCAAACCACATGGCTGGGGCAGGGGTAACCTTTTGATCTCAGACAGTCTTCCTTTACACTTCCCCTGAAGGTCATTTTTGCAAATCTTCAAAAGGTCTTGACAGAGCTCCTTGATGA
>Ga0326727_10013906_pt1 | contig 17714 bp, 17 predicted proteins | sample MB2enrmetagenome_FD_207643 | JGI IMG/M metagenome (GOLD analysis project Ga0326727, IMG submission 207643) | Lab enriched peat soil microbial communities from McLean, Ithaca, NY, United States - MB29MY | ecosystem: Environmental > Terrestrial > Soil > Wetlands > Peat | place: USA: New York...
CGGCTGGTATGTTGACGCAAACGGGGTTAATCACGGCTTCGTGCGCCAGTAAGCGAGGGGGCCAGCCGACCTTGGCTTCGCATCGAAAGCGCAGAAGTGGCGAGTCTGAAGCGTGTGACTCGCCACTCTGCACGTACAAACCATGATCGCTGAATCAGAAACGAGTCAAGAAAGACTCTGACCATCGGACTAAGTTGCCGAAAGAAGGAGAATTCACCATGAAATCCAGAATCAGCTTTTTAGGTGCGCTGACACTCTGTCAGCACCTCAACAAATTTGCAATCGCCACAATTTTAGCCGGGGTGGGCTTGCTAGCCGTGGCATGGCCGGCCGAGGCCGAGATCGTTTACACACACGTCAACATCACTATCACTGGAAATGCCAGTTACAATCTCGATCTCAACCCCGATGGTGTCACGGATTTCACCATCACGTCCGTAGTTGGTTGCGATGAGCCAAATAATTGTATGGACGGTTGCGGGGTCTATGGTTACGTTTCCGAGGCGCCATCCTCCGGCAACGCTGCCCTGATCGGCCCACTGTCTGAAGGGGATGAGATTGGCCCCGACCAGGTTTTCACTGCAGCGGCAACAACCTTGGAGGGTTTCAGTATCGGTTCGAACAGAAAGGGTTCACCGTGCACGGTTCATTACTTCGGACCGTGGCACGTGCGTCTTAAGGGAAAGCGTTATCTCGGACTGAGCTTTCAGCTTAACGGAGAAACCTACTATGGATGGGTGCAATTAAATCTCGGGGAGGGCAGTGCAAAGCTGCACGGCTACGCTTATGAAAGCACCCCCGGTATGCCAATCAACGCTGGCCAAACAAAATAGCTGTTGCCAGGTAAGGAACCCCGCAAAAGGATACGCTATGAAAACATCTTCGTGCCCCGAGTCAGTCCGCCAGCACCGCAACAGATTTGCAGTTGCCACGATCTTAGCCGGAGTGGGCTTGCTGGCCTTGGCATGGCCAGCCGACGCCCAAGTCGTGTACACACCCACCAACATCACAATCAGTGAGGGCAAATATAAGCTCGACATTAACAACGATGGGGTCACTGACTTCACCATCGCTGTGAGCATCGGGCAGAACAAAAACCCCCCGTGCCAGAACCACTACTATACCGTTCAGGAGAGGCCATCCCAGGACAACGGCGCCGAGAGCTCACGCTACCCCGCAGAGCTAGTAACGGGAGACGAGATAGGGCCGAACCAAACCTTCTATGCAGGCCGGGGAGTTCTGCTGTCCTGGCATAGATCATGCAAAACGTACTGGACAGGTAACTGGGTTCTCGGTCAACCTGGCTATCTCGGACTGAGCTTTCAGGTTAACGGAGAGACCTACTACGGATGGGCGCAGCTGACTATTACGTCGGCGGGCGACGTTGCGTCTGCCACGCTGACGGGCTACGCTTACGAGAGCACCCCCGGTATGCCAATCAACGCAGGCCAGACACAATAAGAATGCAGCACCCGAAAAAAAGCTAGCCTCAACCGATGGTTCACTGGCGGCGAAGTCGAATCTGTCAACTTCGCGCCTTCGCAGAGCAGCTAACGGAGGACCTCATATGAAATTCCGAACCTGGATGACCACATTGTCCTTGCTCGCCACGTTGTCAATCACGCCTCAGCTATTCGCACAACAGCCGGTCAGCACGACCCAAATCAGTGGGAACGTCTATGAGTTCTACTACCTGCTGACCACTGGCACGGGCAAGCACGACCACATTGGCATTCACCGCGTGGCGCAGGTGAACAATGGCGTGCCGGTTCCCAGCGACAACGCCGTTCTGCTGGTACACGGCGACGCCTGGGGATTCGATCAAGCGTTTATGCACGGTATCTCCCGGCGCTCAATTGGCGCCTACCTTGCCAGTCAGGGAATCGATGTGTGGGGAATCGACCTGGCCTGGACGCTGGTCGGGTCCGGCGAAAAGGATTTCACCTTCATGAAGAGCTGGGGAATGCAGCACGACATTAACGACATCGAGCAGGCCCTGAGCTTCGCGCGCCAGGTCCGCACGCAAACGGGGAGCGACGGCGGGCGGCTGGCATTGCTGGGCTGGAGCCGAGGCGGGTGGCTGGGCTTCGGTCTGCTAAACCAGGAGTCCCAGCAATCGTGCAGCAATCGCCAGGTGAAAGGGTTTGTTCCGGTGGATCTTCTCTACAAGACCAACTCCCCCTCATCACAAGCGTTCTTCTGTTCCATCGAAGCAGACTATTATCAAGAAATCGCATCCGGTGTCTACAACGCCAACGCCGGGCAGCAAGTTCAGAATGTGGCCGAACAAGCGATCGAACACCCGTACCGTACTTCGATTTATGGCGGCAGCCCCTATACCAATCTGACCTGGTCGCTGACGGTAGGTGCGGCGCCTTACCAGTACGGAAATCACTTCACCCCGTACTTCCACTATGTCGGTGGCACTTTTCCCAATGACGACTTCTCGGCCATCCCCAGCGGGCTTAGCTATAGCAATGTAGGGGAGTGGAATGATTTCGAGTTTGGCGCGTCGCCCTACGAACCAGTTCAGTTGTTAGCGGACGCCTCTGCCATCACCTGCGGCGACGACCCAAACCTGCCGTTCGACAAGCACCTCAACGACATCACCGTGCCCGTGTTCTACGTCGGAGCGGGCGGGGGATTTGGAGGTTACGGACTGTACCAGCTGTCACTGCTGGGAAGCACCGACGTCAGCAATCACATCGTCAGCTTCTACCCGCCTGACCAACAAGCGTTCGACTTCGGGCACGTCGATCTCTTCTACGCGGAGGATGCGCAGAAACTGCTGTGGAGCAATATCTCGCAATGGCTAGAGAAACACCAGTATGACAATAGCTGCTCCACGAAGTAAAACCCGGGGGCGGGTCAGTCGTGTCACCCGCCCTGATCAAATTTTGTTTCATTGCCGCAAGCCGTCCCAGAAAGATCTGTTGTTTCTTCCCTTCGTTCAGCACATTGGCCATGCAGGGCGCAATGGTCTACCCATCCAAATTCACGTGGGGTTGGCTGCGATGCCTGTCTGTCATCGCACAGGCGGCAGTGCGGCAGTGCGTCGAACAGGTGCGTTAGTCGAACGCTTACGCTCGTCTGGACGCTATACCTTATAGAATCTAGGCCGAACCTTGGTAGTATCTCGTATCTCGGTGGTACTGCCAAACATCACCCCATCCAATCGCTTTCTTTTCGCGGGCGGGTATTCTTCGCCTTCGATCCAACGATGAAGATGTTCAAGCAAAAAATACCCGCTCGAAAATGAGCGGGTCAACTCGCCTACAAAAGGCTGCATGCCTATTGCAGGACAGCCTGCGTCTCAACGAAATTTGGACGATTCGCCATTGCCGCACGTTCCGGATCAATCCGAATTGGTTTCGATCCTTCCGCTTTGTCCTCGACTTGGCCAAGACCCAAGCGCTTAGACACCAAGCTTTGCAATAAGATCTTGCACTTGACTCCGCCACTGAAGGTCTTCGCTGATCTCCGCGCGTTGGCCGGCTATCCATGAGAGAACTTGGCTGACTCCGAAAAGGTTGCTTACCGGCGCATCCACACCCGGGACTGGGACTTCGCTGGTCCTGTTGGTCTTGATCTGGCTTGGCCGCCGGTTTCTCATGTCCCCGACAGGCTCGACGTCCCACCCATCAGTTACGATTCCTAGGACTCTTACCGCAGCTTTCACACCCCAGACAGCACACACATCGTCATCAATCCAGGGAACTAGTACGCTCCCGTCTACCCGCGTCGACATCCACTGTGCGAACTTTGCCTTATCGCTTTGGGCGGATTCGATGGCCTCTCCAACCCGCCTGCCGAGTTCCTCAACCTCCAGTTGCTGTCTGTGCTGTTGCTGAAGCTGCATTAGGGCAGCGCCAATGATCAGACCGTTCGTACACACAAACCGAAGCCATCCCGCAATTGCCATGAGGCGACAACTCCCGTCGACAGAATTGAAGACTTCGATGCGGAATCGCATCTCATCTTCATTTCCGACTGTGCCCACTGTGAAATGCTCTTCAGGTGGAAAGATGATAGAGAAGTGCGCCCGCTCCCCGTGGATCGTCCATTCCCCGATCACTCGGACATTTTCAAGATCCAGTTTGCGATTGGCCATGGATTGTTGAATGGTCCTCAATATCTGATGGTGATCCAGCAGCCGATAGTTCTTCGACACCACACCCACCGGCACCGGCCTCTCACCCTGACGGATTGGCAGCCGATAGACCATATCGAGATAGGAATTGATGCCTAGCTCGTCGCCATTCAGCGAAGCCATCGCAAACGGCTGGCGGCCGAAGTGTGGCAGTGCGCTCAGAACGTCATCAAAGGTTCCCTCAGTGGCGGGACGAACCGGAAGGCCGAGCCAGTGTCGCTGGCGCTGGCCTAGTGCAGGTCCGATTTCCGAAGGCGGCGGTGTTCGAGTTGTCAGTGACATTTGGACTGCCCCCTACTCTTTGACAAGAAAGAGTAGCAAAGTTCACGCTAATCTGCTCGTGGTGTTTCTGCTCGTGGACCTCTACAAAGCGGGAGGTGCCAGATCAAGCAAAATTCTTTGCCCGGCTGGGAGAACGAATCCGCAAAATGCGGAAAGCCCGAGGTTTCAGCCAAGAAGACATGATCTCGTTCGGCTTCTCGGCGAGACACTGGCAACAGATTGAAGCCGGAAGGCCGATCACTCTGACCACCATGCTCAGGATCTGCGAAGTCTTTCGTGTAACCGCAGCTCGCTTGCTGCAGGGCCTCGATAAAGGCATCTACTGACGTTAGCCTTCACCCCCGTGCCTGGAGGGGCTTGCTTCTTCGGCAAGCAGCCCAGAAATGCTCAGCTACCCGATTTTGGGCAAGGCTGCAAGGGCCCGCTGCGCAGTGCCCTTGCTGACCCCTATCTCGTCCTTGATCTGCGACCAGGAGCGACCACGTGCACGTAGACAGGCAATCCTGGAGGCGTCTACAATCACCCGCGGTCGCCCGAGTCGTCTTCCTTTGGCGCGTGCGTTCCGTAGACCCGCACGGACCCGCTCCTGGATTAGTGCGCGCTCAAACTCCGCCATCGCGCCAATAATTTGGAACATCAACCGGCCGGAAGGGGTACTGAGGTCCAGGTTGTCACGCAGACTGATGAAAGCAACCCCGAGTGCTGCGAGTTCGGCCAAAGCATTGACCAGGTGTTTCAGCGACCTCCCAAAGCGGTCGATCTTCCAGACTAGGACTGCGTCAAATTTTCGACGGCAAGCGTCTGACATCAGTCGATTGAGCGCCGGCCGAGACTCCTTGCAGCCCGACACTCCCTGGTCTGTGAACTCCTCGACGATCTGCCACCCGCGGCGCGCTGCATATTCCCGCAGTTCGGCGCGCTGCATTTCTGGGTCTTGATTACTGAGGGTGCTGACTCGCGCGTAAAGCGCAATCCGGGCGATGGTTTGAGTGGATTCTTGAGCGAGATTGGTGCTACGTTGCTGTCTAGCCATTGGAATCCTCCTGTGGTTCCTTTGGTTAGGGCTGGGTGAGTGCTACGAGCACTTGCTCAGCCCGCTTGATGCCCCAACAATATCCGTAGCGCTACGCATTGTCAAGAAATAGTTGCCTGCCGCTACGCATGTTGTGCAAGAATTGTCCTATGCGAAGGAAGAATCCGGCGGCGGTTCAACTAGGTCGAAAAGGCGGCAAGAAGCGGGCTCAGAAGCTCACGGCCGAAGAGCGTCGAGAAAGTGCGCGGAAGGCGGCGCAAGCGCGCTGGGCAAAGGAAAAGAACGTCGAACTTGGATAAGCTGCCTTCCCGGAGGTGGGAGTGGCAATTCGCTGGGACGAGTTTCCTCACAACGAAATCCGGCTGAAGATTTATGCCAGATTAGGCTACAACGCAGCAGCACGCTCAGCAGAAGATTCGTTGCGGCACATCCTGCAGCGAAGGCTACCCTCGCTTAAGGCTGTTGATCATCGCCGGTTCATTGGATTGGAAGCTTCTAGTCTCGTGGAGCACTTGCGGTGCACCCGCGACATCTATCAGGAGTTCGCCAATAAGCACAACTGCCGTCCTGTTCTCGAAGCGCACTGGGTAGTGCTGCGGTGCGCCGTTTTTCCTACAGCTATCGCACTTCTTCGAGAGCACGTAATTAAGTACGCACAAAATACCCGGATTCCAGGTCGAGATCTATCCATTCTCTTCGGGATTCCGACCCGTACTTGCTACAGAAACTCTGGTGATGAGTTCCAGTTCCGGTGCCCACCGGACCCGGAGGATGCCACCCCTGCGACTGATGGAGAACTCAAATTTCTTGGGGGACTTGTCGACGACAGTCTGCTGGGATTCCGTGACATTAGCGATGGCGGCGCAGTCTTCCAGCTCTACGGTGGCGGACCGTTTGCTACCGATGATCGACGTTCGCTCGAGAATAGTTGGTCCCTTTGTGGTTTGCTGCAGCAGATCACATTAATTGACTGGATGCACATTCGAGAGAAATGGTGGCATTTGTGTTCCCCATGGACTGACGGGCTGGTAAGTCTATTTGCATGCGCACAGGAGGAGTTGCTGTCGCAATGGAGAGCATTACCAAAGGACAGCCTGGCTCACGAGCTCGCTCTGAAACAGCTCGAAGAGATTGTAGTTCCCGCTCAAACGCGGCTTCCGCCGCGCTTAGATCGAGGAAAAGACTGCGAGGAATTAGCCGATGAGATTGCAACGATTTGGCATAAGCGTAAGCGCGGTGGATTGACGATTGCTGCGATAAAAGAGGAGTGCTCATCTTTCAAAATATGGGAGCGAGTGAAGGTGCTCTCGCCCGAAGACGCAGATACCTTCCTGCATCCAGGCACATGGGGATTTGGATATGCGAACCTGCTCCTCGGAAAGCTATACGCATATAATCAGCGGCATGTAGCACCTGGCACCATAAACACATGGCGAAAGGAGTATCGAGCGTATCTGAGGTGGAAAGCAAAAAATCCTCTGAAAACACCCGATGACTCTGGCAAGGAGCTGCAATTGCTTAAGCAGAGTTATCGAAAATCACTTCCTGTAAAATAGCCATCCAGCTGGCATACGTCTAGCGTCTAGCATACCGGTGCATTCCCCAAAACCCCCCGTTTCATACCTCGGACACACCGAAAACACGGCGGCACAATCTGGACCATGGATGCCGTGAACATGACACAGTCGCTCAGTTGGAAATTGCGCCGAGTTGCGGCAGGTATTCGCCAGCAAGACATAGCACTTCGCGCGGGTATGAGCACGACTCGGTACTCTGCAATTGAACGAGGGGAGCACCTGCCCTCAGAGCTGGAGGCCCGACTCATTGACCAGTTTCTCCCCAAACTTCCGGGGGCGGAACGTCGGCAAGATGCCGGCGGTGCCAGATGAGACAAACCAAGTCCGAACTGCCAAAACTGCCCACGATGAGCCGAAATCAATCCATCGGCGGTAGGTGGCCCTTGTGAGAACACGTCACCCCAACTACCGCCGTTTGAAAATCCACCGTAACTATACGGTAAAGGACATTGCCCGCTTATTCGGCATTCACAAAAATACAGTATGGCAGTGGATCAAGGCTGGCCTCCCAACGATCGATGACAGACGGCCAAAGCTAGTCCTGGGGTGCCAACTCATCGACTTCCTGCGGGCTCGTCGGGCACGCAGAAAGCGACCCTGTCAGCCTGGGGAAATCTACTGCGTCCGGTGTCATGTCCCGAAATTCCCTGCGGGTGGTATGGCGGAGTACCGGCCTATTAACGAGAAAATCGGGAATCTTACCGGCATCTGCCCGGACTGCAACTCCATGATGTATCGCTGCGCCAGCTTAGCCAAACTGGGGGAGATTCGCGAAGAAATGGACATCACGTTTCCGCAAGCACTGCGACACATAGGGGAGATCAGTCAACCCTGCGTAAACAGTGACTTGAGAGGAGACGTTCGACCATGACAAAACACAACGCAAGCAACGAACGAATTAAACACCGGTATTTCGGATTCCTGAAGGAGGCTAAACACCAAAGCGAGCCGACAGTGGATGCGGCTGCAAAGGCATTGGACCAGTTTGAAGAATACACCGACTGGCGAGACTTCAAGGCATTTCACTATCAACAGGCGATCGGGTTCAAGAAGAAGCTTGCCCAACAGAAGAGTCAAAAATCCGGGAAAGAGCTGAGCAAGGCGACTCTACATGCGACGCTGACCCAGCTCAAGCGGTTCTTCGAATGGCTCGCATTGCAACCCGGCTACAAATCACGCCTTCAGTATTCTGATGCCGAATATTTCAATCTATCTGGAAACGATATGCGTGTTGCCACGGCTAGACGTGAACAAAAGGTGCCGACATTGGAACAAATAAAGCACGTGATCAATTCGATGCCGGCCCGCATGGAAATAGAGCTACGTAATCGCGCCATCATAGCGTTCACGATCCTTACAGGGGCGCGCGATGGCGCCATTGTTTCGATGAAGCTGAAGCACGTTGATTTAATCATGAACTGTGTTAACCAAGACGCACGGGAAGTTAAGACAAAGCGCCGCAAGACCTTTACCTCCATCTTTTTCCCAGTCGGCGATGAAATTCGCAGGATCGTGGCGGAGTGGGTGGTGTATCTGAGGGAAAACAAATTGTGGGGAAATGACGAACCCTTCTTCCCGGCAACGGACGTCGCGTTGGACGCAAATCGCCAGTTTCAGGTGTCAGGATTGCGAAAAGCCCATTGGACCACCGCGACACCGATTCGTGGGATATTTCGCAAAGCTTTTGCTAATGCTGGTCTTCCGTACTTCAACCCGCACAGCTTTAGAAATACGCTTGCACAGCTTGGCCAACGGTTATGCAAGACCCCCGAAGAGCTTAAGGCGTGGAGCCAGAACCTCGGGCACGAAAACGTCTTGACGACTTTTCTGAGCTACGGCGAGGTTTCGTTGCAGCGTCAAGAGGAAATTATGCGAGATTTCGCAGCACCACAGCAGCCCGCGAGATCTCACGCCGATGAGATGGAGGCCCTTTTAACAAAAGGCCCGGCACTCGTTCGGACGCAACGATGACTTCAACATGAAAGGGCCTTGTAGATGAACGCGGTGCCTCAATTCGATTGGCTCACGGCTTCGGAAGCCGCCGCTTATCTCAAGGTGAAGCCGCGGTCCCTTCTCCTGTGGGTCCGCCAGGGGAAACTTCAGGCATACGCGCTCTCCGGCACCAAGCGGCGGGTGTGGAGATTCCGCAAAGAGGATCTGGACTCTGCCCTCCTCGCGTCTCCCGTGATACCATCCAAGCCGCCAACTGTGCTCTCCGAGAGGAGGACAAATTGAGAGCACGGAAACCAAAAGGCAGTATCGTATACAACAAGACACGCGGAACCTGGAATTTTCTGTGGGTGGAAGACGGGAAGCGTAAATCTCGCAAGTTGGGAACCTTGGCAGAACTTCCGACCAGAGCCGATGCCGTTCAGAAAGCTGAGATGGTCAGAAGGAATCTGAGACTCACAGCGGAGAGATCAATACTTACGGTGAGGCAACTGGTTGAGCGGTTTCGAGCAGAACGGATGCCCGAGCGATTTAGCACGCGCTACGGATATGAAGCATGGATCAAGAATCACATTCTTCCGCGCTGGGGAGACCGGCCGTTAACAGAGCTACAGCCCCGAGCGGTTGAACTTTGGTTGAAGTCTTTGCGATTGTCTCCGAAGAGCAGAGTACATATTCGAGGCGTGCTTTACCAATTGTGGGACTTCGCGATGTGGGCCGAAATCGTGCCCGCACAAAACGAAATCCGATGGAACTCGTCAGCATAAAGGGCGCAACGAAGAGAGGCAAGAAACCGCACAGCCTGACGGTCGAGGAGTTCCGGCGGTTCTTGGAACAACTCGAGGAACCGATTCACACAATTGCTCTTGTGTGCGTTTCATTCGGGCTTCGGATGAGTGAAGCTCTTGCACTCAAGTGGTCTGATGTGGATTGGCTGAATGGCACACTTCTGATCGAGCGAGGAATCGTTCGTCAGAGGGTCGGGAACGTGAAAACGGCTGAATCCGAGCAGAAGGTATCCGTGGACCCTGAGATGCTGGCTGTCATGAACTCCTGGAGGCAGATCACGCAGTTCGCCTCTGAAAGCGATTGGATCTTCGCCAGTCCAGCCCAGATCGGTCGCTTGCCGGTCTCCTATCCTTGGGTGTGGAGAAGTTTCCAGCAGGCGGCTCTGAAAGCCGGGATCCCGAGATTCGGGACGCATTCTCTCCGTCACAGCTATCGTTCATGGCTGGACGCAGTGGGAACTCCGATTGCCGTGCAACAGAAGCTTATGCGGCATTCGGATATTCGCACGACGCTCAACGTGTATGGCGACGTGGTCACCGACGAGATGGCTCAGGCAAACTCGAAAGTCGCTAGGATGGCACTTTCGCGAGCCAACTGATTTCGGAGTGATTTCGTGGTCCGTAACTGATTGAAAGTATGGCGGAGAGAGTGGGATTCGAACCCACGTTACCCTTTCGAGTAAACACGCTTTCCAAGCGTGCGCCTTCAGCCACTCGGCCATCTCTCCGGCGCCGTGCGAAGCGATTGTTTTGATTCTAACAGCGCTGCGCCGCCGGCGAACTGCAGATCCCTCCCCTTCGACTGCGCTCAGGGCCGGGACGACAACTGAAAAGGTTCAGGACGACCGCTGCGAGGACTGGCCGTTGTGGTCAGCCTGCGGTTGCTAGCTTTCCTCGGGTTTGTGCAACTGCTGGGCCAGGTAATTCTCGTAGGTCATCTCTTTAATCGCGTGCAGTTGCCCTTCCAGCCAGTCGATGTGGTGTTCTTCATCCAGCAGGATCTTCTCCATCAGCTCGCGCGAACCGTTGTCGCCGGCCGCCACGCTGGCCTTGATCCCGTCGTTCAGGCGCTTCACGGCCGTGTATTCGAGCTGCAGATCGCTCTCCAGTTGCTGCTTCAGGTTTTGCCCGATATTGATTTTGAAAGTTTCTGTCATGCTGGGCGAGCCATCGAGCAGCAAAATACGTTCCATCAGGATTTCGGCATGGTGCATTTCTTCGATGGATTCCTTGCGGGTTTGTTTGGCCATCCGCTCATAGCCCCAGTTCTCGCACATCTCGGCGTGCAGGAAATACTGGTTGATGGCGGTGAGCTCGGCTTTCAGCACTTCGTTCAGGATGGCAATAACTTTTGCGTCGCCTTTCATAGTTCGCCTCTCTTAAGGGACAGTTCTCAGTTCCCGGTTCCCACTACTCAGTGAAAAAGCTCAACAGTTCTAACTGAGAACTGCGAACCGGGAACTGAACAACAAATTGTACTAGAAGAAAGGAATCAGGAGCGGGATCCCGAAGCAGCGGAGGCGGCGTTAGGCGTTGCCGGCGCCACCGGAGCGTGGCCGTTGGCTGGCGGGGCGGGCGCGACGGCGGGCCTTGCCTGACCCACACCCTCAATCACGCGGTGATTCAAGCAGTAGAGCGCGAGCTCCAGACGGTCAGCCACTCCCAGCTTGTCGTAGACCTTGCGGAGATAATTCTTGACCACCTGCTCGGTGGTACCCACCCGCAGGGCAATCTCTTTGTTCTTCATTCCCTGCGTAACACAGGAGACAATGAGCGACTCTTTGGGCGTGAGCGAGACTTTGGGACGCGACCCGGCCGGACGCATGCCTTGCGTGCGATAGGCCTGCATCACCCACCCGATCGCGCGGCTGTCGAGCCAGGGTTCACCCTGGGCAACTTTCCGCAGGCATTCCACCAGCATTTCCGGCTCAACTTCGCGGGAAACGATGCCGTGGGCGCCGCGCCGGAATAATTCGAGCGTCATTTCCTGGTCGGGCTCTTGCAGCACCACTACCAGGCGGCAGCTCGCACTTAGCCGGAGAAGATCGGAAACAGCGTCGGCTGGATTTGGCGTCAGGGCCGCTTCTAAGATCACAATGTCGGCGGAAAATTTTTGCATGGCGGCAACCGTCTGATCGAGGCTCTCGGCCTGGCCGACAACCCGTATGTCGTCCTCGAGCGCAAAGATCTTGCGCAGCCCGGCGCGGAAAATGGCCTGGGTATCCGCCACGATAATGCGGATCGTTCCTTTGCCGCCCTCAGGCTGAATGCCTTCGCCTGGCTCAACGCTGACCGTAGTGCTGCCCATCTGTCCTCTTTTCGCGCCCTACCTATCGCACTCGCTGCGCGGCCGATCGGGAGACGCGGCAAGTCGCGTCTCTACGTCAAAACTACCCGCGCTCAAAACGGTACTCGTCAATGACCACGCCGACTCCACGCCGGCTGCCGTCCGCGAAACTTCTCACCACTCGTCCTCGACAGTCCACTTGAACATCGGCTTCCGCGCCCACAACATCAGCGGGAAGAGAAATCGTAAAGTCGACAGCCGAACCCACGGGCACATCGGCATCCATGCGGAACAGAACGCCGTTGGCCGAAATGTTCTCGGTCTCGACCGTCTTCCCCGCGACTTCCGCCGGGTTGCCTGCCGACGTCGACTTCAAGGCCACTGGCAGTTTGATGGGAAAGCGCGGCGCGCCTTGCACGTCCGTATAACCCCTTCGATTCTTGCCCACTTCAGCAACGGTTTCCTTGGCGGTTTCAGACACGTTTGCGACGACCTTCCTTCCGGTTCGTGCCGTGCACCACTCCTGGTGAGCATGTGCACATTTCAGGGCGAGATTACACCCCAGCGTCGGCAATGCAAAGTTACGTAGGTCATGGAACAATCGCGGCGAAGTGCCACTGGTACAGGGACTTAGGGGCGTGGCAGAGATGCTGTGTGCGCGGTCACTGCGGTGGCAGCATGTAGCACTTTGCATTTAGCATTTAGCACTTAGCCTACCTGGCTGCCCTCTGGAGGCACCATGAAAGATTTCCACGACTTGCACGTATGGGAACGATCTCACAGGCGTACATTGGCGATTTATGCGGCAACTCTGAAATTTCCAAGAGAAGAACTTTATGGCCTGACCAGAGGCCATCTCATAAATAGTTTCCTCATGAGGATGAGGATGCACGCGAGCTGGACCAGACCGAGAAACGTACGATTGCCCTGTCAGGGGGTCCAAACAGTTTCGCGTTGCTGCGAAAGAGAGTCGGCGACCATGTGGATGCTGACGATAGCGGTGTTTGGATAGTAGTGGCTGAGAATCTGGCGGAAATCGGCTCCGTCAGCAGCCATGGCTTTGGCTCCCGACTGGCATAGGCCGATCCCGTGGCCCTGTCCGGTCCCTTCTACCAGGATCTGACCGTTTTCCTTTATCACGATGAAATCGTTGCTGGGAATCGTGTTCCAGCCGAGGTGGCGTGCAGCGCGAAGCCGAGCGGGCTCGTTGGAACTGCGAAGCGTTGCCGCATCTTCAACAGAAATTCGACTCGACCAGCGCACCGGATGCTCACGGCAATACTTGCACTCGACAGAGTAATAGGGATACGTGGCCGCGGGTAGGTCCAATTCCGTTGGCGTGCGCGTGCGTCCGGCGCAGCTCCGCGTGTACATGGCGGCGAACGGCTCGGATCCGTAGGCGAGAACCATGTCGCGCGTGGCCTCGACGGCTTGCGCGACGGTTGTGCCGGGCGCAGGCGGCTCGCGCAGGAACTGGCAATGGGTAGTGTCACAGAAATCGAAATCGCGATGGCGTCCGCGACTGGCGGCCAAGTACGAGCGAGTCGCAACCGCCTGCGCTTTGAGTGCCTGGAATGGCGTCTCGACCGTGCTTTCGGCGGCCACGATAGAGGCGACGGCAGTCTCGCGGTCCATGGTAACTACGGCGAGTAGATGTCCGGCCGACCGGCGAATTTCGAGGGTGCCGCGATAATGGCGAGCGATCTTCCTTGGAACGGCAAGAACAAAGTCTGCGGGTTCGTTCTTGCGTCCCGAGACCGTGAGAGCGGGCGCGCGCACAGTCCGCGTTCCCGATTGCAGAATAATCTCGCTTCCGGAGAGCCGGAAGCTTGCGGTGTGCACGCCGGAGCTGTGCTCCAGCACAATGGATTCGTCGCCAGCGCGCACAACGAGCGCGTGCCCCTGAGGCGCGCTGACCATGAGTTGGCGCGGATGAAAGAGGCCGAGAACTCCGATGCGAACGTTAGCAACCGCCGAGCCGTGAGGCGCAGTTTGCGTGAAACAGAGTGAGCAGGACGAGATGAAGACCAGAGCCGTGATGACAGTCTCGCGGAATCTGCATGGAGCTGATTTGCGAGCGGGATTGACGGCTGTCTTCATGCGCATCTAGCGGTCACGGATCATCCCTTGAACCTACCCTCGATCCGGCGCAGCATCTGGCCGGCAGTTTTCGCCGCCTGCGCACCGGGGACTCCGTGAACCCGGACCATCAGCAGGATTTGGGGCTGATCGGCAGGCGTGAGGATCATCACGAAGCCATCACCAGGCGCGCGCGGCGAGTGCGTACAGGGCGCCGTGCCGGTTTTTACGAGCGCGTCGGGGAACGGGAGAGCGCGGTCGACTTCGGCGCCGGTTCCGTACTGCGCCGACTGCTCCATTCCCGCGAGGACTTCGCGAACACCCGGCTGCTCGCGACGCCGAATGAGTTCAAGGTATGCCCGCGCCATCCGAGGTGGAGAGATTTGCCAGCCGCTGCCGATTCCCAAAAGGGCGGCGCCGCTAGCATCGCGGTCCGGAGACTCGATTCCGAAGCGTGCCGCAATCGGCGCGACATCTGCACTCGTCAGGCTTGCGGTGAGCATGCGGAAATACGAGTTGCAGGAGTAGGCAATCGCCGAGGTAAGACCGATTTCGCCGTGCCCGTGAGGAAGCCAGCATCCGCTGGCGGTGCCACGGCAGGTGTGGGCAGGATAGTGGAAGTCGTGCTGCTCGCCATAGGCCAGCGCGGTGAAAGGCTTTACGAGCGAGCCCAACGGAATGGGCGAGTCGAGTCGCTCCCAGCGCGACGTGAGCGTCCGGCCGGTGCGAACGTCGAGCAAGAAGAAAGAAATGTCTCGGCTGGGAAAATCGCGATTCAGCGTTTCTGCGGCGGATTGCGCGAAGAGGCTCGACCCCGCACTTTTGGCGTGATCGCGTACAGCAGGTCCGGCGCGGCCGCTGGAGGGGAGTAGCGCCAGCAGCAACGCACACGTGAGGAGCGCAATGTGCCTCATTGAGCCCATTCGTAGGTCACAGTCTGTCGTTCTTTGTTTCCCTCGGAGCGAACCTCGACCTTTTCGGCGGAGACGGCGGCCAATGTTGAACTGAGGCTCGCCATGTTGTTGGAGAAGAATTGCGGCTCGCCTCTGCGGTTCTCAGCGTCGGCGCCGGTGGCACTAGGCCGGTCGACAACATTCGACAAGCGAGCAAAATTGGCGCGTTCCTGCTGGTGATTGAATCCGGCGAGCAAGTCGGCAGGCTTGCGATCGGACTTGCGGCTGAAATTCGCGAGAATGGCTTCCGCCATCCCTGGGTCGTCGCTGACCAATAAATACTTGTCGCGCACCGAGGCTACGAGCGGCCACAGGCCATCGAGTTCCTGGTATCCGGACCTTCGCTGCCAGCCGACGCCGAGTTGGCTGGCGGTGAGACCGGGACGAACGAAATCCATGAGCGCGGACTGGACGGCGTCCTGGTTCCACTCTGATCCTGCGACCAGGACCACAGCGGAGTGAATCCGCACGAACACACCGGCCTGGTCGGGCGCAGTGGATTGCACCTGAAGTGAAGCCAGCAAAGGAGTTTTGTCGAGCAGCTCTTTCAGCGCCAAAACCGACTGTTGAGCAACGGGGCGCTCGACGGGGACCTGGTCGATGCGCGTTTCGAGATCGGAGCCGCCGCCTGGTTCGCCCGAAGTGAGCTGCACCTGCGGCGCGACCTGCGACGGTGGCAACGGGCCCAAATGCCGTGCCAGGAGCTTGGTTTCAAGCAAAGCGAAACTGGCGTCGGAAGTGGGGGTTGCTTCAGCCTGATATGCCCCAGCCTCGGTGGGGAGGAGGCGTACAACATCGGCGACCGCCGAAGGACCATCGGGTGATGAAGCCTGTTTCGGCTCTTCTTTTCTGAGCAAGACGCGCTCTTCCCGGTATCGCTTGCTGGAGCGGAACAGATCGGAAACCGACGCCGAGTATTGTTTCAAATCGGTAATGTTCTGCTGCACCCAGTAAGTGCGGAAGTAGCCGTTGGAAACAAGTTCTTCGAGGTTAAGCACCATGCGGAGATCGCCGGTTTGTCCGGCGGCCGCGGTTGATTGCACCCACCACTGCTCACCTTCGACGGTGCGGTCCTGCTTGCCGGACATCAGTTGCAGTGCGCCAGCCATCAGATCTTCCCGCGTCGAGAGCAGCAAGTAATCTCCCGAGACCGCGAAGGCGGCCTCGCGCTGTGACTCGGGATCGCGGCGCAGATAAAAGCTCACGCCACCGGCACTGCGCGGCTCGAACTTCGAGCGTGTTTGCCACAACGTGGTCTGCATGGATTTGGCCGACGGCAGGTACGTGATGTAAAGGAACTGCAGGTTGCCGATGTCGTAGAGGGCGAAAGCGCTGTGCTCGCCGGCAACCTGCGAGAGAAAATTCATGTCGGGCGGAAGTCCGGCAGCGGCGGCGAACTGGTCGCTGGCGCCTTTGAGGCGCAGGAAGAGGCGCGAACGCGAAAAGACTTCGTAGTTGTCGCTGGTGAGCCACTGCTTCTTCTGGGGAGAAGAATTCCAGTCGCTGAGCAGCGTGGAGAAGTCCTTCGCCTCCAGATAGACAAGCGGCCCCGCGGGCATACATTTCGAGAGCGGCGGCGGCGCAGGCGCGGCAGCGACATACGTTATCCACCCAATTGCGGCGCAAGCCAGGGCGATGCCGGAGAAGATAAGAAAGTGCTTCATTGCTTCACGCCTCCTTTCGAAGTTGCAGCTTTGGGCGCGGGAGTGACGCGTGCGATGAGTTGAGGCCGAACGACGCGGTCCTGCTCGAGCGGTTCATGCAGGATCGGCTGGCGCGCCGCGTTTTGCTGCTGAATGAGCAGCGATGCTTTTGCGTCGGCGATCTTGCGGTACAACGCTTTGCGGATAGCGGCTGCGGTCTCGAGTTGCCGCGCGGTCTGGTAGTAGGAGACTGCATCCGCGAGGCGGTTAAGCCGGATCATCGTATCGCCGATCATCTGCGCGACTTGTGCCTGCTGCGCGCGCGAGAGCTTGGCGGCGGTTGCCGGCGCACTGGATTCGTCGCTCGCATCTTCCTCATCACCCGAGCTGATGATCTGTTCTTCTGCGCCCGCAGCGCCGCCCTCAGGCACATAGGTACGCAAGAACTGCGTCTGGAACAGAGACTCCATGACTCCCAGCGCGTATTCGTTAGACTGTGCGGCTACCGCAGCCTGGAACAGGGGGATGCGAGCTTCATCGCGACGCGGGTAATCGATGACGCAGTGACTCAGCAGCTGAATCTTGGTTTTCGGGTCGGCAACGTTCTGTGCAGCTCGAACACGGGCGTCGTAGAAGTAGAACTTGTCGGCCGCGGCGGTGGTGATCGCGGCAGCGGGGCCGGCAAGCAGATTGAGTTCACCGCCGCCGAGATCGGAATGCGGACGGCCAGCAACCGCGAGTGCGGCCTTCAGGCGAAGGTCGTACGGCGCACCAGGCGCGGAGGCGATAGCTGCGAGAGACTCTTGCCCCTCAGCGGTAGCCTGTGCCGCCCCCGCGTCCTTGGTCGCAAGTTTCGCCTTGGCGAGGCGCAGGCGATACGAAGGCTCCCAGGGCGTGGACTTCACGAGCTGGTCGAGGAATTCGACGGCTTCCGCGTTGCGGCCGGTTTTTTCCAGCAGGGCAGCCGCGGGA
>Ga0326727_10013907_pt1 | contig 17714 bp, 11 predicted proteins | sample MB2enrmetagenome_FD_207643 | JGI IMG/M metagenome (GOLD analysis project Ga0326727, IMG submission 207643) | Lab enriched peat soil microbial communities from McLean, Ithaca, NY, United States - MB29MY | ecosystem: Environmental > Terrestrial > Soil > Wetlands > Peat | place: USA: New York...
TTTGGGCGAGGCAATTTTTTCCTGGAGATCCAGGACCACCAGCTGGGGCCGGACAAGAAGGTGTGCGATGCGATGTTCCAGTTGGAGAAGGAGCTGGACATACCGCTGATTGCGACCAACGACAGCCACTATATTGGCGCGGACGACAGCCGCGCGCACGAGATACTGCTGTGCGTGCAGACGGCGGGATCGATGAACGATCCCAAGCGGTTCAAGTTCGACAGCAATGAGTTCTACATCAAGAGCGCAGACGAGATGGCGCGGCTGTTTGCGCACGCTCCGCACGTGGTGAGCGGGACGATGCAGTTTCCCGAGCGCTGCAACCTGACGCTCTCGAAGGTGGAAGATCCGTTTCCCGAGTTTCCCGTGCCGGAGGGCGAGACGCTGGACAGCTACTTCGCGCAGGTTTGTCGCAAGGGGTTGGAGAAGCGACTGGCAACGTCGATTGAACACTTGCGCGCCAGCGGCCGTTTGAAGAAGACGATCCCCGAGTACCAGGCGCGGTTGGAGCGCGAGATACTCTGCATCCAACAGATGAAGTATTCAGGCTATTTTATGATTGTATGGGACTTTATCCGTTACGCTCGGGAGCATTCGATCCCCGTGGGGCCGGGCCGCGGATCGGCTGCCGGATCGCTGGTGGCCTACTGCATGGAGATCACCGACATCGACCCGCTGCAGCACGAGCTGCTGTTCGAGCGATTCCTGAATCCGGAGCGCGTAAACATGCCGGACATCGATATCGACTTCTGCATGAACCGGCGGAGCGAGGTGATCGAGTACGTCCGCAGCAAGTATGGCGACGACCAGGTGGCGCAGATCATCACCTTCAACACGATGGCTGCAAAGGCGGCGATCAAGGACGTAGGGCGCGCGCTGGACATGCCGTATGGCGAGGTGGACCGCATTGCGAAATTAATTCCAGCGACCATTGGAATCACCATCGACCACGCGCTGAAAGAATCGCCGCCGCTGGCCGCGGCCTACGAGGGTGACCCCAGAATTCGCGAGCTGATCGACACCGCGATGCGGCTGGAGGGACTGGTACGCGGCGCGGGCGTTCATGCCGCCGGAGTGGTGATTGCGCCCAAGCCGCTGACCGAGCTGGTTCCGGTGACGCGCACCAAGGACGAGGCAATTGTGACGGCGTACGACATGAAGTCGATCGAAGAGATGGGCTTGCTGAAGATGGACTTTCTTGGTTTGACGGCGCTCACCGTCATTGACGACGCGCTGAAGCTGATCCAAGCGACGCAGGAGATTGAGCTGGACCTGGCCACTATTGCTCTGGACGATGCGAAGACGTATGAGCAGGTGTTCCACCGTGCGCTGACCTCAGGCATCTTTCAGTTTGAATCGAGCGGAATGCGCGACGTGCTGCGCCGCTACAAGCCCAACAGTGTTGAGGACCTGACGGCCTTGAACGCGCTCTATCGCCCCGGCCCCATAGCCATGATCGACGACTTTATCGAGCGCAAGTGGGGACGGCGCGCGGTGGAGTACGACCTGCCGGAGATGGAGACCATCCTGCGCGAGACGCTGGGTGTGATGGTCTATCAGGAACAGGTGATGCAGATCGCCAATGTAGTTGCGGGCTACTCGCTGGGCGAAGCCGATCTGCTGCGCCGCGCCATGGGCAAGAAAGACGAGAAGGAAATGCATAAGCAGCGCGCGCGCTTTATGACGGGAGCGGCCGCCAATCATCATCCCAAGGAGACTGCGGGCAAGATATTCGACCTGATGGCCCAGTTCGCGGGATATGGCTTTAACAAATCGCACGCGGCGGCCTACGCGCTGCTGGCGTACCACACGGCGTGGCTCAAGACGCACTACCCGGTGGAGTTCATGGCCGCGCTGCTGACCAGCGAAACGTCGAAGCCGGAGAATGTGGTGAAGTACATCTCGGAGTGCCGCGAGATGAACATCCCGGTGGTGCCGCCCAGTGTGCAGGTGTCGGACGCCAACTTTACACCGGTGCGCACGGAGGCGGGCGAGGCCATCGGCTTTGGGCTGGCGGCGATCAAGAATGTGGGCCACAACGCCATTGTGTCGATCCTGACGGCGCGCGAGGTTCTGCGCAAAGAGGGGAAACAGGGCTTCGGCAGCCTGTGGGAGTTCTGCGACAAGGTGGACCTGCGGCTGCTGAATAAGCGGGTACTGGAGTCGCTGATCAAGGCCGGCGCGATGGACGCCTTCGGGCCGCGCGGGCAGGTGGCCGCGGCTTTGGACAAGGCGATCGAGCGGGCGCAGAAGTCGCAGAAGGACGCGGCCGCCGGGCAGAGCGGACTCTTCGGCAACATCTTCGACGCCTGCGACGCGCCCGTCGCAAGCCGCGAGGCAGAGGCCGAAGCTCTGCCGCCGGCGCCGGACTGGGACGAACACACGCGCCTGCAATATGAAAAAGAGGTGCTCGGGTTCTTCGTCTCCGGACATCCGCTGGACAAGTACGGCGAGAAGCTGCGCAACCTGAACGTGGTGGACACGGCGACGGCCCTCGAGATGAAGACCGAGCCGCAGACGTTCCGGCGCGGCCAGAGTGAGCAACAAAATGAGATACAGATCGCCGGAGTGATCAGCGGGCTGAAGGTGGCGCGGTCGAAGCGCGGCGAGATGTACGCGCAGGCGACGCTGGAGGACAGCGTGGGCAAGATCGAACTGATCGCGTTTTCGACGGCGTACCAGAAGCTGGCCGAGCGGCTGAAGATCGATGTGCCGGTGCTGGTGCGGGGCGTGCTGAGGGGCGAAGAGGAGTCCGCGCCCAAGCTGGCTGTCAGCAATATTCAGGCGCTGGAGGATGTGGTGGTGAAGTTGCCGGAGTCGCTGCGGATAAAGGTTCCGCTGCGCAAGGATGATACTGCGCTGCTGGAGAAGCTGCAGGCCATCTTTGTGGCCGCGCCGGGGCCGGGCAAGCTGCTGCTGGACCTGGAAGAGGCGGGCGAGTTCCGCGCCGTGCTGGAGCCGCGCGACGTGAGCGTGGCGGCGGACAGGTTGTTTATCGACCGCGTGGAGGAACTGGTGGGGCGCGGCGCGGTAAGGGTGATCGATTAGCGCGGCACTCCAGGGAGGATATAACTCTCCTCGAACCGGTAGCAGGGTTGCCGATCCAAGTAAAGCTGAAGCGACTTCCAGAAGTCATCGAAATTCTCACCCTGCTTGAACGCCGTATCATCGAAGCTAATTTGTTGTGGCCCAATCTTGGAGAGATGACCGTCAACGACCTCCGTCTTCTCTAAATTCGATAGATAGACCTTTGTGTGTCGAAACGGTGCCTGATCGAGAAAAAGCAGGTAGGAGTGGCCGATCGCAAAGGGCGTAACGTTCAAGTATCCAACTCGCAGCTTGACCCCATGATCGTCGGTAATCGTCCCACCCAGTTCGACCGCTGTAATCTCGCCACCCGGCTTCACCCGATTGCCAGGGCGCAGTGTTCTCGCCACACTGAAGCGGGTCACGGTGAAGATGGCTTTTTTGTTCTCTGCCAGCACCATGCTCTTTTCCATCGCACGCGCTACCACTACAACACGAGCGGAGCAGTACTCCTGCTGTAACCGGGCAATATCTTGATGGCCGCCGAGGTATGTTGTGTTCGGCTCGAATCCATGCGCCCCATCAGGAGCGAGTACAGGCATTTCGTACAGCGTCTTTTGGACTGCCGAGCGGAAGTAATACCCATACCTCCACTCGGCCGCAGCCATATCCTGCGGCGAGAGCGTAAGCGGGGTCTGCGCAGCAATCGCGGAGTACGCCAACACGCAGGTAGCCACAACGCAACTACTCGCAAGAAGGTTTCGCACCCGCATTCTCACACCTCCCAATCAGACGGATGTTTTTACACCGCGCAGTCTACCACGCGCCGGCCATGTCGCTCTTCTTGTTGATGGGCGGAGGAATCATGCTAATCGTGGCGGGGGCGTTGCGATCGACGGTGAGGATGCCGTTGGCTTCGTGCAGCTCGGTGACGTGCAATACGGAGCGGCGCGCCCAGCTTGGAGGGTGGCCCTGCGCGTCGGCGCCGCCCTGCTGGGTGAAGTAGAAGAGCCAGGCGCGGCCGCTGCCATCGACCACTACGTCGGGATGCTGGCCGATAGATCGGTCGGTGGGACGGGTGCCGGGTTCACTGAGCAGGTTCTTTGGCTGCTGCTGCCAGGTGGTGAGGTCGCTGGAACGGAAGACGGCGAGGCCGGCGTGGGGATCGTTGATGAGCCAGTAGTAGCCGCGCCACTGGAAGACGACCGGGCCTTCGCCGTGGTTGGCGGTGGCGATGCCCTTGGGCGTCCAATGCACCAGGTCGGGCGAATCGCTGAAGTAGACCTTGGAGCTGTCGGCCTCGTTCTTGTACCAAAGCCGCCACGCGCCGCTGGGCAGGCGGAAGATGCAGGCATCGATGGTGCGGTCCGATTCCAGATTGGCGTTGGCGAGGGGCTTCCAGTGGACGAGGTCCTGGCTGGTGAGGTGAAGGATGTGGCGGGGATGGTTCCAGTCGGTGAAGGTGCCGGGTACGACGGTGAGAAACATGTGATACGTGCCGCCGGTATCGATGATCTCGGGGGCCCAGAGGGTGTAATCCGGGGCGGGGACGGGGATGTCGGCTTCGGCGAGGTAGTTCCAGTTCGCGCCGCCGTCGGATGATTCGGCAATACCGATGCGCGTGCCATGCACCCAGGTGACGCCGTTATTGTCTGCGAGGTCCGCGCGACGATTGGTGTACAGCATCCACCATCTCTTGCGCGCGCGGTTCCAGATAACGACGGGATCGGCTGCGCCATCGTGGATGGGATCGCGGAAGAGCGGGACGGCGGCTGGCGGAGGAGGGGAAAATATAATGTTTTCTAACGGGATATCTGTGTCGTTGGGTAGTTGATTTGGGCCTAAAGGGGTGAGCTTAAAGTCAAACTTCGTAGGCCGGTGTGAATCGACATTGATGTTTTCGATGATTATTCTCTGAAAACTATTTGTGTAGACTTCGGCCCAGTAGGTGCCTACTGGCAAGGGATTGAAGGAGTATGCCCCTGTATTACTGCCATGTGTTGAAGTATCTTCCCCAGTATCGGTATTGACGATATGGATTGTTGCATCGGCTACGGGCTTCCCGTTGAGATCGGTAATAACACCCTGAAGACAACCGTTCAATATAAGTTGCGTTGGTCGAAGATTCGGTGAATTGGATGTTCCGCTTGGCGGCTGATTACGACACTGCTCAACTAACGGTTGCACTGTGTACAGATTGCGTTCGATGGTGGTCCCGCCCCCAAATGTGTTCAGGAGCGGCGGCGGGTCTGTGATGGTGATGGTCTTGGATTCATCTCCGGGTGTGAGCTTTAGATTCAACCCGAACACCGCCCGATCCTCGACGCTGACATTTTCCTGAAGCAGTTTCTGAAATCCCTTTGCGATCACTTCGATGATGTAATAGCCGGGTTGTAGCGGATTAACCGTATAGTTCCCTGATCTGTCAGTGTGGGTTAGCGAGGTCAATCCATCGTCTGAATTGGTTGCTGTGACAATTGCGTTGGACACAGGCTTCCCGTTGGCATCGGTTACGGTTCCCATAACACCGCCACCACTTGTTGGCTGCGCGAAGAGCGGGGTTGCGGTGAGGAGCGCGAGTGCGGCGCAGAGGATGAGTAAGCAGGGAAGCGCGGTGCGGAGGGGTGGGACGTGGCGCTGTAGATTATTGATCCAACTTGTAGGGTGTTTCATGGACGCCTTCCTGAATCCACGCCAGTGTATAGCAGGGCGGCTGGAAAAGGCCCGGGGCTAAAGCCCCCTTTGATTGAGTGGCTGTATTCAGAGGGCTGAAGCCCCCTGCTCCCTCCGAAGAAACGGAGGCAAGAGCAAAGACAAATACGGAGATTCTGGCCTTCGACTTCGCTCAGGCCAGAATGACGAACAATTAGATCAGAAGCAGATTCCCTTCGGGAATGACAAACGAAAACAAGCAAAGACAAATACGGAGATTCTGTCCTTCGACTTCGCTCAGGCCAGAATGACGGCGCGGTAATGGCTACTTCTTGCCGATGTTGAGCGGCAGCTCCAGGGTGCCGACCTTGTCGGAGTTGTGGTCGAGGACGCCGACGCGGAGGAAGAGCTGGCCTGGTGGAAGGTCGATCTGTTGGTAGAGCTGGATGGGCTCCTGGTTGGCGAGCATCTGCTTATATTTGTCGTCGCTGAGGGTGACCTTGACCACCTGGCTGAGGCCGGTGAGCAGCTTGTCGTTGGTGTCGTAGACCGCAATGTCGAAGTCGAGATTGCCATCGTGGGTCTGCTTGCTGCCGTCCTTGAAGACAATCTGCTGGGAGGGCACGGCATACTGCAGGCCATAGCGGGTGAGGCGCCTGCCCTGCAACGCGGGGTTGAGTGTTCCCAGCAGCGGAGCACCCGGCTTGCGCGGCGTGGCGCTGGGCTTGACCTCAACGTCGAAGAGAATGTCAGTGGATGTAGCCAGGCCACGGCTCATGGGGGCCTTCATGTTTCCGTTGACGGCGGGCGGAGGCGTGGTGGAGAGCGAGAGACCGGGCGGCATCTTAATCTTGCTTACATCGTCGGCGAAGTAGCCCGTGCGGAAGGTAAGGGTGACACCAGTGCGGTCTACCTTCACATCGATTTTGTGATAAGCCCCGTCGTAATGAGTGTCGGGCGGAATGTAGGAAAGGGAGTAATAGTTGGCTCCGTTGTTAAGCGCCTTGTCCACCGCGGTGGCCAGGTCGTTGGTCTCGGTATAGGCCACGCCGCCGGTTGCCTCGGCCACCATCTGCTCAGAGAGCTGCGCGTCTCCCAAATAGGTTACGCCTCTGGCGTCGACCGGGTAGACCGATATCTGAGCTGCCGTGAGCAGGTCGTAGGCATGGCTGAGGCCAACGCTGTAGTCTGGCAGACTACCCGGCCGGTCGTTGGGGATGGTGATTTGCGGAATCCCCATAGTGAACCAGATAAGGTTCTTGCGGCCGTGGATTGCCATGGAGTCGATGGCAATCCGGTCGAACACCTCCAGGACGCTCTGGTTGCGGCTGTTCGCTTGAATGCCTCCCAAAGGCGTGCCTTGCAGGTCGTACGGCACAGCATTGATGGCCGCCGTCAACAGCGTCTTGTCTGAGGTGAAGCTCTGTAGGATGCGCAGGTTATTGGTCATGGCAAGTACGGCGACCTGGGTTCCCGCGGGCATATTCAGCACCGCCTGTACCGCGGCCTGCTTGACGAAGTGTTGCGTCTGGGCTGCCATAGCGACTTGCCGTGGCACTGTGTCGTCTATGGGCGCCTCGTTCAGCAGATCGAGCAGCAGGATGTTGACCGCCCTGCTGGGGGGCGGAGGCTGCAGATTGGTATAGACGTCGGGCGGCAACTCGAGAGGCGGCCCGACCGGGTGGGAACTGACCTCCTCGAAGTTGCGAACCGGCTGCGGCTTGCCATCTTCCCGGACGGTGAAGTCGGCCTGAGTGAGGCCATGCACGGGTTGTTCGTTGGCGTCGATTGCGGTGACATCGAGCACGGTGAGGCGTGTATACACCTGAAGGGTCTGAGTTGTGTTTGCGGGCGATGCGCCCTGCTGCGCCGCCGCGCCGGGACGCATGGAAGCAAGGCCTGCCAGGATTGCGACTACACACGATGTTGCAAGAAACGCTCTGCTGCATTGCATCGGCGAAAGCCTCCTATCCTCTTCGACCCGGATTCGTCGGAGTCCACTCGCAAATTCTTGCAAGGTTTTGACTTAATAGTGTGCGCATGTATCCTAAGGATTCTCTTTTGAGCATGATGCGGGTTTCGATGCGGGTGGAGTCATGGCGCGGGTGCCTCGCTCCAGGGCAATATGCGCGACGTCACCTCCAGCTTATGGTAGTTGCTGTAGGTAGCGTCGAGCGACCATCGGATGACATAGTTGTTGAGATCACCCACCATCTTCACATCGATTTTCGCGGGCAACCAGAAGCTCTTCCCCTCCAGCAGGATCGGCGTGTAGTCGATCGCAAAATCCCAGACACCCGCTATATCTGGAGTAATGTGGTGGTGGGTAGCATGAAACTGCAAACGCGTAATCTGCATGGTGCCCTGGTCGATCTGGACGCGCCCATTCAGGTCTTCCTGCATGATGCAGTCTTCGGAGTGCTCGCTCGGGCGCACACTGGTAAAAAGAATGGTGATTGGTTTCTGCGGGTCGTTCGCTTTGATCGGCTTCAGCGTATAGCGCATGCAGGCTTGCTGACTGAGACTGACCAGCGCGAGGCCGCCGGAGAATGCTCCCGTAACCGTGGTTGGCCCGCTCAGGTATTCGCCGTGCGCAGGCTTTCCATTCACCATCTTGATCTCGCGCGACTCCTCTAGAACTGGCTTGCCGTGGACATCAGGGGTTGGGTCGCGCTTCATGCGAAAGGTCGAATCCGTGATACGGCCCTCATGCTGGGGGTCGGGACGCTTCTTTGACACCACATGCTCGTCGCAGAAGAAGCTGGGCACCTGGGCTTGGTACTGGTCCACATTCTCCTGTAGCCGCTGCAGAATCTGCGCTAGCGTGGGTGTCTTCGTCTGCTGCGCCCAAAGCGCGGACGACATCCCCAGAAGTACAACCAGATAAATGGCCGTGGATGATCTCCTGGAGGTCATGGTTGATTCGTTTTTCCCGATGTACCTTTCGCCGCATCCGGCTTCTGTGCTGGAGAGCCCTTCTCGACTTTCAAAGGAATCTCCAGTGTGCCGACTTTGTTGGAGGTGTGGTCGAGGACGCCGACGCGGACGAAGAGCTGGCCGGGGGGAAGGTCGAGCAGCTGAGAGAAGTTAAGTGGCTGCTTGTTGGCGACCGTGGTGTCGTTCAGCGACATCGTCACGGTCTGGCTGAGGCCGGTGACCAGCTTGGCGTCGGCGTCGTAGGCGGCGAGGTCGAGTTCGACGGAGCCGTTGTGCGTGGCATTGGGGCCACTGGTGAAGGCGAGTTGGCCGGCGGAGATGGAGTAGGTGAATGCATAGCGGGTGAGGGGCTTGCTCTTGAAGCTGGGATCGAGCGTGCCCATCACCGGCGGGTCGGTGGGCTTGGCAGGGGAGGTGCTGGGCTCGATATCCACGTAGAAGAGGAGTGCGGTGGAGGTGGGCATGTTGCGACTCATGGCGGCCTTCATATCGGCTGCATGAACATCGGGCGGGGTGGTGGTGAGGGTAAGGCCCACCGTGGGCGCCATCTTCGTCGGGTCTTCCGCGTAATATTCGTTTCGGTAGGTGAGGTGCAGGCCGGGTTGACCGACATCGAGATGGATGGTGTGGTGCCTACCGTCGTATTCCGTGCCGGGCGGAACATAGGTGAGGGTGTAGAAGTCGGAGCCCGTCTCGACTGCCTTTGCGATGCCAGTCTCCAGATCGTTGTTGTTGTAGAACGCAGTGCCACCTGTATCTTCGGCGACCGATTCCATGGAGAGTTCTTCGGCAGCATGATTCTCGCCGAAGGGATCACCGTCCGCAGGGACTCCTCGAACCCAGATTGGGAAGACAGTAACCTGCGATGCAGCGAGCGTCGCGTATGCCGATTTAAGCTTGGCGGAGTAGTCCGAAAGGCAGGGTGGGCGCGCGCTGGGATCCGTGATGCTCGGAATGCCGGTGGTGAACCATAGAAGATTTTTTCTACCTTTGATAACTGCCAGATCGGCGGCAATCTGGCTCAGAGACTCAAGTGTCATGCGGTTGCGCCGCTCCTGCTGGGAGCACCACGTTTCCATGTTGAAGGCCATGGCGTCGGTATCGAATTCCATGGTGTCGACGGCGGCGCTGAGCAGTGCCTGGTCTGAGGTGACTCCCTGTAAGACGCGAAGATGACCTTTATTGGACGAACCAAGAACAGCCACACGCGTGCCAGTGGGCATGTTCTGGAGGTACTTCATTGCATCCTGCTTAGACTGGCGCTGTCGCCCCGTGGCGCGTGCCAGACTCTTCGGACCGGCGGTTGGGTCACGTTCGCAACACGAAAGTGAGACGCCTGGGGCGGAATTCGTGAAATCGAGCCATAGGACGTTGACAGCGCTGCTGGCTGGGGGCGGTTGTTGATTGGTGTAGATGTTGGGCGGGAGCTTTACCGGCTCGCGCACATCTTCGCTGACGAACTCCTCGAAGCTGCGGATGGGCTGCGGTTTGCCATCCTCCTTGACGGTGAAGTCGGATTGCTTGAGGCCGTGCACGGGATTGCCCTTGGCGTCGGTGACGGTGACATCGACCACCGTCTCGCGCGAGGTAACGTGGAGGGTAGGCGCAGTCGTGGTGGGAGGGGTCTGCTGCGGAGGAGATGGTGCGATCCCGCTCCGTTGTGCAGCCGCGCCGGGCGACATCGATGCAAGAGCCGACAGGATCGCACCCATGCATGCCGCGGCAAGAACCCACCTGTTCGATCGCATTAGAGCCTCTTGAAGAGTTCGATCCAGATTCGTCAGACTCCACAGGCAAATCGTTGAAAGATTCGCAGCCATGGTACGCGTGCAGCAGTGGGCAGGTAAAGGGGATGCGCAGGGGAATGAGTCGGATTTGGGATTCCGCATTTCGCCTTTCCCCGATCGCTTAATGATCGGGGGGAATGCGGATATTTAAAGGGGGTGCGCTTATCGGCACGGCTAAAGCCGTGCCCTTCCGTATATCTGCGAACGACAAGGGTGTTGTCGCAAATTGACTTACCACCCATCTATCTGCAACTGCACTCCGATACAATGGTTTGGATGGCAGAACAGGAACCAGGCGAGCTCGCGCAGTTGCAGACGCCGGAAGCATGGCGCAGGACGGAACTGGCGCGGCACCCGGAGCGCCCCTATCCGATGGACTTCATCGCAGCACTCTTCACCGACTTCAGCGAGATCCACGGCGACCGCGCGTACGGCGACGATACGGCGATGGCGTGCGGCATGGCTCGCTTTCATGGGCGGCCTGTGATGGTGGTGGCCAACCTGAAGGGCCGCACGATTAAAGAGCGCGTAGCGCGCAAGTTCGGCTCGCCCGACCCGGAGGGCTACCGCAAGGCTCTGCGCGCGATGAGGATTGCGGAGAAGTTCGGCCATCCGGTGTTCAGCTTCCTGGATGTGGCGGGAGCGAATCCCGGCATCGGCGCGGAAGAGCGCGGACAGGGCGAGGCCATCGCGCGCAACCTGCTGGAGATGTCGCGGCTGCGGGTGCCCACCATCGCAACCATTACCGGCGAGGGCGGGTCGGGGGGCGCGCTGGCGCTGGCTGTGGCGGACCGCGTGCTGATGCTGGAGAACTCCATCTACTCGGTGATCTCGCCCGAAGGGTGCGCGTCGATCATGTGGAAGGACTCGACCAAGAAGCAGCAGGCTGCCGACGCGCTGAAATATACCGCGCACAGCGTGAAGTCGCTGGGATGCGTCGATGATGTGCTGGGCGAACCGGAGGGCGGCACGCACAACGATCCCGTGCAGGCCATGGCGCTGGTGGACGAGAGGCTGCGCTTTCACCTGGCTGAGCTGGACGCCAAACCTCTGGAGCAACTACTGGAAGAGCGATATCAGAAGTTCCGCAACATTGCGCAGTTCTATACCACCGCCGAGTGAGCGCGGAAGAAGATCGACATCAAGGAATAAGCCCCATATCGCACGCAACCGATTCACGCGGAAGACTCAAAGCTAAAGCATCGGGCACACCTCCCGGCGCAATCCAAGCGAGGACCCGTTCCGAGAACTCTACAAGTTGAAACAATAATGCCGGACCTAACCACCACCCCCAGCGTACCCCCGACCTCGCCAGGTTTAGGCGGCCGACTACCCCGCCCGCGCAGCCTCGACTTTGCACTTTTTGTAGCGGCAAACCTGTGGTATCTGTGCGCGCAAGCGCTCAGCGCAAGCGCTGCCAGCGCCCTGGGAATGAATTATGACCTGGGTGACTGGGGCCCTTTGATTGAAGCCGCGCTGCTGCTGCTCCTGCTGCTGTGTGGACTTGCGCTGTTGCGAAGGATTGAATGCCGCCTGGCCCCGTTGCGGGTCACGCTGGGACTTCCGCGACGAGCCACGTCACGCACGGAGTGGGCCACCGGAGCCGCTATCGGCTGGGGACTGGGCGTGGCCGCAGTGCTTCCCATGGCCCTTGCGCGCACTCTGAACACGCAACTGTGGATGGCCCCGCGCGCCTTTCAACTGCTGGGCCTCGGCCTGCTGACACTGGCGATGACAACGCTGGCCCACGCGCTGGCCATCTATGGCTACGGCTTGCAACGCCTGATCGATGCGGCCGGCCCGGTGCGCGCTACGCTGATGGTGGTTGTGCTGACAGCGATCCATGCGGCGTACCTTGCGACCCCCTACGGCACGCCCTATGGAACGCGCATGATGGTTGCCATGTTAATGGCGCTGCTGCTGGCGCTGTGCTGGCTGCGCAGCCACGGACTGTGGCTGGTTTGGGGATTGAGCTTCGCCTGGGCCGCGTCGACCGGTGTGCTGTTCGGGCTGCCGTTGAACGGCGAGATCGGTTATGGATCGATTGTGGACACGCGAGCTGCCGGCCCTGCATGGCTTACCGGAGGCGACTACGGCCCCGCTGCGGCCCTGTTCACGATCTTCTGCTTTCTGGCTGCCATTCCGATTCTGGTGCGGGCCACCAGCGACTATGCCTGGAAGTATACCCATCCGCCGCTGATTCCGGGCGGCTACGATGTAACCATAGCGCCTCCGGCCGCGCACGTTGCGATGGAGCAGGCTGCTGAATCCGCCCAGGCGGTGGATCCCGCATCGCTGGTGCAGATACAACCATCCGCTGCGCAAGGCCCACCTGCCGGCACAGCTTCTGAGTGAATACGAGACCATGCGGGCTTAGAACTGCGCTTGCCGCCAAAGTTTGCTTGAAAAAAGGCATAAGAAGGCGCAAGATTGCCTCATCACGAGGTGCCTGCGATGGCCTTTCGTTCCCATCGATGGAGACGACATGCCGCCGCTCTCCCGGCCTGTTTTCTGGCTGGAACGCTGGCAAGCGCGTTGTCCGCCGCAGCGCGCGCGCAGGTCTTTGTGGTGGGCGAGAAGAGCGCCATGGCGGACGTTTCCACGGAGTTTCACCCCACGCGGATCGAGCTGCCCTCTACCCCCATCACGGAGCGGGGAAAGCGCGAGTTGGTGCGCAATCTGGAGGAAGAGCAGGGCTTTGCGCACCGCACGCTGCCGCTGGGCGAGGACCTGGTCCTGATCGCCAACGGCAACATGACTCCCGCCGGCGATGCCTATAAAGAGATGCTGTACAAGAAGGGCCAGTCGGCCGCGCCGGGCGACCGCGTGGTGTTGACGGCGGTGACGGTGAAGGACGACCGCATCGTCTTCGACCTCAATGGCGGGCCTTACCTGAACCACCGCTTCCTGCGCCACGTCGACCTGAACGGCGTTCCCATTGTTCCCCAGGACGGAGCGCAGGTGACCGGATGCCGGGTGACGCTGCTGTTTGAAGGCGGCCTGCCCGAGGTGAGCGCGCCGGAGGTGAAGGCGCTGCTGGACCCGATCGTCGACTTCGGCGTGAAGACCTCGGCCGAGGCGTACGCGGACAGCCTTCCTCCGTTCCTGAAGACCGCCATCGTGCAGCACGACGTTCTGGTGGGGATGGACCGCAAGATGGTGCTGGCCGCCATGGGCGAGCCGCAGTCGAAGGTGCGCGAACTGGTTCCCGGCTCGACGACACGGCGCTACGAGGAGTGGATCTACGGGCAGCCGCCGCAGACGGTGCGCTTTGTGCGCTTCGAGGGCGACCGCGTGAGCCAACTGCGCATCGCCGCGCTGGGCAAGCCCATCGTCCTGCATACCAAGGACGAGATGCGCGGCTACCTGGATCCGGAGGAGACCCATGAAGCGGCAATGGGCGACGAAAAACCAGGCAACGGCGAGGATGGCAGCGCCAAGCCGCCGACCATTCTCAAGCCCGGCGAGGCCGCTCCGGGAAGCCAGAAGCGGGTGCTGCTGCCGGTTCCCGCATCAAACCCCGATCCCACCGCGGCACAGGACAAGAGCGCACCTGCGAATCCATCGACCCCTGTCGACAAGTCCGGGGATACACCCGCCGAATAAGCCAGCCGATACGGCAGAGGCATCGATTGCATGGATTGAGTAGAATGTTTGCCATATGAAAATCTTGACGAAGTTGCTTTTGACATGGTTCGCCGTCATCATGCTGCTGTGCGCACCCATGCTGCTGGGCGAGAGCAAGAACCCGGCCGATTACGCGCTGCGCATCCATATCTACAGCAAGAGCCAGACTACCTTCTACAGCAGGACGATCGTGGAAGAGGCGAAGGGCGATGGTCGCGCCAACCTTTTTGAAGGAGACGATGTGCATGGCATCGACTTCAACTACGCGTGCAGCGAAAAGCTGAAGGCATCGTTTGGATATGAAACGTATGTAGCGAAATGGAAGAAGCAGGACAAGGTGTTGACCGTGCTGCTGCCTGTGATAGGAAAGGCAAACACCTTTACCGTCTGCGATCTGAATGTTGCGCTGAGGGACAACGTTTATAAGCGGAGTAACGGCAAGATGGGGGAGGAGCCGGCGGCGAAGTACAAGGCGTGGATGGTGAAGCACGATTACGATCCCGTGCACGGCAAGAACACACCGAAGAACCTGAGTGCTGCGGAGAAGGCGGAGGAGGAACCGGCTGCAGATCAGGCTGCGACTCCTGCGCCAGCTCCGACGCAATGATTGTACGCGGGCATTTGTCCGAACGATGAGTGACAGCATAGAGAATCGTTTGCGGCCACGCGCGTGAGCGCCTTTAGTGTGCGCTGGCGAGGGCGGCTTGCTGGGCGGCGAGCAGCTCGCGGATGCCCTTCTCGGCGTAGTCGAGCATGGCGATGAGCTGGGCGCGAGTGTAGGAGACGCGCTCGGCGGTGGCCTGCGTCTCCACCAGGCCGCCATCGGCCAGCATGACGACGTTCATGTCCACCTCGGCGCGCGAGTCCTCCTCGTAGGCCAGGTCGAGCAGGATGTTGCCATCGACGATGCCGACCGATGTTGCGGCCAGCATCTGGCGCAACGGCGAGTTCTTCAGCGTTCCGGCGGCGACCAGCTTGTTGAGCGCGATGGCCAGGGCGACCGAGGCCCCGGTGATGGCGGCGGTACGCGTGCCTCCGTCGGCCTGCAGCACATCGCAGTCGAGGATGACGGTGCGCTCGCCCAGGGCCTTCATGTCCACGACGGCGCGCAGGCTGCGACCGATGAGGCGCTGGATCTCATGGGTGCGCCCGCCGACCTTGCCCCGTTCGGATTCGCGCGGAGTGCGGGTGAGGGTGGCGCGGGGCAGCATTCCGTACTCGGCGGTGACCCAGCCGCGGCCGGAGTTGCGCATCCAGCCGGGAACGCCGGTCTCAACGGTGGCGTTGCACAGGACGCGGGTGTTGCCTGCCTCGATGAGCACGGAACCCTCGGCGGCGGCAACGAAGCCGGTGGTTAAGCGGATGGGGCGGAGAGCGTCGGCGGCGCGGCCATCGGGACGAAAGAGAGGGCTGGAGGAGAGAGGCAAAGGGCTGGCAGAGGGTTCGCTGGGGGCGGGAACGCAGGATGCGAGGGAGATGGGGGCCATGGCGCGATTATAGAGTGGAACCAGAGTAACCGTGCCAGGACGAAGTGCATTCAGGGCGGCTTTTCTTTAGGGAAAAGCCACGCGAAGGATTTGCCTCAGGATACACCCACTCTGGTTCCGCTCGAGCGGTGCGTGGCGGATGCGGCTTTCCCGATGCGGGAATATGTCCCAATCCGGGAATCGCGAGGGTTTGATTGTTTTGTGAGAGCTACAGGCTAGATGGGTGTATTGGGGTTCCAATTCGGGAATTGCTTCTCATAACGGAACGCAGGGGCATGGTTCAGTATCGATTCCTTATCAGCGACTTGCCGCGTTCGTTTCAGTTTGGCACTCCACCTGATAGTAGAACAGGTGCCTGGAGTCTGACAGCAAGAACGAAACAGGCTAACCCTGGGTACAGGGTGAAACTGGAGTAGGACCATGCGGGCTAAGCCGAGTTCCACCGCCTCAGAGACCGATCGCCGTTCCGGGACGCTCGCCAGTCTTCCCCCGATCCACGGCGTAGCGCCGAGCATTGCGGACGACGACGCGCACTGCACGACGGCGCCGCTGCCGGGCGAGAACGCAGCGCGTCGCGCAGGCCGCCGCTCGCGTGCCAGCAAGGAGAAGGACCGGCAGGAAGGACTGCTGCACGATGCGCGCAACCTGATGGGGGCCATTGGACTCTATTGCGACCTGCTGTCGATGCCGGGAGTGCTGCAGCCGGAGCACCGTCTGTACGCGGAGGAGTTGCGCCTTCTGGGAGCGCGCAGCGGGGCGCTGATCCAGCATCTGATGGAGCAACGCATGCCCTCCTCGTTTGTGCGCGAGGGAAGCTCGGAGGGACCTGGCGCGGGCGCGGCCTGGGAGACGGGGATGGCCCGCTCGCTGGCCCTGGCGAAAGTACGAGCGGCTGGGGGCGGGCCAGTCAAGAGTACAGTCCATGCATCCGGTCCGGTGAGCCTGGGCGCGATCCTGAAGCGCTGCCTGGGCCTGCTGAGCCGGGTGGCGGACGACAGGGTGATCGAGGTGAGCTACGGGGATGCGGCCTCGCTGCAGTTGCCGGTCTCCGCGGAGACGGTGGAACGGATTCTGGTGAACCTGGTGAGCAACTTGGCGGCGGCGATGCGCGGGCCGGCAGGGCGGGGCGGAGACGGGAAGGGCAGAGCTGCGCAGAGCACGGTGCTGGGGAAGAGGGAGGACAGGCCCGCGGACGAGACCCAGGGATCGATCCGGATTGGGGTGGGAGCGATGATCAACCGCGTGCAAGACCCCCGGCCGTGGCCTCTGCGCCGGATGAGGTTGACGGTGGAGGATTCCGGGTGTGGAATGACTGCGGAAGAGATGGAGCGGATTCTGAGCGTAACCAGGGCACCGTCGCGGGGCAAGCATGGGATCGGTTTCCGGGTTGTGCGCGATCTGGTTGCCGCATCCGGCGGAGACCTTCGAGTGATGAGCGAGCTGGGAATTGGCACGCGAGTACAGATCGAGTGGCCGGTGACCGCAATGGCGCAGGAGAAGGCGGCAGGCACAAGCAGTGTGTTGCGCAGGGCATCGGCTTCGGGCCAGTTGGCCGCATCTTGCGGATTGCCGGCCCGCGTGCGGCGAGCAGCGCACGCAACCGGGAGTCTGGGCGCGACCGGTGCGTGCACGGTCCTCCGAACCGGGGGAGATTGCGCGAGAGGCGACGGGAGAGGAACGATATGCTGACACAGGAACCACGATCTCCGATGGCGCCTTCGAGCAAGCCGGAGCGGGTAGGAAAGACGGGCGAGCCGGCGCCGGGCGGATGGTCACGACCGCCTGCATCGGGGGATGGCGCTGCGATGCCGCTGCCGGGGTTGCCGGCCGGGGTCCTTGGTGTGGCTGGAGCGCGCCGGCTGGAACATTTGCCGGAGGGGGCGCCGGCGTTTCGCCTTCTGGTGGTGGACGACGATGCTTCGCTGCGCAAGGCGTGTTGCGAGATTGCCTCCGGGATGGGCTTCGTGGTCCTGTCGGCGGGCAGTGTGCAGGAGGCCCTGACCCTGCTGCGGCGGCAGCCGGCGGAGATGCTTCTGCTGGACCTGAAGCTGCCCGGCGGCGGTGGGCTGAAGCTGCTTGGCGAGGTCAAGACGATGTATCCGCGGACCGGGGTGGTGGTGATGACGGCCTTTGCCACGGTTGCCTCCGCTGTGGAGGCAATGCGTATCGGAGCTGTCGACTACCTGACCAAGCCGTT
>Ga0326727_10013909_pt1 | contig 17711 bp, 16 predicted proteins | sample MB2enrmetagenome_FD_207643 | JGI IMG/M metagenome (GOLD analysis project Ga0326727, IMG submission 207643) | Lab enriched peat soil microbial communities from McLean, Ithaca, NY, United States - MB29MY | ecosystem: Environmental > Terrestrial > Soil > Wetlands > Peat | place: USA: New York...
CGCAATTAGCCAATTACAAATCCCTCAGGAGTTCAACCGACCAGTGGATAGGGCTGGCCATCCAGATGGCTCGATTGAAGCGCAAACGGAAACCTTGATTGCCTGGCGAGAAGGTTTCACTCTCCAGCTTCAAATTAAGACACGAAAATCTGCCAAAGACAGGAAAGAAGCCTATGAATGTACCGCCGTGTTGTGTAGACGTAGACGGATCCCGCGTAAACGCATATTCCAACGGTTGCGCCAGGAGAAGGCGATGATTAAAAATCATAATTCGTCTCCCGGCAAGGGCGGAACATCCGGCGAGGCGTCTAGAAAGGCGGCAAAGTCCTCCCGCTTGGCCCGCAGGGCGCGCTGTCGGAGATGGTCCAGCGTCATCAGGGCGCTGAGCTTCTCCGCGGCGGCGGAGGAAAGCAACTGGTCCACCGTCAGCCCCTCTTTGGCCGCATATTCGCGCAGTTGCAGGGCCAGACTCTCGGACATTTGAACGGTCAGCGTGCTCATGTTTTTTTCTCGATCTGTTTGAGGAAGTCGGACGGCGTTGCCGCTCCGATTCCCCATTTTTCCATTCCCCGGAAATGCCGGAGATTATGAGTCAGAATATAACGGCAATTGGCCGCGACTGCCAACTCAAGAATGAGATCGTCATCCGGGTCAGGTAGCGCGGGCCGCCACAAGAAGAAGATTTCCTGCAGGTGGCTGAATGAAAGGAGGTTATCCAGGAAATCCTCAGCCTTGGAGGCCGGGCGTTGCAGCAGATTCTCCGGTCGCAGAAGGACGGCTCGATACTCGACGAAAACGGGGATGGAGATGACCGGCTGAAAACGAGGATCCGGCAGCAGTGAGAGCAGCGCGTGGGATGCTCCGCGCCGGGAACGGGCTGCCGCCACCAACACACTGGTGTCCAACACAATCCTCATTTGGGTCATCTCACCTTGCGATAGCAGATCAGTTCGGAACTGTGTTTTTCGGGCAAGGTCAAGGTCAACTGTTGCATCAACTGCGCGCCGGAGAGCTGTTCGGTCTTGCCGGCCAGATCGTAAGTCAATTCGTAAATGGCCTTGGCATCCAGCCCGTGCAACGCCAGTTCAACCGTAGGATAGGGACTCTGTCCGTGCCGGAAGGCCAGCACCATCCCCTGGTTGATTTCCGGCCGGTGATATTGCGAGGCCATCCAATCGGACGGATCGCGCGAGTAGGGCAGCAGCGGATACCACGAGCCTGTCACCAAATGACGCACTTGCCGGTAGCGTTCGACAAGTTTTCCCGCCCGCTTGGCGTCAAAATCCGGCGCGTCGGCGATCCAGCCCAGACAGAGCGACGAGGCCAATGTGGAATGAAAGGAATAATCATCCATCCGGGTCAACGGCACGCTGATCAGGTTGTTGGGCAGGTATTGGCTCAAACTCCAAAGGCTGGCTTGGTCAACTTCGTCGTCAAATCCATAATCGCTCTTTTGATGCATGTGCATGCGCCGCACCGTTTCCAAGTCAATGCGCCGTCCGCCGCTGGCGCATTCCTCGCGCAGGCTGTCGGGCCAAGTCGAGCCGATACGGTCCCAATAGGCGTAAAGTCCTTCGATGTACTTCATCTCGGCGATGCCCTGACGATTGGGCGGGTCGGCCTGCCGCCAGTAACTCAGGGGGTCCATGTTGAAATCCTGGCGGTAAACGCGGAAACCAGGCAAATCCATGAATCCTTTGACCAGGTCGAAAAAGTAATTCTGAATTTCGGGCCGGCCAAAATCGGCCAGCAAGGTTTGCTCGTTGGGGACGCCATTGCTCAAAATGGCTCCGGGATATTTCTTGTGCAGGGCGGTGCCCGCCACGACCCGTTCAGGCTCGAACCAAAGGCCATAGATCATCTGATGCTCCAGCGCGGCGGCGGCCACCGGTTTCATCCCCTCGGGATAGGCATCGTGGCGCGGCGTCCAATTGCCGGCGCCATCGGGCCAGCCGCCTTCAAACCAGCCGGCATCGGTGATGACCGCTTCAAGGCCAAGCGGCGCATAGGCGCGGATGAGAGAGATTTGGTTGCTCGCATTGCATTCGTTGAGCCACTCGCCCCCGCCGCGGGTGTAGCAGGTGTTGCAAAAGAGAACCGGCATCGGCTCGCCCCCGCCGCGTCTGGCCTCAAAGTAGCGGTAAATCAACCGCCGAAACTGCGCGTTGCATTCCAGTGTGTCGCCCTGGCAATAGCTCACCAGCATCCGGGGTGAGCGGATTTTCTCGCCGGGATGCAGCAGAAAATGAGTTTTCTCCAGGCCCGCCGTCACGTGCAAACGCCCGCCCTCCGGCCCTTCCACCGCTGCCTGCCATTGGCCCGACCACCCCACTGCGATTATGAACGATGCCTCGCCGGTTTCGATCTTGAAGAAGGGGAAATCCCGGTTGGAAGATCGTCCGCCCCCGGCCCCCAGTCGTTCGGTCTTCGAGGCCTCCAACGATACCACGCTCGGCTCAAAATCCGACGGCGTGGCCGAGCCTCCCTTGCTGCGGTGCAGTCGGAACGGGCCTGGCCCAGCCAGCTTCACGTCCAGCGCCTGGACATTCTCCACCATGGCCGTGTCGCCCACGCCGGTATTCTCGAAATAGAGCACCCACTCCACCGCGGAGAAATCCGGGAAACGCCTCATTTCGCAAGTCAGCCGCAAGCCAGATTGAGGCTCCGTCCAGACGGTCGTGGTCTGCTCCCGGCCATCGGGATAAGTTTTGCTCTGCTGGTCTTTGGACCACTGCGGGAGCACACTCTCGCTTCGCTGGCCGCCATAAATAAATGAAAAAGGCTCGCGCCCCAGCATCGGGGGCGGCTCAACAGCACTGGCCGGCACGGTCCAACTCTGCACGGCGCAGCAGATGGCCGCGCCGAGCCAACGGCGCGCGTTGCGACACCGGTTGCGCCACGGGCCTTTTGTGATTCGTTCCATCAAATTCTGCATATCTTGGCCCTACCATGCGCCCCGCGCGCCGCCAAGGCAAAGCCCAACGACCGGGCAACAAACCTGCCGCAGTTCCGCGCGATGCAACGCCGCCCATTCGACAGCCTAAATTATCGCAACGGCAGATATTGAACCGCGTTGGCAAAATCGGCGGGAACACCAGCCTTCGCCAAAAGCTCCAATTGCTCAATAAACTGGCCTGTGGTCAATGCGAGTTGCGGAGCGTAAATGACGCCGCTGAAGGTTACGCCATGGCTTTGCCTCCGCGCCGCTTCGACGAGCAGGTCTTCATCCTGCGAAAACAAAACCCTGTCCAACGCGGTGGCCCTGTCCAGCAAAGCCGGGTCGCTCCAACGGGCTGTGCCGTCTTCTTGGGCGGTAATCACGTCAACTTCAAGCTTTCGCAGCCCGCGCGTGATGGGACGTGGCACATGGACGTCCATGTAAAGCGCAACACTCACTGTCCCTGGAGCCGCGCCTGCAACGCTGCCCGCGTCAATTGTCCGGCTGTTTCACTCCGCAGCCGGCGGTAATTCTCCAACTGCCGCTTCATTTGCCCGTCCAGTTCAGACTTGTGGTCGTGGTAATACGACAACGCCGCGTGAATCTGGGCCAGCGAGAGATGGGGATGGGCCGCGTGGATTTCCTCCGCGTCCCAATCGTAAGCCGTGTGGTCCATGGCGACTTCAATCACCTTGACATTGGTCTCCGCGATCCATGCCACTCCGCGCTCATCCAGCCTGATATGGGTAATGGGTTCAACAACCAGCATACTCCTACTCTAACGATCAAAACCCGTCTCCGCAATGGAGATGTGTTTTTTTGTGTTCACTCCAGGAACCGCAGATAAACGCACTTCAAGTACTCCGCCTCGGCGAAGGCCGCCGGATGGTCCGGCGCGTGCCGCGTGGTCTTCAGTTCGGCGAATTTGCGCCCGCTTCTCCGCGCCGCCTGCCGCGCCAGCGCGAAAAATTCTTCCGCCGAAACGTGTGCCGAGCACGACGCGGCCAGCAATATCCCGTTCTTGGCGACGCGCCCCATGGCCGCCGCCGTCAGGCCGGCGTAGGCCTCCAGGGCCTGGGCGCGCTCGGATTCCCGTTTGGCCAGCGAGGGAGGATCCAGCACCACCAGGTCAAACCGGCGCGCCGGCGCCTCGCGCAGCCAGGCAAACACGTCGGCCCGCGCCGTTTCATGTTGACAGCGCGCGACGGCGGGGTGGTGCCGGTTCAACGCGAAATGCCGCCGCGCGCCGGCCAGGGCCTGCTCGCTGATATCAACACTGCAAACGCTGGTCGCGCCCCCGCCGGCCGCGTAAAGCGAGAAGCCTCCCGTGTAACTGAACAGATCCAACACCCGCCGGCCCTCCGCCAGCGCCCCGGCCTCGCGCCGGTTTTCCCGTTGGTCCAGGAAGAAACCCGTCTTTTGCCCGCCCGCCGCGTCCGCCTCGAAGCGCCACCCGCTCTCCAGGAACGGCGCCGCTCCCGTGGGCGGCGCGCCGCGCAAAACCCGGCCGTCCTCCAGGCCGAAACGCTCCGCCGCCTTTTCCCGCACGTTCCGGCTCAGGCGCAAAACCAGCCCGTCTCCCCCCGCCAGCGGGGGCGCGATTTCCCCCAGCCGCGGCAGCCACGCTGTCGTATATACCTTCACCACGCGCGTCTCGCCGTAGCGGTCCAGGACCAATCCCGGCCAGCCGTCGCTCTCGCCGTTGATGCAACGGTAGCCGGTCGTCCGGCTGTCAAACAAACCTTCCCGCCGCCCCAGCGCCTCCGCCGCCCGCCGCTCCCAGAAGGCCGGGCCGATGGCTCGCGGCTGGCCCGTGTGCAGGATGCGCACCCGGATGGGCGAGTCCGGGTCATACAGTCCGACGGCCAGAAACTGGTCCTTGCGGTCGAAGATCACCGCCAGTTCCCCCGCCTGGCCCGCCCGGTTTTGCGCGCGCACGCTCGCTGCGAAGACCCACGGATGTCCTCCGCGCACGATCGTTTCTGCCGCCGCTTTCAGGCGCAGGCGCAGGCTCGGTTTGGGCGATGGGCCGTCCATGCCCGCAGAGTGCCACCCTCCGCCCTCCAGCGCCAGACCGCGCCAACCGCCCTGCCCGCATATTGCCAATAAGATGGCTCACCTGAGCCATCTTATTGGCAAAGCCGCCAGGATTGTTTATCCGGCAATCGCGCAAAAAAATTCCCGGAAAAGTCCCCCAAACTCCCAAAACCGCTAATGCGGGGGCGGCTGGCCGCCTTCCTTGAACAGGGCCGTGTACTTTCTTGTCAATTCTATATACTGACGCCCGTATTCCTTCGATTGGCAAATGTCCGTCCCCTCGTGAAATTCGTTCCAGGTTTCGATCATCACCATCGGCGAGGGGTTGCGCAGGAACTTCTCCCAGTTTCGTTCGTAAAACTTGCCGCCCTCCCGCGGCGCCACCAACGGCTGCCGGCGCGGCACGGCGGAATGGTCGTAGCCCGGCCCCAGTTCGCCAATGCCCGGCGCCTTCAAACCCAGCGCCCCGCCCCAGGAGCAGACGTTGTCGGCCCGCACACCCCACGAATCCTGCGCCGCCAGGTAAGGCGCGCGGCCGCTGAAATCCCCGGCAAATTGAGCCTTGGTGTAATCAATGAAACTCTGGTCGTGCGCCTTGGCGAAGGCCGCCGCGTAAAGCAGCACCATCGGTTTGCCCTCCATCATCGCCCAGTCTTTGGCCGGGATGCAGGAAAAGAAATCGCGCACCGTGGCGTAAAACCAGCGCCGCCCGTAATCGGTGGTCAAATCAATCTGTTCATGCCACGAGTTGTTGGCCAGCGTGCTCGTGTCGTAGAACAGGCCGATGGCTGGGGGATGCCGGCCCTCGCGCGCCAATTGTTCCCGCGCTTCTACCATGGGCTTGAGGCCCTCGAAACTCCAGTAAAGCGCCGCGCCCGGTTCGTGTTCGGACGGCGCGCCCCAGAAGACCGGCAGCGCCACGTCAATGCCCGCCTCCTCCATGTCGCGCAATTGCTTCTTGTGCCAGGCCGCCGACTTCCACGAAAAGTCCCTCAAGCTCGGCGGATGATCCGTCAGGGCGTCAGTGCCCTGCGGTAAATTGATGACATGCGCCTTGCTCGGCGCGTCGTACCAATAAAAATAATACGTCCCCACGATCCGGTCACCGGAGTGGAACGATTTGGCGCCGGCAAAGTCGGCCGCGGACGGATGAAGGAAGGGGCCGAAGGCCGGAGGGATGTCATGTTCGCCCGCCGCGGCCAATCCGAGGCCCGCCAGAAGCGCCGCCGCCGCCATCGCCATTTTCTTTTCGGTCAGCATATTGTTTTCCTCTCAGAAATCAGACGCCGCCTGGCCGGTGTCATATTCAAAGGCACAAATTAATTAAACCCTCGGTATGGCGCGTCGCTGCTTGACGCGTACGGAAGAAGTCGTGGGTCGAAATAGATGAGCGTCATCGCACGCAGTACAGTTGTTTTGACCACGGCGGTCTTGCCTGAATCACCTTCGGTGTTGCTTAAATCGTAGTCGTTCTCAGAGAGTTCGCCGACTTTCACTTCCCAGAAATGGGCGGTTTTGCCGCGATTTTCCTTTCCACGCGTGAAGCAACCTTCGTGGTCGCATAGGACGTAACGGAAAGTGAGATGCATGCCCGGCTTAGGCAAATGTGCCTTTGGCTTATTTCTCTCCAAGGCGGTATTCACCTCAATGCCGCCAAATCCTGCTCTCTGCGACAGTAGATCCGGGTACGTGTGTGGCGTGTTGCGGGAATACGCTCCGCCAGAATGCTCGACCAAGCCAGCGGCCAAGAGATTTCTAATCATCGAAGAGAGGTTGGCCAGTTCAACCAGTTCACTGACCAGCGGTGATTCTCGTTTTGCCAGCTCCGAATCAATCAAGTCCAGCGTTTGGTAACAGTCCTCAATCGCTCCGCGAACAGTCTGGTGCGTGATACCCGTGAGTTCGCGCAATTTGTTCTCGTTTCTGAAATGTTCCGTCAACAGGCGGCGATGCGTTAGGGACACAAGTGACTGGCCAGTCTGGCAAGCCGCTTCGCACCGAGCCAACAAAAGCGAGAGCGGCACATTGAGCGCACTCGCTAACTGGAGAGCCAACTGAATCGTTGGAGTCCGCTCTTCGCGTTCCCATAACGCGATGGTCGTTCGATGAACGCCGGCACGGTCTGCCAATTGTTCGTAAGTAAGCCCCTGAGCCTTGCGCTCCTCGGTAATGGCTTGAATCAGCGCTTTGGTGACTTGTTCGGGACTTGGATTCGACATGCGCGTATCGTAATGGAATTGACATTGCGCTGGCCACGAGACTATTGTCTCCACCGGATGAAAACGCTCAAATTATTTGACTTGTTTTGCGGCACTGGCGGCTTTTCCAAAGGCTTTGAGAAGTCTGAAAACGCCCAATACCAAACTTTGCTGGGGGTGGACATCCTGCCCGTCTCAGTGAAGACTTTCAGACTGAACCACCCCGCCGCCCTCGCCATCCCTGGCGACATCCGCCGATTGCGCTGTGATGATGTGCAAGACCGGCTCCAACTCAAGCCTGGGGAACTGGACCTGATTATCGGCGGTCCGCCTTGCCAGGGGTTTTCCTCCATTCGCCCGTATCGTTCGTCAGACCCAGACGACCCACGAAACAGTCTTTTCGAACAATTTGCAAATTTCGTGAACTTCTTTCGTCCCCGAGCGCTGGTCATCGAGAACGTCGTGGGACTGGCGACTCATAACGACGGTTTGACATTGGCGCAAATGCAGGAATGTTTCGCGACTTTAGGTTACGATTGCGACTGGCGCATTCTGAACGCCGCCCATTTTGGCGTTCCCCAGCGCCGGGAACGGCTCATTTTCATTGGCGTCCAGAGAGGCGGAAAGCCAGTGTTTCCTCAACCTACTCACGAATCAAATGGTTCCACCATTGGTCATCGCGACCGCTCACGCCTGTTGGTTCCTCAAGAAGACCTTTTCACGCCGAAGCTGAATCTCAAACCCGCTTTGACCGTATTGGACGCCATAGATGACTTGCCTCCAATCAAGTCGGGTGAGTCCGCCGAGCATTACGAGCACCCGCCCCGCAACGACTATCAACGTCAACGGCGTCATGGTTGCAAAAAGCTCGCGCTCCACTATTCCACGGCGCACACGGCGCGAATGTTGCAAATCATCCGGCACTCCGGGAAAAACATTTCTGCCATTCCGAGCCATCTGATTTCGAGCGGCTTCAGTTCTTGCTACTCGCGCTTGGATGGCGACATGCCCTCCCTGACCATCACAGTGAATTTTGTCCATCCCGCTTCCAATCGTTGCATCCATCCGAAATGTGATCGCGCTCTGACTCCACGCGAAGGAGCCAGACTTCAATCGTTTGACGATGAGTTTCAATTTGCCGGCAATCGCTCGCAAGTGGTGAAACAAATTGGAAACGCGGTTCCGCCGCTGCTCGGCAAGACCATTGGCGAGGCGTTGGCCGAAGCGCTCTGACGTCGTGAAACCCTGGCCCGGCAACGCTTCACTGGAAAAAACCGGATTCGGCGGCCTGTCCCGCTCTTTGTTGATGTCGAGAATCCGCAGCTCGCGAAACCAGACAACGGAATTGAAATTCATGGCTTTGTTGCGAAAAGCCAAAATCAATGGCTGGCGGCGCAATTATCCGTTGCCTGGCAAACCGGATTTTGTTTTCCGGGCTGCAAAACTCGCCGTCTTCGTGGACGGCTGCTTCTGGCACGGCCACGACTGCGGACGGAATCTGAGGCCAAAGCGAAACGCGGCCGCGTGGCGAAGCAAAATCTCTGGCAACCAACTCAGGGATCGCCGCAACGCGCGACTTCTGCGCGCTGCCGGATGGACCGTCTGTCGAATTTGGGAATGCACCCTTGTGAAACAGCCTGACGCCTGCCTCCAACGAATTGAGCGCGCACTTAAATATGGTTGACAGAGCCGCGAGGACGGTTTTGGCCTTGTTCCGGCAGTTTTTTGCGACAAACGGGTCAAAAAGTTATCCACCGGCGGTGTTTTTGAGACGGGCCGTCCGGCCTGGAGGAGCGGCGTGAATACGCGAAAGGCGTTGTCGTTGTGGGTTTTTCGCCGGATTTGCCGTGGTATATATGGCGCGCAGATTGTGAACAACCCTGTGGACAACATTTCGTAGGCAGGCCGCTAAAATCTGCTATGATGGCAGCAGTTCATTGAAAGAGCTGGGATGCAGCGGTGGACGAAAGAAAATCGTGCGTGTCCCAAGGATAATCCCAGGTGACTGGGGAAAGGTGGAGCCAGGCTGGTTGGTTCAACCCCTCTAAGTCTGCCCCGCAAGGGGCGGAGACCGGAGGCAGGATTCACCAGTTCCTCTGGCGGCGCTCGCGCGCTGTCAGTGACGCGAAGCAGGAACTGTGCGGCGAGGCGCGTGGCAGAAACCGCGCCGAACCGAGTCAAGTAGTTCAAGAGGGTTTCGGGCTTGAGCGAATCGCAGTTACCCAGAGGGTAAAAGGTTGCTACTGTGCATCAGCACGGGGCGGATGACTCTGGCGGTCTCGGCAACGAGGCCGGCCAAAAGAAAGACGCCGAAAGGCGGGACAAAGTGAGCAGACGCTCCGGGAAGGAAACACGGCCCAGGCAAGGCATGTAATACCCTTCCGGAATGCCGGCGATGTTAAAAACAGCACCGCTGGCTTGTGATAGAACGCAACCTGAGAGGTAAGAGGTCAGACCCGTGGCACCGGGCCAACGCGCCGCCAAAAGCGGTGGCCGTCCCGGAGCAAACTGGTCAAGACGCGGACAAGCAGTCGCAAACGTGTCTTGACCCGGTTCGCAAGCCGGCGCTGCAAACGCCAGCCCAAGCGAGCCAAGAGGCCTCACTCAATAATTCAGTGACCGCAAGGCGCTGGACGGCCCTGCTATGAGGCCGGTAATTCCGCTTGCCGTGGAGAATGGCGTCGGGAAGCTGGCAGCCCCGCGAGGGTGCGCCTAATGTCAGCGTGGGAAAGAGAGAGTGGCGAACTCCCAGCCCCCAATTTGCCTCCGTTCGGCCGCAAGGCCGGGCGGGGGCTTATTGTTTTTTATATTCAATCCAACGGAACCGGGAAGCGCAAAAACTTGCTTCACACGCTGCCAGCCCCCGCGTAAAGTGACCACGGCATGTTGGCCGACAAACCATGGAAACTTGACGCCGTGGCGCGCCTGATCCTGGGCCTGATCACGACCTATTGCTTCGGCCTGCTCCTGGCCGGTCTGGTGCAGCACTTCGCCTTCGGTTCGGCCCAAGGACAAAGCGATTCTTGGCAGATCGTCATTGCCATCCCTTTTATCCAAATCTCCGCCCTGGTCTGGATCAGCTTCTTCCTGCGCCAGCACGACCTGGGCTGGGTGGAGGCCTTCGGATTGAAAACCTTCAAACCGGCCGCGGCGGTGGCGCGCGGCCTTCTGGTTGGGGCGCTCTTTTTGCCCGCCGCGTGGGCCTTGGGGTGGATTTCCCAGAACGCGATGGAATCGGTGGGGCTGCCCACCGAAGAGCAAGCCGCCGTGCATGCCTTGCAGGACCCATCGCTCACCATGCCCGCCAAAGTGGTTTTCGGAGTCGTCATCATCATCCTGGCGCCGGCGGTGGAGGAGCCGCTCTTTCGCGGGATTATTTACCCCGCCATCAAGCAGCAAGGCTACCCGCGCCTGGCCTTGTGGGGAAGCGCGGCCATCTTCGCCGCCATGCACTTCAACGGGCTGACATTGGTGCCGTTGTTTTTTTTCGCCCTGGTCCTGGTTTATCTCTACGAATCCTCCCGCAATCTGCTCGCGCCCATGGCGGCGCACGCGCTCTTCAACGCCGCAAACTTCTTCTTCCTTCTCTTCGGTGACCAGATCAGCCAACGATTCCACCTGCCATGAACGAATTGGAGTTGATCGCCCGCCTCACCCACTCGCTGCCCGCCAACGCCTCCCTGGTGGCCGGGGCGGGGGACGATTGCGCCGTGCTGGATTGCGGCCTGCCCGGACGATACCTCCTGTTCAAAACAGACGCCGTCGTGCAGGGCGTTCATTTCACCGCGCGCGCCACGCCCGAACAGATCGGCCACAAAGCGCTCGGACGCTGTTTGAGCGACATCGCGGCCATGGCTGGCCGTCCGCTGGCCGCCTTGGTCACCGCCGCGTTGCCGAATAATTTTGATCCCGCCTTCGTCGAACGCATTTACGCCGGCCTCAACGCCTTGGCCCTTCGCCACGGCGTCGCCATCGCCGGCGGCGAAACCGTCAGCAACCCGGAACGCCTGCTGCTTTCCATTTCAATGGTGGGCGAAGTGGCGCGGGACAAGTGCCTCCGGCGCGGCGGCGCCAAGCCGGGCGATGCCTTGTTCGTCACCGGCGAGTTGGGCGGTTCGCTCTCAGGCAAACACCTGGATTTTGAGCCGCGCCTGGCCGAGGCGCAATGGCTGGCCCAAAACTTCCACATTCACTCGATGATTGACCTCAGCGACGGCCTGGCGGGCGATTTGCGGCACCTCTTGCTCGCCAGCCACACCGGGGCCGAGTTGCTCTCCCAGGCCATCCCCATCAGCCGCGCGGCCAGACTGCAGGCCCGCGCGCCATCCCACCCCAAGCCGCCCTTGCTCGCTGCCTTGGGTGACGGCGAGGATTTCGAGCTGCTCTTCACCGTGGCCAGCCGCGACGCGGTCCGATTGCTGGACCGATGGAAAAAGCAATTCCCCAAACTGCGGCTCACTTGCATTGGCCGCATCACCGCCGGGCGCGGTTTGAAGCTGCGGGACAAAACCGGCCTTCACTCTTTGGAAACTCATGGCTACGTTCATTTCTCATAGCCCCGCCCAAACGGCGGCGCTGGGCGAACAATGGGGGCGCCAGGCCCGCCCCAACTGGCTGCTCGGCCTCACCGGCGCCCTGGGCGCCGGCAAAACTCTCCTGGCCGCCGGCCTGGCTCGCGGTTTGGGCGTCACCGCCCGTGTACAGTCTCCCGCCTTCGCCCTCGTCAACGAGTACCTCGACGGGCGCCTGCCGTTCTTTCATCTGGACCTTTACCGCCTGGCCACTCGCGGCGACATCATCGGCGCTGGACTCGAACCGTATCTGACAAATCCGGCGGGAGTCGCCGCGGTGGAATGGATTGAACGCTGGCTGGATGCGCCGCCCTGGCCCTTCGCCCCCGGCGTCAGATTCCGTCGCGTGCATATCAAAACGGCGGGCGAAACCGGCCGGGAGATTTCCTATGAAGATTTTGGCGGTTGAATTTTCCTCCCAGGAGCGCAGCGTCGCCGTCGTGCAGGGCGGCCGCGGTTCCACGCCCCTCTTGCTAGGCCGGGCGGCGGAGACTTCCGGCCTTCGCTCCCTGGGCCTGGTGGAGGAAGCCCTCCAATGCGCCCGTTGCCAGCGCGAGGAAATCCAAGCCATTGCCGTCGGGCTTGGTCCCGGTTCCTATACCGGCATTCGCGGGGCCATCGCGCTGGCCCAGGGATGGCAATTGGGGCGCGGCGTGGGTTTGATGGGCCTTGGCAGCGTCGAATGTCTGGCCGCCCAGGCCGCGGAGGAAAAGATGTTCGGCCCCGTCAACCTTATCATTGATGCCCAGCGCGCCGAGTTTTATCTCGCCCGATATGAAATCAGCCCCGGCGCTTGGCGCGAGCGGGAGGGGCTGCGCCTGGCTTCCTTCTCCGAAATCGAGTCACTGGCGCGGCGCGGCGAACGGCTCTTGGGGCCGGGGGCGTCGCAGTGGTTCGCTTCTGCGCAAAACCTTTTTCCGGACGCCGCCGTTTTGGGATCACTCGCCTGCGCCCGCCCGGACTTCACGCCCGGCGAAAAACTGGAGCCGATCTACCTGCGCGAAACGGCCTTCAAAAAAGCCCCGCCGCCCCGCACCCTGTCCTGACCTTCCCCCCTTTCTCGCAGCAAAACCCATTCCACCATGAACCAAAAAACTTCAATAAATGCCGGAAACAACAACTTTTTTTTCAAAAAAGTCTTGCCACTACTATATGTGGGGCTACACTGCGGCACGACTCCCTACTAAATGGGGCTGGTGGTCAAAAGTCGTGGTTTGCCGCGGCGTCATTTCACGGGGGTCGTTTGCTTTTTTATGGTACAATTTAACTCGACACCACGCATATAATGGATTTTCCATGATTGACGCTCGCGAACACCTCCAGGCCTCCGCCCCCCCCTCCCGCCGCCGGCCTTCCAAAACCCCTGCCCCGTCCCGCCCTCGTTTGCGCCCTGCCCCTGCGGCCAGGTCGCTGCCCATCTCGCGGGTCTTTAGCGACCAGGCGGTCAATCCCTTCGACCAGATTGAATGGGAAAAACGAACGGCGGAAATCACCGATGACTCCGGCAAGGTCATCTTTAAGCAGGAGGACGTCGAAGTGCCCAAGTCCTGGTCCATCCTGGCCACCAAAGTCGTCGTCTCCAAATACTTTTACGGCGAGCAAAACACCGCCGAACGCGAAACCTCCGTCCGCCAGTTGATTCATCGCGTCTGCCGCACCATCGCCGATTGGGGCGTGTGCGACGGCTATTTCGATAAGGAGAAGGGCGAGGTCTTTTGCGATGAATTGACTTGGCTCTGCCTCAATCAGTACGGCGCCTTCAACTCCCCGGTCTGGTTCAACGTCGGCCTCTTTCATCAATACAAAGTCGGCAACCACTCCGCCCGCGGCAATTGGTTCTACAATCGCCAGACCGCCGCCGCCCAACGCGCCCTCACCCAGTACGAATACCCCCAAGGCAGCGCCTGCTTCATCCAATCGGTGGACGACAACATGGAGAGCATCATGCAACTGGCCCACAGCGAGGCCATGCTCTTCAAATACGGCTCCGGCACCGGCACCGATTTGACCCCCATTCGCTCCAGACGCGAGAAACTCTCCGGCGGCGGTCGCCCCAGCGGCCCCCTCTCCTTCCTCAAGGTCTATGACCAGGTCGCCAACGTCGTCAAATCCGGCGGCAAAACCCGCCGCGCCGCCAAGATGAACACCTTGCGCGACTGGCACGGCGACATCGAGGAGTTCATTGACGCCAAGCAAAAGGAGGAAAAAAAGGCCTGGGCCCTCATCGAGCAGGGCTACGACGGCTCCTACAATGGCGACGCCTACGGCAGCGTCATGTACCAAAATGAAAACCTTTCCATCCGCGTCAGCGACTCCTTCATGCAGGCCGCCCTCGACGGCAAGGAATGGTGGACCCGCCGCGTGACCGACAACCAGCCGTTGGAAAAGAAGGACGCCGCCGCCCTCCTGCGCAAAATTGCCCAGGGCGCCTGGGTCTGCGGCGATCCCGGCCTCCAATACGACGGCGCCATCCAGAAATGGCACACCTGCAAAGCCACCGAGCCGATCCATTCCACCAACCCCTGCTCCGAATACGTCTTCCTCAACAACACCGCCTGCAACCTCGCCTCCCTCAACCTCTTGAAGTTCCGCCGCGACGACGGCATTTTCGACATCGAGCGCTTCAAGGCCGCCGTGCGCGTCTTTATCACCGCCCAGGAAATCATCGTTGATAACGCCAGCTATCCCACCAAGGAGATTGCCGAAAATTCCCACATCTTCCGCACCCTCGGTCTGGGCTACGCCAATCTCGGCTCCCTCATCATGAGCTACGGCCTGCCTTACGATTCCGACCAGGGCCGCGCTCTGGCCGGCGCCCTCACCGCCATCATGACCGGCCACGCCTACGAGCAATCGGCCGACATCGCCTCCGTCATGGGCCCTTTCAAGGGCTACCACGACGCCCGTTGCGCCCGCGTCTCCCAGCCCCTGGGCCAGGACAACGTCTCCTCTACCCTCGGCGTCATCCAACTCCATCGTGACGCCGTCGAGGACATCCATCCCTCCAGCGACTTCGCCTATCTCAAAGAGGAGGCCCGCCAATGCTGGGACCGCGCCCTGTCCCGCGGCCGTTCCGCCGGCTTCCGCAACGCCCAGGTCACCGTCCTGGCTCCCACAGGCACCATCGCCTTCCTCATGGATTGCGACACCACCGGCGTCGAGCCGGACATCGCTCTCGTCAAATATAAACTCCTCGCTGGCGGCGGCAATTTGAATTTCGTCAACCGCGGCGTCGCCGACGCCCTCCGCCGCCTCGGCTACGCCGAACCCGACATCGCCGCCATCACCGCCCACGTCGCCAAATTCGACACCATCGAAGACGTGCAGGAAAACGGCGCCGCCGCCCCCAGCGGCCTCAAGCCGGAGCATCTGCCCGTTTTCGACTGCGCCTTCAAGCCCTATCGCGGCCGCCGCAGCATCAGCTACATGGCCCATCTCAAAATGATGGCCGCCGTCCAGCCCTTCATCAGCGGCGCCATCTCCAAGACCGTCAACCTCCCCCACGACTGCTCCGTCAACGACATCCAGGACGCTTTCGTCCAAGCCTGGAAAATGGGCCTCAAGTGCGTCGCCATTTACCGCGACGGCTCCAAGCGCTCCCAGCCCTTGAACACCAAAAGGACCAGCGAGGGCGGCGACAGCGCCGCCGAAACCCGCCTCAAGGAACTGGAGCGCGAGGTGGAAAAGCTCCGCGCCCAAGCCGGCCAGCCCTTGCGCCGCCGCCTGCCCGCCACCCGCTCCGCCATCACCCACAAATTCGACATCGCCGGCCACGAGGGCTACCTCACGGTCGGCCTGTTCGACAACGGCCAGCCCGGCGAACTTTTTATTACCATGGCCAAGGAGGGCTCCACCATTGGGGGACTCATGGACTGTGTCGGCACCCTGACCAGTCTCGCCTTGCAGTACGGCGTGCCGCTTGAGGCCTTGATGCGCAAGTTCGCCCATCAACGCTTCGAGCCGTCCGGCTTCACCTTGAATCCGGAGATTCGCAACGCCTCTTCCATCATTGATTACGTCTTCCGCTGGCTGGCGCTTCAATTCATCCCCGGCTTTCGCGAAGCATCCCTGGGCTCCCGCAACCAGCCCGAACTGACCATGCCCGGCCTGGACGAAGAGGTTAAAAAAAAAATAAACCGCCCGGTCCGTGACCTCCCGCTCTCCGACGACACCGACATCTTGCTTCAGCCCGCCGCCCCTGCCGGCAGCCGTAGCGGCAACGGCAGCGGCAACGGCGACGGCAGCGGAATGGATGACGCCGAACACGCCAAGCCCGTGTCCGGCCGCGTGGTGGCCACTTTGAACGACAGCCTCTCCCATTTCCAACTGGACGCTCCGCCCTGTCCCAATTGCGGCCACGTCTCCGTGCGCAACGGCGCCTGCTACAAGTGCCTCAACTGCGGCGAAAGTTTGGGCTGCAGTTAGCAACTCTTGCCTGCTTTTGCCTGGAATAATCCAGGCATTCAGGCGCCCGGCTTCGGTGCAAAATTGTCAACGCGGCATAATAACTGCTGTTCTCTGACACGCAAATGTATTGGTTGAGACGGGTCATAACAACTTGCCCGGCAATCGCTCCATTGTTGCTCAGCGCATGGGGAATGGGGAGCACTGTTGCCTGCGCCGCAGATACGCTCGCGCGCCTTTTTCCCAAAACGGGCGTCCTCCTGGGGGTTTTCGCCGAGCCTAAAACCAATACGGCCGAGCAGGCCATTGACATGCTGGAACAGGAAATTGGACGCCCCTTCTACCTGGATCACCAGTATTACATTTGGCAGGACGAAATTCCCACCGCCTACGAAGCCTGGACTGTGTCGCGAGGACGAATTCCCTTTGTGGCCTGGAAACCGAAGGACACGAACAACGGAACGCCCATCCGCTGGAGCACCATCACGAATGGTGTTTGGGATGCCTGGATCGGGACGCGGGCCGATGCCTTCAACCAGTTTGCTCAACTCACGCTGATGACCTTCCATCACGAACCGGAAAACGACCAGGACACGCCCGGGGTGACAAATTACGGCACCGCTGACGAGTATCAGGCGGCGTTTCGCCATGTTGTGACCATCTTTCGCAATCACGGCGTCAGCAACGTGGTGTGGGCCGTCGTGCTAACCCAACCCTCCTACACCAATCCGGCCACGGGCGGGCGCGTCCAAGCAGATCGCTGGTATCCCGGAGACGACGTCGTCGATGTTATCGGCTCCGACGGGTACAACTGGTATCCAACAAAAACGAACTCCGTCTGGACTTCCTTCTCAAATGTGTTTTCCGGTTTCTATGCCTGGGGAACCAATCACCAGAAACCCCTTCTCATCGCTGAATTTGGGTGCATGGAGGATCCCGCGGTGACAAACCGGAAGGCGGATTGGTTTCTGGAGATTCCAGGCGTGCTCCAACAATGGCCGGCGATCAAGGACATCTGTTATTTCAACCATCACGATCCCGTTTACCCTTGGAACCTGGATTCTTCGGCGGCGGCACTCAATGGCTTTCAGACCATGGCCAGCAACGCCTGTTTGTTTCCGCCCCGCCCTGTCCAACTTGACTGCCTTTTCTCCGCCGGGCAGGCCCAACTCCAGATCAGCGGGTGCGTCGGCTCACCATGTCGAATCGAGTTTTCTGATTCCCTCGAAAGCCCGAACTGGACGACCCTAACCAACCTGACCTTGTCCAACTCGCCCTGCCTGTTTGCCGATTCCAATTCCGTGGGCAGCGTGTCAAGTCGCTTCTACCGCTGTCAATAGCGACTTTGCAGGGGCCAAACCGTTTCGGGGTCCCCCTGCCACTTTTACAGAGTTTTTCTCAATTTGTATTTCAATAAACGAACCGGCGGTCGTATATTAGCCCGACTTTCTCTACTGGAAGGGGGATGACTGCATAAGTGGTTCAAAACACGCGGTCGGGCCAAAAAGGTCTGCACCAAACTTATTCGGGCAGCAGTTGGCCTTTCTGCGTGATGCGCGGCGG
>Ga0326727_10013911_pt1 | contig 17710 bp, 16 predicted proteins | sample MB2enrmetagenome_FD_207643 | JGI IMG/M metagenome (GOLD analysis project Ga0326727, IMG submission 207643) | Lab enriched peat soil microbial communities from McLean, Ithaca, NY, United States - MB29MY | ecosystem: Environmental > Terrestrial > Soil > Wetlands > Peat | place: USA: New York...
ATGCAATAGGCGTTTGACCCCACCGTGCTGCTGGTGGAGCACGATGTCGTCGGATCAAGAGCGTAGCCGCTCGACGCAACCAGCGAGGTGATGGTCAGCGCCGTCGGCTGGTTGTTCGTCAGCTTAACCCATTGCATGGCGCTGGTCGAGCCTACCGCCTCGTTGCCAAAACTCAGCGACGTCGCCGAGAGTGTCGTCTGCGGAATGCCCGTGCCGCCCAGCGTCACCGTCTGCGGGCTGTTGGTAGCAGTGCTGTTGATCGTCAGGCTGCCCGGCTGCGAGCCCGTACTGACGGGCTCAAAAACAACAGAGAGGACGCAATAGTGGCCTGCCGCAAGCATGCCGGAGGAGGGACACGTCGTCGACGGATCAAGCGCATAGCCGCTCGACGGGACCAGCGATGTGATCGTTATCGCTGTCGTCTGATGGTTCGTAAGCATAGTATATTGAATGGCGCTGGTGCTGTTGACCGCCACATTGCCGAAGTTCAACGTGGTCGCTGAAACTGTGGCCTGCGCATCTACGAGCGCCGTAGAAAACAGGCAGAAGACCGCCGTCAGCGACAGCAGAACCGCGTTCTTGAACTTCCTCATGACATTCCCTCCACGATCAGACATGCCCCAACCCTCCATCATTTTCTTCATCCCATTCCTGGCGAACTCATTCACAGCCCGCCCACGCCCTGGTAGCGCAACAGAGAAAATACCTCTACTTCCTCTATGCGAACTCTTCGATCAACGTGGTTAGCGCAGAATGTGGCGATGCAATTTGCTTGCATCGCCCGTATGGTGTTCAATTCAACGCGCACGTATCAAAAAATCTTCGTATGCCCCTTTGGCGCCGATGAAAAATGGACCAAAAGAGTCCTTATCAGAGAAAAAACATGGCGGAATTTCAAGCGGTTGAAAACAAAACAGCAGGGGAAATCTGCCGCTATGTTGGCGACAGTATGCAAATAAAACCAAAACAGAGGGCAGTTTATTCACACGGACACATGATATGCAAGTGAATTTTTCAACATTCTCAAAGTTCAGTAGATTGACTCCATCCCCGTGCCGTCGAAGAAAAGGCGAAGGCCAGGATCGTGAACAGCGTGAGCGCGCTGAACCGCTGGAATACTGTGACGTGCCCTGACATGCACGCTTCTTCGATTCGAGATGGCGCGCAACCGATGTGTTCATACTTAGCAGGAAGGCTAGAAGAAGAAAACTTGTTTTGTCTTGAATCTCTGCTAAATTTTTCTGAATTTTTATGAAGGCTGCCAAAATCATCTTTTCCGGGGCGGAATTTGCACAGAAAGGTCGGAAGAAAGCGATCCGGGTCGAAGTGCCGGGAGAATTCTGAATGTCGATCGGGGCCTATCCGTTAGCGATAGTTTTGAAGGCTTCATGTGCCGCGGCAATCGTGGCGTCGACTTCTTCCCTGCCGTGCGCCGAGCTCAAAAAAGCTGCTTCAAATTGCGAGGGCGGCAGCCATACACCCTGCTCCAGCATCGCCCGGTGGAAGCGGCCGAAGGCAGCAGTGTCGCTCTGTGCTGCCTGTGCGTAGTCGGAGACCGGCCCCGCCGTGAAGAACCAGGTCCACATGGAGCCCACGCGGTTGAGGGTGAGCGCAACGCCGGCGCGTGCGGCTTCAGCAGCCACGCCCTGGGTGACAGCTTTGGCCGTGGCTTCAAGTTGGGGATAGACCTCGGCTGCATGTTCTTGTAAATGGCTGACCGTGGCGATGCCTGCGGCCATGGCCAACGGATTGCCGCTGAGCGTTCCGGCCTGATAAACCGGTCCGAGAGGCGCCAGCAGGTCCATGAAGCGGCGCTTGCCGCCGAAGACGCCAACGGGCAGGCCGCCGCCGGCAATCTTGCCCAGAGTCACCAGGTCCGCATCCACGCCATAAAGCTGGAGCGCTCCGCCGAGCGCGACGCGGAAGCCGGTCATCACCTCGTCGGCTATCAGCAGCGCCCCTTCGCGCGTGGTGAGCGCGCGCAATCCGGCCAGGTAGCCGGGGGCGGGCACGATGCAGCCGGCGTTGCCGACAACCGGCTCCAGAATCACGGCGGCGATGGAGCCGGGATGAGCGGTGAAAGCGGCTTCCACGGAGGCCAGGTCGTTGTAGGGCAATGCCAGCGTTAGGCGGGCAATCTCCTCAGGCACACCCGCCGAGCCGGGAATACCAAAGGTCGCTACGCCCGAGCCGGCCTTCACCAGCAGCCCGTCGGCATGGCCGTGGTAGCAGCCTTCGAATTTGACGATGATCTTGCGGCCGGTGGCGGCGCGGGCCAGGCGGATGGCGCTCATGGTGGCCTCGGTGCCGGAGCTGACAAAGCGCAGCTTCTCGATAGCCGGAAAGCAGGCGGCGATGCGCTCGGCCAAATCGGCCTCCGCGGCCGTTGAGGCGCCAAAGCTGGCCGAGTTGCGCGCCGCCCGCTCAATAGCCTCGACCACTGGCGGAAAGGCGTGCCCCAGAATCATCGGACCCCAGGAGCCGAAATAGTCGATATACCGGTTGCCGTCGGCGTCGGTGAGCCACGCGCCCTCGGCCCGCTCCACAAATGGCGGCATGCCGCCCACCGCGCGAAAAGCCCGCACCGGCGAATTCACCCCGCCGGGAAAATAGCGCTCAGCGCGCTGTTGCAGAGCCTGAGAACGTGTGCGATTAGGGACGGGCCTCTTAGAACTCATGGTGGGTTCAGTATAAAGGGGAAGATCGTCTCCCATCAGGCGAATTGAATCGCGCGGCTCTCTGTCCGCATCTCGTTGATGATGAACAACATTACAGAACTCGGCGTGCGGCTGGTGGTGATCTTCGATGGCCATTGTGTGCTATGCAACCGGACGGTTCGTTGGCTGTTGCGGCGCGACCGGCACTATCGGCTTCGCTTTGCTGCCGCCGAGTCGCCGCAGGCATCCGGGTTGCTGGCGCGGCACGGAATCAGCGCGCCGGACCCTGAATCCGGCCCAGCCACGATCCTGGTTGTGCGGGATGCGGGCGGCCCTGCGCAGCAAGTGCATGCGCGCTCGGAGGCGGTGTTGGCAGTGCTGCGCGAACTGCCGCGGCCCTGGCCGGCGGTTGCCTTCTTGCTGGGCTGGATTCCCCGGCCCGTGCTCAATCTGGGCTACCGGTTGATTGCCCGCTGGCGGTACCGCATCTGGGGGCGGCTGGAAAACTGTCCGCTGCCTACTGCCGAGGCGCGGACGCGATTCCTCTAAGACTCTGCCAAAACCCGAAGAATCCTGTTAAAATCTACATTCCCGGCCAGCAGCGCCGCACGATAAATCTATCCCTGGAAAGCCGCACCGTGTCTGACGAATTCAAGCCCAAATCCGTGACCGACGCCGACTTAGGCGTGGACCTCCTCAGTGACAATCACATCCAGGAACGCCTCGCGTATCTGGCGCAGAAGACCTTTAATCGCAACGTGTTAAGCGCGACCGGCGGCTTTGGCGCGCTCTTCCGGCTGGACCTGCAACGCTGGAAGAATCCCATCCTGGTCAGTTCCGCCAATGGCGTGGGCGCCAAGCTGAAGGTAGCCTTCGAGCTGGGAATGCACCGCACGGTGGGCGCGGACCTGGTGAACCATTGCGTTAACGATATTGCGGTCCAGGGCGCGGCGCCGTTGTTTTTTATGGATTACCTGGCCGGCAGCAAACTGCTTCCGGAGGTGGCGGAGAGTGTGGTGAGCGGGCTGGCCGACGCCTGCAAAGCCTGCGGCTGCGTCCTGATCGGCGGCGAGACGGCGCAGATGCCGGGTTTTCATACTGACGGGGAGTACAACCTGGCGGGCTTCATCGTGGGCGCGGTGGACCGCGAAAAGATGGTGACCGGCGCGGGGATCAAGGCGGGCGACGTTCTGGTCGGGCTGCCCTCCACCGGCCTGCACACCAATGGTTATACATTGGCTCGCAAGCTGCTCTTCGATGTGGCCGGATACAAGCCGTTGCAATATGTAACCGCTATCAAGGAAAAGGCCGGCGCGGCGCTGTTGAAGACCCATCGCAGCTACCTTTCCGTGATACAGAAACTGGTGACGGCGGGGCTGACCACGGGCATGGCGCACATCACCGGCGGCGGCATCACGGAAAACCTGCCTCGCATCCTGCCCAAAAACACCGGGGCGCAGATCGAGATCGGCTCCTGGCCGGTGATGCCCATCTTCGAGCATCTGCGCGACCTGGGCCAGGTCTCGCAAGAGGAGATGTTGCGCACCTTCAACATGGGCCTCGGGCTGATTGTGGCCATTCCGGCGGCCAAATTCACGCGCGCGAAAACCCTGCTGGACCGCGCCGAAGAGAAGTTTTATGTCGTCGGCCGCGTGGTCAAGGGCGAGCGCCGGGTGCAGTACACATAGGGTGGGCAGGGGAGCGATTGGCTTCCGTCCCGCGGACTTGTCAAGGGGTCATAATGATTCCCATCTTGTAAGCCTATATCCTATAAGTACATAAGTAATTGAAGTTTTTCTGGACTTTGCCGAATAATTAGTTAAGAGTGCCTAGTCTATTAGGTAGCCAGACAAGAGACGGAAACGCCGAGCCCGGCGAATGAGTTCGCCCTCCCTCAGCGGATGGGTTCCGGGGCGCGGGGCCGTATCTGGTCTGCAACAGAGCGGCTCTCCGCCGCGAGCTTGAGCCGCAACCACGGTGGCACTCGAATTCGGGGAGATGCGACAAATCGAGACCAGCGGCCGGCCCGGAAGGGCGCCTGCCCCTGGTCTCGATTTTTGTTGCGCGAAAGCAGGTTGGTCCTCTTCCGCGCCTTCCAAATCCCAGGTTAACCAAGGCGGCCGCGGCCGCCTTTTTCTTTGCGAGGAGCTTTCCGCATGAATCCCATTTCGAATATCTGGAACCACCCCAAGACTTCAGTCGCGGGGCTGCTGATCGGGGTCGTCACCATCGCCAGCGTGCTTTCGCGGCAGGGCATCACGCTGGGCACGGCCGGCAGCGGCAGCGTAATTACACTGGTGAGCGGCCTGGCTACCGCTCTTCTGGGACTGCTGGCCAGGGATCCGGAAGCAACGTCTTCCCCATCCATGTCGGCCGGTTCGACCAGCAAGCTGGGCGCGTGGGCGCTGATTGCCTTGCTGCTGCAACTGCCGTTCGTGAGCGGCTGCTCGGGAACCAGCGTGGCGCAGGACATTGTGAACTGGACGCCGGCGTTGCAGAGCGCGGTGGCCACGGTGGATTCGACCGCTGCCTTGCTGGCCCCCGCGGATGCGCCCATCTTTGTTGCGGCTACCGTGGGTTTCGATGCCGCCTCCAATCTGCTCGTGGCCCAGGCCAAGGCGTATCTGGCCAATCCCACGGCCCCAGTGCTCGAGCAACTGCAAGCCGCCGTCGTGGCCTTTCAGCAGCAGGTGAACGCCTCGCTGCTCCAGGCCGCCAAAATCACCAACCCCAATAGTCAGCAGACGGTGCTGAACGCGATCAACGCCGTGGGAACCGTCGTGCTGGCCATGCTCGCGCTGGTGCAGTCGGTTTCAAGCAAGGTCGCGGTGGCGCGGATGGCCTCGCAATCGCACCTCAAGCTGGCCGCGGTGCGGCCCTACCTGGATGAGGACAAGGCAGCCGCGATGGTGGCCAGCCACTATGGCGAGCCGGTCGAGTGGGCGCGCGCGCAGGTGGCGCAGGTGGAACTGAGCACGGCGCAGGCCGGGTTCTAACAAAGACCTGGGTGGATGGTGATCTGAGCGCGGCCAGGAAGCAGAAAAGCCTTCTGGTCGCGTTCCGAAAGTGTAAATAATCCTCCCGCTGTGTGATCCGAGTCACGGAGCCGGCATCCCAGAACTGGATAGCCTTGGAGCTACGGCGCAGGTGCCAAAAGCGCCCACAAGACCAAGGAGCTTCATCATGGCTTATGTAATTACCGATGCGTGCATCAAGGATTTTGTCTGCGCGGCGGAGTGCGCCACTGCCGCCATCATGCCCGCGGCCGAAGGCGATCCAGCCGCCGCCGGCGTCTCCCAGTTGTTCATCAATCCCGATGAGTGCATCGACTGCGGCAACTGCGCCTCCATCTGCGCGCAGGACGCTATCTTTTCCATCGACGATCTGCCCGCCGACAAGGCGCATTTTGCCCAGAAAAACAAAGCCTATTTCAACTAGTGTCCTGAGTCAGAGATACGCGGCACATAAACTGCTGTCATCCTGTATACGCAGCGCACAAACTGCCGTCATCCTGAATGCGCAGCACAAAAACTGCTTGTCATCCTGAGCGAACGGGGCCCCAGGCGTACTCTTCAGCCTTACCGGGGTCCCCACGAACAGGTCTTCGTTCGTGGGGTGGAGGTTGGGGGTGGTGAGTCGAAGGATCTGCTTTTATTCTTCAATGAACCTCTGACTCACCAGACTAGGGTACTGTGCACAAGTTGACGGCGTGAACGGTGCGGCTTCAGCCTCCGCATGAGTCCCCGTTTGTCTTTTATGGGGAGTGAGGCATAACGGCTAGCTGCACCGCGCACGCGCCGCCTCGCCCATCTGAGAGAATAATAGGAGTGATACGAGCGCACCAAACTGTCTTTCGGCGGACGGCGCCGGCCATTCTTGCCGCCTTGGCTCTGACCAGCGCGCCGGCCTTGCACGCGCAGGGGCCGAACCCCACCTCCGCCGCCAACGCCTTCTTCGGCAGCGTGACCGTGCATCCTGCCACGGTTGAAACCCTCAAGCTCTCGCTGGACGAGGCCATCGCCCTCGGCCTCAAGAACAATCTCGGCCTGAGGGAAGCGGAAAACAGCGAAAAATCCCTTCAGGGGCAGAAGAACGAGGCCCTGCAGTACTTTTTGCCCACCGTCACGCTCACCGGCGACCTCGGCGTCCACCAGCAAAACCTGGTTGCATTGGGCTTTGGGCCGGACACCGTCAAAGAGTTTCTTTCGCTCTTTCCCGGCGGCAAGCTGCCCGCCGGGTTCTCTGAGATCACCCGCGACGACCTGACCGAGGGCAAGATTCAATTTGGCCAGTTGCTCTTCTCCGGCCCGGTCATTTCGGCCTGGAAGGCGGCTGGCGCGGCGGAACGCGCCGCCCATTTTGCGAAAATGTCGGCCCGCGGCGAAGTGGTCCAACAGTTGGCCACGGCTTATCTGCACGCCATCGCCGCCTCCAGCGAGGTGGACAACGCCAGGGCTCTGGAAGCGGCGGACCGTGTGCAGCTCAGCCACGCCCATGATGCTCACGTGGCCGGCGTCGCGGCCAATTTGGATGAACTGCGGGCGCAAGTCCAGCTTCAGGCCGAGCAGCAGGCGCTCATCGCCGCCCAGAACGCGCTGGAAAAAGACCTCATCCTGCTCAAGCGCGAGATCGGCATCGACCCCGGCCAGAAGATCGCGCTCACCGATCCCGCGCCCTACAGCGATCTGGCCTCTCAAACCCTGGAAGAGCTTCGCGCCATCGCCTACAAAAACCGCCAGGACTACCAGACGCTGCAAAATCAGGTGGTCGAGGTCAAGGCAATCCACGCGGCCTATCGCAGTCAGCGGCTGCCCAGCCTCAGCTTCGGCGGCTACTACGGCGTCAGCCAGGTGGGCGGCGCAGGCTCGCACGGCAACTTTGCCGCCCAAGGCAATCTCAGCCTTCCGCTCTTTCGCGAGGCCAAGCTGCGCGGCGACGTGGAAGTGGCCCAGGCGCAGTTGGACGCCGTCCACGCGCAGCTCGCCGACCTGCGCACCCGCATCGACCAGCAACTCCGCTCGGCTCTGCTCGACGTGAACGCGACGGCCAAGCTCGTCGAAGTGGCCCGCTCCAATGTTGACCTGGCCACCCGCGCCCTGGCCGACGAGACCGACCGCGTAAACGCCGGCGTGGACGACAACCTGCCCCTGGTCACCGCGCAAGCCACGCTGGCCTCGGCTGAGAGCAACCTGGTCGAGAGCCTCTACCAGTACAGCCTCTCCAAGCTGGCACTGGCCCGCGCCGCCGGCATCATCGAATCGCAGTACCGCGCCTATCTGGGCAGATAGGCCCGGAAACGTCTCAAAATGGATTCTTTACCATCAATTCATTTCGCGCCTGCCCCGTTCCCGGATTCTCAGTGTAAGGTAAAAAGCAGAGGAAGCGGATGCGCGCGGGCAGGCAACTCCAGATCAAGTACTATGTGGAACCGGACCCTGCGGCCCTGGCGCGCCGTGCGGCGCAGTATTTTGTCGAGATGGCCAGCGAAGCGGCGGAGGCGCATGGCCGCGCGCGCATCGCCATCAGCGGCGGAGCCACGCCCAGGGCCGCCTTTGAGCTGCTCGCCGATCCCTCGCAGCCGTGGCGCTTGCGCATGCCCTGGGAAAGGCTCGAACTCTATTGGGTGGATGAACGTTGCGTCCCTCCCGGCCACGCCGACAGCAACTACCGCATGACCCGCGAGGCGCTGCTGGATCGCGTGCCGCTGCGCCTCGCGCAGATTCATCGCATGGAAGGCGAGCTGGAGCCGGAGGCAGCCGCGGCGCGTTACGAGTCGGAGCTGCGAAACACCTTCCGCCTGGAGGGCGCTGAAAGCCCGCGCTTCGACCTGGTCTCCCTCGGCCTCGGCAGCGACGGCCACACCGCCTCGCTCTTTCCCTACACCCAAGCCATCCACGAGATGAGCCGCCTGGTCGCCGCCAACCAAGTGCCGCAAAGCGACGCCTGGCGCATCACCCTCACCTGGCCGGTCATCAACCACGCCCGTTCCGTCTTCTTCCTCGTCTCAGGCGAGGATAAGGCCGCTATCTTGCGCCAAGTCCTGACCGGCCCGCGCGATCCGGAACGGCTGCCCAGTCAATTGATCTGGCCCTCCAGCGGTATACTTACCTTTATATTGGATAAGGCCGCGGCCTCGCTTTTACCCGCGACAAACGGGGAAGGCTGCGGAGTTTTAGTGAGGGAAAGATGATTCTGGCGGGCGATGTGGGCGGCACCAAGGTTCATCTGGCGCTGTATGAGTTTATTGATGGAAAACTGGAACACTCACGCGACGAGCGGTACGCGGCCAAAAACTACTCCGGCCTGGAAGAGATAGTCAAAGAGTTTCTGGGCGCGGCCAAGGTAACCGCGGCCTGCTTCGGCGTGCCCGGCCCGGTGCGCGACGGACGCCTGCGCCTTACCAACCTTCCCTGGACGCTGGACAGCCGCGAGCTGTCGGTCAGTCTCGGCGTCAAGCACGTCTTTCTCATCAACGATCTGGAGGCCAACGGCTACGGCGTGAAAGAGCTCTCCGCCGACCAGATCTACACCCTCAGCGAGGGCGACCCCAGCCAGATCGGCAATCGCGCCTTGATCGCCGCCGGAACCGGCCTGGGCGAGGGCCTGCTCATCTGGAACGGCCGCAGCCACATCCCTTATCCCTCCGAGGGCGGCCACGCCGACTATGCCCCGCGCAACGAGGACGAGATCGACCTGCTCCGCTTCCTCAAGCAAAAGTACAGCGGCCGCATCAGCCAGGAGCGCGTGGTCAGCGGCCCCGGCCTCACCAACGTCTACGAGTTCCTGCGCGAGGTCCGCGGCATCGACGAGCCGAACTGGCTCGCCCGGCGCATAGAAGCGGAGGACCCCAACGCCGTTATCACCGAGTTGGCCATGGCCGCCAAAAGCGAAATCTGCGAGAAGGCGCTCGATATGTTCGTCTCCGCCTATGGCGCCGAGACCGGCAACCTGGCCCTCACGCTCCTCTCCGTGGGCGGCGTCTACGTCGGCGGCGGCATCGCCCCGCGCATCCTGGAAAAGCTCAAGGACGGCGCCTTCATGAAGGCCTTCACCGACAAGGGCCGGCTCAGCCAGTTATTGGTGAATATGCCGGTGCGCATCATCTTGGAGGGCCGCGCCGCTCTGCTGGGCGCAGCCGCCTACGCCGAAGCCCGCGCCGCCGAGCTAAGCGGCATCTCCCCCCGCGCCGCCTCCGTCAAGTTCTGAAGGTTTTTTCAAGTTCTAAAGTTTTTTTCGGACAACCTAAGCAAATGGGTGCCCCACCCTCGCCGCGTCTTTGTTTTTGCGGCTAGGGTGGGATAGCATGATGCGCGCATTACAGGAACGATAAAAAACTCTAATTCCCCAGCGTATAAATCACATTGACCGTTGTCATCACCTCCACCGGCTCGCCAAGCAGGCGGTAAGGTTTGTATTGCCATTGGGAGACAGCCCACAATGCTGACACGGCCAGTATAGGCGATGGAGACGAGATTACACGCAGATTGTGAATGCCGCCATCCGTACCGATTCTGGCTTGCAAAATTACCGTGCCGGAGATATGTGAGTCCTTAGCATTTTGGGGATAAATCGGTTGTGTTTTTTTGAGTATCATGCCCGCCATAACTCCCGATGAGATTGGAATAGTTCTCTCAACGTTCGATACAGGAACATCTCCAGATTTTGCGACTTGTGATTGAATTGGTGGCGTAAAGGCCGGATCGGAGGGAGCCAAGCCTGTGATTGTATCCACATTTGCAGAGAGAATCTTGCGTTTCCCATCTAAAAATAATATTTCGCGAGCCAGATACCTGTTCTGCAATTTGACAATTTGATTGAAGCCCATGGTCATGGTTCCGAAGTCGTGGATGATGCGCAAGACCGGCATTTGAGGTTCAAAACAGTAGGTGGGGAAAAGACCAAGAGGGACATCTTTCAACCCCGGGTACTTTGGCATCTGTGGAATCACCATGATGCAGGGAAACTTGGCTTTCCCCGGTCCAACTGTATGAATCTCCAGGCTGGATTTGTCTGGGGTCAATTCGGATTGCCGAGGAAGAGGAGAAAAGAACGCGGCCTGAAGTTTGTATTCGAAAAACCCGAGACTTTCGCCAGTGTCCTGATGCGTATGTTTGCCGTCTGCCGTATGCCATTCCGTGTGCGTCGCGCCGGGCCGTATCCACGTGCTGCGATAGACCTTTGGCGATGCCCACCAGTATTCGTAGATACCCTGCTCGCTGGGCTTGCCCTTCTCGTCGTAAAGCTGGTAGTTAGCCTTCAGATGCCAGGGCTTCAACTCCGGCGAAGTGAAGTCATAAAACGGCGCGGCAGCCGCGAAGATTTCACTAGGCTCTTTGGGCAGACCCGGCCCCGTGTTGGCGGGCGTTTGGGCGAATCCCGGTAGCAGGACCGCCAGATAAAGAGCACAAAAAGTGAGCAGACGCATGATGCCCATAGGGTAACACCGTCATATGTCCCACCCTCGCCGCTGTCATCCTGAGCGAGCGCAGCTAGTCGAAGAATCTGCTACTTGCAACCTTGCGGCTAGAGTGGGATTCTGACATTAATTATCCAGCGTAAAAATCACATGAATCGTCGTTTCCACCTCGACGGGCTTTCCGTTCAATCGATAGGGTTCATACTCCCAACGGCTTACTGCCTTTGTTGCTGCTTTGGCGAAGTTCTCCGACGGCGAAGACAGCACCTCCAGGTCCCGTAACTGGCCATCCTTGCCGATGATTGCGCTCAAGACAACCGTACCTTGTTGCCGGACAATTTTGGCTGATCTGGGGTATTTTGGCGCTTCCTTCTTAATCAGTTTTCCCAGCATGACGTCGCCAATGAACGAAGACGGTTGGTCGTTCTCAATCTGTGCATTGGAAGGTGGCTGGAAACTCGCGTCGCTTGAATCGATCTGCTCGACGGAATCGACCGTAACGGAAAACGCGCGAATCCCGCTGATCCAAACATCGGCCGTTCGAGCCAGATAGTGGCCTTGCACCTTCTCAATTCGGTCATACTTCGTGTCGAATACATCGAGATAGGTTTCCAGCAACGCAGTTGATTCTCTATCGAAGCAATAGCGGCCGCCTCTGAACGTAGACTCGAATTTCCCTTCCCGGGTTTGCGGATATTGAATCTCGATACAAGACTGTCTGGGATCCGCGGCCGCCGCCTCTGAAAACGTCGGTCGATTCTCCTCTTTCCCGATCATTGTAAACATGGGGAGCGGGGAAAGAACCACGCTGGCAATAGATCGCTCGAAGTAGCGCGGATTTTCTCCGGACGAGAGCTTGTAAGTCACACCATCTCTGGGTCTCCATTCGGAGGTTCTCATTGCACCACGCATCAAACTGCCCCGATGCGCCTTCGGCGATGCCCACCAATACTCCCACGTCCCCTGTTCGGTCGGTTTCCCCTTCAGGTCGTAGAGCTGATAGCTCGCTTTCAGGTGCCAGGGCTTCAACTTCGGCGAAGTGAAGTCATAAAAGGGCGCGGCAGCCGCGAAGATTTCGCGAGGCTCCTTGGGCAAACCCGGACCTGCGTTGGCGGGCGTTTGGGCGAATCCCGGCAACAGGACCGCCAGATACAGAGCACAAAAAGAGAGCAGACGCATAGTGCCGATAGGGTAACACTACAGCCGGATGCCCCAACTCCCGCTTCCGGGACCTGGGAAACCACAACCTTTCCCCTCCGCTCTTTGCAGATAATTACCCTCCGTCGGCGCACAATAAAAGAATGAGCAAGGACCAAAGGCGCGGGCAGTTCCAGTCAGGCATGTCCACGGTCCGTACCACCGGAATGGACCCCCACCCCCTCCCCTCAAAAAAATAAATAAAGCTGTGGAAACCTTGCAGATAATTACGAACCTCTTCGGAATCAACAACTTCCGATCACAACCCCTGCAAAAACACAGAAATTGCCCTTGCAGATTATTTTGAACTTGCCTGAATTCAATGATTTGCGAGGAAATTTCCCGCAAAAACACAAAAATCCCCCTTGCAGATTATTTCAATCTGCTCGGAATCATGATTTTGCAGTTTCAACTCCCGATATACTTTGCTCCCCAAAGCAGCAGCGCGCTGCCCAGGAGTATCCGGTAAATCGCGAAGATGGTGAAGCCGTGCTTGCGCACCCAATAGAGGAACCACTCGACGACGCCCAGCGCGACGATGAACGAGACCACGAAGCCGATGATAAGCACGATCCAGTTGTCGGTGCTCATCACCACGTGGGCCGCGCCGCCGCCGCTGGGAAAGACCTCTTTCTTCAAGTCCCAAATCGTCGCGGCGATCATGGTGGGAATGGAGAGCAGGAAGCTGAACTCGAGCGCCGCTGGCCGGTCCATGCCGGCGAGCTGCCCTGCGGCGATGGTGGACATGGAGCGCGAGGTTCCGGGGAAGATGGCCGAGAGCGTCTGGCAGAGGCCGATCCAGATGGCCTGGAGAAGAGACATATCCTCCACGTGGGTGGTGCCGTGTACGCAGTGTTCGCTCCAGGCATCGATGATCCACATCGCCACGCCGCCGATGAGCAGCGCCAATGCAATCACGTTCAAACTGCCCAGGTTCTTCTCGCTCCACTTGTGCAGCAGCAGCGCGGGCGCAGAGGTGCAGGCAAAGGCGACCAGCGTCAGCGAGATGGGGTGGTCCAGCCAGGTGCGGTCGCCGTGCTCGCCCTTGGGAAAGGTGCGCAGAAAGCCATTGATGCGGCTCGCGAAGAGCAGCGCCAGCGCCAGGATCGCGCCCAACTGAATGACGATGGTGTACATCTTCCAGTAGGCGTCGTCCAGCGGAATCTTCATCAGCGCTTCACTGATGCGCAGGTGCGCCGTCGAGCTGACCGGCAGAAACTCGGTCAGGCCTTCCACAATGCCCAGGATGATGGACTGAATGTATGCGTTCACTTGGCCTCCGGTGCGCGGTTGGTGCAGTGTTCCAATGCAGCCTGCAAACTACAGAAAGTGGGTTAAGCCAGTTTGGATCTACAGGAAAAGTTTCCCGTAGATGTAGTTTCTCAGATTAGGCTGGCGTTTCAAACTTCCGTGAGTATCTCTGCCAGCATCTCCGGCGCGACGTTGCCGCCGCTGACGATGGCCACTGCCTTGGTGTAAGGGGGCAACTCCGTCGCGTGAAAGAGCAGAGCTGCCGTGGCCACGGCTCCGCTGGGTTCGGGAACCAGGCGCGTGGCGGCGACGATGGCGCGCATGGCGGCGCGAATCTCCGCCTCGGTGACGGTGATGATGCCGTCCACAAAGGCCTGGATGTGGGCAAAGTTGCGCACGCCCACGCTCTGGGTGCGCAGACCGTCGGCAATCGTCCTGCTGACAAGCTCGGCGCCCCAGGTAACGATGGCGCCGGTGCGAAAGCTCTCCGCCGTGTCGCCGGCCAGCTCCGGCTCCACGCCGAAGACCTTGGCCTGGGGGCGAAGCTGCTTGACGGCAGCAGCCACACCGCTCAGCAGGCCGCCGCCGGAGACTGGCGAGAGCACCAGGTCCACGTCGGGCAGGGCTTCGACAATCTCCAGGCCGCAGGTGGCCTGCCCGGCAATGATCTGCTCGTCGTCGTAAGGCGGCACAACCACGTAGCCGTGCTCGCGCACCAGCCGCTCGGCCATGGCCAGCCGCTCGCTGGAGGCGACACCGACATCGACAACCTCCGCGCCCAGCGCCATCGTGCCCGCGCGCTTGATGGCCGGCGCATTCGAGGGCATGACGATGACCGCCTTGGCTCCGACTTCGCGCGCCACGTAGGCCACGGCTTGTGCGTGGTTGCCGCTGGAGTAGGTGATGACGCCGCACCGAATCTCCTCGGGAGTAAGCTGCAAAATCTTGTTGGCCGCGCCGCGCATCTTGAATGCGCCGATGGGCTGAAGGCTCTCCGCCTTTAGCCAGATCCGCTTGCCGGTTCCGTGACCAGAGAGGCCGGGAAAAGCGGCTTCAATCAGAGGGGTCTTGACGGCGATGTGCGCGATGCGGGCGGCGACGGTGCGGATATCAGAGAGTGAAACCAGTGGGTCTGACATTATTCCATTATCGGTCAAATGCACGGTTTCCCATCCTCGCGACTACAGCTATAGATGCCGCGAGGATGGGTTACTCAGTTTTGTGTGGAACAAATTTATCTGCGGTCTTCAAATCTCCAGAATCACCGGCATAATCATCGGCCTTCTTCCGGTGGTTTTCTGGATGAGGCGCTTCAGTTCGGCGCGGACCTTTTCCTTGACCATGCCATAGTCGGCCTTCTGCTCTGTGCTCAGGCCGTCGAGGGTCTTGAGGACCAGTTCGCGGGCCTGCTCGGTAATATCCGCGCCGCCAAAGCCGCGCATCACCACCTCGGGCTGCTGCTCCACCTTGCCGGTGCGCTTGTTGATGGCCAGCAAGGCAATCACGATGCCGTCCTCGGAGAGAATGCGCCTGTCGCGCAGCACCAGTTCTTCCACCACGTCGCTGGAGGAGCCGGAGTCGATGAGGATGCGCCCGGTGGTGACCTTGTCGATCTTGCGGATCTCCTTCTTGTCCAGCTCCAGCACGTCGCCGTCTTCGATCACGATGGCGTGCTCCACGGCGCCGGTATCCATGGCGATGCGGGCGTGCTTGTGCAGGTTGCCGTAGTTGCCGTGGATGGGAATGAAGTACTTGGGCCGCACCAGGTTAATGAGCAGGCGCATCTCTTCCTGAGAGCCGTGGCCGCTGACGTGAATCAGGCCGTTGGAGCCGTTATCGTAGATGACCTGGGCGTCGCGGCGATAGAGGTGGTCAATGACGCGAAAAATGCTTTTCTCGTTGCCGGGAATAATGCGCGAACTGAGCACCACGGTGTCGCCGGCGTCGATGTGGGCGTGCTTGTGGTTGTCCACTGCGGCGCGGCTCAGCGCGCTCATGGGCTCGCCCTGGGTACCGCTGATGAGCAGCATCAACTGCTCGGGCGGGTAATCGCGCATCTGGCCGGGATTGATGATCAGCCCCTGGGGAATCTCGATGTGACCCAGGTCCTGCGCTATCTCCGTCGACTCCATCATGGAGCGGCCGATCACGGCCACCTTGCGCCCGTGCGCGCGAGCCAGGTCAAGGGCAATGCGGATGCGGTAGATGGACGAGGAGAAGCAGGTGAAGAAGAGCTTCTTTTGGGTGCGCGAAAAAATCTCGTCGAGGCGGGGAATGACGGCCGATTCGCTGGGCGTGTATCCGGAGCGGTCCACGTTGGTCGAGTCCTGCAGCAGGGCCAGCACGCCCCGCTTGCCGTACTCGGCAAAGGTGTGCAGGTCGAAGAGCTTGCCATCCAGCGGCGCCAGGTCGATCTTGAAGTCGCCGGTGTGAATGATGATGCCGACTGGGGTCTCAATAGCCAGTGAAACGGCGTCCACTAACGAGTGGGTGACGTGGATCGGCTCGATGGTGAAGGGGCCGATGGTGAACTTTTCCCTGGGCACGATCTCCACCAGTTCGGTCTCGTCGAGCAGTTGGTTCTCTTCCAGGTTGCCCTCGACGTAGGCCAGGGTGAACTCGGTAGCGTAGACCGGAACCTTGATCTCGCTCAGAATCCAGGCCAAGCCGCCGATGTGGTCCATGTGGCCGTGGGTGAGGATGATGGCGCGGACATGTGCCTTGTTTTCCACCAGGTAGCTGATATCGGGAACCACGATATCCACTCCCAGCAACTCCGACTCCGGGAACATCAGCCCGGCGTCGATCACGATAATGTCGTCTTCCCAACGGAGCGCGAGGCAGTTCATGCCGAACTCGCCGAGTCCGCCCAGGGGAATGATTTTCAGTTTTTTTGTCTGCATCTGTCAGATTCGATGCTAACACCGGTGGGCTTCGGAAGTTGGCTTATACTGCTCAGTTGCCCCGATCCCAGGTCTTAGAAGCGAGGCCTGAGGCATCCGGAGGCCAGATCGCCGTCCAGCTATGCCGGCTCATTCCACGCGGCCAGTATCGAATCGACACCCGTGGCTTTGAGATGCGCCACGAATTCCTTATCGGAGTGTTCCATGTGCAGGAAGAGCCAGTCCTTGAGCTGATCCAACACCTCCAGATCGGCGGCCGATTCATTGGAGCTGCGGAAGCGCGCCTGCAAACCCAGAACCTGCTTGATCTTCTGCTCATGCTCCTGTTTGTGCGCCGCGGCGCCGCTGTAACCGGCCTCGGCAAGGAGTTGCTCTTCGTGGGAAAAGTGGAGGCGGGTGTCGTCGACAAGCTCATCAAAGATGCGTTCGAGCTCCTCCCTGTCACGGCCTGCCATCAGGCCATCGTGCAGATCGTTGATCAGGATCGCCAGCCTTTTATGGTCGTTATCCAGCATTTTGACGTCCACACTCATTTCACTTGTCCAGACAATGAATGGCATTCTCGATGGATCCTTTCCGGATATGTTCTCCTGCTCTCAGGATCGCGCCTGGAGCATCGTCTTACCCTGCAAGGTACTCGCAAGCCAATACCATAGTTCAAGAAGATCGAATAGGTGATTGGCATGCGCTGCGGACAGGGGGAGGAAAGATTGCCAATGATGATTCAGCGTAACAGGTCTTCGTGGGTGGTGCTCAGGTCGGTCTTGTCGTCGCGATACTTTACGATCTCCGGGGCTGAGAGGCTCGGGCCCCACTCCTGACTGCTTTCATGGCCTTTTTCCTTGCTGACGGCGCGGGAGCCGGGGGACGGCCACCGCATTTTCAAGGAGGATGAAAGGCAGCTCGCCGGACAGTTATGCCGGCCGCGACCCTTGCGCCACCTTGGGCCGATCTTCCGGTTTTTCCTGCATAACCCCAATTGGTATCTCCCACGAGGTCAGTACCGAATTGACTCCTTGAGCTTCAAGATACGGCGCATATTCCTGGTCGGCGCCGTACATATGACTGAAAAGCCAACTTTTGAGCAGTTCCACTCCGTCCATATGCATGGCCTTGGGCGCGCCACTCCTGAAGCGCGCTTGTAAATCCAAAATCTTCTCGATCATGGATTCATGCTCTTGTTTGTGCGCCGTGGCTGCCGGATAACCGGTTTCAAAAAGGAGTTGCTCTTCATGAGCAAAGTGGACGCGGGTGAAGCTGACCAGGCTCTCGAAAACATTGTCCAG
>Ga0326727_10013913_pt1 | contig 17707 bp, 18 predicted proteins | sample MB2enrmetagenome_FD_207643 | JGI IMG/M metagenome (GOLD analysis project Ga0326727, IMG submission 207643) | Lab enriched peat soil microbial communities from McLean, Ithaca, NY, United States - MB29MY | ecosystem: Environmental > Terrestrial > Soil > Wetlands > Peat | place: USA: New York...
ACTCGACGCACTTCGCCCCCCCGTCGGCGCAAGCCTGGATCACCTTTTCGCAGACTTCGACCTCCGGATGATAGAATACCGGAATCACCCCCTGCTCTATCATCGATGACAGCACCGTCATGCGATCAACCGTCATATCTTCTTCCTTTTCTTGGTGAGCGCATCGGCGCGCGCCGCCGATGCGGCTTCGAGCCGCCATCGGCGCCTGCGCCGGGCCAACTTCCTGCGCGCCGCCGCAGGCCCGACGAACGCTTAGCCGACAGGCGGACGACGCGCCGGCGTTAGAAGATCCCCTCTGTGCGGCCTCGACGAGAGTCGGCTTGTCCAGCGTCGGATCGGGTGCGGCGCGACGCAGCCGGCCCTCTTCCGCCTCGACGCCTCTTCGCCCGACCGGACCTCGGCCCGTCGAATCGGGGCAGATCACGATCCTATGTCGCCTGCCCTTGCTTGAGACCGAGAAGCTCGTCGAGACTCGACCACAGCGCATCTGGAATCGGCCATCGAAACCATTTCATGTTCTGCTCGGCGCGTCCGCGCCGGCTCATGCCGAGCACCTCCGCCGCAACGGTTGGATTGCGGAGCGGAAACTGGATAGCCGCCGCCTGCAGCGGAACATTTTGGGCCGCGCACAGAGCCTGAATCCGTTTCGCTTTGTCGACGATTTCCGCAGGCGGAGCGCCATAGTCGTACGTGGCCTTCGCGCTCCCGGGGCCGGCGGCGAGGATCCCCGAGTTGAAGACCGCGGCGACGACGATCTGAGTTCCCGACGCCTCGGCCGCGGGGAACAGATCGACGAGCGCGCTCTGGTCTAGCAGGGTGTAGCGGCCGGCGATCATCACGGCGTCGAGGCGACAGGCCTTCACGAATTGCGTCGCCACGTCGCTCTCGTTGACGCCGACGCCCACCGCCTTGATGAATCCGCCCTTGCGCAGGTCGCTGAGCGCGCGATAGCATCCTTCCACCGCCTCACCGAACCGCCGTTCGAATTCCGCGCCATGGCTGAAGCGGTCGACGTCGTGAATGTAGACGAGATCGAAGTCGGTGATGCCGACCCGGCTCGCCGACTGTTCGAGCGAACGCATCGTTCCGTCATAGCTGTAGTCGAAGACCGGCTTGAGGCGCAGCGGCGCGGCCCACCACCCGTAGTCCACCTTCTCGCCGTAAGGGGGCACCAAGTACCGCCCCGCCTTGGTCGAGACAAAGACGCTGTCGCGCGGCACGGTGCGCAGGAAGCTTCCCACGCGCAGCTCGCTGAGGCCGTGGCCATAAAACGGCGACGTGTCGAAGTATCGAAAGCCAGTCTCGTAGGCTTCCGCGAGAACGTCCGCCGCCTCGCGCTCGGACACATCCCGATAGAGGGTGCCAAGCCCACTCGCCCCGAAGCCCAGCTTCAAGGGAAAGGCAAGGTGGGACCGCTGTGCATCAGAAGGCATCGCCATTCTCCTTCTCGGCCGCCGACGTCAACGCGGGCAGGCGGTAACATTCAATCGCCGAGCCCCCGAAGACTCGGTCGCGTTCGGACTGGGTGAGGTCCTTTACGCACTCCCGCAACGCGTCGATCACCCGCTCGTAGCTGGCCGCGACTAGGCACACCGGCCAGTCGGACCCGAACATGCAGCGGTCGGCGCCGAAGATTTCGAGAGCCTCCATCACGTAAGGCTTGAGATCCGCGGGCGTCCAAGCCCGCCAGTCCGCCTCGGTCACCATGCCGGAAAGCTTGCACCAGACATGGTCCCGCTGGGCTTTGAACCCGCGCATGAGAGCCGCCCATTCGTCGAAGCTGCGATTTCGGATTTCGGGCTTGGCGATGTGATCGACGACGAAGCGCAGATCGAGAAAGGCCTCCGTCGTCTTCACGCAAGACGGCAACTGGGGCAGGTTCGGCACCAGGTCGTAAACGAGGCCCGCGCGCTGGACTTCCGACAATCCCCTCTTGACGTCATTGCGCAGCAGCCAATTCGGGTCGGCCTCGGTCTGAATCAGGTGCCGGACGCCGACGAGCGAGCGCCCTTCGGGACTGCCTTTCAACGCGGCCAACGTCTGGCCTACGTTCGCGTCCGTGAGATCGACCCAGCCGACCACGCCGGCGACGAAGTCGGTCGCCGCCGCGAGACGGATGAACTCCCAGGTCTCGTCGAGATTGTTCCAGGTCTGCACCAGGACCGTTCCCGAAACGCCGTTGCGCTCGATCGACGGGCGCAGGTCATGCGGGTCGAACTGCCGGTTGAGCGACGCGAACGGCCCGCTCAACCAACCGTAGTCGCCGCCGGTTTCCGGATGCCAAAAGTGCTGATGCGCGTCGATGGTGATTTGCGGCATGGCCTTTTCCCTCACCACCGCTGATGAACGAACGACTTGATCCGGCTGGCGTAGATCGCCGCGATCTTCTCCATTGTCTCGGCCGGGATTGGCGGCAGGGCGGCGGCGGCCACGTTCTCCCTGGCCTGCCGGGGGCTCTTGGCGCCGGGAATGACCACGCTCACTGCGTCCTGCATCAAGATCCAGCGCAGGGCGAACTGCGCCATCGTCGCGCCCGGCGGCGTCAGCGCGCGGATCTCCTCGACCGCCGCAAGGCCCTCCTCGTAAGGAACGCCGGCGAAGGTTTCGCCGACGTCGAAAGCCTCGCCGCGCCGGTTGTAGTTTCGGTGGTCGTTGGCGGCGAACTGGCTGTCGCGCTTGAACTTGCCCGACAGCATGCCGCTGGCGAGCGGCACGCGCACGATGATCGCGACATCGCGCCGCTTGGCCATATCGAAAAACTGCTCGGCCGGGCGTTGGCGGAAGATGTTGTAGATGATCTGCACGCTCGCCAGCCCCGGAAACTCCAGAGCCTTGACGCCCTCCTCGACCTTTTCGACGCTCACGCCCCAGTGGCGGATCTTGCCCTGCTCGACCAGACCGGCCAACGCCTCGAAGGTCTCGGGGCGGTAGTAGACTTCGGTCGGAGGACAGTGGAGCTGCACGAGATCGAGCGAATCGACCTCGAGGTACTTGAGGCTGCGCTCGACGAACGCCGTCAGGTTCGTGCGGTTGTATCCGTCGGCGACATGCGGGTTGAGCCGCCGGCCAGCCTTGGTGGCGACCATCGGCGCCTGCTTGCCCACACGCGATCTGAGGACCTGCGCGACGAGCTTCTCGGCGCGCCCGTCGCCGTAGACGTCTGCGGTGTCGATAAAACTGACGCCGCGATCAAGCGCCTCGTTCAGCGCCGCTAGCGCGTCGCGCTCGTCGACCGATCCCCAGTCCGCTCCAATCGCCCAGGTGCCAAATCCGATCGGCGAAACCTGACGACCGGTTGAGCCGAAGCGTCTTGCATTCATAATCACCTCTCCCATGGATCATTCCCCGGTCGCAGCGCGCCGCTCGCCGAAATACAGTTCCCGCATCAGTGACGACTCCCGCAGTTCGCCAATCAGCCCGGAGGCGACGATCCTTCCGTGCTGCAGCAAATAGCCGCGTTCGGCCACCGCGAGCGCCAACGACGCGTTCTGTTCGACGAGCAACACCGCCGCGCCGAACGTGTCGCGCACAGCGCCGATCACCGATCGCAAGTCTCTGACCATCACCGGCGCCAGACCGAGGGACGGCTCGTCGAGAATGAGAACCCGGGGCCGGGCCATCAGGCCGCGAGCGATCGCCAGCATCTGCTGCTGCCCGCCGCTCAACGCTGAACCTTTGGCGTCGCGCTTCTTAGCGAGGATATCGAAATACGATTCCATCTGGGCGATGTCGCGTTCGATGGCGTCCTCATCCTTGCGGCAGTAAGCGCCGATGCGGAGGTTCTCCCGCACCGTCAAATCGCCGAAAATGCGCCGCCCTTCCGGCACCATCACCACGCCGAGGGCGGCCATGCGGTCGGCGGGCAGCCCGGTCACGTTGCGCCCGTCGAAGAAGATGGTCCCTCGCCGCGGCTTCAGCAGCCCTGAAATCGCGCGCAAGATGGTAGACTTGCCTGCGCCATTCGGACCGATGATCGTCACGATCTCGCCCTCGTCCACGGTCATGGACACATCGCGTGTGACCTGGACGACGCCGTAGGCGGTGTCCAGTTGCTCGACGCTCAGCAGACTCACAGTTCGCCTCCCAGGTAGACTTCCGCCACCTTCGGGTCCTTGAGAACGCTTGCCGGCGCGCCGTCGGCGATCTTCGTTCCAAAATCGAGAACCACCAGACGCGTGCAAAGAGCCGCCATGAACGTCATGTGGTGGTCGATCAGGCACACCCCGATTCCCATCCGCGGCAGCTTGATGATCAGTTCGGTCAGAGTGTTGGCCTCGTTGTCGCTCAGCCCCGCGGCGGGTTCGTCGAGTAGCAACAGGACCGGATTGGCGGCGAGGGCGACCGCGACTCCGAGCCGTCGCAGATTGCCGAACGGCATCGAACCGGCCTCTTCTTGGGCCATCCCGGCGAGCCCGACGAAATCGAGAATCGCTTCCGCCGAAGGCCAACGCTGGCCCGCGCCTGCGCCCCGGCGCTCGCCGCGCTCTATCGCGATTTGAACGTTTTCGCGCACTGTCAGCCCGGGAAACGACATCGCCTGCTGGAACGTCCGGATCAGTCCCTTGCGAGCGACCTGATGCGACCGCATCCCGGTGATGTCCTCACCCAGCCACTCTATGCGGCCGGACGTGGGCGGAAACACGCCAGTGATGACGTTGAACAGGGTCGTCTTGCCCGAGCCGTTAGGACCGATGACCCCGGTGATCTTGTCGTCGGGTATCGACAGATCGATCCCGCCCAAGGCGACGACGCCGCCGAATGCCTTACGTAAGCCAGTGATTTCGAGCGCTGCCATCAACGCCTCCACCTTTCGTCCTTGCCCGATGCGGTCACGGCGCCAAGCTCGTTTTGCCGAACAGCGCATGCGATCGAACCGTCAGCCACCGATAGATGTCCAGAAGGCCGGCGCTGACGCCGCCGGGCAGCAGCAGGATGACGACCAGCAGCGCGACGCCGTAGGCGATGCGAGAATCGACAGGGTTGAGGTTCATCACCTCCGGCAGGAAGTTGACGATGATCGCGCCGATCAACGGTCCGTAAATCAGCCGCGCGCCGCCCAGCATCACCATCAGCGCGAGATAGAGGCTCGGAAACGCGCCGTAGAGGGTGGGCGAAATGTGCCGCAGATAATAGGCTTGCAGAATGCCCGCCGCGCCTGCAAAAGCGCCGCTCACCATGAACACGCCGATCTTCTGCAAGTCGATGTTGATGCCGATGGCCTGGGCCAGTTGCTCGTTCTCCCGGATCGCGCGCAGTGTCCGGCCGTAAGACGAATTGGCGATCGCGTAGAAAATCGCGAGGCTGAGCGCCAGAGCGCTCAACACCAAGTAGTAGTAGTTGTCCAGCTTGTCGAAATTGACGCCAAACACGCGGCCGATCGATCCAACGTCGAGTCCGGTCGCTGCGCCGGTCAAGCCGCCGCCGTTGGTCAGGCAGACGACCAGCAGCGCGCAAAAGCAAAAGGTGATGATGATGTAGTGCTGGCCAGCGACCCGCAGACTCGGCAGGCCCACCAAGCCTCCGGCGATGGCCGCGACAATGATCGATGCGGGCAGCGCGCCCCAGAATCCAATCCCGAAGTGAACAAAAAGCATTGCGGCGACATAAGCGCCGATGCCGATCATCGCCGCGTGCCCCACCGACATGATGCCGGCCTGCCCGAACTGAAGTCCGAGCCCGTAAAGCGCGATCGCGGTGTATCCGGTCGTAATGGCGATCGACAGAAAACGATAGCCGATATGGAGCGACGGCAACGCCGCCATGGCGACGACGATCGCCACGGCGACAATGATCTGTTCGAGGCGCCCGTGCGCGACCAGCCGGCCTTTCAGGCCGTGGTTCTGCTCTTTCGACGTCTTGCCCTTGGCCAACCGCCCCGACTTTCCCAATTCTCCGTTTGGCGTCGACACTTCCAACTCTCGGTATTCCATAGCCGTTCGACTCCGTGCCTCTCTGTGGCGTTTGCGTCTCGCCCGGCCTCACGAGGCCTTCGGACCCAGCGTCCCGCTGAGCAATCCCTGCGGGCGCACAATTAAGATGACGATCATGATGATCAGCGAGTACGCGTCGGTCCATTCGGGGTAGCCGTAGCCGGCGCTGAGGCCGTCGACGAGACCGAGAACCAGCCCCGCTACGACCGCGCCGTAGACGTTGCCCAGTCCGCCCATGAGCGAAACGACGAAGCCGCGGGTGATGACGACGCTGCCGACGAAAGGCGTGATCGGGAACAGCGCGACCATAAGGGCGCCGCCAAGGCCGGCGAGAATGCTGCCGTAGACGAAGACGCCGGTGACGTAGCGCCGCACCGGAACCCCCATGAGTTCGGCGGTGCTCTGGTCGGAAACGCTGGCGCGCAACGCCATGCCGTAGCGGCTGCGCGAGATCCCGAAGTAGGTGATCGCCACCACAACCGCGGTGATCGCCACCACAACAGCGCGCATCGCCATGATGTGCACGCCGCCGACGACCCAGACCGCGCCCACCGGATCGGGGATGCTCTTTTGGAATTCATTGAAGATCCGAATCACGACGTGCTGCAGGATCACGCTGATTCCGATCGACATAATGAATCCGTTCATCGGGCGGTCGAGCGTGAAGCGGAAAAGACCCCTCTCGGCGACGAACCCAAGCGCCCCGACGACGCCCATCGCCAGGACAACCGCCGCGAAGAAGTTAAGTCCGAGGCCGACGAAGAACCACGTCGCGATTCCGCCGATCATGAGGAACTCGCCATGGGCGAAATTGACGATCCCGGCAAGCCCAAATATCAGCGTAATGCCCATGCCGATCAGAATCGTTACGCTAGCGACCGAAAGACTATTCACGAGCTGCTGGATCAGTATTTCCATTTCATTATTTCCGTTATGGCTCCGACAGGCGCGCCTTGAAAACCAACGATAGCGAGCGCGGACCGCCCCGCGGTCGTCGCGACGGCCCGGAACCGGGCTGGACCGTCCGACGTTGTCGTTTGGAGCGGGACGCCAGGACGCCGATTTTCTGGCGGCCCGCTCCTCTTGTCCGAACCGGTTCCCAGTCTCCTACCCGCCGAACCGGCCGCGATTGACCACTGCGGCTTGGCCGGATTCGCGTCAGTTGGCCGTGGGCGCCGCCGCCGGCGGTTGTTCAACCGCGCACTTGAACTTATCGGAGGAGCCGGGGTCGGCCAGGCAGACTTCGGTCGCGAAGGTCACCTGGTGATGGGCGTTGAAGGTCAGCGGCACAGCCGAAACCACGCCTTGGTACTGCATCTTCAGTAGGGCGTCGACGACCGCGTCGGGATCGTCGAGCGTCCCGACTTCCTCCAGCGCCTTGGCGTACATGAAGAAGTAGTCATAGTAGAGCAGCGAAACGGACGACTGAGGCCCCTTCGCGGCGCCCAAGGCGAAATACTTCTCGAAGTAGTCCTTGACCGCCGAGAACGGCGCCGCTCCCCAGCACACCGGCACGCAGCTCATCGTGACCGGCTGATCCGCCTTGAGACCGCGTTCCTTATAGATTCCGGGATCGACGCCGAACAGGAAGTAGGACGGCGCGACGCCGAGCTTCAGAGCTTGCGGGAAGGCGATCAGCGTCGAGTCGCCGTTGTACCAGAAGTGCACGACGTCGGGGTTGAGGCTCTTGACGCGCGTCAGCAGCGGCGCGAAATCGGTCGTGTCCGGGGGATATTTCACCAGATCAACCGTCTCTCCCTGGGCCTGCAACGCTTTCACATAGTTCTCGGAGAGGTACTGGCCGGTCGCGTCGTTGCCGACGAAGACGACGGAGTGCTTAATCGGATGATCGAGCTTCGGGCCGATCAGCGACGTCACGCCCTTGGCCGTGCTGGTGCTGCGCTGCCATTCCTGGGGCTCGGTCTGGAACGCGTAGTGCAGCCAGCCGCCCTTGGCGACTGTCTCGTCGGACAGCACGCCGCCGAGCGAGCTGTTGCCGCTGAACTGCAGCACCTTGGCCGGCCCGGTGATCTTGCCCATCGAAACCGAGAAGTCGTGCGATTCCGTTCCCCAGATCGCGGAAACGCCGACGTCGTTGACGAGTTCGCGCGCCGCGGCGATCGCCGTGTCGACGTCGGTGCGGTCATCCCTGATGAACAGCTTGAACTTATAGGTTTTGCCGCCGACCTTGATGCCGCCGGCGTCGTTGATCTGCTGGGTCGCCAGCTTCGCCGCGGCGGCGATCGTGTTTCCTGCGGAAACGAACGATCCCGACTCCGCGGCGACCACGCCGACTTTGATCTCGCCGTCTTCGGCGAAGGCGGCCTGCCCCGCAAGAGCGACGAGAACCCCCGCCGCCAGTGGCAGGCCCAATCCTAAACGTTTCATCTGCTTCCTCCTTCAACGATCCGACTTTATCGGATTCTTGCCGAGGCCATTGAAAGGCTCGAGGCGGTCGATCCGCGCCTTCGAGAGCCGCAGCGCCCCAAATTCATCACAGCCACAAAGATTGCGAGCCCGCTGATTCGATAGCGATCGCCGCCTCCAGAACCGACGGGCGGAAGATCGCGCGCGATTCCGCCAATTCGTCGACGCGCCGCGACGACGGAGCAAGCCTTCCCGGTCGCCCAAGGACGCGCGAGGCGCGCGCCCCGGAAGGCGGGCGGCATCGGCCCAACTCGCGTCCACTCGCGTCTCGAACGCTTTTCGCCCACCCGCTTGTTCCCCGGTCGCCGCCCGTCGCCAAAAGTACGAATACCGGCTTGTCCTACGACCGGACGTCTTATATAACGACCGCACAGCCGACGCAAGGGGGGCGAGAGGGTGAAGGGTGAAACGGCGCTTCCGCATATCGAGACAACGAGCGCAGGCCGACCGGCAATCCGCCGGAGCCCGATCGCGAGCCGAAGCGTGCGTGGCGGGCGAAGCGGCGCCGAAGGGCGCGGGCGCCGCGCGTTCCTGGTCGAGCGAGCGGCGGCGACGACCGCCAGGGAGGCGAGGCGCGCTTCGAAGATCCCAATCGCCATCTCCGCATTGGCGTTTCGAACGAACCCGCAAAGGCCGCCCATGAACTCGCAAGGAGATGTTTTGCTATGAAAGCGCTCGTCTATACGGCGCCCGCCAGAGTGGAAGCGCGGGACGTTCCGGAGCCGCCGCCGCGCGACCGCGCCGCCAAGTTGCGGATGCATTATTGCGGCGTCTGCGGAACCGACATCGCGATCCACGCCGGCAAGCATCCGCGGGCGAAAGCGCCGCTGATCATCGGCCACGAGTTCGTCGGCGTGATCGAAGAGGTGCGCGGCGGCGCGCGCGGCTTCAAGCCCGGAGACCGGGTCGTGGCTTATCCGCTGCTGTCGTGCGGCGTGTGCCTGCCCTGCCGGACCGGAACGCCGCATGTCTGCGAGAAGCTGAAGCTGATTGGCATCGACGGCGACGGCGGCATGGCCGAGCGCGCCTGGGTCGACGAAGACGTCCTATTCAAGGTCGACGACACGTTGTCGGACCGGATCGCCGCGCTCATCGAGCCGCTCGCCGTCATCGTGCGCTCACTGCACCAGGCCCGCTTCCGTATGCGCGATTCGGCCGTCATCGTCGGCGCAGGGCCGATCGGCGTGCTGACCGCAATCGCGCTCAGGCGCAGCGGCGCGTCGCGGATCGTTATTTCCGACATCGACGAGGCTCGGCTCGGCATGTGTCGCGCGCTCGGCTACGAGACGGTTAATGGCAAGAGCGGGGGCCTGGTCGACTATGTCGATGAGACCACCAAGGGCGAAGGCGCGGACGTCGTCTTCGAGTGCAGCGGAGCGGAAAGCGCCGCCCTCGAAATGACCAAGATCGCTCGCGTCGGGGGGATGATCTGCATGACAGGCATCCACAAGGCGCCTCACCGCGTCGACCTGCGCGACATCAATTTCAAGGAACAGATTCTGGTCGGTTCGCGCGTCTACACGAAGCGCGAGTTCGAGCAAGCGGTCTCCTACGCCGCCCACATCAAGGACGATCTGGAACATGTGGTGACGCAGGTCGTGCCTCTGACCACGTCGGAGGGGATTTTCGACATGATCGCCGACCCTGCGATCAACACCATCAAGGTCCTCGTCGATTGCACCCGGTGAGGCGGCGTCGACGCGGCGGAATTAGCCAAGGTGAAAGTCGTGGATCTGTTCGACATCAAGTCCCGCAAGGCCATCGTCACAGGCGGGACGCGCGGCCTCGGCCGGGGAATGGCTGAAGCCCTGCTCGACGCCGGCGCCGAGGTCGTCATCCTGGGCGCCTCCGATCGGGCGCTCGCGGTCGCCGACGAATATCGCGACAAGGGTCTCGCGTGCCACGGCCTCGTCGCCGACGTCACCGACGCCGGCCAACGCGAGGCGGCGTTCGATCAGGCGCTCGGGCTGTTCGGCGGCCGACTCGACGTCCTGGTCAACGCCGCCGGCATTCAGCGTCGCCACCCATCCGAAACGTTTCCGCTCGACGAGTGGCGCGAGGTGCTGGAGGTGAACCTGACGGCGACCTTCGCCATGTGCCAGCTCGCCGGACGCGTCATGCTCGCGCAGGGCAGCGGCAAGATCGTCAACATCGCCTCGCTGCTCAGCATGTTCGGCGGCTTTACCGTGCCGGCCTATGCGGCGAGCAAGGGCGGCGTGGTGCAAGTCACCAAGGCGCTGGTCAACGAATGGGCGGGACGCGGCGTCAACGTCAATGCGATCGCGCCCGGCTACATGGCGACCGAGATGAACACGGCGCTCCTCGCCGATCCGGGTCGCAACGCCGAGATTTCCGCGCGCATTCCCGCCCATCGTTGGGGAACGCCGGACGACATGAAGGGGCCGCTTCTCTTCCTCGTCTCGCGCGCCTCGGACTACGTCAACGGCGCGGTATTGCCGGTCGATGGCGGCTATCTCGGGCGGTAGGGACCAAACAGGTCGTTGACGCGAAGCCAGCAAGAATGCGGAAGGAAGTCAGCGTGAAGATTGTCGTTTCCGATTGCGATCACGAGTCCATGAAGCCGGAAGAGGCGGTCTTCGCCGACAGCGGGATGACCTTCAAGCAGCTTCGCTGCCTCACCGAAGGCGACCTGATCGCCCAATGCAAGGGCGCGAACATCGTCCTCAATCAGTATGCGCCGTTTACCGCCAGAGTGTTCGCCGCGCTCAAGCCCGAGCTCCGCCAGGTCGTCCGGTACGGCGTGGGGATCAACAACGTCGATGTCGACGCGGCGACCGAGTTCGGCGTCCAGGTTTGCAACGTGCCGGATTACGGCGTCCACGAGGTCTCCAACCACGCGCTCGCGCTGATCCTGGCCCATGAGCGCAAGATCGTGCTGATGAACGCGCGGACGGAGGGCGGCGCCTGGGACTATTCGCTGGCGGTCCCGATTCGCCGGATGTCCGAGCTGACCGCCGGCATTGTCGGCTTTGGCCGCATCGGAAGCGCCCTGGCGCGCAAGCTGCAGCCGCTCGGTTGCCGCGTGATCGGCTACGATCCCGCTTACGGCCCCGGATCGCCGCAGATGCAAGGCGCCCAATGGGTTCCATTCGACCGCCTGGTCAGCGAATCCGACTTCGTCTCCATCCATTGTCCGCTGACCGCGGAAACCCGCAACATGTTCGACGCGGCGGTCCTGGGACGCATGAAGCGCACGGCGGTCATCGTCAACACCGCTCGAGGGGGGATCATCGACGAAGTCGCGCTCGCCGACGCTCTGCGTCGCGGCGCGCTCGCCGGCGCGGCGCTCGACGTGCTGGAGCGCGAACCGTTGCCCGTAGACAGCCCGCTCCGCAGCCTCGACAGCTGCCTTCTGACGCCGCACATGGCTTGGTACTCCGAGGAAGCCGGCCTGGAGCTCAAGCGCAAAGTCGCCGAGGAAGCCATCCGCTTCGCCAGAGGCGAACCTGTCCGTTACCCCGTCAATGCGCTCTGATCAGGACCAGCGCGCGCGGCTTGTTCCTCGATGTCCGCCGGCAAACGTTACGCGGGTCTGCCCGATTCTCCCCGCACGAGCTTCATCGACGCGAATCGGGGCCGAGGATCCGGCGCGCCAGCCGCTCGCTCGCGCCCCGGACCTCACACAAACCGCGTGGGCGACGGTTTCTCGCCCGGCGGCGGACGTCGATCAAGCCTGACGCGACAACGTCATGATCGACCTCCGAGGTTGGAGCGACGGCCGCCTGCGCAGGCGCCGTATCGCGCGGCGTGGCAATGAAGGCGAGAATTCCCCATCCCGATTGTCGCGCTACGGCGTCGTATCCAGTCCAATGAGCTCGATCCTGTAGCCATCCGGATCTTCGGTGAAAGCGACATGGGTGACGCCGTGCTTCATAGGTCCGGGCTTCCGCGGAATGTCGACGCCCTGCTCCGCAAGCTCGGCGCAAACGGCGCAAATGTCGGTCACACCGAGAGCGCGGTGGCCGAAGCCGGAACCAATTTGATAAGGCTCTTTCTGGTCCCAGTTGTGTGTAAGTTCGATCACGGTGTTGCTCGCCTCCGGCCCGTATCCTACAAAGGCCAGAGTGAATCGTCCTTCGGGAAAGTCTTCCCTGCGGAGAAGCTTCACTCCGAGCGGCCCGGTGTAGAATTTAATCGATTTCTCCAGATTCACGACCCGAATGATCGCATGCGCCATCCTGAAACCGGCCAGTCTTTCCCCATAGTCTCCGCTCCGCGCCGGGTCGCCCGCCGGCGCCGCGCAATTCGAAATTGCGCCCAAAATGGTTTGGGCTTATATATGATGATAGGATTGTACGACAACATACCAACGCTACGTTCGGCTGGCTTCCGCCTCCACCCTCTGGAGATTGGATTTCATGGGCGCCCTCCCGCTTCGCATCCCAAGGCCGTCGCCGTATCGGGCGAAAAGCTCATTGAAGGCGGGCCGCCGGCTGCTGCGGGAGAGACTGCGCGCCGCCGCGATCGCCCACGCGGCCATTTTCAACCCCCGCGCGCTATAATTGGCGAGGAGCGTGGAACCGGGCAGGGTCATGCGGAAGGGGTTCCTCCAGGCATCGACGCAACGTCCCTCAGTCTCCGGGGCGCGTTCGAGGAATGCGCGCGACTCTCGGGGCGTGGCGAACTCTGGTCGCGTATCGCCCGCCGGTCGCGCTCAGGAGAACTGATCCATGGCTTTGAAGCTTGGCAAATTGAACCGGGGCCCTCATCTGCCGGCGCTTGTCGCGAGTTCGCTCTCACGGGAAATCGCGCAAGGCCGACTCAAACCCGGCGATCAACTGCCCTCCGAGCAAGAGTTGGCGACCACGTTCGGCGTCAGCAGAAATGTCGTGCGCGAAGCCATCGCCAAATTGCGATCCGAGGGCCGTGTCTGGTCTAAGCAGGGCCGCGGCGCGTTCGTCGCCGACAGCTCAAACGCCCTGGTGCTGACGATTGACCGCGACACCTTGCGGGAAAGCGGCGCTTTTACAGGTCTTTTCGAGTTAAGGGGAATCCTCGAAGTCGAGGCGGCGGCGTTGGCCGCCTTGCGTCGGTCGCAAGACGACCTCGCCATCATGCAAAGCCCGCTGAAGACGATGACCTCGACGCCTTACGGCAGCGTTCAGTGGCTGAAGGCGGATCTCGAATTTCATCTTGCGGTCGCGCAAGCGACGGGCAACCCCTACATGACCCAGTTTCTGGGGTTTGTGTCAGAGCAAATCCGGGAGAGCGTCCTGGCCGTCGGCGGCCGCGATCAAGACTCCGACAAAATGGCCAGAGCGACGCTTGCCGAACATACGTCCATTCTGGCGGCGATCGAGATCGGCGACGCCGCGGCGGCCCGCGACGCCATGCGCCGACACCTCGACAACGCCTCTCAGCGCGTTGGCCTGTCCGTTGACGATCGCGAAAGGGCGACAAAGACGGGCGTTCGTCGGAGGCGATCCGAAAAGGCGGCCGTTCTTCCAGACGCGGATAGATAGTTTCTGCGGCCGCAAAGGAGCGTTCGTCCCGACCGGGAATCAAACGTCATGGCGATTCTGCTCGGTGGTGGGAAGCGGCGCGGGGTCGGAACGCCGATCGGCGTCACCGGGGCAAATTTCCGGGCAGGCTGATCGTGGTCGAGTAGCTCCGCCATTCGGCTTCGCCCTCACAGATCCGGGCAGGCGGTTTTCCCGCACCCGGCTCTTCCCGGAAGTGACCCGCATCAAGCCGCACGTGGCGTCCAGGGTTGAGTTATCCGAGGTATTGGCAAGGGAAAGCGCGACGTCACGGTCTCGAACCAATCCCAGCCCACGCGGCGATTCTTCTGGCTCCGCCGCCGGAGGCAGGTGAACCAGATGCGTCGCACTTCTTGCAGGAACCCGTTCAGGGTCAACGGCACGCGGCGTTATCGCGAGCTGACGACGGAGACGACGAGGTTCTGTTGCTGGCGCTTGTGGCGACGCTGGCCGGCGCGGAGGGGTTCACCGACATCGCCCGGTTCGCGCCCTCGGCGACATAACGGTCGGCGATCGCCGCGCCGATGCCGCGCGCGCCGCCGGTGACGATGGCGATCTTGTTTTCGAGCTCCATCGTCCTACCCCTTTCTCGCCGCGCAATCCTCGCCCTTTCACGAGGCGGCGTCGGCCGCGCGGCGCCTTCTCTCACAAGCGCTCGGCGACGTAGTCGTCGAGCGCGGCGCGGACGCCCTGCGCCCAGAGTTTCGTCAGCGCGGTCGAGAACGCGGCGACGTAAGCGGGCGCGTCGGCGAGCTCGCCGAAAATGTCGCGCATGGCGAGGAACGCCGTCGGGTCGCGGCGCGCCGCCTTGGCGGCGGCCTGCAAGCGGTCCCAGCTCAGATCATTGGGCGGAATGGCCTCGCCGCTTTCGGTCTCGCCATAGCAGTAGCGGCACCACATTGCCGAAACGAGCGCCAGACCTTCGACGCTCGCCCCCGCCTTCAGCCGATCGGCGACGCTCGGCAGGATGAACTTCGGCTGGCGGTTGGGGCCATCGAAGCACAGGCGCGCGATCGTGTCGGCGATTTTCGGATTGGCGAAGCGCGCGGCGACCGTGCGCCGATAGGCCTCGAGATCGACGCCGGGCGGCGGCGGCACAGCCGGCAGGATCTCGCGCTTGGTCAGCGTTTCGAGGAAGCGCGCGATCTGCGGGTCGGCCATCGCCTCGTACGAGAACTGGACGCCGAGCAGCCCGGCGGCGTAGGCGATCGAGGCGTGGCCGCCGTTGAGGATGCGAATCTTCATCAGCTCGTAGGGCGCGACGTCGGCGGCGAAGGTGGCGCCCGCCCGCTCGAGCGCCGGCCGACCGGCGGGAAACGCGTCCTCGATCACCCACTGGCGGAACCCCTCGCAGAACACCGGCCAATTGTCCTCGACGCCGAAGGTCTCGCGCAGAACGGCGCGCTCGCGATCGCCGGTGGCTGGCGTGATGCGGTCGACCATCGAATTGGGAAAGGCGACGTTTGCCCGGATCCAATTGGCGAAGGCCGGGTCGGAAAGCTCGGCGAGGCCGGTCACGGCGTTGGCGGCGACATGGCCGTTGCCGGGAATGTTGTCGCAGGACATCACCGTGAACGGCTGGACGCCGGCGGCGCGGCGGCGCTTGAGGGCGGCGGCGATCAGGCCGAAGGCGGTTCTCGGACTCTCCGGGCGCCGCGAATCCGCGACGATCTCGGGATGCGCGAGGTCGAACCGCTGCGTCGCCGGCGAGATGTAATAGCCGCCCTCGGTCACGGTCAGCGAAACGATGCGGATCTCGGGCCGCGCCAGCGCCGCCAGCGCCTGAGCGACATCGAACGGCGGGAGAAAATCGATCATCGCGCCGGTGACGCGGGCTCGCGTCGCCTCGGCGTCCTGCTCGACAACCGTCGTCAGCCAATCCTGCTCGGCGAGCTTCGCGCGCATCGTGACGTCGGCCTCGCGCACGCCCGCGCCGACGATCGCCCAGTCGCGATCGAGTCCGGCGTTGAACAGCTCGTCGAGATAGACCGCCTGGTGGGCGCGGTGAAAGTTGCCGACGCCGATGTGAACGACGCCCGCGCGGAGGTCGGAGCGCTGGTAGTTCGGCTTGCCGACGCCAGCGGGCAGGTGCGCCAGAGCGGCGCGCGACAGCTTGACGGTCATGAGCGTTCATCCCCAGAGTTGGCGCCGCCGCGGCGAACCGGCGACGCCGTCAGTCGATCCGCTTCCCGTCCTTGTCGAAGCGATGCAGGCGCGCCTCGCGCGGCGTGACGAAGACCTCCTGGCCGACGGCGAGCGGCTTCTCGCCTTGCAGCCGCAGGACGAGCGGGCCGATTCCGTCGGCGTCGAGGTGGACGAAGGTGTCGGAGCCGAGATGCTCGGCGAGCCGCACCTTGGCGCGCCATTCGCCCTCGGTCGTCGAAACGTCGGCGTGCTCGGGGCGAACGCCGATGGTCGCCGCGCCACGCTTGGCGGCGCTCTCGCCGCGAATCAGGTTCATCGTCGGCGAGCCTATGAAGCCGGCGACGAACAGGCCGTTGGGCTTGTTGTAGAGCTCGAGCGGCGCGCCGACCTGCATCACCGAGCCCTTGTCGAGCACGACGATCTTGTCGGCCATGGTCATCGCCTCGACCTGATCGTGGGTGACGTAGACCATCGTCGTCTTCAGGACGTGGTGCAGCTCGCCGATCTCCACCCGCATCTGCACCCGCAACGCCGCGTCGAGGTTGGACAGCGGCTCGTCGAACAAGAACGCCTTCGGCTCGCGCACGATGGCGCGGCCGATGGCGACGCGTTGGCGCTGGCCGCCGGAGAGCTGGCGCGGCTTGCGGTCGAGGTAGTCGGCGAGGTTTAGCGTCGCCGCCGCCTTGTTGACCTTGCGCTCGATGACCTCCGGCTTCTCCTTCGCCATCTTGAGCGCGAAGGCGATGTTGCCGCGCACGCTCATGTGCGGGTAGAGCGCGTAGGACTGGAACACCATCGCCAAGCCGCGCTGCGCCGGGCTGACGTTGGTGACGTCCTTGCCGTCGATGAGAATCTTGCCCGCGGTGAGATCCTCGAGGCCGGCGATGAGGCGCAGCAAGGTCGACTTGCCGCAGCCCGACGGTCCGACGAACACCGCGAACTCGCTGTCGTCGATGGCGAGGTCGACGTCGTTGATGACGCTGACCGCGCCGAACGCCTTGCGCACCGCCTTCAGTTGGATCGCGCCCATGGTCGAACTCTTGTTTTGCCGGTCTACTTGACCGCGCCGAAGGTTAGGCCGCGCACCAGCTGCTTCTGCGAGATCCAGCCGAGCACTAGGATCGGCGCGATGGCGAGGGTGGAGGCGGCCGACAGCTTGGCCCAGAAGAAGCCTTCCGGCGCCGAGTAGGAAGCGATGAACGCGGTCAGCGGCGCGGCGTTGGAGGTGGCGAGATTGAGCGTCCAGAACGCCTCGTTCCACGACAGGATGATCGCCAGCAGCATGGTCGAGGCGATGCCCGGCGTCGCCATCGGCGTCAGCACGTAGACGATCTCGTCGTAAAGGGAAGCGCCGTCGACGCGCGCCGCTTCGAGGATCTCGGCCGGGATCTCCTTGAAGTAGGTGTAGAGCATCCAGACCAGGATCGGCAGGTTGAGCAGCATCAGCACCAAGCCAATGCCCCACAGGCTGTCGAGCAGGCCCATGTCGCGGAACAACAGGTAGATCGGCACCAGCACGCCGACCCCGGGCATCATCTTGGTCGACAGCATCCACAACAGCAGGTCTTTGGCGCGCTTGCCCGGCGCGAACGCCATCGCCCAGGCGGCGGGAACCGCGAACAGGAGGCCGACCACGTTGGCGCCGACCGACAGCACGATCGAGTTGGAGGCGTACTTGAGATAGTTCGAGCGCTGCTGGACCTA
>Ga0326727_10013916_pt1 | contig 17706 bp, 15 predicted proteins | sample MB2enrmetagenome_FD_207643 | JGI IMG/M metagenome (GOLD analysis project Ga0326727, IMG submission 207643) | Lab enriched peat soil microbial communities from McLean, Ithaca, NY, United States - MB29MY | ecosystem: Environmental > Terrestrial > Soil > Wetlands > Peat | place: USA: New York...
TTCAACTCCAGGAGGCTCCGAGATCTCTTCACTTTTAACTTCAGAAACACTCGAAGGGCTTTTTTCTTCAACTCCAGGAGGCTCCGAGATCTCTTCACTTTTAACTTCAGAAACACTCGAAGGGCTTTTTTCTTCAACTCCAGGAGGCTCCGAGATCTCTTCACTTTTAACTTCAGAAACACTCGAAGGGCTCTTTTCTTCGGCTCCAGGAGGCTCAGGGGTCTCTTCTCTTTTGACTTCAGAAACAGGAGGCAGAGGCCTTTCAACCAGCGTGTTTACTGATTTGGGAGAATCCGGATCGTAAATCCAGCCTTTGAGATTTCCAACGAGGTTTCCCTTGTAACCAAGGAACCCCAACGCAAGGATCAAAACCAGCGCTCCCGCCGCAAGCGCTGGCTTCAATTTTTCGGCGCTGAATTGTTTGAAGCGGAAAAATCTTACCGGCTTACTTTCTTTCGGCGCCAGCAGTTCGTCGCTGTGCAGGGCGTCATGCGCTTTTTTAATGATCCTCACGGTTACCTTATCACCCTTTTCGGTCATGCAGACCAAGAGGGCCGTATCACACAATCGATTTATGTTGCGAGGGACACCGCCCGTCATCTTATAGATCAGTTTTTTGCACGCTGATTCAAAACACGTGTCGAAGCCGGACCCTGCCACCCGGAGCCGATGGTCCATATATTCGATTGTCTCGGAACGGCTCATGGGGGAAAGGAACCGGTTCACATTGATTCTCTGGAGAAGCTGGCGCATTTCTCTTCGGCGCAGCTTGTGGCTGAGTTCATTCTGGCCGATCAGCAGTATCTGCAGGAGCTTGTTTGCCGTGATTTCGATATTGGAGAGGAGCCGAATATGTTCGAGACTGCCGATCGAAAGGAGATGGGCCTCATCTATGATCAGCACGACCTGTTGGCCGTGAAGACTCGCCTTTGTGAGTGCAACTTTTATATCGTCGGTTAAATCGAGGACCCCCTTGCCTTCGGAGTTGACCTTGAGGATCCGCGCGATATAGCGCAAGATCTCGATGTATTCCACATCGGGATAGGGAATCAGAATCGGCTCGACCGACCTGGGCAACCTACCGAGAAGATGATGGATGATCATCGTCTTCCCCGTTCCGACGTCCCCGCAAACGAGTGCAAAGCTCTTCTTTTCCTGGATGAAATACAGCAATGACGCAATTACCTCTTCATGACACTCGCTGAAATAGAGGAACTGCTGATCCAGGTTGTTCTCGAATGGGGAACAGGAGAAACCAAAGTACTGATTGTACATTCCTAAAACCTTTGTTGTAAAAGCATTCACTGCAGATAAAAAAACCGGTCTCATCACGAAGGGCAAAAAGACCTCGCCGCAGAGTAACAAAATGGAGAAAAAAAACAATGCCTCATCACGAAAAACAGGAAGATTCAACAACTGTCACGCGGGCAAGGGAATGGCGGGAAATGGCACGCTACAAGAGTTTTAGAACCGATTCACCTTACTGCTTTCACTACGAGGAGGGAACGGGAGCCTGACAGCAGCCCTAAAACACATATGAATCCCAATTCTCCGCGTCTCTGTGTGAAACGCCTATTTCGCCAATTCCACATCCTGAACATGGATCTTCATGGCCACAAAGTGCAGGTGGTACGATCCGGCACGTTCCTGTTCGCGGTCATTTACGCGCAGCAGTTCCATGGGATCGAGCAGGACCGCCAATTCAGCCTGATTGCAGTAGAAATGGGGGTGGGACTTATCCAGGTCTCCATCGAAAACGAAGGTGTCAGCCGCTACTTCCCGTCCCTGGCCAAATAGGCGGTTGTTTTTTGAAATCATCGTTCCCTGGAAGATGCCTCCCGGGCGCAGCACGCGATGGATTTCGGACAAGGACTTTTGGACTGCGTCCCGGTTGCCGTGGTAGATCACGTTCCAGGCGAGCAGGTAATCGAAGCTTTCGTTGGCGCAGGGCAGGTCCGTCATCGGTCCAGTCACGAAATGAACCGCCTGCATTTGCTGTTGGGCAAGCGAGCGTGCGAAACTGACGCCGGCCCTGCTGGCGTCAAGGGCAAAAACATTGAATCCCAGTGAAGCCAAAAAGAGCGAATGCCTGCCGATACCGCACCCGAGGTCCATTGCTGTCAATGCACCAATATTTCGCAGGAGTTCCGCCATTTCCTTCACTTCGGATTCGGGCTTTAGCCAGTCGCGTCGGCCTGTCTCGGTCTTCCACCGCTCATTCCATGCCATGTAGGCAGTTGCCGTCTCTTCCGCTCTCAATATCAACTCCTTTGAAACCTGAATGGGTCTTGACTCATAGTCAATGAAACTTTCTACACTCACCGGGTTACGGTTTCATTGCAAACCTGCGAAAATTCATCGCCAATAAGATTTATTCCGATCTCCCTGTGCGAAAAGCTTGAAATACCGGCCATATTCACCCAGCCTCCGTTCTCCGCAAAACCGGCACAACCTTTTAACTTCCTCTTAATCAAAATGTAACACGCCCCTGCTGTAATCGCGGTACTTGTCCGGCGAACTCGCGGGTCCGTGGAAACAAGACAAGCTGAGAGCACCATATTTCGGATCAATTTCGATTATCCATACACTCAGGCGTGAGCATCTGGGGTGGGAAGTCTGGCTGACCCTGCCTTAACCGCCACAGCAAAGGACTCATAATGAGAACCAAGTCTTGCGTCTACGGCGGCCCGATGTTCGATGGAGAGCGCCTGCTTGATTCGGGCACTGTCATTTTCGAGGACGGGTGTGTTGTGGATGTTCTTCAGGGAGACCACCACAACGGAATTAGTGACGCCTGGGATGTGTACGGAAAACTCATAGCCCCCGGCCTCGTCGACCTTCATTCCGATGCCCTTGAAAAATGCATCGAGATGCGGCCCGGCGTCCAATTCGATCCCCAATTCGCATTGGAATGCCTCGACCGGAGGCTTGCCGGATGCGGGATTACCACCTACTGCCACGCAATCGGCTTTGCCGACGATACGTTTAGCATCCGGTCATCCGAAAATGCAGAGCGTCTGGTCAGGCTGATCAAAACATTTTCCTTTTCGGGCCGCGCGCTTGTCCGGCACATGGTCCACGTCCGTTATGAAATCGGCAGCCTCGAAGCGGTAGCGCGCATTGAACACCTGATCGACAAAGGCCTCGTCGACCTGGTCTCGATCATGGACCGTACGGCTGGACAGGGTCTGTTCAAAACACACCAATCCTGCATATCCTATAATACCGGCGCCTTTGGGATTACACCTGAAGAGGCGGTAATAGTGACAGAAAACAAATCCTCCCAAATACCCGATATCCTTGGTCGCTTAGCCCAAAAAGTAAAAGCGTCGGGACTTCCCTTCCTAAGCCATAATGACGATTCGACCGAAAAAATCGATTTTGTACGCAGTCTCGGCGTTACCGGATGCGAATTCCCCATTTCAATAGAAGCAGTCGTGGCCGCGAAGGACTGCGGGATGAAAGTTTTCATGGGAGCGCCCAACCTTTTTCGAGACCTTTCTTCCAATGGACATCTCAAGGCTTCGGAGACAATCCAAAAGGACCTGTGTGACGGTCTGCTCAGCGACTACTACCCGGAATGCCTGCTGCAGATGCCGTTCATCGCCAATAAGCGCTACGGCCTCAAAATCGATGAAATCCTCAGGCTGCTAACTTCGAACACCGGCGACTTTCTGGCCTGCGAACACAAGCCGGGCCGGCTCGCGCCCGGATCAGGCGCTGACGTGATCGTGATAGACGCCTCGGCCCAGTGGGCAAGTGTATCTCAGACCTGGGTCGCAGGCATGCCGGTGCTGTTTCAGAGACAGAGCGGGACAAACCATGGGATCGTACATACGGGCAAGCCGGGGCTGAAAAGAGTTGACTCCAACAGAGCCGCCTGAATTTCAGTTTACTCCCGGCAGGGGCTCGACGATGGACAAAAGTGCAGTACAAAAGCGTCTGGCCGGCTTTTACCAAGGATGCTATATTTTTGCATGTTCAACAGACAGTCTCCACTGATAGAGACTCGCCACTTGAGCGGATACCCGATTCTTGCCGCAATGTCCTGGCATACAAAAATTGTCCTGCAATTACCATGGAGTAGCAGATGAATACGGCTCTCTGAAACTGATTGTGTCAAAGAATGTCATGCAATTGTCACATTCTCTAAATCAAATTGTCACTTCTACGTAATAAAGATGATCAGTTGGTTGGAGATGCCTGCAAATGAGCTGGCCCGGATTTTCATGAGGAAGTTTGATGGCCCATGTCCTGCTGCGCAGCATGCCTTGGGGACTGCGATACTTTTGGAGTCGGTTCTGTGGAGGAAGACCACGGGTTTCTTCTATAGACAGCCTTCGTGGTTTGGCGATTGAGCCTTAAAAAGGGGTAACTATGACAATCAAGAAGATGTTGTGTTTCAGTCTGGTTTCGTTAGTCCTGGGATTCGGATTGTTTTGCTCGATTGCGGATGCCGCAGAAGACTTCGTGAAATTGATAGGAGCGGGAGCGAGCTTCCCGGCCCCACTCTACAACAAATGGTTTAAGGACTACCACGGCCTGCACTCGAACGTTCAGGTCGACTACCAGTCAGTCGGCAGCGGTAGCGGCATAAAGAACTTCATCAATAAAACCGTTGACTTTGGCGCCAGTGATGCGGGCATGAATACCGAGGAGAGATCCCAGGTCGACGTCGGAGTGCAGTTGCTGCCGATGACCGCAGGCGCAATTGTGCTGAGCTACAACCTTGAGGGCGTCCCGGAATTGAAGCTGACGCGTGAAGCCTACGCCGGGATTTTTCTCGGGAAAGTCACCAAATGGAACGATCCCTTGATCGCCAAAGCCAATCCTGACGCGAAGCTGCCCGACGTTCCGATCAATGTCGTCGTCCGGGCCGACAGCAGCGGCACCACGTTCGTTTTCTCGCAGCATCTGGCCTCGATCAGCCCGGAATTCGCGCAAAATCCCGGTGTGAACACGATGCCGAACTGGGCCGTGGGCACCCGGTCCAAGGGCAACGAAGGCATTACGGCGAGCATCCGTACTACACCCGGATCGATCGGCTACATCGAATACGGTTACGCCAAAGGACAGCACTTGCCCATGGCCGACCTGGAGAACAAGGCAGGCAAATTCGTCAAGGCCACCACGGCATCCGCCCAGGCTTCTCTAGCCGGCGTGCAAATGCCCGCCGACCTGATGGCATGGCTGCCCGACCCGGCCGGGGACGATTCATACCCCATCGTTACTTATACCTGGCTGCTCTGTTACAAGCGCTACGACGATGCAAACAAACTGCAAGCGTTAAAAGGCGTCATCGAATATGGCCTGACGGAAGGGCAAAAAAGCAGCGAGCAATTTGGCTACGTCCCGCTCCCCGCCCCGGTCGTAGCGAAGGTTAGAGACGCCTTGAACAACATCCAGGGCAAGTAGCTCTTAGAGGAAGTCAAAATATCGTGTCTGCAGTCAGCCATAGCACTGTTGGCCAGGAAACATCCGTCGCGCGCGCGCCGACGTTCATTGAGAAGTACGGCAACATCGTCTTCCGGTGGGCTACGTACCTGTTCGCCTGGCTGACTGTCTTCCTGGTGCTCTACATAGTATACACCATCTCGACCGCGGCACTGCCGGCAATGAGCAAGTATGGCTGGGGCTTCATCACGGGTACCACGTGGGACCCCAACACAAGCAGGTATGGCGTGCTGCCTGAGATCTGGGGCACGCTGTACAGCTCACTGCTGGCCCTGTTTATGGGCACTCTGTTCGGCTTGGCGGTGGCCATATTCCTCAGTGAACACTACCTCGCTTCCTTTGTGTTCTCCGTGTTGAAGGTGGTCGGACTGCAGTTTCACCCGGTCTGGGGTAAACTGCCGGAACGGTTCGAGCAACTGCTCAAAAACCTCATCGAACTCCTTGCCGCCATTCCGAGCGTGGTCTACGGGTTGTGGGGGATATTTTTCATCATCCCTCTGATTCGTCCTTTCTGCCTCGCATGGCACGCAAAGTTGGGGTGGATCCCAATCTTCGGCACAACGTTGAGTGGCCCCGGCATGCTGCCTGCCGCCGTCGTGCTCTCCATAATGATTCTGCCGACCATTTCGGCGATAAGCCTCAATGCCCTGCTGGCAGTACCGCCCAGGCTGCGCGAAGCAGCCTATGGACTCGGCGCTACGCGCTGGGAAAGCATCCTGGCCATCATCCTCCCGACGGCGACGAAGGGCATATTCGGTGCGATCATCCTGGCCTTCGGCCGGGCCCTCGGCGAGACCATGGCCCTGGCCATGCTCGTAGGCAACTCCAACGTGATCAGTTGGTCCCTCTTTTCACCTGCCAACACTTTGGCCGCATTGCTGGCAAACAACTTCGCAGAAGCCGGTCCCCGGGAAATCGGAGTTCTCATGTTCGCAGCTCTGATTCTCCTTGCCATCACTATCTTCGTCAATATGGTGGGAGCCTTCGTTTTGAACCGGGCCTCCGCGAGCCAGGGAGGAGTTCAGTCATGAGCGAGAATGAGACTGTTATCCCCCCATCTCCCGCCCCCGCCGTCCAACCACCCGCCGCCGGGATCGACCTCGGTAAATTGGAGAAGTCTCTGCGTCGTCCTCGGACGGCCTTCAACTTTGTTATGAGCGGACTTGTGACCTTGTTGACCGTCATGGCCCTGGTACCGCTTTTCTCAGTGGTGCTGATGCTGCTGGCGAAAGGCGGCAAGCGGCTCAGCCTCAGCGTCTTTACTCAATTACCGCCCTCTGCCTTTGAGGATGGTGGCGGGTTCGGCAATGCCATCGTCGGCACCATCGTCATGGTCGGCCTCGCTGCTTTGATCAGTGTGCCCTTCGGTGTTCTTGGGGCGGTGTTTCTGGCCGAAGTCGGACCGGAGACCAAGCTGGCAAAAGTCGTGCGTATGTGCGCCAAAGTTCTTACCGGATTTCCATCCATCCTTGCCGGCGTGTTCGCCTACGGGGCCGTCGTCCTGGTAACCGGCGGTTTTTCCGCCCTGGCCGGGGGAATCGCCCTGTCGATCCTGATGCTGCCGACGGTAATGCTGACTGCGGAAGAAGCGATCCGCATGGTGCCTTCGAAAATGCGGGAAGCCGCCATCGGCATGGGGGCCACCCAGACCCAGACGGTCTGGATGGTGCTGCTGCCCACGGCTTTTCCCGGAATCCTCACCGGAGTCATGCTGGCCATAGCCCGAGCGGCAGGCGAGACGGCGCCGCTTCTGTTCACCGCCCTCTTCAGCAATTACTGGCTAACATCCGGCGGGCGTATTGACTTCATGCAGCCGATGGCCTCACTGGCGGTGCTGATCTACAACTTTTCGGCCATGCCCTTTGAAAACCAGGTTGAACTTGCCTGGGCAGCGGCCCTTGTGCTCGTGTTACTAGTGCTTACAGTGAACTTGATTGGACAGAGCCTGTCAAGAAAGACCATGGAATAAGAGGCTTCCCTGCACTCACTCTCGTTCATTTTGAACAAGAGGCGCTCCCTGCGAGGACGGCGAAGTGAAAAATCTTCTCAATGAAAGAGTCGTCTCAATGAAAAAGTCTTCTCAAAAAGAACAGGAAATCTTGGTCATGGATCAATCTGCCGAGGACCTTCAACCGTCGCCCGGTAACTGCAATGGCGTAGTCATCGACTGCAACATAAAAGAGCTGTTCTACGGTAAGTTCAAAGCCGTACGAGATACCAATATCCCCATCGAGCGTGGGAAGATCACGGCCTTCATCGGGCCGTCAGGGTGCGGCAAGAGCACGGTGCTGCGGTGCCTCAACCGGATGAACGACCTGGTGCGGGGCTTCCGCTTTGAAGGACACGTACACTTTCAGTGCACGGATATATACCATCCCAAAATCGACCCTGTGGCTGTCCGCCGCCATATCGGCATGGTATTTCAACAGCCAAATCCTTTTGCCATGAGCATTTTCCGGAACGTGGCCTTTGGCCTGAAGCTGAACGGTTACAAGGGAAACCGTGAAGAGCGCGTCGAACAGGCCCTGCGAAAGGCTGCGCTGTGGGACGAAGTCAAAGACAAGCTGCACAACAGCGGTCTCTCTCTTTCCGGAGGTCAGCAGCAGCGCCTTTGCATCGCCCGCGCCATTGCCACCGAGCCCCAGGTGCTGCTGATGGACGAGCCCTGTTCGGCCCTCGATCCCATCGCAACGCGCAGGATTGAGGAGTTGATGTTGGAGTTGAAGGAGAGCTACACCATTGCCATCGTCACCCACAATCTCCAGCAGGCCCAGCGGGTGGCCGACAAGACCGGCTTCCTCTACGTCGACACCACTCAGGGGGGGCGCACCGGCTATCTGGTAGAATATGGCGATAGTAAACAGATCTTCGAGGACCCCAGAGAAAAACACACACAGGATTACATCAGCGGCAAATTCAGCTAGTCGCCCGTTGCTCGCCCGCCGTGCGGCAGTTAAGGAACCACCCATGAACGCACGAAAAATCCTGCTGAGCCTGGCAGCTCTTGTCGTTGCCCTGGCCGGACTTTCTCCTTCGGCACAGGGGCAATCCACCCCCAAAACATCTGCCGGTGCTATTCTGATAAAGGGGGCGGGGGCTACATTCCCATCGCTTCTCTATGAACAGTGGTTTAAACAATACCAGAAGATGCACCCGGAGGTCGTAGTTTACTACCAGCCGGAGGGCAGCGGCCGCGGAGTCGAGCGATTTATTGGCGTTGGCCTGGAAGAGGGAAAACACGTAGACTTCGGGGCGAGCGATGCCGCCATGAGCGACGCCGAAATAGCCAGGGTTGAACGCGGGGTGCGGCTCATTCCCATGACCGCAGGAGGCGTCGCCCTGGCTTACAATCTGCCCGGGCTTAAGGGTAAGCTCAGATTGAGCCGGGCCGCATACACCGGCATCTTCCTCGGCACGATCAAGAACTGGAACGATCCGGTCATCAGTGAATGCAATCCCGGCCTTCAGCTCCCGAAGTTGACTATAGCCGCGGTAGCGCGAAGCGACAGCAGCGGCACCACTTTTGCCTTCACCAAACACCTTGACGCCGTCAATTCCGAATGGCGCCAGAGATATGGCGCGCAGACTCTCGTTGACTGGCCGGGAGGCCCGATGCGGGCCAAAGGCAATGAGGGGGTCGCCACACTCATCAAGCACTCCGAGGGCTCGATCGGCTACGTGGAGCTTGGCTTTGCCCGGAAGCTGGGTCTCGAGGCGGCAGCTTTGGAGAATAAGGCCGGCAACTACATCGTCCCATCGTTCGAGAGCGCAACGGCGGCAATCGCGGCGGCTGAATTGCCGGACAACCTGCGGGTTTTTCTGCCGGACCCGGAGGGCCCTGAATCCTACCCCATCGTCACCCTCAGTTGGGTACTCCTCTACAAGGAATACACCGATTCGAAGAAAGCGGAAGTTATAAGGGAACTATTTCGATGGTGCCTCTACGAAGGACAACGCTTTAGCGGTGATCTCGGCTATATCCCGCTCCCGCCGAAGATCGTCTCCAAAGCCGCGGCGGCCCTTGCCACGATCGCCCCATAGTTTTTTTTCGCTTCTGTATGGATTCGCTGATCCTCCCTGCACCGGGGTAGCGGATGAAACGACTTGGCGCTATGCACATGGCGGCTCCGCTTTTGCATCGTAGGTGGGTCTAAGCCTGGCAGCCACTTGTCCCGGGTTCTACCTTCTCCACTCCAGACCCTCCAGGGTTCCGCGTTTGCGCAACTATGATTATGAACGGCATCCAGGTGATTCCCCTCAAATTCTATGAAAGTCTGCTGGAAAGCCAAAACATGCAGATCATATGTTTTGCGACTGAGTTCACCATCAGGCCTCACAAATTGGCAAGAAACAGAAACTCTCCATAAAACATGGAAAGTGCCGACTCCTGGGGTTTATTACGTAGCGTGGCACGCTGGATTGAATATGTTAAATTACGCCTGACAGAGATTTTAGTACTGCGTGGCCAGGATACTCCTGTTATCCGGGCAACCCGCGGCGCTTGTCAGTTTGTCGGAAATGAAGCGTTGTCGACCAGAGATCACGGCGCGGACGAGGTTTTAAAAGAATCGATGGATAGAATACCAATGAGAAATCCTGGTCACTTGCGCTCAAGACTTCTTTTCCTGGCGGCCGTGCTCGCTTTTGGCATGCATTGCATGCTGCCGGGGTTAAGCGCCGCCGTCAATGATGACCCATACGCCCAGCCTCGCGAAGCGCTTATAAAGGAGATAGAGGCCACCGCCCTGAACTTAGCCCCTCTAGTCGGCCGTGATACCGTAAACCCCCGCGTACTTGACGCCATTCGGAAAGTCCCGCGCCATGAATTTGTCAGCGAATACCTCAGATTTTTTGCATACGACAACAGGTCCTTGCCGATCGGCCACGGGCAGACGGTCTCGCAGCCCTATATCGTGGCCGTCATGACCGATTTGCTGGACTTGGAAAAGGGACATACCGTGCTTGAGGTTGGTACTGGTTCCGGATACCAGGCCGCAGTCCTCGCAGAGTGTGTGAAACAGGTCTATACAATAGAGATCCTGGAAGAGCTCGGGAAAGAAGCGCAAGCGCGGCTAAAGCGGCTCGGCTACACGAATGTCGAGGTCCGCATCGGGGATGGCTATGGCGGTTGGAAGGAAAAAGCCCCCTTTGACCGAATCATCGTGACCGCCGCAGGAAACAATATCCCGCCCCCCTTGATCGAACAGCTCAAGCCGGGGGGAAGGATGGTGATTCCAGTCGGCGAACCACATGCCGCCCAGCAATTGATGTTGCTCGAAAAGCAAGAGGACGGAAAGATCAAAACGAGGCTGGCGCTGCCGGTCGCCTTTGTCCCGCTCACCGGCGGGCATTAGTGAGTGCTGAAACCTCAACTTCTCCAGATCATGTATTCTTTGATTGTCTTGCCCGATAGGACTTCAGGAGTTGGCAAGCAAGGTGCAGCAGAACGCCTGATAAATGAAATAAACATTCGACTGCCATGTAGCTCCAATATACGGTTTGTATGCTCGCAACGTACAGTCTCCACCTACTTGATGTCCAAGCCAACCATCGCGTAAAATGACAATAGGTCATCTTAACTTCTCGCTCAACTTTCTATATCCCGTAGGTGTGAACCCCTGAGCTTTCTCGAAGATCTTCGCTGTAACAGGGATTGGATCATTCCCGTATCCCTCATCGAAGGTGATCCAGTACTGACACATCCCCTGGCCGAACCCAGAGGCGCTCCGGATAGTACCCTGCGAGGAGACGCTAGAGGGGATGCTGGGGAACCCATACGACATCGACGAACTGACTGACGCCATTATGCGGGTGTGAACCTGCCGGGACCGCAACGGAGCCGGCGAATGGCCGGAGGAGCGCCCAGATTGCTAAGAAGGACGTGTACCACTGGGGACGGAGCATTTTCGAGGATCTGGAGTGAATCGGGTTGTGGGAGGTTGCATATTGAACGACATCCCAGGGAACAGGCGCCTCTGGGTCTTCGACTTCGACGGAACGATCTCGCCCATCGTCCCCGAGCGGAACTCTGCACGTTTGCACCCGGAGTGGCGTAAGCTCCTCGAGGAGCTCTCACGAACACCCGGTCGTTCAGTGGCCGTCCTTTCCAGCAGGGAAATCGAGGATCTTTCACGGCGGGTTCCACTGCCCAGCGTCATCCTGGGTGGGGCCAGCGGGCTTGTGTGGCGTCTTCCCGGGGGTCATAGGATCCGTCCCGGAAACGTAGCGGAGACCCAGCGGGAAAAGTCTCGCGCGGTCCTCGCGCCGTTGCTCTCCAGGCTTTCCTCCTTCCCCGGGGTAGACGTTGAAGACAAGGGCTGGTCGGTGGCCGTCCATTATCGTCGCGTCCTTCCCGAAGCTGTGGCAATGCTGCAACCGCTGATGGAGGAACTCGAAGAGACGCATGGAATCCGTGTTTTCAGGGGGCCGTACGTTGCCGAGGTGCAATTGCTCCCCCAGGTGAACAAGTCCTTCGGTGTTCGCCGATTGTGCCGGTTCCTGGGTGTCGATCCTCCCAAAGCTCAACTTCTCTATGCCGGGGACGACGAGAACGATGCCGTAGCGATGCGATGGGTGTTGAGAAAGGGAGGGATCGCTTTTTGTGTGGGAAAGCCCATGAGCATTCCTGGGGTGCGGGTTGTGGAAACCCCGGTTGACCTGGCGCGGGCAGTCCGTGAACTGACCGCCATCGTGCCTCATTTGAACAAGAGGAAAGAAAGCAAGGTTGTGGCATGAAGACTTTCGAAGTAATGGACTGCGCACTCCTCATGAGGATGAGCGGATTGGCCCCTGCGATGAACTTGCGGGAACTCCGGGACCGGATCGCGGCGTGCGGCGAGAACGTGCTGTACCACCACTTCTGCGAGACCACCCTCCGTCCCACGTTCGACGATCCCGACTACCGGAACGACTTCGCGGCCTGGACGAGACTCTACTTGAGGGATCGTGTGCTGGCGGAAAGGCTGGGAATCATCGACCCGTATGCCTTCGGTACGATAGAGGAACTTCGGGACGCCGTGTTGGACATCATCGACGACCGCCTAGGAGAAGTGGCGATGATTCCCTGGGTAAGACTCGGGGACGGGTTCCTCTTCAAGGAAGCCATCACAGTGATTTTTGATACGGGCGAGCGGATCCGAGACCCGCGCGAACTCGCTCCGGCCATCTTGAGGATGACCGACGGGAGCATCTATTACCATTTCGTGGAGGCTTTGCGCCGCCCCCCTGTCGGTAAGGACGATTTTTCAGTCTGGCTCCTGGGGGCGGGAGATGTGTACGGGCAATTAATTCGCTCCTTGGGGGCCATCGACTTTTATTTTTACAGCCTCGCCCGCCTTCGGAAGGAGATCTCACTTGCGCTGACAATCGCGGAGGTGGCGTAATGAGCATTCCTCTGGCCGAATACGAGGTGATCGTCGGTTCTTCCACCCTAGCGCAACTGCGGCGCCTCGGGGAAAGACTCGCCGGTCTTCGGGTCGTCCACGTGAGTTCGACGCGGGAAATGGGCGGCGTAGCGGAGAAGCTGGAATGGATGGTTCCTCACTTGCGGGATGTGGGCGTCGATGCATCCTGGGAGGTGGTCCATGGCGATCCCCTGTTCTTCGATATCACCAAGGCGATCAACAACGGCCTCCAGGGGGAGAGCGTCGACTTGTCCAAAGCGGACTGGAGGATATATCAGGACGTCAATGAAATGAATGCCGGGAGGCTGCGCCCCCTGCTGGAGGACGCGGATATCGTCGTCATCCACAATCCCCAGCCGGCCGGCCTTCTCAATTTTTGCCCGAACCGCAAGGGCCGATGGATCTGGCGGGCGCACATCGACATCAGCAGGCAGTTCCGCGCCGTCGGGAGGGTCTTTCGGACGTTCGTGGAAAATTACGACGCAAGCGTCTTCTCGATGGCCGAGTTCGCCCAGCCTCTCCCGCACCCCCAGTTCCTGATCCCGCCAAGCATCGACCCGTTAAGCGAAAAGAACCGGGATCTGGACCCGGCCGAGCTTTCCAGCATACGGGCGGAATTCGGCCTCGACCCGGACCGGCCGCTGATCGTACAGATCGCCCGCTTCGACCGGTTCAAGGATCCGATGGGCGTGATTAAGGCGTACCGGCTTGTCCGAAAGGCGACCCACGTCCAACTCGTTCTGGCTGGCGCAGGGGCTACTAACGATCTCGAAGGCAAAGCGGTCCTCAAAGACGTGTTGGCAGCGGCGGCGGGGGATCCCGACATCCACGTCCTTCTTCTTCCTATGGACGCCCACAAGACCATCAACGCTCTTCAACGTCTGGCGGACATCATTCTTCGGAAGTCCACTAGGGAAGGGTTCGGTTTGACTGTCGCCGAGGGAATGTGGAAAGGGAAGCCCGTGATCGGGGGAGATGCAGGGGGCATCCGGCTGCAGGTCGTCAACTATCACACCGGGTTTCTGGTGTGTACCCCGGAGGGAGCGGCACACCGGATCCGTTATCTTCTCCACCATCGGGAGCGGATCAGTGAGATGGGTGGTGTGGCCAGGGAATTCGTCCGGAGTAATTTCCTTGTGACGCGGCAGCTCCGGGAATGCCTCACGTTGTTTTTTGCGATTCGAAGCGGGGAAAAAAGCCGAACCTTTCAGGTATAGATTCGCAAGGTGGGATAGGCCTTATGGTCCCTTTTCAGATGAGCCTCTGAGCCGCAGGTTTGCACGAGCGGCAGGAAAAACAAGAGCCGAACTTCCCTGCAGATTTAACCCGGATCTCCTTTTGAGTGGAAATTACCCGCACAATGCTCCAGCGATCCAGATCATGTGTCCCGCAGGAGAAGTCAACGGTCAGGCTCAACATCTGGTAAGAATCTTCGGGCCGACAAAGGCTAAGCGCTCTTCCTCCAGATTGAGAAAATATGGTCGCAAACAGCCGCTGACCATGATCTTCGGTGCAGTCGGTTCAACTGTTGCATCGAGCTGTGCTCTACCTGGTGGAACAAGGGTGACGGCATTCTGCTGCTGATCGACGAATGGCAGCCCGCTCTTTCGGTCCATACCGGCGATCACAGAACCGATGAGGATGTTTTCCGGGTCATTAGCGGGCGTGGCCTGGGAATAAAAGTAGGAAACCCGGAAAGTCCCACCGCCGTTCAGGGTTCCTCCCATATTGCGAATCGGTGAAAGCGTTTCTTGAGGTATAGCTTTTAATCGAGACCGGGAAGGACTGATCGTATGGGAGAACAAAGACTGGTCGTTGTTTCGAACCGCCTGCCGATTGTCCTGGAACGTCAAAAGACCGGGAAATGGGACATAGGCCCGGGCGCGGGTGGACTGATAACCGCCCTTGGACCGGTGCTCCGAAACAGGGGAGGTCTTTGGATCGGCTGGCTGGGAGCTTCGTCGGAGAAACTGGCCGATTTTTCCGGGCTGGATGAGCTGCTGAAAAGAGGCGCCGAAGAAACCGGCTATGCGCTCAGTCCAGTTCACCTGAGCTCGGAAGAGGTTCAAAATTTCTATTTTGGCTTCTCAAACCAGATACTGTGGCCGCTTTTTCACGATTTTCCCACCCGATGTAATTTCGATCCCGCCTACTGGCAGGCCTACGAGTGGGTAAACAGGAAATTTGCGCAGGCCATCCTGGATAATACGACCGAGGAAGACTTCGTGTGGGTACACGACTATCAGCTCATCCTTGCAGGTTCTGAGCTGATAAAGATGGGGAGGAAACGGCATACCGGATTTTTCCTGCACATACCGTTTCCTCCGCTGGATGTTTTCATCAACCTGCCCTGGCGGTTCGCAATTCTGGACGCCCTGATGCAGTACGATCTCATTGGATTCCAGACCGAGCGCGACCGGCGCAACTTCATTGGCTGTGTTCACGCGCTCACTCGCGGGTCAAGGGTTCTGGGAAAGGGTCATGTCTGCAAGCTGGTTACTCCCGACCGGGAGGTGCGAGTCGGAAGCTTTCCCATCAGCATCGACTTCAAAGAGTTTGCCGCCCTGTCGGCAAGTCTCGAGGCGGCCGAGCAGGCCAAAACGATACGGGCCAACCTGCCAAACCGCAAACTCATCTTCGGAGTCGACAGACTCGACTACACTAAAGGCATCCCGAACCGGCTCAACGCTCTGGTCAATGCCCTCGAGAGGTACCCCGACCTGCGCCGTAGGATCACTCTTATCCAGGTAATAGTGCCAAGCCGCGAGGTGATCGAGGAATACTGCAGGATCAAAAAAGAAATTGAACGCATGATCGGTGAGATAAACGGGAGGTACACCGAAGTCGGGTGGACCCCGATCACTTACATGTTTGGCTCATTGAGCCGGCCCGAGCTCGTGGGTTATTACCAGGCTTGCGAAATCGCCCTGATCACGCCCCTCAAAGACGGAATGAACTTGGTCGCCAAGGAGTATTGCGCTAGCAAAATCCACGAAAACGGCGCGCTCATCCTGAGTGAATTTGCCGGGGCGGCCGCAAGCCTGCACGATGGAGCGCTCCTGGTGAATCCGTACGATATTGAAGGTGTGGCTGACGCCATTCACCAGGCATACACAATGAGCCCGAATGAAAGGCGCGAGAGAATGAGGAGCCTGCGGCACACCATCCGCAGAAACGATGTTTACCGTTGGGTCGCTTCGTTCCTCGAAGCCGGGATTGCCGAGGACATGAGGCAATTCCCCCTGATGGAGTTATTCGTACCGAGGCGCAGGCAGAACTTCTTGCCGAAACAGTCACCAATACGCGTGTTTCAGCCGGATCAAAATCGGCTGGTTCCTCTTCCGCTATCTGCCAAGCTGGACAAAAATGCGGTCGTTTTTCGAAAGTAAGTTCGTGTCCTCTTGAGAGATTTCCGCGCAGACCATCTGAAGAAGTTACGTATAGCGTAATCATGTTTTCAGCAGAAGGATTTGCAATCACCGCATGCAGCAGATGAAGAAGGGGTAGACAGAATTGGCCCGATACCCCCTTTTCACTCACGTATTCTACCTGTGTTCCACTGGCTGTCCGGACAGTTGCCGGTAAAGGACGACCGCTGGTTCAAATCCCGCGCCCTCACCCTGAAAAAAGATGATGACGGATCAACCCTGCTGCTCCATCCTTGCCTGCTGACAGCCTGTCCGGTACTTTCCTCGTCCCCCATTTGCCCATTAAACTCATCTGAACCTGAATTTTTAATTTAACAATAAGACGGCCTCTGCCGAGATAATAAATAGCAGGACATTGTGGAGGTGTTCTTATGTTGAATCCTGTACCGGCCCAGACGGTAAATCGACCAAGTGAGGTAGAAAGACGGGTTTTGTGCTCCCGCTACTCGGAATGCCTTGAAATTTGCCTCTCGAAGGGATGGCAGGGCTTCTCTTGCTCCGAGTGTCAGAACTTTCAGCTTGAGTGCCCTGATGATACGTCCCATTGGGTCGAACAGGGCAAAAATTCAGGATGGCTGCTCATGAGTGCCGGATATTTCCCCAAGTGGATCGTTGACCGGGGGAAGAAATCTAAACGTGCCACAAAATTTTTCTTGCGATTCTAAAAAATAAAGCTCCTGTTTTCCCCTGGCTAACCGGCGGGTTGCTCTATCCTTGCCTCCGGAGATCCAGTACTGTATATTTCCCCTTACCTCCCAAAGCTCCCATTGAATTTGCCCAGATTTGTCAGGATTGATTTTATGCTCGTTTTTGAGGAGCAATCAATGACTCTCACCAAAGCCCGGATTGTGGAAGCTTGTGCCTGCTTGGCAAAAGGTCATCGAACTTTTCCTCTAAAATTTGAAATTGAGGGTTGGCCGCTGGAAAATGTTCGGCGGCCTGCCGATATCACCAGTCGCGCATTTCTCGAATTTCCTTGCGCTTGTGAGGATTGTCTCCAAAATCTGCGTGGTATTTGGGCGCACCATGGTGCCGCATTGTCGATTGAGTCGGGACCACCTTGCGGCTCTGGGACAATGTGATGAACCACCACACCGATTGTTTGGCGCCGGCAACACCGATATGCGGCTCTGTGCTTGACATCGAGCTTGAATGTTAGGAAGGAGGCAGGTCAATGGTACATGCCGGGAAAGGCGTAAAGGAACTATTTGACGAGGTAATTAATCAGGGACTGTGCACCGGGTGCGGCGCGTGCATCACGGGGTGCCCCTACATAGTCGCTCATGGGGGTAGAATTGTGGTGCTGGACAAGTGCGGCGGGGGCGAAGGAGATTGCTACAAACACTGCCCCAGGACCTCTTTTGATATAGACGGCGTAAACAGGGCGGTTTTCGGAACAGTTTACCGTGAGGGAGAAATAG
>Ga0326727_10013918_pt1 | contig 17705 bp, 10 predicted proteins | sample MB2enrmetagenome_FD_207643 | JGI IMG/M metagenome (GOLD analysis project Ga0326727, IMG submission 207643) | Lab enriched peat soil microbial communities from McLean, Ithaca, NY, United States - MB29MY | ecosystem: Environmental > Terrestrial > Soil > Wetlands > Peat | place: USA: New York...
CGGGTCCGAAGATCTCCTCGTTGCCTATCCTCATGTCGGGTCGCACGTCCTCAAACACGGTGGCCCCCAGGAAGCAGTCGTCGTGATATCCCCCGATAATGGTCGGCTTTCTGCCGTCCAGCCTCAGCTTCGCCCCCTCTTTGATGCCGCTCTCGATGTACATAAGGACCTTCTGCTTCTTCTCCTTGTCCCTCAGGGGCCCCATCTGGACCGATTCGTCCAAACCATAGCCGATCTTCATGGCCGCGGCAGCCTCTACCATCCGATCCATGAAACTCCTGTAGAACTGCGGATCGTCGCCCACAATGACCAGATTGGCACCTGCAAGGCACCTCTGGCCGGTGTTGCCAAAGAAGGATGTCAAGAGCGCAGCCACGGTCCTCGGCACATTGCAGTCAGGCATCACAACCATGAAGTTCTTTGCACCGCACTGCGCGATGACCCTCTTGCCCGTTTCGCCGCACTTCCGGTAGATCACGTCCCGGCCGGTGGGGGTCGAACCGACGAAGGTAATTCCCTTGATATCCCTGTGCTCAAGCATCCCGTTCACCACAGTCCTGCCGCCATTGACCACATTCCAGACGCCGGGGGGGAAACCTGCCTCGTCGGCCAGTTCCACGAGCCTCATCTGGGAGAGGGGGACTTCGCTCGAGGGTTTGATAACCACGGTGTTGCCGGTAGCCACCGCATAGGGGGCTGACCAGAGAGGGATCATGAAGGGGAAGTTGTACGGCCCGATAATTCCGAACACTCCGAGGGGAGTAGGGATGACCCACTCGTCGATGCCCGTCGCGATATCTTCCGAATAATATCCCTGCTGCAGTGTCGGGATACCGCAGGCCACCTCCACGTTCTCGATGCCACGCCGGGTCTCGCCCCTTGACTCGTCAATGCATTTGCCGTGTTCCTGTGTCTGAATCCGGCTCAGTTCCTCAAAGTTCTCCTCGAGCAGTTCCGGGAGCGGGCCAGAGGCGGCGTCCGTCTCCAGTCGGGATAGGCGGCTTTAGCGGCTTCCACTGCATTATCTATGTCATCCTTGGTTGAGACACCAACCTTTGCGATAACCTCACCTTTGGCAGGATTAACTACCTCGACGACGGAACCTTTCGGCTCGATCCATTCCCCGTTCACAAAATTCTTTACCAGCGGCACTCCCTTGATGGGTTCTTCAAGTATGGCCATGCTTTACTACCTCCTTCGTTAAGTTAGATCTATAACCTGTGCTTGAGCGTAGACCACGTGCATCACTTCATTCTTCCCCACAAACCGACCTTTTCTTCCAGCTCCGCCAGCCTCTCCTCCACCTCTGTGACGTGATCATACATCTCCGAGACGGCCTTTTTTTCGTCCTTGCCCTTTATTGCGGCGTAAATACGCTCATGGGCCGTGAGGACGGTAACCGAAAAGCCGACATCTGGTCTTATAAGCTTCTTCAGATCCCCCATAAGGGTTTCCACAAAATCGATCATGAGAACGAGGATTGGGTTGTTTGTGCTCTTGGCGATGAGCCGGTGAAAATCAAGATCGTTCCTGCTCGTATCTGTGGAATATTCTTCGGTCGGCTCCTTTTTTGAAGCCTCTATCAAGGCGGCCAGCGCAGCCAGGTCTTCATCCTTCATGGAATGCGCTGCAATTCCGGCGGCCCAGGGTTCGATGAGCTTCCTGACCTCCGACAGATTGTGGATCGTAAGGTTCTTGAAAAACAAGAAATTGGTCAGGATTTCCTTGGCGACTCCAGGGTCCACTTCTACCACGTGGGGGCCGCCGGTAACGCCTTTTCTGATCTCGATGAGTCCCATATACTCCAGGGCCCTCAACGCCTCTCGGAGGGTCTGTTTGCTTACCTGGAACTGGTCCATCAGTACATTCTCGGGGGCGAGTCTGTCGCCGGGCGAGAGCTTCCCTTCGAGAATGAGACCCCTTACTTGCGAGATGATCTGTTGGGACGCCTTATTGAGGCGGACTGCATTGAACATTGCGTGTGCCTTCACCCCGACGCATAGCCCTCAAACACCGGAAACGAGAAATATTATAATAATTAGAAACATTATGTAAATTCCGGAGTTTCTGTCAAGAAAAATTTCACGTGATTATCTGCTTGACACGTCTCGTCAAGTGGATAATCACCAAATTTCATGGTCGGGAATTTTGTTTTTTTTACCGAGTGTGCTATGGTAAAGAACGTGGAAGCGCGAATCATACCCCGGAAGGAACACCGCATATCACAAAAACGGGTGAGCCCCAATGCCCTGCGCACGCTCTACCGACTCCGGGCAAACGGCTTTATCGCCTACCTGGTAGGGGGATGTGTCCGCGACCTGCTCCTGGGGCGTACCCCAAAGGACTTCGATATAGCCACAAACGCCAGACCCGACCAGATCAAGCGACTTTTTCGCAACTGCCGTCTCATAGGCCGCCGTTTCAGGCTGGCCCATCTCCATTTTCCGAATGAAATCCTGGAAGTATCCACGTTCCGCCGGAGTGCTCTCCCTTCCGACAACGCCGATACTGAAGAGGCAGGCCACAGCAACCGCCCCTCCCGCCACGTCAAAGACGAGGATGGAATGGTCCTCGTGGACAACGTCTTCGGGACACCGGAGGAGGATGCTCTCCGCCGTGACTTCACCATCAACGCCCTGGCCTTCAATATTGCAGATTCTTCAGTGATCGACTACAGCTCAGGACTCAGCGACCTCCAGCAGGGTCTTATCCGTCCCATCGGCGACCCGCGCGTCCGATTTACGGAAGACCCCGTTCGTATGCTCCGAGCGGTGCGGTTTGCCGCATCCCATAATTTTGTCATAGAACCTGCTGCCTGGGAAAGTATCTGTGAGCTCTCCTCCATCATCTCCCGCGCTGCACCGGCAAGGCTCTATGAGGAGATACAGAAGCTCTTCCTCCTTGGATCCGCTCGGCCTGCTTTCAGCCTGTTGGAAAAGAGCGGGCTCCTTGCCGCCCTTTTCCCCAGCCTCAGTCGGTGGATCCATGGAAACAGCCATCGCCTGACGTTACTGCACGCGAACCTTGAGTGGCTCGATGGGCTCTGTCGAAGCACCCCACCCCCGTCGCCGGCGCTCTTCCTGGCAGCGCTTTTCGGCCCTAGTCTGGAGGAGGAGGCGCTCGCGCGCCACCGCGACGGCATTCCCCGCCAGCAGGCACTGGACCACACGTGCGCCATTCTGATGGAGGAAGTTTCCGCGGCTGTGTGCGTCCCGGGACGGGTCGGCACTCGACTTCGCGCCATCCTCGCCCTTCAATCCTCCTTGCGCAGAATGCCCCCACGACGGCCCGCTTCCCTGGCCAGCAGGCCTGAATTTGGAGAAGCTCTCGCGTATCTCCGTCTCGCGGTGGAGACGAGAAGGGAGGATCGAACCTCTCTGGATTGGTGGGACGCCTTTGCTTTGGAGGTCCCCTCCATCACGTGTTCAGAACCACCAACCAACGAACTCCCCGGGAAACGGCGTAAAAAGAGGCGGCGTAGACATCGCCGTCCCCGTCAGACTGCCGTCTAACCGGAGATAAGGATGGCCGGGCGGCACGTGGTGCCGTTAATTCCTTTATCCCCATTGACATCCCCTGTTTTGATGATAATACTTCTTCTGTAGAGAATTATACGTCCCCGGCTCGTTGTTCTCGCCGCTGTCCGCCAAGGCCGCGCATCAATCTCGCATAAGGAGCGAAAGGGCATGGACGCTGAAGAGAGAAAGGCCGTCATCTCATTATTGAAAAAAGATGAGGTCAGGAATATCGATATGCTCAATTTCATGGAGAACTATTTCGTCAGGAGCCTCGAACGAATAGGCAATTCGGTGCTATTGAGGGGAATGAGTGACTGCCAGTGGGTCTACATCAGCAGCCCCGGGGAGCGGGAGCTGAAGGATGTTCTCGAGAGGCTCACCGAAGACGACAGGGATTTCGCCGCCATCGAAGAGTGGATGCTTCCCTTACTGATCCGGGGCAGAGCGCTCTCGTGGGAACTCTCTATGATGAGGCTCGTGCTGCCCGAGGAGGTTACCTTCCCAAAGACACCGCTGTCCCACATCACCCCGCTGTCGCCCGACGATGCAGAGTACATGTACGAGCATTCAGTGTATCAAGCGGTGACGAGACCCGAGTACATCCGGGCGCGCATCCAGGGTGGTCCCGGCGCCGGTATCCGTGACTCGGGAAAGCTCGCGGCATGGCTCATGACCCAGGATGACGGCTCCATCGGTGTATTGCACGTGCTCGATGAGTATAGGGGAAGGGGCTATGCGTACGATTTAACCGTCTATCTGATCGCCAGGCTACGCGAGCAGGCGCGGATCCCCTTTGTGCACATCGAAGAAACAAACACGAAGTCGATGAACTTGGCCCTGAAGATAGGCTTTCGGAAGGATCGAAGGATTCACTGGTTCAAGATCAAGCCCGAAAACGCGTCGGCCGACTCAGGGGACTATTGTTGAGCTTCCGTGAACTCCGGCCGGTCCCCTCACGGGCGACCCGTGCCTCAGAATAGGCGCTTTCGACCATAAGGTAATCTTCTCTGGCGAGGCGACCAAAGTCGCGAGGCAATGCCCCGGTCTCAATCCACCGGGTTGCCGCCATGCTTTTCTATAAACCAGTCGATGAGCCGCCTCGCGATGCTTATCTTGCCGGGTATCCGAGGGAGGTCATGGGCGGTAAACCATTGCCCATCCAGAATCTCCTTGCCGTCGATGCGTATCTCCCCCGCTGCGTAGCGGGCCGTAAATGCGACCATGAGACTGTCCGGGAAGGGCCACGGCTGACTGCCGAAGTAACTGATGTCTTTCACCATGATGCCTGTCTCTTCCTCGACTTCACGAAGAACCGCCTCCTCCAGGCTCTCCCCCGGCTCGACAAAGCCGGCGAGCACGCTGTAGAACCCGTCGGCAAAACGGGCTGCCCGGGCGAGAAGCACCCGGTCTCCCCGTTCTATGAGAACAATTACCGCGGGAGATATCCGGGGGAACACGAGGTAGCCGCAGCGGCCGCACTCCTTGGCTCGCACATCCCGGCGTAGCGTCAGCCCCGCGCCGCAGCGGCCGCAGAAAAGGCTCGTCCGGTCCCACTCCACGAGGTGAACCGCTGTCAGGGCCACCCCGAAAAAACTTTCACCCATTTGGTCGAAGAGGGCTCTCAGTCCGAGGAAAACCATCCCCGGAGGCGCCTCAGCCCCTTTGTCGACTTCAACGGCGTAGCACGGCAGGCCGTCGAGGGTGCCCAGATACTGCTGCCGCAGCGCGGTAAGGCCCAATTCTCCCATGACCTCCCCCGCGGGCATAGTGGCCCTGCCCTCACTCATGCGCACGAGCAGCCTGTTACCCGAAAAGACGAACCACCACGCGCGGCCCGATGGGCCCTCAGCGGCCGTAGGCGAAGGTGCGAAGCCGTGAATCATTGCCTAAAAACCTACCCTGTTTGCCCGCAGAAAGTCAAACGCGAGCCGCCGGAGCCCTCCCCTGTTCGCAGCGGCGCGGCCCTCATATCATGATAAAGTACTTTAACGTTATGCATATAACACATTGTATTAATTACTATATTATAATACTAATCTCCTCAGCAGGGCCTCTTCCCCTCACCCCCGACCCGGCGCCACGGGGAGACAGGCCCTCACCCTGCGTGAGAGAAAGCCGTGTGCAATGGGTGAGACTGCCGATTATCATTAACAGTGGAATGATTCCTGTCATACTCCTCATAAGTCTCGTTCTCTTTACCTGCGGGTGTGCCATGGTGGGTCCCGACTATACCAGGCCGGACACAAGCGTGTTGCCCCGATGGTCACAGACCGACCAGAAAAGGGTCACGGAGGCGCCGGCGGACTACCGCGCCTGGTGGCGCGTATTCAATGATCCCGTGCTCGACCGGCTCGTGGAAAGCGCCTATCGGCAGAACCTCACCCTCAGGGTGGCGGGGGTCAGGGTGCTCGAGGCCCGGGCCCAGCTCGGCATCACGGTGGGCCAGCTCTATCCCCAGAGCCAACAGGCGCTGGGCTCCTTCCAATGGAACCACGTGAGCCCGTACAATCCGCTGAATCTGACTCAAACGCAGGTCAACTACGCCCAGGATGAGATCGGGGCCACAGCCTCCTGGGAAATCGACTTCTGGGGGAAATTCAGGCGGGCCATTCAATCGGCCGATGCAGTGCTTCTGGCGAGCGTCGCCGATTATGATAACACCCTGGTCAGCCTCACCGCAGATGTGGCGACCAACTACATCTCCGTGCGGACCTTGGAAAAACGGATCGCCATCGCCCGGGAGAACGTGGAAACCCAGAGAGAAAGCTTGAAGATCGCCGAGGCACGCTTTCTCTGGGGCACCGTCTCGGAAAGGGACGTTGCCCAGGCGAAAACGGTGCTCGCCGATACCCAGGCCTCGGTGCCTGCCCTTCAAAGCCAGCTCGAGCAGACAAAGCATGCCCTCAGCATTCTCCTCGGTCTCCCTCCCGGCGATCTGACGGAGATGCTCGCGGGACCCGCGGCCATTCCCGGACCCCCGCCCCAGATAGCCGTGGGCATCCCTGCCGATCTGCTCCGCCGCAGGCCCGACGTGAAGGAAGCCGAGTACACGGCGATGGCGCAGGCCGCACAGATCGGCGTGGCCAGGGCTCAGCTCTTCCCCGCTTTCTCCCTCGACGGGACCTTCACCTTCATGTCGACCACGCTGCCCGGGTCGAAGTTGTCCGATATGCTCCTCTGGGCTGGCAGGAACTATACGGTCGGGCCGGCCTTCCAGTGGAACCTCCTCAACTACGGGAGGCTCGTGAACAACGTGCGCGTACAGGACGCGAGACTTCAGGAGCTGCTCATCACCTATCAGAACACCGTGCTCAAGGCCCAGCAGGAAGTGGAGGACGGGCTCGTGGCCTTTTTACGCGCCCAGGAAAGGGCCGAACTCCTTGCCCTGAGCACGGCTTCGGCGAAGCGCTCCCTCGATCTGGCCGTTGAGCAGTATCGGGGGGGGATCACGGACTTTACCACGGTCCTCGTGAGCGAGCAGTCCCTCCTGAGCGAGCAGGATAACTTCGTGGCCACCCTGGGCACCATATCGAGCAGTCTGGTGGGGATCTACAGGGCCCTCGGGGGCGGCTGGCAGATAAGGGAGGGGACGGACATGGTACCGCCCGAGGTGAAGGCGGTCATGGCGAAGCGAACCAATTGGGGTGATTTGCTCAACCAGGCAACGTATATGCCCCCGGGGGAGCATCCACCGTTGTTACGCCTTCCGGATTGGTAGAATAGTAGACGTCCTTGCCGGACGCATCTTCTCATGGAGACGAAAGATATGCCGGTGATAGCGAGTTGCATTCGAGGGCTCTGCTTAAATGGTACCGGGGCGGCCGCGAACCGCCGACGCAGGCGTCCGGGGCGCCCCCGGAGCGGGTCGGCGCACGCCGACGGGAGCTTCGATGGGCCGGCAAAGATGGCGCGAAGAAGGCGACTCGATAGGGAAGGCAGACAGATACGGAGCACGGCGGCTTGGGTGATATCGTGCCTGCTCCTTGCCCTCTTCTTCCCTTCATGCAAGGAAAAACCGAGGCAGCCCCCGCCGCCGCCCGCGGTGACCGTTGCCCAGCCCGTCGAGCGCCGCGTCGCCGACCGCCTCGATCTGACGGGCAACACGCAAGCCGTCATGACCGTGCAGCTTCGCGCGCGGGTTGCGGGGTATCTCGAAAAGGTCCTGTTCCATGACGGGCAGTTCGTCAAGAAGGACCAGCTGCTCTTTCTGCTGCAACAAAACACTTACCAGGACGCATTAAAGCAGGCCGAGGCCGCAATATCGCTCCAAAAAGCACAGTTGGAGTACGCCGAGGCCCAGTTCGTCCGCTACTCGGAGCTGTTTAACCGCAAGGCAGCGGCCCAATCCGATGTGGACAACTGGCGCTACCAGAGGGATTCCGCCAGGGCCAACCTGGAGAGCGCGCAGGCAAGCCGCGACCTGGCAGCCCTCAACCTGGGCTACACGGAAGTGAGGGCGCCTTTTGATGGCCGCATAGACCGGAGACTCGTCGATCCGGGAAATCTCGTCGGCTCCAGCGAAGTCACCGTGCTCGCCTCGGTCAACCAGACCAACCCCATTTATGTCTACTTCACCATCAGCGACTCCGACCTTGCCCGCCTGACGGCCGAGTCGCGTTGGAGGCCGGGGAAGGGGGGTACCCTTGTCTCCATGGGCGTCCTCAACGAGAAGGGATATCCCCACGAAGGCGTCCTCGATTTTGCCTCCATCAGCCTCACCTCCACCACGGGCACCTTGCAGATGAGGGGGGTCTTTCAAAATCCCGACGGGACGGTAATGCCGGGACTCTATGCGCGGCTCCGCGTGCCCCTGGCAGAAAAAAACGCATTGCTCGTCCCCCAGGAAGCGCTCAGCTATGACCAGCAGGGCGTATTTTTACTCGTGATAAACGCGCAAAACACGGTAGAGAGGCGGAGCGTCAAGATAGGGTTCCTTGTGGGCCATATGCGAGTCATCGAAGAAGGGCTCACGCCGAAGGATTGGGTCGTCGTGGCAGGGGTACAAAAGGCTATCCCGGGACACCAGGTGACGCCGGAGAGACGGGGTCCATTGCCCTCCCCTCAGACGGGGGAGGCGCGTTAGGTGATCTCCCGATTCTTTATAGAGCGGCCCATCCTCGCGAACGTGCTTGCGTTCATCACCCTCATCATCGGCGCCATCAGCTACTATCGGCTGCCTGTGGAGCAGTATCCCCCTATCACGCCGCCCACGATACAGGTGACCGCGAGATATCCGGGTGCGAGCGCCCAGGTCGTTGCGGACACAATAGGCGTGCCGTTGGAGCAGGCGGTCAACGGCGTGGAGCGCTCGATTTACATGTCTTCCACCAGCGGCAGCGACGGCTCCTACACGCTGACGATCACTTTTGACGTGGGGACTGACCTCGACAAATCTCTCACCCTCGTCCAGAACCAGGTCAATTCCGCCCTTGCCCAACTCCCCGGGGGGGCCCAGGTTCAGGGCGTGGTCGTGAAGAAGCTCTCCACCAATATCCTCATGGTGGTCAGTCTCTACTCCGATGACAACCGGTTCGATGAGGCCTTTCTCTCCAACTACGGTCAGATCAACATGCAGTACCCTATAGCCCGTCTGCCCGGTATCGGTCTGGTCAGAGTTTTCGGCGCCGGTCAATACAGCATGCGCCTCTGGCTCGACCCGAACAGGCTCAAACAACTTAACCTCACCGCCGCCGACGTGCTCGCCGCGGTGACGGACCAGAACGTACAGGTTACGGCGGGCCAGTTGGGCGCCCCACCGGTTCCCGAGGGGCAAGTCTTACAGTTCACCATCAACAGCCTCGGCAGACTCTCCGATATCGGCCAGTTCGAAAACATCATCGTGAAGAGCGACACGACCGGGGCGAGCCCCCAGATCGTGCGCATCCGCGACGTGGGGCGGGTGGAGCTCGGGCAGCAGACCTATTCCCTCTACAGCTCGAGCCACGGCTACAAGTCCGCCGAGATCGTCGTGTTTGCCCTGCCCGAGGCCAATGCCATCGAGGTGGCGGACAGGGTCTACCGGGCGGTAGCCGACATGAGCAAAGATTTTCCCGCGGGCATGAAGTACGGCATCCACTTCGACACGACGAAGTTCGTCCGCGAGGCGGTGTCGAAGGTGTACGAAACGCTGATCGAGGCAGGCATCCTCGTGCTGATCGTCATCTTGATTTTCCTCCAGAATTTCCGGGCGATGCTCGTGCCCGCGACCACGGTGCCGGTGACCATTGTCGGCGCCTTCGCCGCCATGATCGCCCTCGGCTTCAGCATCAACCTCATGACCCTCTTCGCCCTTGTTCTCGCCATCGGCATAGTAGTGGACGACGCCATCGTGATCGTGGAAGGCAGCTCCTTTTACATTGAGAGAGGCTTGTCACCGAAGGACGCGGCCATCAAAGCCATGAGCGAGCTGACGGGCCCTGTCATGGGCATTACCATGGCGCTGGTATCGGTCTTCCTGCCGGCCGCTTTCCTGCCGGGCATCACGGGACAGATCTTCCGCCAGTTCGCCCTCGTCATTGCCGCCACAGCCGTGATCAGCGCAATCAACGCCCTTACCCTGAAGCCTGCCCAGTGCGCCCTGTGGCTCCGCCCAAGGGGGACGAAGCAGCCCGGCCGGTTCTACCGCGGCTTCAACAGGGCATACGAGGCAACGAAGCGGCCTTACATGAGGGCCGTGGCCCTGATGGTGCGCCATCCGGGAATCAGTCTGGTCGTATTTCTCGTGATCGTATCCCTCGCGGCCTGGCAGTTCGTGGCGCGACCCACCGGCTTTCTCCCCACTGAAGACCAGGGATATGCCATCCTCCTGGCCCGCTTGCCCGACGCCTCATCCCAGCCTCGGGCGAAACGGGTATCGGACCAAATCGAGGCTATCCTGAAGAGGACTCCGGGCATCGCGAGCTGGGTCGACGTGGGCGGTTATTCTCTACTGGACGCAGCAAACGTGTCCACGGTCATCAGTGTCTTCGTGGTCTATGAGGACTGGTCCAAGCGCGGCGCGGCGCTCAATCAGGACAGGATCGTCTCCGGGCTCAACCGTGACCTTTCCGCCATCAAGGATGCCATTGCCTTCGTCGTGATTCCGCCCCCCATCAGGGGGCTGGGCCAGTCCGGAGGTTTTCAGATGATGGTGGAGGACCGGAGGGGCAACGACCTCCTCGGCCTCCAGAACGCTGCCGATGAACTGATCCGGGCAGCCCATTCCCGGCCGGACCTTGGCGGTATGGCTACCACGTTCGATGCGCACAGCCCCCAGCTCTACCTCGATATCGACAGGACAAAGGCACAGTCCTTTCAGGTGCCCGTGGGAAACATCTTCCAGACACTGCAGGGCTACCTGGGCTCGTCCTTCGTCAACCTCTTCAACAAATTCAACCAGATATATCAGGTGTACATTCAGGCCAGCGAGCGGCATCGGGCGGCGCCGGAAGACATCAAAAACCTCTACACCAGGAACAATCAGGGCGATATGGTCCCTCTGGGGAGCCTTCTCGACGTGAGGCGCACCGAAGGCGCGGAACTGATCACCCGCTACAACTACTACCCCGCGGCCCCCATTTTCGGATCGGCTGCTCCCGGATTCAGCTCCGGCCAGGCCCTCGCCGAGATGGAGCGGGTGGCCGCGCAGGTCCTGCCCCAGGGCTTCGGCTATGACTGGACAGCAACGAGCTACCAGGAGAAAAGGGTCGGCTACCAGGCGTACTTCATTTATGCCCTTTCCGTGACCCTCGTGTTCATGGTGCTGGCCGCGCTCTACGAGAGCTGGACCTCGCCGGCCGCCGTCATTCTCGCGGTCCCCATGGCCCTCGTAGGGGTGCTCGTGGCCTTGATGCTGAGAAGCTACGATAACAACCTCTACACCCAGATCGGACTGGTGCTCATGATCGCCCTGGCGAGCAAGAACGCGATCCTCATCGTGGAGTTCGCCCGGGACCTGCAGCGGGAGGGCGCCTCCATCACGGAGGCCGCGATAGAGGCGACGAGCCGCCGCTTCCGCCCCATCGTGATGACCTCTTTCGCCTTCATCCTCGGTGTGGCGCCTTTGCTCCTTGCAACCGGAGCAGGTGCGGCGAGCCAGAGGGCCATAGGAACGGTGGTATTCGGGGGCATGATCGCCTCCACCCTGCTCGCCATCCCCTTCGTTCCGGTATTCTACGTGGTCACCCAACGATGGGCAGAGCGGCGAAAGGGCGGCGCGGAATAGGTCCTCCCGGTCTTTAAGGCGGCCGGCCTATTCACCGGCCAGGTACGGGGAGGTCCAGCCGCCGCCAAGGGCGCTGATGAGGAGCACTGCCGCCGTCATCCTGCGGCCCAGAATATTGGCAGCCGTCTCCCGGTTGCTCAAGACCGTGGTCTGGGCCACTATCACGTTGAGATAGGCAACGGTCCCGGACTTGTACTGATTGGTGATGACCTCGAGGGACTGCTCCGCGGCTTTCACCGCCGAATCCTGGGCGCCTGCCTCCTGTTCCAGGATGCGCAGGGCCGCGAGGTTGTCCTCCACCTGCTGGAAGCCGGTGAGCACCGTCTGCCGGTAGGTCGCGATGGCGCCGTCATAGGCTGCCCGCGCCTGGGCAGTCTGGGCACTTCTCAACCCCCCCTCGTAGACGACCTCTGAGACGGAGGGGCCCACGGACCAGAACCGGCTCGGCCAGGTGAGCAACTTCGCCAAGTCCACGCTCTGATAGCCTGCCGAGGCCCCGAGTGTCAGGCTCGGGTAATAGGCGGATAGAGCCACCCCAATCTGGGCGTTCGCGGCGGCCATGAGCCGCTCTGCGGCCGCGATATCGGGTCTTCTCTCCAGGAGCTCGGAGGGCAGCCCCACCGGCACGGCGGGCGGGAGCCCTTCGAGGGGCTGAAAGTCAAAGGAGAAGCCCGACGGGGGCTTCCCGATGAGCAGGGCAATGGCATGCTCAAACTGGGCCCGCTGCACGCCCACGTCGATGGCCTGGGCTTGGGTGGTCTTGAGCTGCGTGTCAGCCTGGAGCACGTCTCCCCTCGATGCGACGCCCGAGTCGTACCTGTTTTGCGTGAGCCGCAGGGACTCGCGGTAGGCCACCACTGCCTGGTCGAGGAGCGCCTTCAGCGCATCGAGGGCCCGGAGCTGGAAATAGTCCTGGGCCACTGAGGTCTGGGCGGAAAGCCGTGCGCCCTCAAGGTCCGCGGCAGAGGCCTGGGCGCTGGCGCGGCTCCCCTCGACGGTGCGGCGTATCCGGCCCCACAGGTCAGGCTCCCAGGAGGCGCTGACGGGTAGGGAGGTAAGGGAGACCGGGACGGACGGCGCCAAGGGATTGGACTGAAAGGAGCGCGTAAATGAGGGGCCGAGGGTCACCGTCGGAAAGTAGGCGGACCTGGCCACCTGGACGAGGGCGAGGGCCTGGCGGAACTGGGCCTCCGATGCGGCGATGTTCTGGTTCGACACGTTGACCTGCTCTTCCAGCTCGTTCAACCGGGGGTCGTTGAATATTTCCCACCACCTGCCCCGCAGGGTCTGGTCTTTCGGCTGGGCCACCCGCCAGCCCTCCATCTCTTTGAATGCCTCGGGCACGACTGCCGGCGGCCTCACATAGTTCGGCCCCACGCTGCAGGCAGCCGCCAGGAAGAAGAGGCCCGCCGCCGTCCATACGCGCGCACGGCGCCATGGCCCGCCATATCTCCCCGCCATGAGGCAAAGGGTCTGCCCCCCTTTCCGGCGGCGACATCCGATGCTTTCGTGCCTTTCTCTGCCGCACCATTCCCTTCCGTCTCTGATCCAGATCACCTCGTCACCTCACAAGTCCTCCGGAATCTGCGTCATATCCTGTTCAAGCCCGTGGTGGCGTCTTCCCCACAGACCCTTCATCCTCAGTCGGAAACGGTCAAGAAAGAGGTACATGACCGGCGTCGTGTAGAGGGTAAGCATCTGGCTGAAGATAAGCCCGCCCACAATGGAAATGCCCAGGGGACGACGAAGCTCTCCGCCCACACCACTGCCCACCGCGAGGGGCACTGCGCCGAGGAGCGCTGCCATGGTGGTCATCATGATCGGCCTGAAACGGAGCAGGCAGGCCTGGTAGATCGCCTCGACCGGGGCCTTTCCGTCCCTGCGCTCCGTTTCTATGGCGAAATCGACCATCATGATCCCGTTCTTTTTCACGATGCCGATGAGGAGGATGATGCCGATCAGGGCGATGATAGTGAGCTCCGTGCGGAAGAGGAGCAGGGCGATGAGGGCGCCCACGCCGGCCGAAGGCAGGGTCGACAGGATGGTGATGGGGTGGATGTAGCTCTCATAGAGGATGCCCAGCACGATATAGACCGTCACGAGGGCCATGAGGATCAGAATGGGCTCATTCGCCAGGGAGGCCTGGAATGCCTGGGCCGTTCCCGCGAAGCTGCCCCTGATGCTCCCCGGTATGGCCATCTGGTGCACCGCGGCCTGGATCCCCTCCACTGCCTCACCGAGCGATTTGCCCCGGGCCAGGTTGAAGGTAATGGTCACGGCGGGGAACTGGCCCGCATGGGCGACAGCGAGGGAAGTCGCGCCCCGCTCGAAATGGGTAAAGGCGCTGAGGGGCACCATGGCCCCATTCGAGCCGCTCACATAGATGTCGCGGAGCGTCTCGGGCCGCTGCCAGTACTGGGGCGCAACTTCCATGACCACGTGGTACTGGTTGAGCTGGGTATAGGTGATCGACACCTGGCGCTGGCCGAAGGCATCGTAGAGCACATCGTCGATCACCTGGGGGGTGATGCCGAGGCGGGAGGCAGTGGGACGGTCGATCACCAGATCGGCCTCCAGCCCCTTGTTCTGCTGGTCGCTGCTCACGTCGATGAGCGCGGGCAATTGCCGGAGCCGTGCCTCCACGCGGGGGGCCCATGCCACCAGATCGGCCAGATTGTCGCTCTGCAGGGTATACTGGTACGTGGCGTTGCCCTGCCTTGCCCCGATGCGCAGATCCTGTACGGGCTGGAAATAGGTCGGCGCCCCAGGTATCGGGGCGAGTCTCGCGCGGAACCTCGCGATAACCTGGGCCATCGTCGCCTTCCGTTGCCTGAAAGGCTTCAGGGAGATAAAGAGGCGGCCGATATTCATCGCGGTCCCGCCACCGCCACCGCCACCGGTGAAGCCGCCCACATATTGCACCTCGGGATCGCTCCGGACGATGTCGCAGACCTGTATCAGCTTCGCGTTCATCGACTGGAAGGAGATATCCTGGTCGGCCTGGATGGTGCCGCTGATCCGTCCGGTGTCCTGCTCGGGGAAGAATCCCTTGGGAATCACGATGAAAAGGCACACATTAGTCGCTACGGTGAGGGCGATCACGACAAGCATCAGCCGCGAGTGGCGGAGCGCAACGCCGAGGCTCTTCTCGTACTGACGGCGCATCCAGTTGAAGGCATCCTCGCTCCCCCGGTAGAGAGGTCCGCGGCCGACGTTCTTCGTTGGGCGCAGCAGGGTGGCGCACATCATGGGCGTGGTGGTAAGCGACACCACGAGGGAGGCGATGATGGCGGCGGAGAGGGTCACGGCGAACTCACGGAAGAGGCGGCCCACCATGCCTCCCATCAGGAGGATCGGGATAAAGACGGCAACCAGGGAAAAACTCATGGAGAGCACCGTGAAACCGATCTCCTTCGAGCCGAGCAGGGCTGCCCGGAGCGGGGGCACGCCCTCCTCCATGTGGCGGGTCACGTTCTCGAGGACCACGATGGCGTCATCGACCACGAATCCCGTGGCCACCGTGAGGGCCATGAGGGAGAGGTTGTCCATGTTGTAGCCGAAGACGTACATGATGCCGAAGGTCCCCACGAGGGAGACGGCCACCGCGACCCCAGGGATAAGAGTGGAGCGGCTATTCCTCAGGAAGGCGAAGACTACCAGGATCACGAGGCCGAAGGAGATGAGGAGGCTGATCTCCACATCCTTGAGGGAGCCGCGGATCGGCGGTGTACGGTCCTGGATGATGGAGAAATCGATGCCCCCCGGCAGGTCTGCCTTGAGCCGGGGGAGGACGTCCACCACACGGTCGACCGTACCGATGATATTGGCGTTCGGCTGGCGGAAGATGACGACCATGACCGCCGGCTTGCCGTTGACGAGCCCACCAGTCCTCAGGTCCTCCACCGAGTCCTGCACGTCGGCCACATCGGGGAGGCGCACCGCCGCCCCTGAATTGTAGCTCACGATGACGGGCATGTAGTGGCGGGCATAGCGGAGCTGGTCGTTCGTCTGGATCTCCCAGGTCCTCTCCTCGTCCGAGAGCCGCCCCTGGGGCCGGTTCACGCTGGTCTGGCTCAACACGCCGCGGACGTTTTCAAGACTGATGCCGTACTTATTCAGGGCGTTCGGGTTCAGATCCACCCGCACCGCCGGGAGCGAGGAACCTCCCACGAAGACCTGGCCTACGCCCTGCAGCTGGGACAGCTTCTGCATCATGATGCTCGAGGCAGCGTCGTACATCTGGGCCCTGGTCTGGGTGTCGGACGTGAGGGCCACGATGAGGATCGGCGCATCCGAAGGATTGACCTTGCGGTAGGTGGGCTGGCTCGGCAGGTTGGGGGGCAGAAAGCCCCTGGCCGCGTTGATCCCGGCCTGCACGTCCCGGGCTGCCCCGTTGATGTTGCGGTCCAGATCGAACTGCAGGGTGATGCTCGTCGTGCCCCGGTAGCTCATGGATGTCATTTCCGTGACACCCGCTATCCGTCCGAACTGGCGCTCCAGAGGGGCGGCCACCGAGGTCGCCATGGTCTCGGGGTCGGCCCCGGGCAGCTGGGCCGAGACGAAGATGGTGGGGTAGTCCACGGGCGGCAGGGGAGAGACCGGAAGCAGACGAAAGGCGATGGCGCCGGCGAGGGCAACCGCAATGGTGAGGAGCGTCGTGGCAACGGGTCTGCTGATGAAGACGGAGGAAATGTTCATCGCGGATCATCGAGGACGGTGGCGTCCTCCGGTCCATTCGGACGACGGCCCTTCAGGCGTCTCGCCAGCTCGTCGAAGCCGAGATAGATGACCGGCGTCGTGTAGAGGGTCAGAATCTGGCTGATGATGAGGCCCCCCACGATGGAGATGCCGAGGGGGTGGCGGAGCTCCGAGCCCACGCCCGTGCCCAGGGCAAGGGGCAGAGCCCCGAGGAGGGCGGCCATGGTGGTCATCATGATCGGCCGGAACCTGAGCAGGGACGCCTGATAAATGGCCTCCACCGGGCTCTTCCCCTCTTTTCGCTCAGCTTCCAGGGCGAAGTCGACTATCATGATCCCGTTCTTCTTCACGATGCCGATGAGCAGGATAATGCCGATGAGGGCGATGACGCTGAATTCGGTCCTGAACACCAGAAGGGCCAGAAGGGCGCCCACGCCGGCCGACGGCAGGGTCGACAGGATGGTGATGGGGTGGATGTAGCTCTCGTACAGGATGCCGAGCACGATGTAGACGGTCACGAGGGCCGCGAGTATCAGGAGGGGCTCGCTCGCCAGAGAGACCCTGAAGGCATGGGCGGTGCCCTGGAAGCTGCCCTGGATACTCAGGGGAAGCCGCAAATCCCTGGCCGCGACCTCGACCGCCTCGACCGCGTTTTCGAGAGAGGAGCCCCTCTGGAGGTCGAAGGAGATGGTAACCGAGGGAAACTGTCCCTGCCGGCTGATCAGGAGGGGGCCCGTGGTCTCGGACGTCTGGGTAATGGCGCTGAGCGGTACCTGGCCGCCCGCGCTCCCGCGAAGGTACATGGCTCCCAGCTTCCCGGGGTCCTGCTGATACTGGGGCTTGACCGCAAGGATGACGCGGTACTGGTTCAGCTGGGTGAAGATGATGGAGACCATGCGCTGGCCGTACGCGTCATAGAGCGTATTGTCCACGAGCTGAGGCAGAATGCCGAAACGGGAGGCGGTGGGGCGGTCGATCGTCACCGCCAGCCTGAGCCCCTTGTCCTGCTGGTCACTGCTCACGTCGCGCAGCTCCGGCCGCGCGCGGAGTTCATCGACCAGTTTTGGCGCGTAGGTGTAGAGCTCGTTCGCGTCCGGGTCTTCAATGGTGTACTGGAATTGGGTGCGGGTCACCCGGGCGTCCACGGTGAGGTCCTGCACCGGCTGCATATAGAGCACGATCCCCTCGACCTTGGCGAGCTCCGACTGGAGGCGGCGGATTACCTCGGTGGCACTGGCTTTCCGCTCCTTGAGCGGCTTGAGGTTGATGAGAATGCGGCCGCTGTT